>Ga0209373_10002710_pt1 | contig 17220 bp, 17 predicted proteins | sample Higcelweek5metaG_FD_187173 | JGI IMG/M metagenome (GOLD analysis project Ga0209373, IMG submission 187173) | Freshwater pond sediment microbial communities from the University of Edinburgh, under environmental carbon perturbations - High... | ecosystem: Environmental > Aquatic > Freshwater >... | reverse complement strand
GTCAGCGATCACCGTAACGCCGCTCTTGTCTGCTTCTTCCGCACAATCCATAATGGCTGTAATCTGGGGCACGCCGATACCTGCGACTACACGGGTGGTGCATATGGATCCGGGGCCGATACCAACCTTGATGCAGTCTGCGCCGGCATCGATCAATGCTCTGGCAGCGGCAGCGGTAGCTATATTACCTGCTATGATGGGCAAGGACGGATATTTTTTCTTAATGGAGCGTACCATTTCTATCACGCCTGCAGAGTGTCCGTGCGAGGTATCCACAGCGATAATATCAACCTTCGACTGATAGAGCGCTTCCACGCGCTCCAAGGTATCTTTGCCTGTGGTGACAGCGGCGCCTACGAGAAGTCTGCCGTTGCTGTCCTTGGCACTGCTGGGGTACTGTATGGCTTTTTCGATATCTTTAATGGTAATAAGCCCTTTGAGCTGGAAGTTTTCATCCACGATGGGCAGTTTCTCAATACGATGATCCCAAAGTATCTGCTTTGCCTGCTCCAGTGTGGTGCCTTCTTTGGCAGTAACCAGATTTCGGGTGGTCATCAGGGATGAAATAGGCTTGGAAAAATCGGTTTCAAAGCGCAGATCACGGTTGGTTAAGATGCCAACAAGACGACCGTTCTCTGTAATGGGTACGCCGCTGATTTTATATCTCTCCATCAAAGCAAGCGCATCAGAAAGTTTTTGGTTAGGAGATAGATAGAACGGATCTGTGATCACACCGTGTTCAGATCGTTTTACTTTATCTACCTGTGATGTCTGTGCCTCGATGGACATGTTTTTATGTATAATGCCGATGCCGCCCTCCCGTGCCAGAGCGATGGCCAGTTTCGACTCGGTAACCGTGTCCATAGCTGCGCTCATGATGGGAATGTTCAGTTTGATGGTCGGTGTCAAGTTTACCCGCAGATCCACCTCTTTGGGCAGTACATCCGACTGGGCAGGAATCAACAGTACATCGTCAAATGTAAGTCCTTCTTTCACGATTTTTTGCATTTTACCACACCTTTCGCTTTTTATGAATTTTACCCTAACCAGGGCTTGCTGTCAATCTCAATTCCTTTTAATTTATGATCCCTTGCATAATAAAATAAATATTGCTGTATGATGCCGGCGTATGAGCCGAAGGTTTCTCTTGCGCAGGTCTGCATTTCGGCTTCGCCGGCAGCCTTGCACAGATAAAGCTTCTGCATCACCTTACGAATCCATGTGTCTATGGGAAATGCTTCATAAAAGCCCATCCCGAACAGCAGTATGCAGTCAGCAACTTTGGGTCCTACCCCGTGAAAAAGCAATAATGCATTTTTCGCATCATGAAATGTCATTTTGGTAATTTGTAAAAGATCCGCTTTGCCCTGCGCAATTCTGCGGGCAGTATCGTATATATAATCGGCTCTGTAGCCGCATCCTAATGCACGCAGCTGATCCGGTGTCAGCGATGCCAGCTGTTCAGCATCGGGAAATGTATAATAGGTCTGTCCGCAAAAATCTAAGGGTTGTCCGCAGGCGGTACATAAATTTTCAATGATTTTTTTGATGCGGGCAATATTATTATTCTGTGAAATAATAAACGAGATCAAAGTTTCCCATGGATCCTGCCGCAGGATTCTCAGTCCGCAGCCATACGCAAATGCCAGCTGCAGGTTTTCCTCCGGTGGGATGGATGCAAATATGGCTCGATAATCTCTTTTTAAATCAAAATAGGTAACCAGATGATTGCGAAAGAATGCTTCATCAATCCCATAAAATATAAAAAAAGAACCGTCTTGCGTAACTTTAACCGTTTGACCGAAAATTACGCCCATGTATCCGTCTTCGGCAGCATTCCAGCGAAAGCACTGACCGTTTTCAAAGGTGTTTTTGAGATTGAAATCCTGTATCTCAATTGAAAATATCTGATTCATTTATTCTCCAATGGGCAACCATAAGCAGATAACCATAGCATGGTATGAAAAAAAGCCGCAGCAAATACTGCGGCTCTCATTTATGCTTCTGGATAAACACTGACTTGTTTCTTGTCTTTGCCTTTATGTTCAAAGCGCACAACACCGTCAACCAGTGCAAACAATGTGTAATCGTTGCCTGTACCGACATTGGAGCCTGCATGAACCTTTGAACCGTTCTGACGCACAAGAATATTTCCCGATAATACGGCCTGTCCGTCAGATCTCTTTACGCCTAAGCGTTTGGATTCACTGTCACGACCGTTCTTGGTAGAACCGACACCCTTTTTATGTGCAAATAATTGAATATTCATACGGAGCATTTTTATCGCACCTCCTCGATTATTTCTAAATATCCGGGATATTCGGTCATAAACGACCGAAGCCCGAGCAACATGGTTTCCAGTATAGCCTTACAACCCTCTGACTGAGAAAACTGCGGATCTGCGAATTCGCAGCGCAACCAGCCATCTTCTATCGCCAGCTTCAGCTCAGCACCAATATAATCACTCAGCCCGATACAGGCTGTCTGAACGATAGCGGAAATAGCGGCACAATAGATATCCTGACCGGATTCTGATGCGTCATCGCTATGCCCTGCTGCGCAAAACGCTGTAATAGATTTCTGCTGATCCCGCCAAATCGTTACTGTAGTCATAATGATTACAATGCGATCTTCTTGATCTCGATCTTTGTATAGGGTTGACGATGTCCCTGTGTTTTACGGAATGTCTTTTTAGCTTTGTACTTGAAGACGACAATTTTTTCGCCTTTGGTGTGTCCTAAAACAGTACCTTCTACGCTAGCATTTTCGACGATGGGCGTACCGACTCTGACATCCTGATTATCACCGCAAACTAAAACGTCAAACTTGATGATATCGTCGGTCAGGGCATTGAGCTTCTCTACGAAAATCACGTCGCCCTCTTGTACACGGTACTGCTTTCCGCCTGTTTCAATAACTGCAAACATTGATGTAGCACCTCCTCTACAATATCTCGCCAAAGTAGGTATCTGCTGCAAATGAACATTTGCATACAAATTTTTTGACCGTATTTGTGCGGCTAAATAAATATAGCATAGTTGTTCTTTTATGTCAATAAAAATTACTGTATTTTATGCAATCCTTTGTAACGGCATCAAACATAGGTTACACTTTTGCCCTTGACAGCAGCTGACCAGTATAATGGTTTCCGGTTTTGCGGCAGGAATTGTCGTCAAAGGGACAAGTGGCATGGATATTCCCGACCTGATCAAGGCTTTGTTAAGATTGACGGCTGCCGTGATTTCCTCATACATTTCCATACTCCTTTCTGCCGGCGTTCACTTTATCCATGTTGTTCATCCCATGGCGATGGACTCTTCCGGTTCCCCTTGGATATTCCGTGAAACCTCCCCGGGTAAGAACAAAATCTTTCCCTCCATCCGTCTGCCACATTCACTATAAGCAATTCCGCGTAGCTTTCGGACTTCGTCTTGTTGGGCAGACTTATCCTTGCTTACCGGGCGGGTTCGGGACTTTCACCCTTTAGATTCTGTCCATGGCGGGCGTACCTAAAAAAAATCCGTATATCATATATGCAGGATTCAGACTGTCAAAAAAAACTGTAAATTCACGCATTGAAGCATAATACTCAAAAAGATGCCCTTCCCCCATGCAAATGCAGCATAGAAGAAGGGCATCAAATAAAAGAAATATCTCTTAATTACATTGTTTCGTCTTTCAGCGCGTCAATGATGTTTTCCTTCTTGATTTTCGACGATGAATAGAGCATGGTCGCGGCAACGATCACAAACACCAGTGCAATCGCAATGCCGTATTCCATCCATGGCAGATGAAAGGCAAATGTCACTTCCGAATCCAGTACCCTATAAAGCAAGTAACCAAGCGCTGCGCTGATGGGAAGCCCGTACAGCAAGGCCTTCATGCCATAAAAAATGCTCTCGTAGTTCATCATCCTGTTGAAGCTTTTGGGTGTCATGCCCACCGAGCGGAGCATCGCAAATTCCTTGCGTCGCAGCGCAATATTGGTTGAAACGGTATTAAAAATATTGGCGATGCAGATCAAGCTGATCAATGTAATAAAGCCATATATAAATACGCCCATAAGCGTCATTACACTTTTCTCTTGTTTTGCATCCATTTCAACATTTACCATGGAAGTGCTGGTCACCTTATATTGGTTCAGTATATCTTGTATAGACTGATCAATTGCAATTCCATCGGAGGTTTTCAGTGCCAGGCAACGTTGATTTTCTGTTTGTTTCTGTTCTGCTGCGAGTCGTTCAAAAACATCCTCCGACGTCACCAGCATTATATTCCCAAAGTATTGCACCGCACCTCCCAGCGGCAGTTCTTCAGTCACGCCGGCAATCGTCAGGGAAGTTTCCGCGTCTGCTTCCCCTTCTCCTTCGTCAAGTTTGAACTGCAGCGTATCACCCTTTTCCATCTGAATGGCTTCGCACTCAAAATGATTTTTATTGGCAGATGAATATCCTATACTTTTATTGACCAATATCATAGGATAAGATGCCTCATCAGAAAAGTTCTCTGTATTTGCGCCGATTGATTTTATATATTTTGCGAAGGCGGCATCATCTAAACATAAAATATAGACACCGTACTGATATCCGCCATTCACTTCTGTAAGCATGGATTTAGTCGCTCTTGCAGGCAGCTGGTCTGCCGAAGCAATTGTTGTTCCGTATAGCTCCTTCGCTATACTCCAATCCTCCACCAGCTCAAGCTGCGAAATATCCCTAAAAACCTGTTCTTCGGTTTCCTTTGTTGTATCATTCAATGTAAGCCAGACATCAAAATTAACCTGATTGACGGATAGCCGGATATCTGCTGCGCTTTTGGTATAATCCACTACTGTAGCCACTGTCAGGAATAATACCAGACTGATGGTCAGTGAAATAATGGTCGCACGATATTTTTTGCGGCTTCTTTTGAGGTTTTTGAGGGCGAGCTCTCCTTCAAAGCCAAACAGCTTCCTCGTCAGTCCGTTTGTTCTGACTTTTTTTGCCGTCAATTTGATCTCCTTTGACTGTCTGATGGCATCTATGGGCATGATCTTTGACGCACGCCGTGCCGGAACATAAACAGAAATGAAGATCGTCACTGCCGCAAAGGCTGCGGTTAAAATAACAGAAAGAGGCGAAACAACCAATTCCAACGATGTGTTGGTATTCATCATCATATCCAGTAGCGGACGCACCGCTTCGAGTGTGATAGCAATACCGCCTATTCCCGCTAAGATACCTAACGGGATTCCAACGATTCCCACCAGAAATCCTTCAAAGTAAACATTCTGCTTCTTTTGGCGTTTGGTTGCTCCCACGCTTGCCAGCATGCCCAACTGTTTGATACGTTCCGATACGGAAATGGCAAACGCATTGTATATCAGCGAGACAGCTGCGACCATGATGATGACGACCATGACCAGTGCAAAAATATAGATGATCTGTAATACGGTATCGTCATTCAGCAGGCCATAGTAGCGCAACAGTTCATTGTTGAAATCCAGTGAGCCCTCCAGCCCCTGTTGTTTCGCTAATTGCTCAAAATCCGTAAATATACTTTTGTTCAGTTTATTTGCGACGATAGAAACATCAACGGTGTCACCTGCAGCCAGTGCTGTTCTATCCAGATAAGTCACGACGGTATAACCCGGCGCCGTTCTGCTTTCATTCCCCGGACGCGCCATAATGCCTACTACGGTATATTCTTTTGTATAGGATATGACCAGCTTTTCCTGCGTCTCCGGCTGCCCTTCCTCACCGGCTTCATAGGCGTTATTTTGTCCCAGCTCTTCGCTGCCGTCAGCCGTCATACGCTGCCCGACAGAAAGCTGCAGACGGTCTCCCAGTGCATAGGCAACGCCGCCGTTACTTTCAATATGTTCAGAAATCACGATCTCGGAGTCATTCTGCGGAAGTCTGCCGGACACAAGATGTACCGGAAAATTCTGCAGCGCCTGATCGTCATACTGCTTCAGAAAAAGATAGGGCTTATTGGGATTCTTCGAATCCGGAAGAACAGCATAGCCAAGATCACGGCTGAGCAATGCCGTTTTTACCAGCTCATCCGCCTCTATGTTCTGCACCTTTGCATAGGGCGCATCTTGTATAACAGCATGCCAGTTACCTGTATCCGATATGGATTCCTGCCGCATATAGCTTACGAAGGATCCCGTCAGCGTCCAGACGGCAGTAATCATAGCGGTGGCGATAATGATCCCGATAACCGTAACGATGGTCCATTTTTTATTGCGTTTCAGACTTCTTAATGTAAAGCTCTTGATGACATTCATTTGCGGATCACCTCGTCTTTTGCGATGCGTCCGTCTTCTATGGAAATGATGCGGTTTGCCTGCAATGCGATATTCTGATCGTGGGTGATCAGAATCAATGTCTGATGATACATCTTATTTGACATACGGAGAAGCTCCATGATGTCGGCACTGTTTTTGCTGTCCAGATTACCGGTAGGCTCATCAGCCAGTACAATCGCCGGCTTGCTGATCAGCGCACGTCCGATAGATACCCTTTGCTGCTGTCCGCCGGAGAGCTGATTGGGTAAATGATTGACTCTGTCAGCAAGCTTTAAGGTCTGCAATACCTCCGCCAATTGCTGCGGCTCGGGTTTCCGCTCATCCAGAAGCAAGGGCAGGGTTATGTTCTCCGCCACACTCAGAACGGGTATCAGATTATAGAACTGATAGATTAAACCAATTTGTCTGCGCCGGAAAATCGCCAATTTGGTTTCATTCAATGTATAAATATCCGTATTGTCTATATACACTTTGCCGCTGCTCGGTCTGTCCACGCCGCCCAATATATGCAGCAGGGTGGATTTTCCCGAACCGGACGGTCCGATAATGGCAACAAACTCCCCCTTTTCTATTGAAAAGGATACATCATCCAGTGCCTTGACCTTTGCTTCGCCCGATCCGTAGACCTTGCTTAGCTTTTCTACTCTTAAAATTTCCACTTATAGTTTCCTCCTTACGATTTATGCTTTTATGATAAACCGCAAATGTGACTGTATCATGACTCCGTCAATGACGATTTTGTCACCTTCAGGAAAATGTGATCAAGAAGGCTGCGCCCTCTCTGTCCGGTCTGTTTCTGGCATCAATGCTTCCGTTCTGGGCATTGATGATCGCCTTTGACATGGCAAGTCCTATGCCCACGCTGTCGCTGCCTGCATTTTTGCCTCTGTAAAAACGCTGAAAAATATGAGGCAGCTCTTCCTGTAAAAAGCCGTTTCCCGTATCCTCAATCACAATTTTTAAAAATAACGGATTTCGCTGGGCTGAAACGGATATTTCACCGTGCTCCGGCGTATGTTCAATGCAGTTTTTCAAAATATTTGTCAATGCTTCGGCTGTCCAGTTCATATCACAGATAAGACTGCCTTCCGGCACATGAATGCTTAACCTCTGATTTTTTAATTCTATGGGAATCAGCAGCGGTACACAGGCACGCTCCACCAGTTCCCGAACAGGAACAGTCTGCCGCTTGAATACTACAGCCTTTGCATCCAGTCTGGAAAGCTTCAGCAGCGATGAAACCAGCCATTGGATTCTGTCCAGCTGTGAACGGATTTTTATAGTGAACTCGCTCCGCTTTTCATCCGGCAGAGAAGCCTCGCACAGGAGATCGGTCATCATGAACAGCGAGGTAAGCGGCGTTTTCAGCTGATGTGAAATATCGGAAAGTGCGTTTGCCAGCTGTTTTTGTTCTTCTTTCAGGCTTTCATTCTGCTGCCTGAGCGTAACGGTAACCTTGTATATCTCATTTTTCAGAATGGAAAGCTCTCCCTCGTCATTGTCCCGCATATCCAGTGCATAATTGCCGCTATTGACGTTCTTCAGATAATCCGCCAACGCCGCCAGCTGACGATACCGCCAATTATAAAAGATGATCATGCAAATCAGCATCAAAGCAGCGGTTACCGCTCCTATCAATGCCGCCAGAGGGCAAACAAAACAGAGCGCCGCCGTGCCTGTAACAGACAGTGCCGCCTGTATCAACAAATGATGTTTTATTTCTTTGTTCCGAAATATACTCATTTGAACCCAATATCCTTTCCTGTTCTTTATACCCCTATATGAAGGCTGAACAGAAATACCGCCGGGCTGCGCACCGGCAGCTGCGGTCTATTCCCCTGTTTTATACCCCAGCCCTCTCACCGTCTTTATAACCATAGGGTTTTGCGGATCGTCTTCTATCTTTTCCCGCAGCCGCTTGATATACACGGTCAATGTATTGTCATTCACAAAATCTCCGGCAATATCCCATATGCCCTCCAGCAGCTGATTGCGTGTCAGTATTTGTCCTCTGTTGCTGACCAGTGTCAATAGCAGCCGATATTCCAAAGCCGTCAGAAATACGTCTTTGCCGTCCTTGGTGACCTTGGCTTGTTTGGGATAGATGGTTATTTCCTGCAAATGTATTTCATCCTCCGTCTGCACGTTCCCGCCCCTCCGCAGAACAGTTTTGATTCTGGAGAGCAGCTCCCGCACCCGAAAAGGCTTGGTGATGTAGTCGTCCGCACCCATATCCAGCCCCAGCACAACATTTGCTTCCTCGTCGCAGGCGGTCAGAAATATCACAGGCGTGTTTCCTCTTTTTTTGACTTCTCGGCAGACATCATAGCCGTTGCCGTCAGGCAGTGAAAGATCCAGCAGGATCAAATCAAAGCTATGGGCATCAATGCTTTTCATCGCACAGGTAACATTCTGGCAGACAGATACCTCATAACCATCCTGCTTCAGAGAATATTCCAACCCCAGTATGATGGTCTGGTCATCCTCTACCAATAATATTTTTTTCAAAAGAATCACCTTTTTTCTGAAATAATAACAAAAAATCATCATGTACAACTGCGAATTACATTTCTGCATAGCTTGTTTCATGATGATTTTATCCGATTTTCAAATACTTTGCATGACGAAATCGTCACATATGGATTTATCCTCTGATCAAATCTATCCGTTCGGTCAAGGCTACGGCTTCATCAACCAGCGCCTCTACATCCAGCATTTGCTCTGCGGCAATGACCTCTGGCATTCTGGGATGGGTAGCGGGATGACGGGGCGTAAAGACGGTACAGCAATCCTCAAAGGGCAGAATAGAGGTCTCATAGGTGCCGATCTTCTCGGCAATATCCATAATTTCCTGCTTGTCCATACCGATCACAGGACGGAAAACCGGCATCTCCACCACAGCATCGGTCGCCTGCAGTCCTTCCATGGTTTGGCTGGCTACCTGACCAATGCTTTCGCCTGTAACCAATGCGCCGCAGTGACGGTCTATTGCGATTTTCTCTGCAATGCGCATCATGAAGCGGCGTGTAATAATGGTGAGCATCGCATCCGGGCACTTGCTGTAGATCAGCTCCTGTATCTTGGTAAAGGGCACTACAAACAGAGAAATACGGCCTGTGTAATCCGCTAAAATCTCGGATAAACGGATAACCTTTTCTTTGGCGCGCTCGCTGGTGTGCGGAAAGCTGTAAAAATTAACGCAGTCAATGGAAACGCCTCTCTTGGCAACCATATAGCCTGCCACCGGGCTGTCAATACCGCCAGAAAGCAGCAACGCCGCACGCCCGTTGGTACCTATCGGCATACCGCCCACAGCAGGCACATCTTCTACATAAACATAGGCCTTCTCACGCACTTCCACTTCTACCTCGTGCCGGGGATGCTTCACATCCACCCGCAGTGTGGGAATGGCGCTGAGTATATCTGCGCCGATCTGAGCCGCGATCTCAGGCGATTCAAGCGGAAACCGTTTATCTGCGCGGCGTGCGTTGACCTTGAAGGTGCCTTCGGTAATACCCGCCTCCCGCAGCATCTCAACTGCCGCTTCCGCGATCAGCGTCATATCCTTTTCAACCTCTCTTGCCGGAGAAAGCGCATGAATACCGAATACTTTCCGGAGCGCCTCTAATGCCTTCTGTAAATCCGCCGGCATAATGTGATACACATAAATACGGCTTTGACAAATGGTAACCGTAATTCCTTCGAAGTCTTTCAGCATTTCCTTGATATTATGAATCAATGTGCGTTCAAAAAAAGGACGGTTTTGTCCTTTTAAATGAATTTCGCCCACCTTCACGATGATGGTATTGGTATATTGCATGTCATTTCCTCCTAAATTTGCGTAAACGCTGAACCGTTTCCTCCATGATGCGCGCAGTGGGCTCTACCTCATCCATGGTGTTGAATGCGCCCAGGCTGATGCGGATCGTTCCTGCTGCAAGGTTCTTGGGTATCTCCAATACCTCCTGCACACGGCTGATTTTGGATGACCGTGAAGAGCAGGCGGAGCCTTTCCCAATGATAATCCCCCGCTCCTCCAAAGCGTTCTGCAGAACCTGTGCCTGAATGTCTTTAAAGGCGACTCCCAGAATATGCGGTGCGCTGCCCTGCATTTCGCCGATCAAAAGCGTATCGGGGATGGCAAGCAGCCTTTCAGCGAGAGCAGCCTTGATTTCGCTGATTCCTGCAATAAAATCATTCTGCCTGCGCAGTTCGTCCACGGCAGCCGCCATGCCCAAAATGCCGGGCATATTCAATGTTCCCGACCGCATATTGTCCTGCTGACCGCCGCCGTAGAGAAGGGGCTTCACGCGGGTACCTCTCCTGACATAGAGAGCACCCATGCCTTTGGGTCCGTGTATTTTATGCGCGCTCACGGAATACATATCTATATTTTTATGATCTTTGGGGAATTCCATACGCAGATAGGCTTGTACGCCATCGCTGTGAAAAACAGTTTGGGGATTTACAGCTTTTACAGCGGCAGAGAGTGCCGCAAGATCATTCACTGCGCCCATTTCATTATTCACATGCATGATGCTGACCAAGGCGGTATCTTTCGTCACCAGTTCTGCCAACTTCGCAGGTGAAACGGTGCCATCCTTCTCCACGGGCACAACGCAAAGCGCATACCCCCTGTTCTGCAGCTGCAAAGCAGTATCATAAACAGCAGGATGTTCCGCCGCCGAAATAATCAGATGCCGTTTCTCCCCTGCCGCCGCCATTGTGCCCAACAGCGCCGTATTATCGCTTTCGGTACCGCCGGAGGTGAAAAAAATCTCCTCAGCAAAAGCGTGCAGGCTCTCGGACACAGTTCGGCGTGCCTGTAAAAACAGCCGTTCATTTTCCAGTGCGGCGCTATAGGGCGCAGAAGCGTTAAAATACCGTTCCAGCATTTGCTCCCGCACCGTTTCCGCCACACTGTCAAATGCCCTGGTAGTGGCGCTGTTATCCAGATAAATCATAGCTTCACCATGGAAGGCCTGACTTGGCGGAGCACCTTCAAGAACTCCATTTTGGGCTCGAACAATATCAGTAATTTTTCGCTGGATACCTCGGCATAGATGAAGTAAATATCGGCATCTTCATTTAATGTGAAGTTATATGTTTTGATTCCGTTCTTACTCTGTACCTCCGCAAAACGCGGATCGGAAACAGGCGCTATCGTACTAATACGTTCCACTTTCAGTGCAAGCATGGCTTTGCGCCTTTTGAGATTTAATATTTTATCAAATTTCAGTTCATCATCATAAAATGAATAATCAAATTCAATCACCATATGGTCTTTATAGATAAATGTGAAAATAGCCGCCGGCACGCATAAAACGATCTGCAGTACTCCTACGACCATTTTGCCGCCCAGCAACTGCACAAATCCGAAAAATGCACCTATCGCAAATAAAAAGGCCATTATATTCAAAAACTGATATCTGAATTTATCCTTTGCTCCATTATTATGATGCACGGTTTGCTCGAAGGAATAGTCCATATTTTTGTCGAGTAGACGCCCGACTTCACCTCTCATCCATAAATATGTGAGCGGGTTAAGTCTATCGCCCCTCACAGAACCCAACGCGCCGTATTTGGGCATTAGGCTCTTCATATAATCCTTACATAGCGCTTTGGTTGGACAATCGGGTGCTTTTTTAGCAACAAACAATCGCTTTTCACGCTTTGCTTTGCCTCCTTAACTACCTGGTCAAACCGCATAGTGAAGATACCCATTCGCCAATATGTAGGAGATCAGACCGTCCTTATGGCTCTGACCTTTTTCTGCCAACGCCTGCCTTACCTCACGGCTTCGGCTTCAAGTCCGCATAACAGAGACCGGCTAAGTCCTATCGTGCCGGCTTCTCTACACAGGCAATATCCAACTGCTACACCGCCTCAATGGTATTGTATCACCATAATGAACAATTTTCAACAGATGCATGGATCGCGCCGTCAAAATTTACTGAAATTTAACAATAGAAATGTGCATCGCTTATCTTTAAACGTAAAAGCAATGCCGATATATATGCTTCACTGTATGTATTTTTCCTTTAAACTGTTCAATGTATTTGCTCAAATCCGTTATGAAAAGCGGGAAGCATTATTTGTTTTTGTGTGCGGTCATAAATTCCATATAGCGCTGCCAATCATATCTGCTGGCATAGTGTATTCCCGCTCTCATATGGTAGCCGATCGTACCCTCCTGAAAAGTATCATTGGTCTGCGGCATTCTGTCGGGACAGATGATACCCGCCTCCCCCAATAGCTTAAACATACCGTCCGCAGCCGCACAGGAGAGAAATTCAGAATCCGGATCCGCCCAGATATCCTGTTCAGCACTTGCCACATACAGCTTGCGCGGAGCTATCAAAGAAAGCAAAAAATGCTGATCAAAAGGCATTTCATGCTCTCTGCCCATATACTTTTGATAATTTTTACAGAACCAGTGAGGAAACGTTCCGCAAATATTCTTGACTGTTTCTCCTCTCTTACCTCTGGTAATGGCAGCACCGCTGCAGCCGGAATCGTTGGATATCGAGAAAGCAAACCTTTCATCAAATGCGCCTGTCAACAAAGCGGTTTTCCCCAGCCGGGAATGTCCTGCTACTGCAATATTCTTTTTGTCAATGCCCTCCAGTGTTTGCATATAATCCATGACACGCATGGCCGCCCATGCCCAAAGTGCAATTTTGCCGGGTGAAGTGGCGTCCCTCTCTTTGCCTTGATATATTTCGCCTGCCAAGCCGTTCGAAAAATCCCCGTCATCGGTAGTTACATCCTGATAGAAAAAGGATATTACCGCAAACCCGTTATCGCAGATTTCTTCCGAAGGCAGATATCTATCCGGCACCGCATCACTGAAATTCATGTACAAAAAAGCAGGCAGAGGATGCCCTGCTGCGGGTATTACGCAGTAAATCGGAAATGAAAAGCTACTGTCTTCCATTTCAACAGTAAGCAGAACTTTCGTCAGCGGTGCCTTTCCGGCACAGAATCTTGCATCGTTGCTCAGTATCTCAGCCTTTACATTTTTGGGGGCGGGCGGAAAAAAGCCATATTCTTCTGTGCACAACATTTCTTTTATTTCTTCCCTGCGTTGCTGCCATTGCTCTCTGTTTTTGACTGCTTCGCCATTTTTAAATATCAGCGCATCAGGCAGCTGTCTTTTTTTAATCTGCTCCCGTATCATAATGGTGTCACCCTCTTATATTGCTTTCGTATATATATTATATCAAATGCCAATATAGGATTCAATACATTAATCCAGTCCGTTGATAATAATCAGGGAGGCAATTGCCAATAAAATGCCGCAAACGCTTCGTATCGTCAACTTCTCTTCAAACAGAACCGCACCCATTAAGGAGGAAAGGATCAGCGCAAGTCCGCTATAGAGCGGAAACATGATAACAGACGGCATACTTTGGGTTGCTTTCGTAATAAAAAAGGTGTTTAAAAAGAGCGCTATCGACATGACAACGATGTAAGGTATCAGCATTTTGAACGGAAACGCTTTCTTCTCTGCGTCTGGCTTCTTTATCACCAAAGCCGTGACCGACAATGTGATGGCAGAGAATAAAAAAGTTAGAAAATTGAATAAAACAATATTTGGATTTTCAATATAATGAGTGAACATTTTGGGGCTTAAATTGTTCAGCCCTGATGACAGAAACACCAGCAAATACAGTACAAGTTTTTCAGGTGTAATTTTTCCCTTTATAGAGTTGTCATACTTGCCTAAAATGCAGATGGCAGCAAATAATATGAATATACCGGCATATTGAATGACGGAAACAGGCTCATTAAACATAAACTGTCCCAATACGCAGGGAATTATGATGCCTGCTGACCCGCATACATCCAACATGATATAGGCACGGCGAAATATATGATGTCGGTGATTTTCCTGATTTTGCAGATATTTGCCGTAAAATGGTCATTGAATGTCAGTACAGCCGTGAAAATAATGAATCTTATGCCAGCGCGCTGCTACTCGAATTACTTGCAAAGGCATCTCAGCGGCTCAATAAGCATCATGAGCGCATTAACCCTGTGTCAAAAGCGCTGACCGCAATGAATAATTCCTATAAAGATAATCTGTCCATCCAAGAATACGCCCGGATGTGCGGGCTCAGTAAATATCACTTTATCCGCGTATTTAAAGCAAATATGGGGGCAACTCCCCATGCCTACAAAACTGAAATGTTGATTGAAAAGAGTAAGAATATGCTGACCACCACCAATCTGAATATTGATGAAGTTGCCGAAGCACTGGGCTTTGAAGACGCTTTCTATTTCAGCCGGATATTTAAAAAGGCAACGGGACTATCGCCTTCCGAATTTCGGAGAGCTGCAAATTACAAATAGCACTTTACGCATAGTAGACTATGCCTACTTACCACCTTTCTCATCTGAGGAAGACATACCGGAGCGATGAGGGCATCGCTCCCTACACTACATACCCTTAAGTTGTAGCAAGCGAAGAATCCTGTGTCCCTTTGTTGATTTCTTTGCACTTGTCATTTACTTTGCTATAGAATCATTATTTCACCCTTTTCATTGCAAATATTCTCTTGTCCGTTGAAATTCGAAAAAACAAAGCAACTTTCCTTTTCGTTAAATTCCGCTCTGTGCATTTCAAATTCCACATATACTATATCCACAATATTTTTCCCGTCAAACCACATGATTATATTCTTATATTCTTTATGAAATTCACCAATATACTCGTAACCACACAGCCAAAATAATTTTTTCGACGGAACATATCCAATATCATGTAATGTATACTGTTTATCTTTAAAAAAAGTGTCTGCAATAGCAAAGGTAGAAACATCATATTTGTGAACAGTCGTACAAAAGTTCCAACCAAGCATTATATTGTATAAATATTTATTGTCACCTGAAAAGCAATAGCCCCCGTCATGTCCTTGCGCTTTTTTATCCAAAGAAATTTGTTTCATAAGTGTCAGGGTTTCCAACGAGTAAAAATACAGCCAACCAGCCCGACTTTTTACCGCAAGTATCTTCCCGTCAGGAGAAATCACGCCATCATACACATATTTCATTCCCGAAAAGCAAGCAGCCTCATTGTATTCTGGTTTTTTGAATACATGCACTCCCGAACCTGTGAATGTTATTAAGAAGCAAGCATTTTCAATAACACTCTCCGCATGGCTAAGCAATCCAAGCTTTTTTACCTTTTCTTCTTCTTGGCAGTAAAGTCCTAATATGCTCATATATACTCACCCAAATATTATTTTTCAGTCGCAAAAACACTTTCCGCTTCACCCATTCTTCCGCAAAATACCCTCAATCGTATGCCCGACAACCTCTGCCATGCGTACAAAGCCGGCATCATTCGGATGACAGCCGTCAACAGTGCAGGCATCCCTGTTGCTGTCTTTGAACAAACGCTCTCCGTCAATAAAATATACATTTTTATCACCGCGTGACAGTGCATGCATATATGTCTGATAGATAACATCCCTGCGCAAAATATTCTGCTCCCTGCCGTTTTCAAAGTCCGGTTTTGACATGAATATGACAGGCGTATCCGGATGCGTTTCACGAATTTTCAAAAACATTTTTTCATGGGTGTTTTTCAGGTATTCTACGTCGGGAGCATTATGATCGTAATCACTAACAAAAATACTGAAATCGAGAGCTGCCATATAATCAACAATATTGTCCTCTGCTTTGGCGCTGCCCGAAAAGCCCAAGTTCATATGGTCGCAGTCCAGTTTTGCGGAGATAATATTTTCATAACAGTTACCCGGTCTGGACGCACAGCCGCCCTGTGTGATGGACGATCCGTAATAGAGGATAGGTTTGTCGTACTTATATTTCGCTCCATGCTCAACAACAGCATCCTTCTGAATACCGATATACAATGTACTGACGGGATTGTACAGCGGAAAATGAATGGTTACGCTGCGTGAAATCCGGTTCGGAAACCATATGACAGACTCATATCCGTCCTTCAAGTCCACCGGCGGCATAAATATTCCTTTAAATATACCCTTTCCCTCCTGATCTATATAAAGATCAAAGCCCGAGGCACTTGACATGGGCATATGGTTCATATGTCTGATCCATGGCATACTGGTTTTAATTGCAATATAGCAAGAATTTGTGGTAAAACGCACTCTCCCGCCTGCTGTGTTTTTTGCGAGTACTGCGACCTCTCCGTTGGTCGCCTCTGCGACTTCATCGGGCAATCGTTTAAACTCCGGTTCCTCTTTTGCATTATATAAGCCATAAATATCAAAGGGTTCACTTTTTGCATCAAGCCAGCATAGATCCTCAATGGAAAACGAATTTTCACCTTTCAGATCCTTATCCATATCTCCAACTATATTTGCCATAGAATTCATCCTTTCCTGTATGCATATAAATACAACTCAAATATTATAACAAACAAAAATGCAGATAGCAATCGCTGAAAGAGCTTCAATGTCTGCTTTGAGCGGAAATTCGGATAAATTTTCACTTGTATTTATTCTGTATTCCCAAATGTAATTTGTACAAAACAAAAGAGCATTCGTTTCAGAACGCTCTCTCGTTTGTCTTTGACCATCAATGCAGATACCGATTATTTATTGTTTCTATACTCCTCCGCTGCATTTGCGATCCATTTTATGCTTCATACATTCTGTTTTCTGTGTTTTACAGTTAATAGTATGATGGCCGCACTTGAAGCAAGCATGAATGCAGCCCATAGCAGCATATTTGAATGATCGCCGGTTTGCGAAACTTCGCTGTTTACTTTTTCTGCCAATACATAGGTGCTGAAATGATCCGTTTCAAAAGCAGCGTATTTTATACCTTCCACGGTTTCTACGGTAACCTCATATGCTTCTTTTGTGTTGTTTTCAATATTAATATAATAAACTGTCAGATTACTCAAATCAAAAGCATCGGGAATCGGCAAATAAACC
>Ga0209373_10002708_pt1 | contig 17227 bp, 17 predicted proteins | sample Higcelweek5metaG_FD_187173 | JGI IMG/M metagenome (GOLD analysis project Ga0209373, IMG submission 187173) | Freshwater pond sediment microbial communities from the University of Edinburgh, under environmental carbon perturbations - High... | ecosystem: Environmental > Aquatic > Freshwater >... | reverse complement strand
AGTATTTTCCACCCGATTGGTTCCAAATGACACTCGCCTTCAATCACTGCGCGTTTAAACATAAACAGTCCACTCGTCGGATCTGTTATTTCCCTAAGGCATGGTAATAAAATCTTTCCGATATATCTTGCGACACCCGATACTAATTTTCTATAGGGACCAAGTCCACCATCTGAACCCCCTGGAATAAATCTGCTTGGAACACAAAAATCTGCCCCACTCTCCAAAACAAAATACATCGATCGCAGGATTTGTGGCGGATGCTGTAAATCCGCATCCATTACTGCAATATAGTCTCCAGATGCAAGTGAAAATCCTTTTAGAACTGCTGTTGCCAATCCGGCTTCACCAGTACGATGTTCCATCCTCACATTTGCATTCTCTTTCTGCACTGCCAGTATCGCCTCCGGCGTATCATCCGTGCTATCATCTACAAAAATCAGTTCATATGCAATGCCCCTAAGTGCATAATCTATCTGGTTTACAAGATTTCCAACATTCTCCGCCTCATTAAAGGTCGGTACTACTATTGAAACTTTTCCCACGTGTTATCCTCCACATTACTCCATGCTCTGTAACAGCTTTTTCAAAGAAATCATTTTATCACGTAACTCTGCCGCTGCTTCGAAATTTAATTCTGCCGCAACTTTTCTCATTTTTTTAGATACTTCCTCCACCAGCTTTTCAAGTTCCTTCTTGTCCATAGATTCAGGATCTTTCTCAAATTTCATTTCTTCCTTTGCTACTTCTTTAGAAAGACTAATTAAATCTCTTACTGCTTTCTTGATTGTCTGTGGTGTAATACCGTGCTCTTCATTATATTTTTGTTGTATAGCTCGTCTTCTGTTTGTCTCGCTAATAGCACGCTGCATGGAATCCGTCATATGCTCAGCATACATAATCACATGGCCGTCTGCATTTCTAGCCGCACGCCCGATTGTTTGAATCAGCGATGTTTCCGAACGTAGAAAGCCCTCTTTATCTGCATCTAATATTGCTACAAGTGATATCTCTGGTATATCGAGTCCTTCTCGTAGTAGATTAATTCCCACAATGACATCGAAAACATCCAGACGCATGTCTCTGATGATTTCAGCTCTTTCCAGCGTATCTATATCTGAATGCAGGTACTTGATTCTAATACCAACTTCACGCATATATTCCGTTAAATCTTCTGCCATTTTCTTTGTTAATGTCGTAACCATGACCTTATATTTATTCTTTACCTCATGGTTAATCTCGGCAATCAAATCATCGATTTGACCTTCTTTTGACCTTACGATAACCTCTGGGTCAAGCAATCCTGTTGGTCTGATAATCTGCTCTGTTCTTAATAGCTCATGCGTTTCCTCATAGATAGAAGGCGTCGCTGAGACAAACATCATCTGGTTTATTTTACACTCAAACTCTTCAAAATTCAAGGGGCGATTATCCATCGCTGAGGGTAGGCGAAAACCATAATCAACCAAAACATTTTTTCTCGAACGATCACCCGCATACATTCCTCTTACCTGTGGAATTGTCATATGTGATTCATCTACAATGATCAGATAATCCTCCGGGAAATAATTCATTAGTGTATATGGTGTATCTCCTTCGCCCGTTCCATTCATATGCCTGGAATAATTCTCAATACCAGAACAGAATCCTGTTTCGCGAAGCATCTCGATATCGAAGTTTGTTCTTTCTGAAATTCTTTGTGCTTCTAATAACTTCCCTTCTCTTTTAAAATACTTCACTCTTTCATTTAATTCTGCCTCGATTACCTGCGCTGCAAGCTTTATTTTTTCCGCTGGCACTACATAGTGAGAGGCTGGAAATATAGATAAATGAAATAGCTGTGCTTTGATTTCCGTCGTCATAACATCTATTTCTGTCAAACGCTCTATCTCATCTCCGAAGAATTCTACACGCACTGCACGTTCACTTTCCCATGCCGGAAATACTTCCAGAACATCCCCATGCACGCGAAAAGTTCCTCTGTGAAAATCTAATTCACTTCTTACATATCGGATGCCAATCAATTCACGGATTACATCATCTCTGTCCTTCCGCATACCTGGCCGCAGTGACACGATCATATTAATATAATCCGAGGGGCTTCCGATACCGTAAATACAGGATACGCTGGCGATAACAATGACATCTTTCCGTTCTGATAAAGATGCTGTTGCGGAAAGGCGCAGTCTGTCAATTTCCTCATTAATCGCAGAATCTTTTTCAATATAAACATCCGAAGAAGGTATATATGCCTCTGGCTGATAATAATCATAGTAGCTCACAAAATACTCCACTGCATTATTAGGGAAAAATTCTTTAAATTCACTGTATAGTTGACCTGCAAGCGTTTTATTATGTGCTATTATCAAAGTCGTCTTATTAAGCTGTGCGATTACATTTGCCATTGTAAATGTCTTACCAGAGCCAGTAACCCCTAGTAATGTCTGAAACTGATTGCCTGCACGAAAACCCTCCACAAGCTCTTTTATAGCTTGTGGCTGGTCTCCTGTTGGTTGATATTCAGATACCAGTTCAAATCGTTCCATCTTACTCTCCCATTGCATCTTTCATTAAATCAATTGCTGCTTCCAACTGATTATCCTCTTTGTTTTCCTTATATGCTTCTACATCAAATTCCATTTCTACATCTGGTTTAATGCCTACTCCATGGATATCATTTCCTTTTGGTGTAAAATATTTCGAAATCGTTACCTTGACACCAGTTCCATCGCCTAGCGGAATGACCTGTTGCACAATTCCCTTTCCAAAGGTGGTGGTTCCCAGTAAAGTCCCAGCCTCATAGTCCTTGATACTTCCCGCCAGAATCTCAGCAGCACTTGCGGAGTTGCCATTTACCAAAACTACCATGGGTAATTGGAATACTTGTGCCGCATCTGTCTCGAATTCCTTTTTGATACCATATTTGTCTTCTGTATATACGACCAGGCCTTCTGGTAAAAGCATGTCAGCGATTTCTACAACTGTATCCAGGTTTCCTCCCGGATTATCGCGTAAATCCAAAACAACTGACTCCATCCCCTCTTCTAAAAGTGCATTTACTGCCTGCTCAAACTGAGGTACTGTAATATTATCAAATTCCATTATGGAAATATATCCTATATTGCCCTCTTTCATTTCATAATCTACTGTTGGCGTCTCGATTTCTCTGCGCTCCAAAGAAAAAGTCAATGGCCCACTTTCTCCTTCCCGCCAAATCGTAACTTCCACCTGCGTACCTTCTGGTCCGCGGATTTTTGTAGCGACTATAGTGACATCATCTTTTGAAATATCTTCACCATCTACTTCCATAATAACATCACCGGCGAGTATTCCTGCTTCTTCAGCTGGTGAATCCGGGATTGGCTTAATTACTAAAATCGCTCCCGTATCCTCATTCTCCTGCAAATACATACCTACACCAAAATAGGTACCTTCTGAGCTCTCAACCATTTGGTCATATTCTTCTTTTGTGTAATAGGTAGAATAAGGATCTCCGAGTCCAGATACATAGCCGGCATACAAGCCCTCGACTAAGTCTTCCTCTACCACTTCGTCTTTATAGTATGTGTCAATCATCTTCTTGATTTTTGACAGCTTTTCTTCCACTGCACTCCATTTGATCTCCCCTGTATCAGTCGTATACGAAAAGTCAGCTTCCTGAGGCGACGCTAACGTATAAAAACTCCAGCCCAATACACTTAGAGCTATTCCAGTAACCAAACCAATTAATAAGCCAATTAGCAGACTTCTATTTTTTTCTTTTCTAACACTTACTACTTTTTCCATTTCACTCTCATTCATTTTGTTTCATCTCCAATACTCTATTTTATATAATTCCATGGGCTAACATAACCACCATTCAGACGCACACCGAAGTGTAAATGTGGTCCCGTACTTCTGCCCGTTGATCCTACCTTCGCAATCTGCTCCCCTTTGACCACCATAGTACCCTCTGAAACGAGCAATGCAGATGCATGCATATAAATAGTATACAAACTGTCTCCGTGATCAATCATAATATAATTTCCCATCGTTGAGGAGTACGATGCTGCAACTACTTTTCCGTCATATGCAGCAAGTATTCTCGTTCCACTAGGAGAGGCCAGATCAATACCATTATGAAATTGTTGAACTCCGAGCGTAGGGTGCATCCTCATTCCATAATCATCTGATATTCTCGTATAGTCAGGTGCTGGCCATTTGAACTGTCCACCATCATAAGATATCGCACTTTTATTTTCTTCCAGCAACCGTTTTTTCTCAGCAGCAATCGTAGCCTCTAATTCTTTAATAGCTGCATCCTGTGCTGCTATTTCAGCCGCATATTCCTTTACTGCCTGCTCTTTATTTCCAATATCTGATTCATAAAGTACAATTTCACTTTCCTTTGTACTGATCAGATCCTCTACCCCAGCCTGTTCCTCTGCGATGCTTGCTTTTACCTGCTCAAGCTCTTGCTGTTCCTTTTCTAACTGCTCCTTAGCTTTTGCAACTTCCTCTTTTACTGCGATATATTCCTCCAGCATATCCCTGTCATATTCAGATATTTTTTTTATAAACTCCGATTTATTCAGAAAATCTGCAAAAGATTCTGCCGACAGCAGCATCTCCATGTATGATGTGTCACCCTTCTCATACATGAATTTTATTCTTTTTTTCATAGACTCGTATTGCTCTTTTTCGGTTTCTTCCGCTTCATTAAGCGCTTTTTTTGTCGTTTCGATCTCTGCTTCCTTTTCTGCAAGCATAGTATTTAATTCTTCGATTTTCTGCGTTAATTCAGCAAGATTTTCATCCAACTGTGTCACATAATTTTCAAGATTATTTTTTGCATTTTCTAAACTGTTTAAAAGCTGCTTGATCGTTGAAAGGCCAGTCTGCAGATTCTTCTTGTTCTTCTGTGCCTCATCTACTGCTTTCGTGCTTTCTTCAATAAGATCATTTGTAAGCGATGCACGCACAACAAGCGGCATCGCTGCCGCTGTTAGTAGTTGTATCAATATCATTGTAACAATTACAATGAATCCTTTTATCCTTTTCACCTTGATCAAACCCCTTAAACTAATTACGCTATACTCTCAAATGCTTTCTCACCGTCGAAAAGCTTCCGAAAAATCCTATGCCAACCCCCATGGCAATCGAAATCGGAATTAGAGTAGAAAATACTTCTTCTACTGATAAAAATCTTAATATATCAGACAGCACTGTAAATTTCTCAGTTGCATATGCAATAACATTATTGTATATATAATAAACCGCAATCAAAGGCAACGTCGAACCAATAATGCCGATGATAATTCCTTCGATTACAAATGGTGCTCTTACGACAAAATCTTTTGCCCCAATTAATTTCATAATCGATATTTCTTCTTTTCTTACTGAAATACCAATTGTAACAGTATTACTAATCAAGAAAATAGATACCGCCAGTAAAATAAAAATGATACCTGCTGAAACATAACCAATCAGGATATTTACATTTGATAATGCATCTGCCGTAATATCAGATCTGTTTACCGTTCTGACACCCTCCAGTGACTCAAGATATTGTACAAGCGTTGACTGTCTTGAGACATCCTTCATATAAATCTCATAGTTTGATGCATCCTCCAGAGGATTGTCATTTTCAAATCCATCCGCATACTCTCCTAAATATTCTTCCTTAAAAGACTCCCATGCTTCGTCTGCTGAGATGTAATTTACTTGTGAAACCTCTTCCCTGCTCTTTATTTCTTCTCCGATTTCTTTAATCTTTTCATCCGTGATTCCTTCATCAAAGAAAACTGTAATGGCAACGCCGGATTGTGCCTCGCGCACAATATACTGAAAGTTTACAATAACTGCGTAGAACAATCCAAACAGAAAAATACAGGAGGAGATTGTTGCAATAGAGGCAAGAGAAAATACTTTATTTCTAAATATATTTTTAAATCCCTGGTTAAAGGTATACATTAATGTACTAATCCTCATCTATATACTCACCCTTCTCTTCATCGCTCACGATCATTCCTTTTTTTACTGTTATTACTCTTTTCCGCATGGCATTTACGATTTCCCTGTTATGCGTAACAACGAGTACCGTAGTACCTCTTTTATTGATTTCTTCCAATAGCTTCATAATCTCCCATGAATTACGTGGGTCCAGATTACCTGTTGGTTCATCCGCCAACAAAATCGGAGGATTGTTTACAAGCGCTCTTGCAAGCGCAACCCTCTGCTGTTCTCCACCTGACAATTGCTTGGGTTTTGCTTTATATTTCTCAGCCAATCCTACTAAAGACAGCATTGCCGGTACATTTTTCCTGATTTGTCTGGTTGGTATTTCCACAACGCGCTGTGCAAATGCAACATTTTCGTATACATTTCTATCCTTCAATAACCGGAAATCCTGAAAAACAACTCCTATATTCCTGCGGAATTTAGGTATTTTTCTTCTTTTTAGTTTATTCAGTTCGCACCCATTTACCGCGATTTGTCCCGTTGTCGGTGTTAATTCTCTAAGCAGTAATTTAATTAATGTGGATTTCCCCGATCCACTATCTCCTACGATAAAGACAAACTCACCCTTGTTAATATGCAGGCTTACGCAATTTAGTGCTGGTGCACCCGTTGAATAAGATTTACTTACGCCCTCCATTTTAATCATTACATCACTCCTCTGCACTACTACTATCTATTATCAATAATCAAAGTTTTCCATATACTTCATATACTTTACCACCATTAACGCGATTTTAAAAGTAATTGCATCTTCAAATACTCTCAAATCAAGTCCTGTACTTTTTTGAAGCTTGTCCAAACGATAAACCAACGTATTTCTATGTATGTATAGTTGTCTGCTCGTCTCTGAAACATTAAGGCTGTTCTCAAAAAACTTATTAATTGTAGCCAATATTTCCTCATCAAAATCATCTGGTGATTTGTTATCAAATATTTCTTTGATGAACATTTTGCATAAAGGAATCGGCAGCTGGTAGATCAGTCTCCCTATTCCGAGTTCACTGTATGCAATTACATCTCTTTCGCTGAAAAAAATCTTTCCTACATCAAGCGCCATCTTTGCTTCTTTATAAGAACGGCTGACTTCTCGTATTTCATTAATAATAGTACCATATGAAACATGTACGCCCGCTTGCGCATTTGATGAAAATAGATTCATTATCATACGCGCGGTTTTATCAACCTCTTCATACGAATCAGAATCTGATAATTCTTTTACCACGATAATGTCTTTTTCATCTACTGCCGTAATAAAATCTTTTACCCTCGCACTGAAAAGCCCACGGATACTCTCAAGTGCATTGTTATCCTTTTCATTTAAGGTTTCTACTATCAGCACAGCTCTTCTGACATCAGTTTCAATATGGAGCTTCTTTGAACGGTTATAAATATCAACCAGCAAAAGATTATCAAGCAAAAGATTCTTCACAAAGTTGTCCTTATCAAATCGTTCTTTATAAGCCACTAAAAGAGTCTGAATCTGAAATGCGGCAATCTTACCCACCATAAAGGAATCATCACTACCACCTCTTGTGACTAAAATGTATTCCAGCTGTTGATCATCAAATACTTTGAAAAATAAATAACCTTGTATTTCCTGGCTATCTGCTACAGATGCCCCAAAACTGTCTATCACCTTTTCAAAATTTAATGTCTCTGAAAATGTGGACGCCAATGTCTTTCCTTCTTCGTCAATAATACACAAGTCATTTCTTGTAATAGCCTTCAATCCATCGATTGTGTTTTGAAGGATTTGATTAGAAATCATTTTCTTCACTCCTTTACAATGAAGCAATTTTCACAAAATAAATTGCCACCTCTTTTATGGTTTTACGATTACTTATCTCATATTTTAATACAAACCAACAAAAAAAGAAAGGTTTATTATGAAAATTTTATGCAATTTTTTCCTTTTTTTATTGTTTTATGTGTACTCTTTGCTATACAATCTATACAATAAGGTCCGCTTCATCTCCGTGCGTTTATAAATGAGAAAGGAATGTCTATTCCTTAATAGGTTTCCGGCATTCCTTTACTGTTTATGAATCTTTTTGATTTCGATTGTTTTCATATTTAGAAACCATTCTTCTAAAAACCGTATTCTCTATCAATTTACTCAGTCGGTTAAATTTTAAACCCTTTGCATTTTCCTTCATTACAAAAGAATTCTCTAGTGCCAGCCATATTTTTGCATTGATTTTATTTTTATTTTCATACACGAACTGCTCTTGCTTTGGTGATAACAGTCTCGAAATCACAACATCAGGTGTCACACTGTTAATATCATTAATAATTTCATTAACATCTCCTGCTAAGTTTTCAAAAACATACGAGCCCACAATTTTAATGCCCTTTGCATTAGCCTGCATAAATGCAAGCGCTGCTTTCAGTGTGTCTTCTGTCTCGGTCAATATATATAACGTCTTTTGCTCATTTGATAAACGTTTCAGAAACTCTCTGTAAAAAATACTATTCTCTACTTCTTTGATTCTGCTCCTATTCGTGATTCCAGCGGCATGCAAAATCTCGACCGAAATCGGAATGGTAAGATCCATGGCCTCAAGCCATAGCTTAAGATTAGAATTTTCACCAGCACTCAATAAAATATCAGTGGACAAAAAACTGACCGTGTCTAATCTGGAATTATTTAGGTATTGTCCTGTCAATCGAAGGGCTTCCTTTACCGAATAGTCTCTAAGTTCCAGTCCCAGCATTTTCATTTTTCTCATTTGGTTTACCTTCTCATCATGCACTCTCTCCCACACCCACATCAGTATAACAAAAATAAACTTTTATTTCAATAAGAAGTAATATATACTATTAATAAATAAGTATTTTGTACTGACGAAAGGTTGACGCATATCATGCATAAAATAAAAAAAGATTCTTTTATCGCATATTTTCTCTTGCTAATTGGTACTGTTATATACTGTTCCCTGATTTTTAATGAAAATGTCTGGTTGGATGAAGCATTTACTGCGACTCTGATCCGAACGGATTTCATGGATGTCATAGCACGCTCTATGCAGGACACCCTGCCGCCACTCTATAATATACTATTAAAACTAATGACAGATATATGGGGCTATCATATTCCAGTTATGAAAATCACTTCCATCCTTCCAATGGTCTTTACCATGCTGCTCGGTGCGACTACCATCAGACGACGCTTTGGCAATCTTGCCTCTTATCTTTTTATTATTTGTTTATTTACCATGCCCTATCTTCTTTTCTACGGGGTAGAAATACGTATGTATAGCTGGGGTTTCTTTTTCGCTACAGGAAGTGGTATCTTTGCCTATGAAGCCGTAAAAAACAGCTGTCGTAAAAACTGGATTTTCTTTACACTACTTAGCCTGGGCGCAGGCTATACGCACCATTTTGCTTTTGTCACTGTTGGTTTTGTCTATCTGTTTTTATTGATTTATTACATTATCGCAGAGCGCGAACATATAAAAAGATGGTTCATCTGCCTTGGCGCAACTGCTGTTTTTTATCTGCCCTGCCTTTTTGTCACACTGCATCAGCTTAAATCTGTCAGTGGTTATTTTTCAATGCCTGATGTTGATTTGACTGTTTTTATAAAATATATGCGTTATCCTTTTACTGTCGGCAATATCTTTGCCTCTATCGCACTTTTAGGTCTAATCCTATTACTACTGCTTCGTTTTTTCCTAAATAAGCATCGCACATTAAATGACTGGTATGCTTTTTGCTGTTTTATTATTTACTATGGCGTATTATGTTTTGGAACCATTATTTCTAAAATCATGACCGCAAATATATTTGTAGATCGCTACCTTTTCTTTGCCTTTGGATTGATATGGCTGTTTTTTGCAATAGAAGTATCTACATTACACAAGCAATATCTCGCTATCATACTTATTTTTGTTTTGACAGCTGGTACGATTGGCTATGTAGCGGAATGGAAACTCGAATATGTGACCGGTACAGAGACCATGCTCAACTTTTTAGATAATAGCATCGATGCAGGGGATGGCGTGATTTCATTCGAAGATGCCGAACAGATCGGTACCTGTCTGGCCTTTTATTATCCAGAGCTACAGTATGTTGCAGTAGAAAATGTGGCACAGATCCAAAATAAGATCTGGTGTGTTGTGACCGAAGATTTTGAAACAGATTTTGAAGCTTTTTTAGAAAAGGGCTATACTGCAGAATTTCAAGGGGATTTTCGATTTGATCGCTATGAATATAAGCTCTATCTTCTGACCAGAGACTAAAGTTCACGGCACTTTTTGCCGATATGATAAGATAAGGATTTTTTCCGTTTTGTAACGGAAATCGAAAGGAGGTTTTGTTATGGATATACCTGCATTATCTATGTATATGGCACAATCGCAAACACTAAGCAGCGTAGGGATGGCCGTTCTGGATCAGAGTCTTGAAACCACGCAGGACATGGGAAATGACGTGGCAAAATTGCTCGAACAATCTGTGAACCCTGATCTCGGAGGAACTATTGATATTTCTCTATAGTTTGATTTCTGTATATATTATAATTCCAACACAGATTAACACAGCTAAGATTAAGGACAAGGAGATAAACTGTGGTCTTTCTTTCGTGCTTTCTTCCGTGCTTTCTGCCTCGATCTTTTCCTGTTTGCTGAAAATCTGGTGCAAATGCTCCCCATTTCCTTCATGCTTGGCAATCCATACTAGTACGCACGCCGCCAATGATCCCATGATAACCGATAGGATCAGAAGCACCCCTATCATCGGATAGATAATCGTAGAAATATCCATGTCCGCATACATGCTTTCCAATCCACCTGCCGCATCTGTCATACGTTCTGACAAAAACATCAGTATTACATTATGGGAATTAATAACTGCATGCACGATAATAGATGCCCATATACTCCCAGTTGCTTCAACCGTCAAAGCAAAAGCAAATCCTAGCACCATGGCATAACCAAACTGATTAAAATTCATATGCATTAATCCAAAAAGTACCGCGGATAAGACTGCCGCTACCAGTAATCTGCCGCTCTTCTTATAGCCGCTGAAAATGCTGCCTCTGAAAATAAATTCCTCACAGAACGGTCCAAACAGTCCTATAATCAGTAGCATGACAGGTAATGGATACGCTAAGATATCCTTTGAACTTTCAAGCAAAATATTATCTGTGACTAATAATGACAATGCATTTACAAATGCACCAATAGGCATAATTAAATAAGAAAACAGAACCAGCATAAAAAATGTACCTGGTTTTATTTTCTTAAAGGGTATTATTTCTGTTATTCTTTCTTTAGAAAAAAGTAGGAAAATAATACCTGGTAAAATAATCGTCGTCTCACTGATGATTAGTGAGGGTAGTGTACCGATTTCGATTCCAATCTCTGCTAAAGCTGAGAATAAAACAACTATTCCCACATATGCTAAAATAATATATAGGAATAGTCTGCTTGTTTTTTTAACTGCATTTTTCATAAAAATCAGCCATTCACCATAAAATGAACTAATCTGTCAATATCCTGTGGCTCATAAGCGATAATCTCAAGTTCATCGATTGTGCCGTCTGAAAAAATATTAGCCATAGAAACATATTGTGATAATTTGGATTTCAAATTCAATCTGTCTCCCTCGCCTGTTACTAGTTCTTCAAATTCAATCTGTCTCCCTCGCCTGTTACTAGTTCTACTTTGCCTGCGCAACTGTCAATTACTTTGAAAAACTTTTCGATGTCTGTAATGTTCTGTACTTTCATAATGATATACTCCTTTCGTTTTATAAGTATACTATATTATTGTAGTGCTATTGCTTCCATTTCGATTAAAACATCCTTTGGCAATCGTGCCACCTCCACACAGCTCCTCGCTGGGAAATCGCCCACGAAAAATCCCGCATACACCTCGTTGATCTTCGAAAAATCATCCATGTTCTTAATAAATACTGTTGTTTTGATTACCTGGCTCATACTGCTACCCTGTGATTCCAACAGATTCTTAACATTTGTCAATGTCTGACGTGCCTGCTCCTCTATCCCTACTGCAATCTCGCCTGTTTCAGGTATAATCGGTATCATGCCGGATGTATATATCATTCCATTTACTGCAATTGCCTGTGAATAAGGTCCGATTGCTGCCGGTGCTTTATCTGTACTAATGCTTTTCTTTGTCATTTGACCTTTTCCTTTCCGCTATTCTGCTTACAATCTATATTATAATATAATTATGGTTTGAAGTCTATGCAATTTTATGATAACGTAAATTTACTGTAGGATTTAATTTGGCAGAGAAGCGCCTTGATGTGTTCTAGATTTAACTTCTGTTCACACTATACTTACTTCTTATTTTTTTTACAATCCCCAAATATAATTCTTGCTTTTGCATTCTTACTAGTTCCAACATATTCCCCTGATTTGCCTTGTATATACGCAGTTTCGACATCTGATGTACTCCTTTTTTACTCCATCCTAATGGACGTGAGCTCATTCTATCTGCATAAATATGACTTACATGGCCTTCCGCACTACATCCTACTTGCACACCTTTTTTCTCTTAATTCCACATCCATCCTTTGTATTTGATTTTTGGAATAACCTTTAGGTCCTCTTCTGTGGACATCATAAGGGAATACTTCTTCAAAAAGCGAATAATCAATGATTGTTGACAATACATATTTTGCAACTTATCTCCTTTCGATGTGGATAATATTTGACAAAATATATATCGGATCGGGGTAAGTTTTTTTATATGCTCTGAAACATCAGTAAAATCAAGGTCTATGAATTATGAAATTCTCTCAATTAGTTAATTTCATAATTTTTAAACTACAAGTGCGGTATTGTAATCTTTTTGAATAAGAAATTGCCATCTCTGCGTTGCTTATACAGGAATCAGAAAAAATCTCATCACAAAAAGGTGCATTGATAAAGTAGATTGTGTCATAATCTTTGGGATCAATGGAAACCATTGTATTGGATATATCAGTCCCCATAATCGCTCCGTCGTTTTGTAATTCTCCATATTGAATTCGTATATAGCCTTCTGATTTTAATGTGCTAAAAGTATTTGTGACAGGATTCCAATAGATTCCATATCCAGCGCGTTGTCCAAAAAGCCCGAAGATTTGATATAACGCTTCGTTTTGCATTTCGGGAATTAAGATAAGTGTATTTTCATCACATTCCATGATTTCCATAGCGCTTTGTATCAAAACGCTCCAGTCGGCGCCTTGACGATTATGAAGTGATGAATCCGAAAACAGCATGCCCTCAGCCATACCAAGGTCAAAGTTTGCGACAGTTCCTGCTCCGACAGAGACTTGCTTTCCGATTCTTTTTGTAACAGGGTCAATGTTTACAAAACTTTGTATTAGAAAAAGAGTCATTACGGTGAAGAGAATACATTTACGCAGTACTGCTTTATCAAACAGTTTGTATGTTAATATAATAAAAAGCAATAGAATTACGGTGACGGTAGGGATTGTATAGCGATAATGAGAATGTGTGATAAAAAAGCATAATATAAAAGTATAAAATACCAGAATGCTTATACACAGAATAACCGTATCCTTTAATCCGCACGGGGCAGTGGATTTTGTAAATTTATGCGAGAATATGTAATAAATAAAACCAGCTAGGAGAATAACTAACAGAATCCACATAAAGTTAGCTAGAAAAGCATGTTCTATTTGCCCCGATATATAATCAGGTGCATAGCCGAAGCCATCCCATCTTGAGGACAAATCAGTAATCTTGCCTCCCCACTTTAAAAAGCTCATTTCGGAAGAGTCCCAATCTCCTTGCAATCCTTCTATAGGTTTGGTCAACAGAAAGGCAGCAAGCCATGTGACTGCCGGAAATGCAAGCTGCACATATTCTTGAAATTTCAGACAGGAAAATATTTTTTTGGGCAGTTGATTGTTGCATTTAAACAGACGGATTAAGTATACGCCCACTACAAATCCGGCGTAGGCAAAAACAGCAGGCTCCTTTGTGAAACAAAGAAGTATTCCGCAAGCTACTTGAAGAATTTTCCACTCATGAAAATAGCAGCATAACAGCCATGTCAGAAATAGCAGCATTGGATAATCCAAGCTGATATTAGGCAGCATCCCTAATAGAGCCGGAGAAAAAGCAAACAATGCGGTAGAAAGCACTTTTTCGAAATTATCTGATTTTATAAGCACTTTGTCAATGATTTTTTTAAAAGATACAATTGTTAAAAGAGCCATTAGCAATTGTATCATATGTATTCCAAAGACTGCATCGGAAAAGAGCCAGGCTCCGATTTCCATAAACACGGTATAAGCTCCGGATTTATGTCCAAATAGATCTAATTTTTGGATTGTACCGGGAGAGAAGTTCCATCTACAGGCCGACAGAATTGTTTCAAGGTAAAAGGAACTATCCCACATCGGAATCACACAGAATGTATCAATCGAAAGGATGATAAAGAGAAACAATACCAGAATAAGCCATTTATTTTGCATAAAACCATTTATGAACAGAGAAATGAGAGAATTTGTACGTGGTGAGTTATTTAATATAGATGTAATACTTGATATTGACTGCCAAATCCAGAAAACAAGCCCTATAATATTTGCAAAACAACCGATTATGATCAGCGATGGATACTCTTTAATGGATATCGGACTATAGACAGCAGAAAAATACCAAATAAATATAACGACAGATAGGCATAATATCTGCAATGATGTTTTGCGGGAATAATGCTTCTTGATTAGAAGATTATATAGATAACCAATGACAAGAAAAAGCAGCGACATAGCATAAAGAATCATACTCTTGTCATAATCTCTGTATCCGAGCAGTACTGAGAAATATAAAGAGATAGTTCCGATTGACAATAAGATAGTTCCAATTCTCTCCATGCGTCTATGGGATAGAGATCTATAAAGCAATATTGCAAAAACTACTACTACAGCAGCTATTAGAAAAAGCAAAGCGCCTTGTTTCGTATATGCAAGTTGATATTGTAGTGTCATTTTTGTTCTCCGTTTTGCTTTTGTTATTTTGTACATGGAAATTGTACCACAAATATAGTATGAAAACAATAAATTTGCGGTGCTTTTGCGGACAGCAAAATCTCATCCCATATTTCTTTTACGACTTCTTTTTCAAAAACTGGTCTTTGCAGTTTCTTTGTTACTTCATCTAGTTTTCCACTACATTTTTTTGCTAAGATCTTTGCTAAATGATTCCCTCCGCGCCTGCTCCAACAGGTGTGATGATATAAGAGATAGGAAGACTGCGTCTGAGGATTGGATCAGATTTAAGACGTGTAACTAATGCCTTTATATCTGATAACTGCTCTACTGGCATAGCCACTTTTATCCTATTTTACAAATCGCTTTCTCTGTTATCTCTATCTGTCCCTCTTTCAAAAGCTTCCCTATCGCTCTCTTAAATGCTGCCTTGCTCAATCCAAACTCCTTTTTAATCACTTCTGGGTCTGCTTTGTCTGTAAAGGGAAGTTTTCCATCGAAGCTTTCGATTACCTGCATCACTGTCACCGCATCGATATCCATTTGCTGAAATGCCTTCTCACGTATACTCAAATCAGCTCTTCCATCCTCTTTCAGCTTGGTAATCCTTCCTTCTATGATAGAACCTATCTTTATATCTCCATAACATTCTTTTTTCGGTATCAATGCAGAATAACGATCATCAATTGCAACAAAGGCACCAAATTCGTCACTTGTCTGATAAATACGGCCTTTTACTTTCTCTCCGGCCTGATAAGGAACCTTTGCCTCTAAATACTCATATACATTCATGGTGGCACATAAGCGGTTACTTTTATCAATATATAAAGCTACCAGGCATTCCTCGCCAGGATGCACTTTTTTCGTCTGCTGCTTATAGGGCAGTAACAAATCCTTCTCTAATCCCCAGTCTAAAAATGCACCGATCTCTCCCACTTCGATAACCTTCAATAAGGCAACCTCGCCTAATTTAATCTTTGGCTCATTTGTCGTTGCAATCAGGCGATCCTTAGAATCTCTATAAAGAAAGACTTCTATTGTGTCATCTACATTTTTATCCTGTGGCACCTGCTTGAGCGGAAGCAAAACCAGCTTATCCTCCTGCATGTTGTCAGTTTCTTCAGCAAGATATACTCCAAACTCCACTTTTTTTATAATGACTAATGTCTGTTTTTCTCCTAGTTTAAACATAGTTTCCTTTCCGACCGCAGTGTATGTCCACTACGCTATTCACATTCGATGATCGCATATGGTGCATCGTTTTCATCACATAATGCAACGATAAATTTCCCGTTCTCTTCAAATAAAATCGGTTTTAATAAATCAGAAAGTACTGCCGATTTCTTATATTCTGCTCTTACCTGCTTTATTTCATCATGCTTTGGTAGCAATCGCAATGCCATCTTTATATATTGCTCATTGTTTACATGCAAATTTGTGTCTAAATGATGTTCCTGCACTTTAATTGGCTTTAAGGCTTTTCCGTTTTCCGGTAGCTTTATCTTGCGTGGTGCATATTCCATATCGAGCTTTGGGCTCAACGCATATCCCTGTATTTCCCGCTCTCCAAGTCTCGCAAATCTGCCACTAGACGTGTCCAGATATGCCCAGACAGAATTCGCATACGCTATCATCAGACCAGTAGCGTCCTTCATGACAAAATTTCTACATCCGATGAAGCCCTGAAATTCATATGGCCATGTACCTATCGTAACCTGTTCTCCCAGCTTCGGGTATCTATTTACGACGATCTGCCAGGAAGATAACACCCACACGCGATCGACAGATACTAAATAATCGATTCCCAATCCAATGTCTTCAGAGTGAAATGTCGAACAGTCTTGAAAATAATTTATGATTCCTTCTAATGTAAGGTATTGGCTGCTGTCGACTTCACTATATCTGATTCTGCTCTCAAAATTATACATTTTCTCATTCCTTTTCTCATTGCATTATAACACTCCTCTCGAGAGCTCGTCAAATGCCGCTTTTTTTATGAATTATTTTCCAAAACGATTGAAAGGTAGCTGTGTAAATGTTAAAATATTTAGGTAACAGACTAAACATTTGCTGGACTTTAAGGAGGATTTGTTGTGAATAAGAAAAGTTATTTTAATACATTGAGTGAAAAGGCACAAATCAATTTTATTGTTATGTTTTGCCATGGTATTATTGATATTCTTATGATTATGGCGTATGTTGTCGAAGTGTTAAAAGGTCTTCGTTCCATTCCTTATTTACTGGTCATTAT
>Ga0209373_10002707_pt1 | contig 17236 bp, 12 predicted proteins | sample Higcelweek5metaG_FD_187173 | JGI IMG/M metagenome (GOLD analysis project Ga0209373, IMG submission 187173) | Freshwater pond sediment microbial communities from the University of Edinburgh, under environmental carbon perturbations - High... | ecosystem: Environmental > Aquatic > Freshwater >... | reverse complement strand
CTTCTCATTTTGCACACTCCCATAAATTACATCACATATTTTTAAAGTCTTTAATTAGAGTATATATTAAGTTTTATTAACTTTACAATATTTAATAATGTTTATTTTATGAGTATTTTATAAATTTTTAAAATTATTTCTTTTTTTCAAAGATAAATAAAATAATTTGTTTATTGATAAAATATAGATATTATTTCTTAATAAGGATTTAATAGTTAATTTAAATATTTTTTTAATCAATATTTAAAAAATATTTTCATCGTTAACAAGGATTTAATACTAGTTAACTATATTTCATACTTGTTTATATGATAATATTATGTATATATTTAGTGTGAAAATACTTTTATATTAATTTGTATTTTTTAGTTCTTTGTGTTTATTTAATTAAAAATAATTAGTGCTAAGAGGTTTTTGATTTTTATAATGAAACTTTATAAAAAAATAGCTTTTATCGTAGGCTTTGCCCTTTTATCTACTTCATGTGTTTTTGGTGAGAACTATGTCCCAGCACATCTAATAACAGATATAAAGGCATTTGAATTTGCACCAGATTCAAAATATTTAAAAATTGGAACAACAGGTAAAATTAACCCTGTCATTGTTACAAATAATGGTGATATCTTAAAAGATATAAGTGGTATTACTTGGAAAGTTTCTGATGAAAAAATTGCCAAAATAGACAAAAATGGTAATATTACTGCTATTGCAGAAGGCGAAGTTACTGTTACAGGTACTTATGCAGGTAAAGAATTTAGCACAAAATTATTTATTACAAAAGAAGCTGTAGCTGTTGATGCTAATGGAAAACCTATTACTAATATTAATAATGGGACAGGAATTTATTCCAATTTGGTTGATACATCTTTGATAAAAAAAATAACAATACAACCTGAAGGTGTAGAAGAAAGTGATACAGAAGAAAAACCACTTGTTACTGACCACACAATCAAATCACTCAAAGGAACTGTAAAACTTATTGGGAAAGCTTATGACATAGACAGTAATAAACTAGAAAATGTTGTTTTTTCATGGAGTTCAAGTGATAAATCTGTTGCTTATGTAAACTCTACTGGAACAGTAACAGCTTTGAAAACAGGAACAACAAATATTATTGCTACAGCAGGTGATAAGACAAGCAATATAATGAGAATTACAGTTCCACATGCAAGTGTTAATTTGAATATTAGTTTCTAAGGAGATTAAATAGTTATAATGAGACCTCTTAATAAAGCTATTATATTATTTGTTGCGATTTCTCTAATTTCAGCTTGTTCACAACAATTACCTATTTCACCTAGCCTGAATACAACTTCTACAATAAAAACGAATGTTGATTATGCTACTGTTAAATTTAAAATTAATTTACCAGATAAATATTATACAGAACAAGAAAAAACTGCTTTTGGAATAAAAGCAATAAAAAGCGAAAAAATAAATAAAGTTAGAATAATTGTAAAAAGTCTTACTAAAAAAGATTTTTCTATAGAAAGAGATGTAAATATTATACCAGGTGGAATAGAAGCATCTGTAAATATGCCTCTTGATAAATTATATGTAGTAACTGTTCAAGGCTTAAACAATGCTAATAAAGTATATGGTGCAGAAATTAAAGGCTATTTTCCTCTAAAATCAACAGATGATTCTATAAATCTTATTGCAATAAATCAACAAACAACACCAGTTGCCAAAATACTTGAATTATTAGCAGAAAAATTTCCAGAAAAAGAAGAAATTATCCCAGTTGAAACACCTATAGCAAAACCATCAGCATCTGCTGGAACTACAACAACTAGTGGAACTGGTTTGGATTTGGATTTGGGAGCTGGTTTAGATTTGGATTTGGATGCAGGAGTAACTACTACAACACCAACAACAACTACTACAGCAACAGCAACTACTACAACATCAACAGATTTAAATAAACTAAAAGACCCATCAGAAATAACTCAAATATCTGATATAAACTTAGAGCAATTAAGAGATTTAGTTGAAAGAATGAGAAGAGGACAAAGTCCATCTCTTGTTAATGTTGATGCTTTTGTAAATGAAATTGTTACCAAAAAGAAAGTACCAGATGCTATTCCAATAGAAAAAAGTTTATTTAAATATGGAAGAATAAAAGGTGTCATAAGTGGTCTAAAAGCAAATGAAATAGTTGTTATAAATGTAGAAGACCCTAGTTCTCAAAGTATTATCGTATCAACATCTCCTAAAATTTATAAATTAGATGATGAAGCTGAACCAGATGAAACAGTTGATGACATTGATTTTATCATTGATAATGTTATACCAGGCAAATGGAAAATTACAGCTATTGCATCTGGATATAATATAGATACAGAAGATACTAAAGATGTTATCGTAGAAATACCTCAAAATTTAGAAGAAGTTCAAGAAGTTACTGAAGATTTTACTTTTGTTGCTAGTAAATGGGGTATAAAAACAAATAATCTTTCTGGAAATGTTGGCTCATCTGACCAAGCTGCAAGTTATACAGATTTTGATGATAATATTCACGTTGTTTGGAGACAAGATGGTTTTGATACTGATTCAAATAGTGGAATTATCTTTTATAGTAGATGGAATAAAACATCTTGGTCAACTCAAAATGTAAATGTATCACAATATGATAATAGTAATCTCAGTGGCTCCAGAGACCCATCTGTAGCAGTTGGTTTGGATAGAAATCCTCACATCGTTTGGTCTGCAAAAAAAGATGGTGTAAGAAAGATTTTTTACAACTATTTTGATGGCATTACATGGCACAAACCAGATGAGATTCCAGGTAGTTCAGGTGGTTTTGGAGCATCTGTAGCAGTTGACTCTAAGAGTGGATTTGTCTATGCAGTATGGGAAAGTGGAGAAAGTATTTATTTTACCCAATATAACAGGACAAAATGGGGAACTCCAATGGTTGTTGCAAGTGGAGGTGTATCTCCAAAAATAGTTATGGGCTCAGATGGAGTAGCTCATATAATTTGGAAAGCAGCAAGTTCTCAAACTCTTAAATATATAAACTGGAATATTGATAAAGGTTTGGGGAAAATAGAAAATATACCATTGGGAGCTTTGGGTAATGATGTGAATAGTGGTATCTCTGTAGCTATAGATAGATTTAATAGAGTTCATCTTATTTGGAGAAATGATATTTACGTACAATATATACTTAGAAGCTATAATTCTTGGTCTATACCAGAAGTTGTTAATCAAATTTCAAATACATTAATGGAAGCTGTTTCTAGTGCAGGTATATTTGTTTCATCAACTGGTGTTGTCAATGTTGCTTGGGGAACAAAAACTAAAAATGATAAAGAAGTTGTTCGCTTTAGAAGAAGATTATCTGATGGTTGGAAAATGCCTTTTGAAAAAATAACTGACCCATTAGAAGAAGAAAAAGATGAAACAACGACTACTACAACGACTACCACAACTGAAGATGTAGTACATACTGAAAATTTGGATGGTTATGAAGATATACCATTATCTTATATAGGTAAAATTGATAATGTCCCTATAATCTCTACAGATGAATTAGGTAACATCCATGTTATCTGGGTTAAGAAAGGTGGAGATAATGATTCAGATTTAATTCATGCTATAAAGACAAAAGCAAGTGAAGGTTCAACAAATTAATATATATTAGCTTTACTTAAATTTAAACTTTATTTAAGTAATGCTAGACATATTGATAAACTAATGCTAATATCATTAATTAATATTCATTAGTTTCTCAATATAAAATTTTTGTTATTTAAATGTTTTGTGTTAATATTGTAGAAATTGTAGAAAACGAGCGCCTTTAGTTCAGCTGGTAGAACGACGGTCTCCAAAACCGTAAGTCGAGGGTTCAAATCCTTCAGGGCGCGTTAATATTAAAAATATGTAATAGATTAAGAGACTTCATAAAGTGGCAAAAAAGACATCCTCATCTGATAAAAAAGAAAAAAAAAATAAAGATAACAGTGAAGTTGTTGAAAAAAAGAAAAATAAATCAGATTCTTCAGATGTAAAAAAACAAATTTCTGAAGGTTTTGATTCTCTTAAAAAATATGTAAAAGATTCTTTTAATGAACTGAAAAAAGTTCAATGGCCAACAAGAAGACAAGTTGGAGGAGAAACAGTGGTTGTTATTATTACTGTTATCTTTTTTACAAGTTTAACAATACTGTTTGACAAAATACTAGGATGGGTTTTTGGGCTTATTTTTGGCCTCTAAAAACAGGAGGAATTTAATTAAAAGTAATGATTGAAAATATAGACGATTTTGAAAAAATAGAACAAAGCATAGACGATAATAAAATAGCCGAAAAAAGATGGTATGTTGTACATACATATTCTGGACACGAAGCTAAAGTAAAAAGCAATCTTCTTAGACGTGTTGAATCTATGGGCATGGAAAATAGTATTTTCCAAGTAGAAGTACCAGAAGAAAGAGTTGTGGAAATAAAAGATGGTAAAAAAATTGAAAGACCAAAAAAAATCTTTCCAGGCTACGTTTTAGTAGAAATGATATTAGATGATGATTCTTGGCATGCTGTAAGAAATACACCAGGCGTAACAAGTTTCGTTGGTGCTAGTAGCAAACCAATTCCTTTGATGAATAGAGAAGTTAAAAAAATTCTCAAAAGGTCTATGTCTGGTAAAACAAGAGTTCAGATTGATCTTAAGATTGGTGACCATATCAAAGTTATTAGTGGTCCATTTACTGATTTCAGTGGTGATATTATAGAAATAAACCCAGAAAGAGGAAAATTGAAAGTATCTGTTTCCATCTTTGGAAGACCAACACCAGTAGAATTAGAATTTGCACAAGTTAGTAAAACTTAAAAAATTATAAATCATAAAAAAGACTGCTAATAAAGCAGTCTTTTTTTATATTAAACTTCTTGAATAACTATTGTTTCTTGAAATCTATTTCATATATCAAAAATAAAAAAATAATATCACAACCAAATTAAATTTAGTGCATTTAGCTTTAATCTGAATACCTTATTTTAGTAATATACACATTATAGTTGATTCGATTTGATATAACTTCAAGATAACGATTATATTACAAAAAAGCTTGATTTTAGAGACCTAATTTTGGAAGAGTTTAAGAGTTTCATTAGAGAAATTAGTCCAATTTTGATATTTCCTTGACAAAATACATATTCTAAATTACTATTTAATAGTAGTTTATGATGCAGTGTGTTAAAAAAGACATGAGACTAATAAAAAAGTACGATAATAGAAAACTTTATGATACAGAAACAAGTAGAACTGTAACATTAAAGGATATAGCTTACTTTATTAGAGAAGGTCAAGATATAAAAGTTATTGATGCAAATGAAAAAGATATAACTAATAAAGTTTTAGCACAAGTCTTTTTGCAAGAAAATTTGCAAACAAAACAAATTGTTTTGAGTAGATACCTTCTCGAAGGACTTATAAAAGAAAGTAATAAAATTGAAGAAGTAAGTAAAAAATTATTATTGGCTGGAGTTGGTTTAGCTTCACTAACACAAGAAAAAATTGACCAATTGGTAAATGAATTAGTCAAAAGAGGTGAAGTAGAAGAAAATGAAAGAAGCAAATTTGCAAAAACTCTAATTGATAAAGTTGAAAAAGGCTCAAAAGATTTTAAACACTTGGTAGAAGAAATCGTAAACGAAGTTGAAAAAAAAGAGAAAAAAGAAGATATTATCATAAGAAAAGAAAATGAAATCGCAGAGTTAAAAATGAAACTCGCAGAATTGACTGAAGAACTAGATAATTATAAAAAAGAGTAATTAATTTTATAAAAATATAGAATTAATTATGCCCCCTATTCATAAAGTTGTATTACTGAAAAAATGTAAGACATTTTTTTTATATAAATATGGCAAAACACATACCACATTTATTTCTTGCCAAAGAAGAAATAGAAAAAAAAATATTAAATGAAGAAAATTTTAATCATCTTATAAATGTATTAAGATTAAAACAAGATGATAAATTTTTTGCATTGGATAATAAAGGGAATCAATTCACTTGCTTTATATCAAAAATAGATAAAAAAACTTTGTCTTATGAAGTTTTAGACTCTGCAAACTATAAAAGACCTGAATACTTAATAACACTTGTTCAAGCCATTACAAAACTAGATACATTTGAAAATATTTTAAACACTGCCACTCAATTAGGTGTTTTTGAAATATATCCAATGCTTACAAAAAATGTAACTGTATCTTTAGATATTTATGAAAAAAAAATTCAAAGATTTAATAAAATTTTAAAATCATCTTCCGAACAATCCCAAAGAAAATTTTTACCTGTACTAAAAGATGTAATAACAGTTGATACATTTGTCAAAACATTTGATAAAAATTTGACAATAATTGCCTATGAAAAAGCAACAATTCCAATGAAAAATATTTTTAAAGACTTAGAAATAAAAAATAATATTATTCTAGTTTGTGGTGCTGAAGGTGGATTTTGTGATGATGAAGTAAAAATTTTATCTGATAATAAATTTAATTTACTAAAGCTTTCTTCCAATATTCTAAGAGCTGAAACTGCAGTAACTGTAGGACTTGGAAATATTATTTATGAGCTTGAAAAATAAATTTTAATTTGTAAAAAATTTTTCTTCAAATGGTAATATTTCTTGGCAATGACTCATTAAATCATTATATTTTTTTAGATTACCTGCATTTTTTTCTAATATTGCCAAGTCATAAAAATCAAAAACATGACTTGAACCAAATTCTATACATTCTCTAAAATATAAAATTGCTTCTTGTTCTGATGTATTTTTAAAAGCAATTGCTTTCCATCTATAGCATTGTTCTTTTAAAATTTTTAGATATTCTTGATAATATTCAATAGAATCAAAATTATAATCAAATGCAAAAGTACCTATACGATATTTAAAATACCATAAAAGGTCATATTCTTTTTTTTCTGAAATAAAATATAAGCCAAGTTCTTGCAAATTATCAAAATTTTTATCTATTAATATAATTAAATTATCAATTAAACTCAAAGATTTTTCATATTCTTCTTTTATATAAAAAAGATAGGAAATATAGTTAAATAAAATGATTATGCTGTTTTTATTTTTTTCAAAATAATAATCTATTTCTTTTGATATTTTTTCTTTATCAGCATTCTTATCTTCTTCATATATAATCATTTTTTCCACCATAAGGTTATTTTGCACTTCTATACTTTTATCTTCTATTTGTGAAAAATAATCAATGGCTCTATGTGGCAAATTTTTATAATGTTCTGTAACACCTTTATATAGTATTGATTTTTTTATAGAAAGTTTTTTCTTTTGACTTGGTTGAATTTCTAATGTGGCTAATTTATCCAAAAACATTTTAAAGAAGTGGTAATGTGTATATTTATCTGATGTTTTAATGCGTCCTTGATTTGCAATTTTTTCTCGTTCTTCATCATTTTTTAGATAATAATCAATTAGATATTCTAAATTATCATAGTTATATAAAACCAAATCTTCCCTATCATTATAAAGCTCTGTAACCATAGAGTTATCATCTTCAGCAAGACATAATGAGCCCAACCCTATGGCTTGAAACATTCTATAATTTAGAGCTTGAGAATCTATTGTTACATCCAAACTTATTTTAGCTTGATTCATTATTTTCAAGTAATCTTGATATGATGGTGTTTCTGCAATTAAGATATTATATTTTGCTTTTAATGAATCTAATTTTTTCAAAATTTTATATCTTTTTTTATAAACCAAAGGACAATTTACTTTACCAAGATTTCCAAGAAATACTACATCATAAATCTTTTCATAATTCATTTTTGGATACCAATAAGGGTCATAACCCAATGAACCAGCACCAGAAACATACATAACATTTGTAAAACCAAGCTTTTTATAAATATCTTCGGAATAATCTTCCATTGCAACAATAATATCAGAATAAGCTAGATTACCTTTCAAATGTTCTTCTGAATGAAGTATCCTATCAACAATCATTGAAATAACTGGATAAGGACAATTATCCAAATCTTCTGTAACTGGATGTGTGGGTGAAATCCAATTGGGAATGAGAAAATAGTCTGGCTTAATCTTATCATTTATATTGTTTAAACACATACAATCTGCCACAGGATAAAAAGCCCTTGGATGTATTCCTAATATTTCGGTTGTATCTAATAAAAATTTTGGTCTATTTGTTTCTACAAGACCAGAAATAGCCAATTCATTTAAAACAACAGAATATATTTCATTATTGAAATATCCATAAGGATTTATTAATGCTGCTTTTTGAAGATATGAAAATGCTGTTTGATAATTTTTTAGTGCAAGATAACATTTTCCAAGAAGAAAATAAAAAAGGTCGTTATTAAGTTCTTTTTCTATTTTTGACTCTAAAATATTACTTGCAAGTTTATAATTTTTTTTATCTATTAAGCTTAAAATTTTAAATATAGTGGACATTTATTTTCTATTTTTTTAATTTATTAACTTTCTGTAGCTGTTGTATGATTATCATTATCAACAAATTCTATTACAGGTGATTTATGTTTATTTAGTAAACTTGATTTGTAACCATAAACAAAATAAATAACCAAACCAATGAGCATCCAACCAATAAATCTAACCCAATTTCCAATACCAAGTTCGGTCATTAGATATGAACAACAAAGTAAACCTAAAACAGGTATTAATGATAAATTTCTTATATATGTCAAAACAAGCATAACTATAGATAGAGCAACAAATAACATAATAGGAATTTTATGAGCAATTACTTTCCAAAGTGGAATACCTGCATATTTAGGGTCACAAATTGAGAAAAACTCACTTATAAAGTTATGATTATATATAAACATAAGAATAACTCCACCAATAAGTATTACAGGAAGAATAAATTTACCATTTATATAAAAAACTTGAAACCCCGGTTTCAATTCTGAATCTGTATTATTTTTTTTTCTTCTTTCTTGCAAAACAAGAACTCCACCACAAACAAGTACAAAAGCAAATAATGTGCCAATACTTGTTAGGTCTGTAACTTCGGAAAGATTCATAAATAATATTGGTAAAAATACCATTGATACAGCTACAATTGTAGCAATATGAGGAGTTCTATGTTTTGGGTGAATTTTTGAAAATATTTTTGGCAAAAGTCCATCTCTACTCATGGTCATCCATATACGAGGTTGACCATTTACAAAAACGAGTAATGCACTTGTCATTGCTATTACAGCACTAAATGCAATTACACCACTAAGCCAATGGAGACCAACTTTTTTAAATACAAAAGCTAAAGGGTCACCTACTGCTAGTTCTGTATAACTGACCATACCCGTTAAAACTATAGAAATCAAAACATATAAAATAGTACAAATTATAAGAGAATATATTATTCCCAAAGGTAAATCTCTTTGCGGTCTTTTACATTCTTCTGCGGTTGTAGAAATTGCATCAAAACCAATATAAGCAAAAAAGACTGCTGATACACCTTTTAAAACACCACCAACACCATTTGGTGCAAATGGATTAAAGTTTGCAGGATTTATATAAAAGAAACCTATTACAATTATCATTAAGATAATAAAAATTTTTAGAGCAACCATAAAATTGCTAACATTTCTTGTCTCTTTTATTCCAATATAAACTAAATAACCAATGATTAAAATAACTGCTAGTGCTGGTATATCTGCAACAAAATGAAATCCAAAAATATGAGGTGCTGTTTCCCATGCATTGTAAGCATTTGTTAGGTGCGTTGGAATATTTTCAAAAGTCTTTCCATTTTGTAATAATGCCAAAACTTCCTTATGTCCCCGCAGTGCAGTTAAAATATCCATTGATAAATAATCGGGGATTTTGACACCCATACCTTCCATAAAAGACGTAAAATAATCTGACCACGAAATTGAAACAGCAATATTTCCTACAGTATATTCAAGTAAAAGTACCCAACCAGCTATCCAAGCCAATATTTCACCAAAAGCAATATAAGTATAAGTATATGTACTACCAGCTATTGGAACTAAAGAAGCAAATTCTGCATAACATAATGCGGCAAAACTACATACAATTGAAGTGAATAGAAATAAGAAAACAACTGCTGGTCCACCATTATAGGCAGCATTTCCAATAGTTGCAAAAATTCCTGCTCCGATTATTCCAGCTAGTCCAAATGCTGTTAAGTCTTTTACTGTAAGGGTTTTTCTAAGATTACTTGTACCTCTTTTTTCTATTGCATCAGCTTCCAAAAGAATATTGTGAATAGTTTTTTTTCTAAAAAAGTTGTACTTCATCATAGATTAAACATACTTCCTTGAAGAGATTTTAATTTTTAGCATAATATCATAAAGCATTAATTATGTACATTAACTTAATTAAATTTGATTCTAAATTTTAAATTGAATTAATATTTACTTATTTTATAAAAAGATTTGAAGAACTTTTTGAAAAAAAATATTTTTATGAGTTAGTAAATACAAATTAAAAGCTTATTATGATATACTTTTGAGAAGTAAGTATAGATATTATTTTTGTAGATTTTTTGTAGGAATAAATGTATTTTCAAGAGCTTATTTTAAAATTACATCATTTTTGGTCTAATGAAGGCTGTGTTATTCTTTTCCCTTATGATATAGAAAAAGGTGCTGGTACAATGAATCCAGCTACTTTCCTAAAAGTACTTGGAGAAGAAAGTTGGAATGTTGCATACGTTGAACCATCCAGAAGACCTACAGATGGTCGTTATGGAGAAAATCCTAATAGATTACAACATTATTTCCAATATCAAGTTGTAATGAAACCTTCACCAATAGATATTCAAGACAAATATTTAAGAAGTCTAAAAGAAATCGGTATTAATCCTTTGGAACATGATATAAGATTTGTTGAAGATAATTGGGAATCTCCAACTTTGGGAGCTTGGGGTGTAGGTTGGGAAGTTTGGTTAGATGGAATGGAAATAACCCAATTCACATACTTTCAACAAGCAGGTGGTTTTGAATGTAAACCTGTTTCTGTAGAAATTACATACGGTGTAGAAAGAATTGCAATGTATCTTCAAAATAAAGACTCTGTTTATGATATAGAATGGAATAAAGATTTTACTTATGGTGATATATACCTTCAAAGAGAAATAGAAAACTGTAAATATAACTTTGATTATTCTAATGCTGAGATGTTATATAAATTATTTGAGTCTTATGAAAAAGAAGCTCAAGAACTTTGTAACCAAGAATTGGTACATCCAGCTTATGACTATACACTCAAATGCTCTCATTCATTTAATTTATTAGATGCAAGAGGTGTCATAAGTGTATCTGAGAGAACTGCATATATAAAAAGAATTAATCAACTTGCAAGACAAGTTGCAAAGCTTTATCTAAAACAAATTGAAAATAAAAAAACAATTTTGGTAAAATAAAGATATTGCATATTTTATAGAAAAAAAATATACTTATAAAAATTTTCACTTTTGAGAGGGTTTGTTGGCAATGGAAGAGAAAATACTTGCTAAACTAGTTATTGCAAAAGGTAATAGAAAAGGTAAAGAATACCTTATTGAATCACAAATAATTAATATTGGTAGATGGGATCCAGATAGTGGTTCATTCCCTGATATTGATCTTACAGAAGATGATGATGAATCAAAAATATCAAGAAAACACGCTAGAATAGTTTGTAAAGGTGGTCAATTCTTTTTGGAAGATTTGGGTAGCCTAAATGGAAGCTATGTCAATAGAGGTCAAAGATTGGTACCAGGTGACCCAAGTCCATTAAAAGATGGTGATGAAGTTATAATGGGAAAAACATTTTTTAATTTTTATATTTTAAATGAAGATTAGAAAATATTACTAAATTTGAAATTTTTAGAGAGTATTAATAAAAAAATTAAATACTCTCTAATTTTATTTGCTAGATTTTTTTACTATTGACCTTATAATTCTAAGCCCCAAAATACCTGCAAAAATATAACCACCTATACCCAATACTAAAGTAATTGGGAAACCCCAAATATAGAAATTTCCATGTGTAGAAATAATAAATATAGATGAACTAATAATTAAAGATGAAATAACTAAACCAGCAGTAAGTTTTCCAATAATATCTTCCCAAACCTTAAGAGATTCTGTTTTAGTGACATCTTCTAGTTTAAATTTTAAATTTCCATTTTCAATATCTTCTAAAACTGTCAATAATTGCGTTGGGACTATGTTTGACCACTCATAGATTTGCATAGCTTTATTATATACACCAGAACCAAATCTTTGAGGATTCCATCTTTCTTTTATAAGTTTTTCCACATAAGGAGATGCTTCACTTTCAAGATTAATTTCTGGATCAAGATACCTTCCAATTCCTTCTATTGTTAAAATTGCTTTTCCCATGAGGGTAAAATCGGAAGGTATTTTTATTTGATTTCTTTTTGCACCTTCAACCAAGTCTTGTAATATTTCACTAAAACTAATTTCATTTAATGGCAAACCAATTACTTTATCAAGAACCTCAGTTACTTCTCTTTTAAACTTGGAAAAATTTATTTTCTTTTCTCTTATACCAAGTAGATATATTGACTTTGCTACTGCATCAGCATCTCTTGTTCCCAATGCAATTACCAAATCTGCAATTTTATCTCTCATTTCTTGGTCAAGACGACCAACCATTCCAAAATCAAGAAAGGCAATTTTATTTCCTTTCAAAGCAAAGATATTACCGGGATGAGGGTCTGCATGAAAAAAGCCTTGCTCAAAAACCATATATAAAACAGCTTTTAGAGCGACTTGTGCAAGATATTTTCTATCACAACCAATATTTTCAGCTTCTGTAATCTTTACTCCATTAATTTTTTCCATTGTAAAGATTTTCTTGCTAGAATATTCTTTGTAAACTTTTGGAATAATTACTTCATCATTATATTTAAAAGCTTCTGCAAATCTTATTGCATTTCTTAATTCTGTATAATAATTTAATTCATTTTGAATAGCTTTTTCAAACTCACTTACTATTCCAACAGGCTCAATCAAACGTAAGTCTGGTATTTGTTTCTCACCCCATCTAGCAAAGAAATAAAGTAAATCGATATCGCTTTCTATTATTTGTCTTACATTTGGTCTTTGTACTTTTACGACAACTTTTTCACCTGTGCGTAATTCTGCTGTGTAAACTTGACCTATTGATGCTGTCCCAATTGGTTCTTTATTAAATTTTGCAAAAATTTCTTCTAATGGAAGACCTAATTCTTTTTCAATTTGAGACCTTGCTTCTTCAAAGCTAAATTGAGGAACATTATCTTGAAGTGTTTTAAATTCTTCTGCAAAATCAACTGGAATCAAATCTGGTCTTGTACTGAGAATTTGTCCCAATTTTATAAATGTGGGTCCCAAATCTTGAAGAACTAATAAAGCTCTTCTTGCCAAAGATGTATCTAATTTATCAACTTCTTCTTCTGTTTTACGAGCTTTACGAATTAATTTACCTAATGTTGTATCAGCAGTTTCAACTTGTAGAAAAAGATAACCAAATCCATGTCTTATTAAAACATTAACTATTTGGCTAAATCTGTTTGCATCACTTGCAACACTTATAGGATTGAATACCTGCATTATTTATTACTTAAAAATCTACAACATAATAATAAACTTTTATACCAAATTTCTTATTTATTAGAATTACTAAAACAATTAATTTAATATAGATAAATATTAACATAAACAATACATAATCAACTATTAACCAAAAGTATTTAATTTATATCTTAAGCTTTATTATTATATTTTTCATGGGTAAAAAATATTTTATAATATTTCAGGTAAATTGCTGATAAAAAAAATATAAAAATTCTCTAATGTATGGAAGATTAATAAATTGCCAAAAACATAAAATTTTAAAAAGTTATATATAAGATTTAGTATTTATAGTTCAAAGTAAACTAAAACATTTTTATAATGAATGTTAGAAGGTAATTTATGAATATATCCTACAAAAAATTTTGAATTTAATAGTAACTTAGGGTTATTTAAACATTTTTATTTTTAAAAATTAAAAAAACTTTTTCTATTTTATTGACAAAAGTGATAGTATCTTAAATAAGAATTAGCTTGAATAGAATTATTAGGTAGCAAAATATGTATAAGAAAAAAATATCAAATTATATAATTGGTTCTCTTTTTATTAGTTTATTATTAGCTTTTCAACCAAATGTTGCAAATGCTTATAATCCTGATTATTTTGAATTGAAAACAATAAAATTCAATGAAAGTATTACACCAGAAAATTTAAACACGGATTATATCAAAGTAAAAAGTTTATTCCAAATTGTAAGTGATAGAGTAGAAAAGCATCAAAAAACTTATAAAAAATGGGAATATAAAACAGCAAAAATATATCTTATTATGGCTGAGTTTTTCTTGGATGAGGCGAATGAATATCTAAGCATAAGAAGACTTAGATATGCACAAGAAGAGTTAAACAATGCTCTTATTTACCTAAAATCAGCTCAATTGACAATTATGCCTTCTAGGATTGTGGAAGCAAGAGGAATGTTTTTGGATGCAAGCAGTATACCAAAAACGAAAGATGGAATTATCGAATTAGTTAAGACACTAAAAAATGCAAATTTTAATATAATATATCCTGAAATATTTAGAAGAGGATATACGATTATTCCAACTAACCTAACAGAAGTTGATCCAGAATTTGACAATCTTGATTTTGATGTATTAAGTTTTCTTGTAGATGAAGCTCATAGTAATGATATAGAAGTTCATCCTTGGGTTTGGACATTTAGAGTAAAATCCCCAGAAAAATTTGGTAATCCATTCTTAAGTAAATTTCCAGCTTTAGCAGCTGTTTCAAATGATAAAGGAAATTTTGAACCACTCTTTCTAAGCCCTGCATTACCACAATCAAGAGAGCTTATAATTTATCTTTTAAATGGTATTGCAACTAATTATGATATTGATGGTCTTATGCTTGATTACATAAGATATGATGAAAGAGTCGGAACTGATTTATTGAGCAAAACTCTTTTTAAGATAGATTATCTAAAAAAGAATAATAAATTACCTCCTGATAACTTGGAAGAGAATATAAATACTTTCATAGAATGGCAACTTTGGAGAGAAAATCAAGTTACACAACTAATAGATGATTTAAAAAAAGAAATTGCTACAACTAAGCCAAATTTTAAAATTGGTGCAAGTGTTTTTAGAGGTGAGTCTTATGCAAGACTTGTAAAAATGCAAAATTGGAGAAATTGGGCTGATAATCAATATATAAACTATGTTTCACCAATGTTATATACAAATAATGTAAAAGATTTAGAGCAATGGTTAAATTGGGAAACTGATAATAATAAAAGAACTGATATTAGTTATCCAACTCTAGGGGCACATAGATTTAGTAATCCTAATGATTTATTTCCACAAATTGGATATTTGATAAATAGAAATATTTTGGGTGAAAGTATTTTTGCACAAGTGCATTTTAATAAAGATTCTTATAATGACCTTGCACAAGGAGTTTTCAAAAATCCTGCTTATTTGCCACACAAAAATATCATAAAATCTGTAAAAATTTTGTTGGATGATACAGCCCAATGGTTGAGACATTTATCATTGACAGAACAAAACCTTCCAGCAAAAGATTTGAAAGACTTAGCTTCTAAATATACTTATATAAGTAAATCATTGAGAGATGATAATTATAAAGATATAGATAAAAAACTTACTGATTTAAAAAATTTAATAGAGACTTATAAAGATGTAGAAAATTTTACACCAGAATTTTTGGAAGATATTACATTCTCAATTTCATATTCTCAAAAACTTATAAAAATATTTGAAAGAGAAACTCTGTCAAAGGGTAAAAAAATTAATCCTAATGTTCCTCCACTCTCTATATTACCAAGTGCAAAAAGAATACCTAGAACAGATGTATCCATTGTTTATCCAAAATTAATTCTTGATGGAAGATTAAATGATTCTTTTTGGGAAGATGCAGAGCCTCTTAGTGATTTCTATTGGCATAATGGAATATCAAAACCAGAAGTTAAAACCATTGTCAAACTTGGTCATGATACAAAAGTATTATATATTTCATTTGAAAATTTTGAGCCAAACATTGAAAAAGTAAGAAGTTCTTCAAAAAAATTAGATTATGATTCAGATTATATTTTTGATTATGACTCTGTAGAAATATATTTGCAAAATCCAGATACAAAAGATTATTATCATTTTGTTGTTAGTTTTGATAATAATATGCTTGATGAAAAAAATAATGATAGAGATTGGAATGCTACTTGGAGTAGTGCAATAAAAGATTATCCTGAAAAATGGACAGCAGAAATTGCAATACCATTTGAAGAAATTGGATTTACTCCAAAAGAAGATAGCTATCTAAAAGCAAATTTTGTAAGGACTCGTTATCAAGAGCTAAATCCTTATAGTGTATGGTCTCCAACTTTTAATGGTTTTAATACAGCAGAAAAATTTGGTTCTCTAATATTTAGATAATTTTTTATAAAAAATTTGGGGTAATTTATAAAAATTTATCTATAAATTGCCCATAAAAATTTTTACACAAATAATTTTTTATTTTTCTAAATCTATTTTTTTTAGAATATTTTCAAATCTATTTTCCCAACCAAAAATTTTAAGTTCATCTTCACTAAAATTTATTTTGGGACTATTTAAAAATATTTCTATTTTTTCCAAAAATTTTTCTTTTGAATAAGCTACTGCAACTTTTTGGTGAAAATCAATCATTTCAGGTATAGGACTTGTTACAACATCTAGGTTTGAAGCAAGATATTGATAAATCTTATAAGGACTAGCACTTTTTACAAATTCATTTAGTATTTGTGGACATATAGCCACATCAAAGCATTTTAGATAATATGGAAATTCATCAAGTCTTTTTTCACCCAAAAAATAAATATTATCAAAACCTTTTAGATAATCTTTATTAAAGTTTGGATGTATTTTACCTACAAAGACTATTGAAAAATCTTTTCTTTTTTGGGCAATAAATTTTATTGTTTCTATATCTAAATCTTCTCTAATACTTCCTGCAAAACCAATTATTGGATGGGGAATATTTTTTATATCTTCTGGTAAATTTTTTATATCTATATCTTTTGTAAATAAATTAATATCTACAGCAGTGGAAGAATGAAAAACTCTATTATTACTATACAAATTTTCTTTTTTCTCTTTTAGATATTTTGATGAAGTTATTATCAAATTTGATAAATCA
>Ga0209373_10002705_pt1 | contig 17238 bp, 28 predicted proteins | sample Higcelweek5metaG_FD_187173 | JGI IMG/M metagenome (GOLD analysis project Ga0209373, IMG submission 187173) | Freshwater pond sediment microbial communities from the University of Edinburgh, under environmental carbon perturbations - High... | ecosystem: Environmental > Aquatic > Freshwater >... | reverse complement strand
ACCAGCTCGGACCAATTGCGTGTATTTATAAGCTTGTCGCCGTTTTGAATAAGCATGCCTACACCTGCTTATTTGGAGTACAGTTCGACGATGAGCTGCTCATTGATCGGGAACTGGATGTCTTCCCGGGTCGGCAGAGCCTTCACAACGCCTTTGAAAGCGGCGCCGTCGCTCTCGAGCCAGGAGGGGCAGCCACGGCGGGCAATAACTTCCTGTGCCTCGGTGATAACGGGAACCTTGCGGCTCTTCTCACGCACCTCAATGGTGTCAGTGGGGCGGACGAGCAGAGACGGAACGTTCACCTTGCGGCCATTGAGGACGAAGAGTCCGTGGCGCACCATCTGGCGAGCCTGGTCACGGGAATTCGCAAAGCCAAGGCGATAGATCACGTTGTCCAAGCGGCGCTCCAGCAGGATCAGCAGGTTGGCGCCGGTGACACCCTTCTGGGCCTCGGCGCGCTTGAAGTAATTGCGGAACTGACCTTCAAGGATGCCGTACATGCGGCGCACGCGCTGCTTCTCGCGAAGCTGAACGGCGTAGTCGGTGAGCTTCTTGCGCAGCTTTCCGGCAAAGCCAGGAGCATACGGGCGGCGCTCGTAGGCGCACTTATCCGTAAAGCAGCGGTCACCTTTGAGGAAAAGCTTCTGGCCTTCGCGGCGGCAGAGTCTGCATTTCGCTTCAGTATAACGAGCCAAGTTGTTCCTCCTTGGTCTTAGACGCGACGGCGCTTGGGAGGCCGGCAGCCGTTGTGCGGGATGGGGGTCACGTCGCGGATAAAGCTGACCTTTAAGCCCACGTTGTTGATGGCGCGCATGGCGGCCTCACGTCCGGAGCCAGGGCCCTTGACGAAGATGCCAACCAAACGCATACCGCAATCCTGGGCTTTGCGGGCAGCGGTTTCAGCTGCGATCTGCGCAGCGAACGGGGTGCTCTTGCGGGAGCCCTTGAAGGAGGCGCCGGCGCTGGCCCAGCTCACCACATTCCCCTTCAGGTCGGTGAAGGAGATGATGGTATTGTTGAAGCTGGCATGCACGTGGGCAAGGCCCACGGGAATGCTCTTCTTCTCTTTCTTTTTACCTGTGCGACGGGGTTTAGCCATGTCTGTCCTCGCTTCGCCCGCAGGCGATAATATGCATCATTCGGAAAAGCACGGACACCATGATTGCTCATGGCGTCCGAGAACTTGTTCCCGTGGGAGGAAACCTCACGCCTATTTGGCGGGAGACTTCTTCTTGCCCATCACCGTGCGGCGCGGTCCCTTGCGGGTGCGCGCATTGGTGTGGCTGCGCTGTCCACGCACGGGAAGCCCCTTGCGGTGGCGCAACCCACGGTAGCAGCCGATGTCCATGAGTCGCTTGATGTTCTGCGTCACGTCGCGACGCAGGTCACCCTCGACCTTGTGGTTGGCCTCGATCTCTACGCGAATGAGGTTAACTTCCTCATTGGAGAGACCGTCGGTATTCTTAGTCCAATCGATTCCAACAGTGTCGAGAATCGAAAGCGCTGTCGTCCGGCCAATGCCGAAAATATACGTCAGCGCGATGTCCAGCCGCTTGTTTCTGGGCAGATCAACGCCAGCAATGCGAGCCACTCTTGTACCCCTCTCTGATTAACCCTGGCGCTGCTTGTGCCGGGGATCCTCGCAGATAACCCGCAAAACGCCGCGCCGACGGATGATTTTGCACTTGGGACACATCTTCTTTACGGAAGGCCGAACTTTCATGCCCTACTCCACTTTGCCGGGAGCCCTACTCTAGAGCCCCGTTCGTCACAGTATGCCCGGCCTTTTGCCAGGCGTTAACGCACATTCTTGAGACGGAGGAAAATATATGCCTTGTCAACAGAAAGCAAGCTTTTTCTACTCGCTCGATGTCAAAATAACAGGGCCATCCACCGTCACCGCCACAGTATGCTCAAAATGGGCGGCCAGTTTGCGGTCTTTTGTCACCGCAGTCCAGCGATCTTCCAGAATATCCACATCATAGCTGCCCTCAGTGACCATGGGTTCGATGGCCAGGCACATGCCCGGCTTCAAGGTCACTCCAGGCAGGCCCCGCGGCACGAAGTTCGGAATTTCCGGCTTTTCGTGCAGCTTGACACCGACACCATGCCCCACAAAACGGCGCACAATGCCAAACCCGGCGTCTTCGCAGTGCTTTTGGACTGCAGCAGATATGTCAAAGAGGTTGCCCCCGTTGCGTACCTGCTTGATGCCGAGATCAAGGGATTCCCTGGTCACGTCCATTAGGCGCCTGGCCAAGGGGCTCACCTCGCCAACTGCGAAGGTGCGAGCCGAATCGCCATGAAACCCCTGGTAAATGACGCCCATGTCCACGCTGACAATGTCTCCCTCTTTGAGCACGCGCTCTTTGTTGGGAAACCCGTGCACGATGACTTCGTTCACGGAGCAGCAGGTGGCGTACGGAAAGCCGAGGTAGCCCAGAAAAGAAGGCTTCACCTTGTACTCGTCGCACATCCTGAGGGCGATTTCTTCAAAGAGCATGGTCGTGACGCCTGGCTTAACAGCCGCGCCAATTGCATCAAGTATACGCGATACGATCCGACCAGCCTCACGCATGAAACCAAGCTCTTTCTCGTTCTTGAGAAAGATGCCGCGAGCCTTTTTCACAACCTATTGCCTACCCTTAAGACGGGCCTTTCCACCGCCCATGAGGCCTTCATACTGGCGGGAGATCAGGTAAGACTCAATCTTGCCCATGAAGTCCATGGCCACACCCACCACAATAAGCAGGCTGGTGCCGCCAAAGTAGAAGGGAATGTTGAATTGGCTGATGAGAAGCATAGGCAGTACGCAGATGAGAGACATGTAAAGCGCGCCCCACAGGGTGATGCGGGAAAGCACGCGGTCAATGAACTCTCTGGTCTTGGCGCCGGGCCGAATGCCTGGGATAAAGCCGCCCTGCTTCTGAATATTCTCCGAAATGCCCTTGGGATCGAAGAGAATAGCCGTGTAGAAGTAGGCGAAGAACAGAATGAGCGCGATGAAGGCCACATTGTAGAGGACCGACGAAGGCGTCATGTACTGCGATATCTTCTGCAACCAAGCCACGCTGGAAAAATTCGCCAGCGTTGCCGGGAAAAGCAGAATGCTTGAGGCGAAAATGGGAGGGATGACACCCGCCACATTGATTCGCAAAGGCAAATGCGTGGTCTGACCGCCAACCATCTTCCGGCCAAGCATGCGCTTGGCATAGTGGATGGGAATGCGGCGCTGCCCACGCTCAACGAAGACGATGAACGCAAGCACGGCAAGCATAAGCACCAGGATCAGCAGGAGCACGATGAGCGAAAGCTCGCCCGCGCTCACAAGCCGGAAGGTGTTGGTGAGCGCCGAGGGCAAACCAGCAACAATACCGGCGAAGATGATCATGGAGATTCCGTTGCCGATGCCCTTCTGGGTCATCTGCTCACCAAGCCACATGAGGAACACGGTGCCCGCGGTGAGCGTGACCATGGTCACCAGGCGGAAGCCCCAGCCGGAGAACAGGACCAGGGACTGGCCCGTCGGGCTGGACATGCTTTCAAGGCCCACGGCGACGCCGAGGCCCTGAATGCACGTGATGACCACGGTTCCGTACCGCGTGTACTGGGTGATCTTTTTGCGGCCCTCCGCGCCATCTTCCTTCGAGAGCCGCTTGAGCTCGGGGCTCACAACGGTCAAAAGCTGAAGGATGATGGACGCGGAGATATAAGGCATGATGCCCAGTGCGAAAATGGACAGTTTTTTCAGACCGCCGCCGGAGAACATGTCAAACAGGCCGAACAGAGTGTTCGAAGCACTGTTGAAGAACTCAGTCAACGCATGACTGTCCACGCCCGGCACCGGGATATGAATCCCGAGGCGATACACGGCCAGAAGAACGAAGGTCCAGAGGAGCTTTTTCTTCAGCTCGGGCAGGCGGGCGAGGTTTTCAACACCGGAGAGCGCCACAGCGGGTTAACCTTCCAAAGCCTTAACGGTTCCGCCAGCCTTGGTGATTTTCTCCACCGCAGCGGCGCTGAAGCGGTGAGCCTCAACGCTGATTTTGGTGGTCACTTCACCGCGGGACAGAATCTTAAGGGGAGAACCGCTCTTGCACAGCCCGCGCTCGTAGATCGCCTCAATGGTGATCTCGGAGGCATCGGGGAAGGCGGAAAGCAGGTAGTCCAGGTTAATGGCAGTGTATTCCACACGGTGGATGTTCTTGAAGCCGCGCTTGGGCAGACGGCGAGCCAGAGGCATCTGGCCGCCTTCAAACCAAGCAGGACGTCCGCCGCCGGAACGGGAGTTCTGGCCTTTGTTGCCGCGGCCCGACGTGCAGCCGGAACCGGAGCCGGGACCACGGCCAACGCGCTTGCGCTTGGCGTACTCTTCCGGAAAGGGAAACAGTTCGTGCAGTCTCATGACTTGGTCACCTCAACCAGATGCTTCACTTTCTCAATCATTCCCGCCACAGACGGGACTTCCTCAAACGTATTTTCTTGCCGGATCCGCTTGAGGCCCAGAGCTTCCAGCGTTCTGCGCTGCGCGGGCGAACAACCGATGTGGCTGCGAAGGAGTTTAATAGTATACACGGCAAACCTCGTATTTAAACCCTTGCGGGTTTACTTCCTGGGGGTGGACAGCGTCTTGCCGCGCACTTCGGAAACGCTATCAGCGCTGCGCAGGGAGGCAAGGCCGCACATGGTGGCGCGCAGCACGTTGTGCGGATTGCAGGTGCCAATAGCCTTGGTCAGGATGTCGTGGACGCCCACGGCCTCCATGACCGCACGCACCGGGCCGCCGGCAATGATGCCGGTACCGCGGCTGGCGGGCTTCAGCATGACGCGACCCGCGCCAAAGCGGCCAAGGACCTCGTAGGGCAGCGTGCCGTCAAGCACGGGCACCGTGATCATGTCCTTGCGGGCGCGGTCGGTAGCCTTGCGGATGGCTTCAGGCACTTCGTTGGCCTTGCCCAAGCCGTAGCCCACCTTGCCCTGTCCGTCGCCAACGACAACCAGACAGCTGAAGCTGAACCGGCGGCCGCCCTTGACGACCTTGGCAACGCGGTTCAAGTACACGATCTTTTCGATGAAACCGGAATCGTTCTGTTCCATGTCAACCCACCCTAGAATTTGAGGCCGCCCTCGCGGGCGCCATCGGCAAGGGCCTTGATACGGCCGTGGTAGATGTAGCCGTTGCGGTCGAACACCACGGCTTCGATATTTTTGGCTTTGGCTTTCTCGGCAATATCCTTGCCGACGTTTGCCGCGCCCTCGCGGTTGGCCCGGGCAACCTGACCCGCACGGGTCAGGATGAGCGTCGAAGAACTTGCCAGCGTTGAACCGGTTTCGTCGTCCACGAGTTGGGCGTAAATGTGCACATTGGAGCGGAAAACCACCAAACGGGGCTTCAGCTCTGTGCCGTTCACCTTTTTGCGGATGCGCAGCTTTCTGCGAGCCCGCGCTTGTTCTTTGGTCATCTTCATAGCCGCACTCCGCTATTTTTTGGAACCGGACTTGCCGGCCTTACGCCTGATGTGTTCTTCCGCGTACTTGATGCCCTTGCCCTTATACGGCTCAGGCGGGCGCACGCGACGGATCTGCGCGGCCACTTCGCCCAAAAGCTGCTTGTCCGTTCCGGACAAGTTCAACTTTCCGCCGTCAACCACCGCGTCGATACCCTGCGGCAGGGGGTACTCAACAGGATGGGAGAACCCAACCGTGAGCACCACTTTCTTTCCCTGGACAGCGACCTTGTAACCAACGCCGATGACTTCAAGGGTCTTCGTAAAGCCCTTGGTGACACCTTCGATGCAGTTGGCGAGAAGGGTGCGGCGCAGGCCGTGCTGGCTGCAAGCCAGACGGGAATCATCCACTCGGTTGACCGTGATCTCGGAGCCTTCCACCACATAGGTGACGCTCGGATGCACGGGGGTGGACAAGGAACCCTTGGGGCCCTTGATCTGCACGGCTTCAGAGCCGACTTTCACCTCCACCCCGGCAGGGATGGGAACAGGTTTTTTCCCGATACGAGACATACTAACCTCTTTTACCAGATTTCACACAGAAGTTCGCCGCCGATTTTCTCGGCAACGGCCTGTCCGCCCACGAGCACGCCGCGGGAAGTGGACAGGATGCAGATCCCCAGACCATTCTGGACCTTGGGGATGTCCTCGACGCCAACGTAAACGCGGCGTCCCGGGGTGCTGACCTTCTTGAGCCCGTTTATGGCGGGCTTGCCGGAGGCATACTTGAGGGTCAGCTTGAGCGAATTTTCAGCGCTCGCACAGTCGGCAATATAGCCTTCGTTCTTCAGAATTTCGGCGATGGCCGCCTTCATCTTGGAACCAGGCATCTCCACGTTCTGGTGGAAGGCGCCATGGGCGTTGCGGATGCGCGCGAGCATGTCGGCAATGGGATCAACGACAGACATTGTCAGTACTCCTTGGACTTACCAGCTGGCTTTGCGCACGCCGGGGAGTTCGCCAGCCAGGGACTTGTTGCGGAAACAGATGCGGCAACAGCCGTACTTGCGCAAAAACGCCCTGGAACGTCCACAAATGGGACAGCGATTATACGCCCGGACCTTGAACTTCGGTTTGCGTTGGGCTTTCACCCTGAGACTTGTCCTGGCCAAACCGGTTTCCTCCTATTTTTTGAAAGGCATGCCAAGGAGGTCGAGCAGAAGCTTTCCTTCCTTGTCCGTCTTCGCGGTGGTGGAGATGGTGATGTTCATGCCCTTGACCTTCTCCACCTTGTCGATCTCCAGTTCGAAGAAGATCGTGTGCTCTTTAATGCCCATGGTGAAGTTGCCGCGGCCGTCAAAGCCGCGATCCGGAATGCCGCGGAAGTCGCGGACACGCGGAAGAGCGAAGGACACCAGTTTGTCATAGAAGTCCCACATGGTGTCGCCGCGCAGGGTAACACGGCAACCGACCGGCTGTCCTTCACGCAGTTTGAAGGCCGCAATGGACTTCTTCGCGCGGGTGACAACAGCCTTCTGGCCGGAAATCTTGGTCAGTTCAATCACGGCCTCGTCGATGAGCTTCGCGTTCTGGCTCGCTTCGCCCAGGCCAATGTTCAAGGAGATCTTTTCGACGCGGGGGATCTCCATGCAGCACTTGTAGCCAAACTCTTTTTTGAGCTCAGCGACAACCCGGTCGTTGTAAATCTTTTCAAGCCGTCTCATGGCGCACACCTACTGGATGGTTTCGTTGCACTTCTTGCAGAAGCGAACTTTCTTGCCGTCCTCGTTCACCCGATAACCGATGCGGGTGGCTTTGGCGCAGGCGTTGCAGACCACGGCCACGTTCGAAACGTGGATCGGGGATTCCTTTTCCACAATCCCGCCAGGCTGATTGGCGTACGGATTGGCCTTGGTGTGACGGCTGACCTTGTTGGCGCCCTCGACAAGGATCCGGTCCTTCTTGCGAAGGATCTTGATCACTTTGCCGATCTTGCCTTTGTCCTTGCCGGCAAGGATCATCACCTTGTCGTCTTTACGGATCTTACAGTTCATGATTCTATCCTTTCGTCCCAATACCGGAAGCCTACAGGACTTCCGGGGCCAGGGAGACGATCTTCATGAAGTTCTTCTGACGCAGTTCACGGGCAACGGGTCCGAAGATACGGGTGCCCAGGGGCTCGTTGGCGTTGTTCAAAAGAACGGCGGAATTGTTGTCGAACTTGATAAAGGAGCCATCGGGGCGACCGACTTCCTTCCTGGTGCGCACCACAACTGCCTTCATCACTGCGCCCTTCTTCACCTTGGAGTGAGGAATGGCGTCTTTAATGCTCACGACGATAATGTCGCCCACCGAGGCGTAGCGACGCTTACTGCCGCCAAGCACCTTGATGCAGCACACGAGCTTGGCACCGGAGTTGTCGGCGACATCGAGATTGGTTTCGCTCTGGATCATGGCAGCACCTACACCGCTTTCTCAACGATTTTCGACAAATGCCAACGCTTGCGGGCGCTCATGGGGCGGTGCTCCACGATGGTGACGGTATCACCGATGCCGCAATCATTGTTGGGGTCATGGGCCATGAACTTCTTGCGCCGACGGACGTACTTCTTGAACAGCGGGTGCTTGACGAGCGTGGCAACGCTGACGACGATGGTCTTGTCGCCCTTGTCGCTCACGACGACCCCGGTCAGAATGCGCCGGTTGCTTCCGTGGATGGTATCAGCCATTGCCTTATGCTCCCAGTTCGCGCTGACGCTGAATGGTCATGATGCGCGCGATGACTTTCTTGACAGCGGGAATGCGCTGAGTGTTCTCCAGCTGCGCCGTGGCGTGCTGGAAGCGCAGATTAAAGAGCTCCTTGCGGAACTCGGCCAGTTTCGTGGACAGCTCGGCGGCGTCCAGGGCGCGCAAATCTTTCGCGTTCATTACTCAGCCCCCTCCTTGACCACGATAACGGTCTTCACAGGCAGCTTGTGCATGGCGCGGGTAAGCGCGACCTTGGCCACCTCGAGCTCAACACCCTTCACTTCGTAAAGGATGCGGCCGGCGCGCACAGGAGCGGCCCAGCCTTCAGGTGCGCCCTTGCCGGAACCCATGCGGGTTTCAGCGGGCTTCTTGGTCACCGGGTAGTCCGGGAACATGCGGATCCAGACCTTACCGCCGCGCTTGATGTGGCGCATGATGGCGATACGTGCGGCCTCAATCTGCTGGCTCGATATCTTGCCGGGCTCCAGCGTCTTCAGGGCCACATCGCCGAAGGCGATGGTGCTGCCTTTAACGGCAGGCCCCTTGATCCGGCCCTTTTGCTTTTTCCGGTATTTCAGTTTCTTTGGCGCGAGCATTACTTACCTCTCTCGTCGAGAATCTCACCCTTGAAGATCCACACCCGGACGCCGATGACGCCGTAGGTGGTTTTTGCGATGGCATAACCGTAGTCAATGTCCGCGCGCAGGGTGTGCAGGGGCACACGACCGTCGCGGTACCACTCGGAACGGGCTATTTCCGCACCGGCCAAGCGGCCAGCACAAGCGACCTTGATGCCCTCTGCCCCGAACTTGCGGGAAAGGGCCACGGTGCGCTTCATGGCGCGGCGGAAGGCCACGCGGCGCTCCAACTGGGTGGCGATGCTCTCGGCCACAAGCTGAGCCTCAACTTCGGGACGGCGGATTTCATTCACCTCGATGGTGATGTCGCAGCCGAACTCTTTCTTGAGGTCCTCACGCAGCTTCTCGATCTCGGCGCCTTTGCGGCCGATGACGATGCCCGGGCGAGCGGTGTGCAGCACAAGGCGAACCTTGCCTCCAGCGCGCTCGATCTCGATTTTGGCGAGACCAGCGTGGAAGAGCTTCTTCTTAACGTACTTACGCAGCTGATCGTCCTGGAGCACGAAGGCAGGATATTCCTTCTTGCTGAACCAGCGCGAAAGCCAGTTCTTATTGTATCCCAGGCGGAACCCGATCGGATGGACTTTCTGACCCATGGCGCCCCCCTACTTTTCCTTCACAATGACAGTTATGTGGCTGGTGGGCTTGTGAATCCGGTAAGCGCGGCCCATGGCGCGGGGCATAATGCGCTTCTGCGTCGGACCTTCGTTCACCATCACATTCCCGACCACGAGGGCGTCCACGTCACAGCCAGGAATCTGACCGGCGTTGGCGATAGCCGAATACAACACTTTGCTGATGAGCTGAGCCGATTTCTTGGGCGTGAACTTCAGGATGTTCAGCGCATCCTCAACGGGCTTGCCCTTGATGTTCTCCGCCACGATGCGCACCTTGCGCGGGGAAACGCGCAGATACTTGGCGATAGCTTTGGCTTCCATTGGTGAACTCCCTACTTGCCCTTGGCTTTCTTGTCCGCAGCGTGACCGAAGAAGGTGCGGGTGGGCGAAAACTCGCCCAACTTATGCCCGACCATGTTCTCGGTGACGAACACGGGGATGAACTTCCGGCCATTGTGGACGGCAAAGGTAAGCCCGACCATTTCCGGCAGTATGGTGGACCGGCGGGACCAAGTCTTGATAACGCGGCGGTCCTTGTTCTCGGTAGAGGTCTCAATCTTCTTCTGAAGATGACCGTCCACGAAGGGACCTTTTTTGATAGATCTGGCCATGTTATACTCCTACTTCTGCCCGCGGCGCTTGACGATGAGCTTCGTGGACGACTTCTTCGGCTTGCGGGTCTTGTAACCCTTGCTCGGCATGCCCCACGGGGAGACAGGATGCCGGCCACCGGAGCTTCTGCCTTCGCCGCCGCCAAGAGGATGGTCAACCGGGTTCATGGCAACGCCGCGCACTTCGGGGCGCTTGCCCAGCCAGCGGTTGCGGCCGGCCTTGCCCAAGGTAACCTTCTCGTGGTGGATGTTGCCCACTTGGCCAATGGTGGCCATGCAGTGGGAAAGCACCTTGCGGACCTCGCCGGAAGGCAGGCGAAGCAGGGCGTAAGCGCCCTCTTTCGCAACCAACTGGGCGTAGGAGCCGGCAGCGCGGCAGAACTGGCCGCCACGGCCGGGGTGCAGCTCAACATTGTGGATGACCGTGCCCACGGGGATGCGGGACAGGGTCAGCGCATTGCCGGGCTTGATGTCCGCAGTGTCGCCAGCAAGAATCTGGTCGCCCACGGAAAGGCCCAGAGGAGCCAGTATGTAACGCTTCTCGCCATCAGCATAATGCAGAAGAGCGATGCGCGCGCTGCGGTTCGGATCGTACTCCACGAACGCGACCTTGGCCGGGATGCCGGTCTTGTCGCGACGGAAGTCGATGATGCGGTACGAACGCTTGTGCCCGCCGCCGCGGCGACGGGAAGTAATGCGACCAAAGTGGTTGCGGCCGGACTTCTTCGAAAGACCAACGGTGAGGCTCGGCTCGGAGGTGCTCCGGGTGACTTCCTCAAACGTGGAGATGGTCTGGAAGCGGCGTCCAGCCGAAGTGGGTTTTACCTTGCGGATGGACATTGCTTAGACTCCCTCGAAGAACTCGATTTTGTCGCCCTCTGCCAGGGTGACGAAGGCCTTCTTGAAACCCGCAACCTTGCCGATGACCCGCCCGTGGCGGAGTCGGCGAGAGGGACGCCTGCGAACGATATTGACAGCCTCGACATGGACGCCGAAAGCGGCTTCGACAGCGCGCTTGACCTCGATCTTGTTGCTCGTGGGAGCAACAATGAAGGAGACCTGATTCAGGTTTTCCTTCGCAAGGTTGGCCTTTTCCGTAATGACGGGCCGGATGATGATTTTCGTGTAGTCCATACTACTTCAACCTCTCCTGAACAGAAACAGCCGCGCTCTCGAGCATGACCAGCTTCGGGTACAACAACACATCGTATGCGTTGAGTTTGTCAGCCGGAAGCAGCTTGATGCCGGGCAGGTTGCGAGCTGAAAGAAGCAGGTTATTATCTACTTCCTTAAAAACAATCAAGGCCTTTTCCAAACCGAGGGCCTTGGCCACTTCGGCGAAGCGCTTGGTCTTGATCTCCGGCAGCTCGATGCCCTTGAGCACGAGCAGGTTGTCCTCGGCGAGGCGGGAGGACAGCGCCATCTTCAGAGCCAGGCGGCGCACTTTACGGTTCACCTTGAACTCGTAGCTGCGGGGCTGGGGTCCGAAAATAACCGCGCCGCCGCGCCACACGGGCGAACGGTTGGAGCCAGCGCGCGCGTGGCCAGTGCCCTTCTGCTTCCAGGGCTTCTTGCCGCCGCCGGAAACGTAAGCACGGGTCTTGACGGAATGAGTACCGACGCGTTTGGCGGCCAGCTGGGCGCGCACAACGAGGTGCAGGATCTCGGGGCGGACTTCCACCTCGTAGACCTCAGAGGACAGATCGAGACTGCCCACTTCCTTCTTCAATTGGTCGAACACGGTAACGGTTGCCATGTGTGTATACCTTCCCTACCCGGCCTTGCGGATCATGACCAAGCCGTTTTTGCAGCCGGGCACCTGGCCCTTGACTACGATGATGTTCTCCTCGGGGCGGACATCAACGATCTCAACGGCAGGCAGAGTAACACGCTCGTCACCCATGTGTCCGGGCATCTTCTTGCCCTTGAAAACGCGCGAGGGCTCGGTGTTGGTGCCGATGGAACCGCCGGAACGGTGGACTTTCTCCGCGCCGTGGGTGGCTTTGAGGCCCTTGAAGTTGTAACGCTTCATGACGCCCTGGAAGCCCTTGCCCTTGGAGGAGCCGGTAACCTTGACCTTCTCGCCAGGCTCGAAGATGGAAACAGTGATGTCCTGACCGACCTCGTAGCCGTCAACCACATCCAAAGGGAATTCCTTCAGATGACGGTAGAAGCCCTTGGCGGCCTTCGCCTGATGGCCCTTGTCCGGCTTGGTGAGCTTGCGCTCGGGCACGGCGTCGAAACCAACCTGCAAAGCGTTGTAGCCCTCTTTCTCCGAGGTCTTGACCTGGAGAACGGGGCAGGGTCCAGCAGAAATAAGGGTCACGGGCACAACCGTGCCGTCATCGGCAAAGATGCGCGTCATGCCCAGCTTGCGTCCAAGAAGTCCGAGAGTTTTTGCCATATCCCGCACCTCCCTACAGCTTGATCTCAACGTCGACGCCAGCGGGAAGCGAAAGCTTGCCCAAAGCGTCAACGGTCTGCTGGGTGGGCTCCAGGATATCGAGCAGGCGCTTATGAATGCGCATCTCGAACTGCTCACGGGACTTCTTGTCCACGTGAACGGAGCGCTGAACAGTGGTCTTGTGGAAGTTAGTGGGAAGGGGCACAGGGCCAGCGATAGCCGCACCGGTATTCCGGGCGGTATCAACGATTTCCGTAACCGCTTTATCAAGGATGCGGTAATCGTAGGCCTTGAGCTTGATCCGAATACGATCGCTCGTCATCGCAGCCATAAACTCTCCTTCGTTTCCGGGGGCGACCTTCGTCCCTCGCCGCCTGCGCCCATGCGCTGGCAGCTCTGCGGAAATGCTGGGGGTTAACTGGTTCTCGACACTGATTCCCGGGGACGTCCCCCGGATATTTTCTAAACAGCGGAAGGATGCCTTACGCGCTCCGCTCTTCTCCTGTCAAGGAAAAAAGCGGAGCGCGGCATGAATCCGTCTATTTCTTCTTGATGATCTCTTCGGCGATGCTGTTGGGCACCTGCTCGTAGTGATCAAACTGCATGGTGAAGGTGGCGCGGCCCTGGGTGCGCGAACGCAGGTCAGTGGCGTAGCCGAACATGCTGGACAGGGGCACCTGGGCGCGGATGACCTGCGAGGAGACACGGGCCTCCAGGCTGCTCACGCGGCCGCGGCGACCGTTCAAGTCACCCATGACGTCGCCCAGGTATTCCTCGGCGGTCACGACTTCAACGTTCATGATGGGCTCAAGCATCACAGGTCCGGCCTTTTTGGTCGCTTCCTTGATGGCCATGGAGCCGGCGACGTAGAACGCCTGCTCGCTGGAGTCGACCTCGTGGAAGGAACCGTGAACCAGCTTGACCTTGACATCAACAGCGGGGAACCCGGCCTGAATGCCGTTTTTGAGGGCATCTTCAATGCCGCGGCCCACCGGCGCGATGTATTCCTTGGGAATGAGGCCGCCCTTGATCTCGTCCTCGAACACGTAGCCGCCCGCCGGGTTGGGCTCGATTTCGATGACGACGTGCGCGTACTGGCCGCGGCCACCCGTCTGCTTGGCGTACTTCATGTCCACCTTGGCAGGCTTGGTGATGGTCTCGCGGTAGGCGACGCGGGGGGCGCCCACGTTGGCGTTGACGTTGAACTCGCGCAGCAGGCGGTCAACGATGATTTCCAGGTGCAGCTCGCCCATGCCGGCGATGAGGGTCTGACCAGTCTCCTCGTTGCCCTTGACGCGGAACGAGGGGTCTTCCTTGGTCAACTTGGCCAGGCTCTGGGAGAGCAGGTCGCGGTCGGCCTTGGTCTTGGGCTCAATGGCGACCTCGATGACCGGCTCCGGAATGTCCAGGGACTCCAGGAGCACCGGGGCGCGGAGGTCGGCCAGGGTGTCGCCGGTGGACACGCTCTTGAGGCCGACGGCGGCGACGATATCACCAGCCAGGGCCTCTTTGATTTCTTCACGCTTGTTGGCGTGCATCTTGAGCAGACGGCCGATGCGCTCTTTCTTGCCATTGCCCGCGTTGACGACTGTGGCGCCGGACTCAATGCGGCCGGAGTAGATGCGCAGGAAGGTCAGATGGCCGACAAAGGGGTCGGTCATGAGCTTGAAGGCGAGAGCGGCCAGCGGCTTGGTGTCGTCGCAGGGGCACTCGATCTTCTCATCGATGTTATCGGGGTTGCTGCCGACCATGGCCGGAATGTCCAGCGGGGAAGGCAGATAGTCGATAACGGCGTCGAGCAGGGGCTGCACGCCCTTGTTGCGGAACGCGGTGCCACAGAGCACCGGGCAGATCTTCATGGCGATGGTGGCCTTGCGGATGCCGAGCATGATCTCGTCCACGGTGAGTTCCTCACCGGCGAGATACTTCTCCATCATGCCTTCATCTTCTTCGACGACGGCCTCAAGCATCTCGTGACGCAGTTCGTCGTACTTCGCCTTAAGATCGGCGGGCACGTCGACGGTGTCAAAGGTCACGCCCTTGTCGGCGGCGTCGCTGTAGATGATGGCGTTGCCGCGCACCAGGTCGACCATGCCGTTGTAGGTGTCTTCGGAGCCGATGGGAATGTGCAGGGGCACAGGCTTGGCGCCGAGGCGGGTCTTGATCATGTCCACGCAACGGAAGTAGTCCGCGCCAACGCGGTCCATCTTGTTCACGAAGGCGATGCGGGGGACATTGTAGCGGTCGGCCTGGCGCCAGACGGTTTCCGACTGGGGCTCAACGCCGGCCACCGCGTCGAACACGGCCACGGCGCCGTCGAGCACGCGCAAGGAACGTTCGACTTCCATGGTGAAGTCGACGTGGCCTGGGGTGTCGATGATGTTGATACGGTGATCGCGCCAAAAACAGGTCGTGGCGGCACTGGTGATCGTGATGCCGCGCTCCTGTTCCTGAACCATCCAGTCCATGGTGGCATTGCCGTCATGAACTTCGCCGATCTTATGGGACACGCCGGTATAATAGAGGATGCGCTCAGTGGTCGTGGTCTTACCGGCATCAATGTGGGCCATGATGCCGATATTGCGCTGTCTCTCGCTGGGGACTGCTTTGGACACGTGCTCTCTCCGTGACTACCAGCGGTAGTGGGCAAAGGCCTTGTTCGCCTCGGCCATCTTGTGGGTTTCTTCCTTCTTCTTCACTGCACCGCCGCGATTGTTGAAGGCGTCGAGGAGCTCGGCGGACAGACGGTCCACCATGCCCTTCTCGCCGCGGCCGCGGGAGTAGCTGATGACCCAACGGATGGCGAGAGCGCTCTGGCGGTCGGGACGCACTTCCATGGGCACCTGGTAGGTGGCGCCACCAACACGACGGCTTTTGACCTCGGTGTGGGGGCGGACGTTGTCCAGAGCCTTTTCAAAGGCGCGGATGGGATCTTCCTTGCTCTTCTCGCCAAGGGTCTCGAGGGCGTCGTAGAAGATGCGCTCAGCGGTGCTCTTCTTGCCGTCGAACATGAGGCGATTGATGAACTTGGCGGCCATGCGGCTGCCGTAAACCGGATCAGGCAGGACCTGACGCTTGGTGACTGGACCTTTGCGGGGCATGAGTATTCTCCTTCCCTTCGCGTTACTTCGGACGCTTGGCGCCGTACTTGGAACGGCCCTGGCGACGATCAGACACGCCAGCGGTGTCCAGCGTGCCGCGGATGATGTGGTAACGGACACCGGGAAGGTCCTTCACGCGGCCGCCGCGAATGAGCACAACCGAGTGCTCCTGAAGGTTGTGACCCTCACCGGGGATGTACGCAGTAACCTCGATGCCGTTGGTCAGGCGCACGCGGGCAACCTTACGCAAGGCCGAGTTCGGCTTTTTGGGCGTGGTGGTGTACACGCGGGTGCAAACACCGCGGCGCTGCGGGCATTCCAACAGTGCCGGGGTCTTCTTGCGCTTGCCGATCTTCTTGCGCGACTTGCGGATCAACTGGCTGATAGTAGGCATGAACCCTCCGAGAAAAAGTGCTAAAATAAAGCAAGAGGACCGCTCTTATGCCGGAAGCGGCCTGATGTCAAGCCCCTCACCACTCTCCCCTTTAGGGGGAAATGGGCGGGCGCCCCTACAGGCCCCGCCCTTTGTATGCTTTTGCCCCGCTTAGGCGGCGCTGTTAAATTGGTTCAATGAGCAGGGGATCTTCCTCAAGATCCTCCAAAAACTTGTCGGGCCGCTCGGGCTGGTCGGGCACGGAAATCTCCGCATCGGCATACTGGCGATAGCCGGTGCCCGCCGGGATGAGTCGACCGACAATGACGTTTTCCTTCAGTCCGCGCAGCGAGTCGGACTTGCCGGAGAGCGAGGCCTCCGTCAAGACCTTGGTGGTCTCCTGGAAGGAGGCCGCCGAGATGAAGGAGTCCGTGGACAGCGAGGCCTGGGTGATGCCCAGAACCAGCGTTTCCGCAGTGGCCGGCACGCCGCTCTTGGCGATGACGGCGTTGTTCTCCTCCATAAAGCGAACCTTGTCCACCTGTTCCCCGATGAGGAAGCCGGTGTCGCCCGGATCGAGGATGCTCACCTTCTTGAGCATCTGGCGGACAATGATCTCGATGTGCTTGTCGTTGATGTTAACGCTCTGCACCCGGTAGACGTTCTGGATCTCTTCCACCAGGTAGCGGGCAAGATACTTCTCGCCCTTGATCTTCAAGATGTCGTGCAGCTCCGGATACCCTTCGGTCAAGAGGTCGCCCGCCTCCACGAAGTCGCCTTCCTGGACGGTGATGTGCTTGCCCTTGGGAATCAGGTATTCCTTGCTGTCGCCCGTTTCCGGAACGACCACGATCTTGCGCTTGCCTTTGCTTTCCGCGCCGTAGGTGACCAGACCGTCGATTTCGGAAACAACGGCCTGCTCCTTGGGCTTGCGGACCTCGAAGAGCTCGGCGACGCGCGGCAGGCCGCCGACGATGTCCTTGGTCTTCGAGGATTCGCGGGGACGGCGGGCGACGATGTCGCCAGCGTGGATCTCATCGCCGTCCTTGATCATCAGAATGGCGCCCACGGGCATGGGGAACTCGGCCTTGAGCGCGCTGCCCGGGCGGGGAACCACATGGCCCTTCTCGTCCTGAATGGACAGCATGGGCTTGAAGTTGGTGGTGCGGTACTCGATGATCGTATAGGTGGCGCGCTGCGTCATGTCGTCGATGCGCTCCTGATACGTCTTGCCTTCAATGATGTCCTTGAAGTGCACGATGCCGTTGACGTCCGCGATGAAGGGCTCGTTGAACGGGT
>Ga0209373_10002704_pt1 | contig 17246 bp, 13 predicted proteins | sample Higcelweek5metaG_FD_187173 | JGI IMG/M metagenome (GOLD analysis project Ga0209373, IMG submission 187173) | Freshwater pond sediment microbial communities from the University of Edinburgh, under environmental carbon perturbations - High... | ecosystem: Environmental > Aquatic > Freshwater >... | reverse complement strand
AGATCTCCGGATCAAAGGTTGCTCAGCACCTCCCCGAAGCTTATCGCAGCTAGCTACGTCCTTCATCGCTTGTCAGTGTCAAGGCATCCACCATACGCATTAGTATTACCGCTCTTATTTCTTTTTTGATTGGTTCCGATTGCGCGGAACCGCTCGGTTAGCAGTTAGCAATTACTAACTTGCGTTTTTTGTTACCTACACTTATTACTTAGCATTTCTTACATGCTAAGACGAATAATCACAGATATTTCTCCTAATTCCGCTTCCATCGGAAAAGATATCCTGATTAAGACCTATTCAATTGGGAAGGTTCGCTTTCGCGGAAAATCATTTCAACGACCCATTCGTCGCATAAACCTATTCTCCGTAAAAATATGATTCCGATAAACAAAAAACCGCCTTCTAAGCGGGTCGTGCCAAATGCAAAACAAAAAAATCACCCGCTTTTCCTATTCAGTTTTTCTTGGATTTTTAACATTAAGCGAATCTCGGAAATCCTTCGAATCATGCAAGGGTCCCGAGATCAATTTAAGTGCTTACTCATAATAGCAAACTGAAATAACTTGTCAAGGGAAGCCTTGCCTTTATTTTTTCAGATATTGATCATCCACTGAATATGGCTGTTTTTTCCCTCAAATAAGGGACGAAAACACCTCAGAGAAGAAGAAAGGAAGTCAGATTTTGCCTATTTTTTCCCCTTATGCTCTTGCTCGTAATTGCCCACTATCTCCTCTCTCAGCTTTTTAAGAATAAGCTGCGCCTCTTCTTTTCCTCCGAGACCGAAAGCGAGCCCTCCGGCAATCGCCACCATAGCGACGAATCCGGTGAATATTATGCTGACAAGAGACGAAGCCACCCCGAGCTGGATAAGCGCTGCGAAAATTCCGAAAATGATTATCGCCCATTTGGAAACAGCGGCGAGAAGCGTTGCCGACATCACTCCAGCAGCCCTTGAACTTCCTTTGACTAGGTCATATACGAAATTCCCAAGGATAAAAACGAAAGCGAGAATGACTACCGCAACGATGACATTAGGAATATATGCGATGATGCTGTTCAAGAATGCAGTGACTTCGACGAGCTTCAAAATATCCGTAGCAGCCATAAGGAAAACCAGAATAAGAAACCATTTCACAAGCCCACCAAGAAAAGCCGATATGCTCGAGTTGACACCGACTCCGGCAAGCCTCCGCCCGAATCCCAGCTTTTCAGCAGCCCTGTCGACTCTGGCAGTTTTCACCAATTTCTCAACCAATTTCCCAAGAGAGGCTGCAATGATCCAGCCGATCGCGAAAACGATGATAGCTCCGAGAAGAACTGGGAAAAAATCAAGGAACTTCTGACTCATCCCCATAAGGGAAACTGTTATTGCCTCTCCCCAGGTCTCAACATTGTTCATATTTTTTCCGTCCCACTAAGCGGGACCGATTATTTTTATGTTTATTAAATAATAGGCGGAAACAATCATGATTCATGTCTCCGCCCGTGCAAGGCTCGTATTCTATTGTCCAGCTTGATCAGAGGCATTCTGACTCGAACTGGAATCGCTGTTGGACTTCGTCAATCCGAGACTGTCAGGAGTGTTTTCAATTCCCCTTCCGATGTTGTCAATCATCTTTTCCAACTGCTTCTTGGTGTCGGATGAACCGTCCGGCAGAAGCGATTCGACTTTCTGATATTCCGCCTTGGCCTGATCCCTCTTCTTATCCTTCTCGTATGTGAGACCTAGATAGAAGTGGGCATTGATATTCTTGTCATCGTTCTGGATGATATATTGGAATATCTTTTCAGCATTGTCATAGTCGCCGTCATTGCCGCGGAACCGATAGAAATTAGCAAGACCGATAAGATAGTTGGCATTTCCGGAATCATTCTGAACAGCCTTCGTCGCATTTTCGATCGTTCCATCCTTATCTCCCAATGCGTCGTCGACCAGGGCTATCTGATAATATCCTTCGGCGAAATTGCTTTTTTCCGATACTGCACGTTCGAAGAATCCTTTGGCATCATTGAGGATCTTTTCCCTTGACGCCTGATCCTTTTCCAAAGACGCTTCAGCTATCTTTATCTGCCCTATCTTAAGCAAAGTAGCGGGATTATGCGGATCCAGCTGCAATGCCTGTTCATATGACTGTTCGGCCATCTTGAGCGAATCGCCAAGATACATTCCAGAATTCTCATAGACCTGGGCAAGCGATTCCAAGGTTCCGACATCGTTTTTCTGAAGGTTGCTTCCGGCAGAAGCGGCATATAGCGAGCTGTTGACCAACTGCCTTATGAGATCAACATTCCTTGAATTGTCATCCTTCATGACTTCCTTGTTGGCAAGGATCATATACAGTTCTCCCAGCTTGCTATAATAGGCGCCTTCTCTCGGATTGAGGTTTATCGCCCTGTTCATTTTCATGACAGCATCTTCCGTGTTGGCAGAGGAAACCATGACGGCTCTTCCAGCATAAATATCAGCGGTATATATCTTGCCAAGAAACACGAATAGGAAGGCGACTCCGGCGCTTATCACCATGAACACGAATGCCAGAGCCAAAGCGAACTTGGGAGAAGCCTTCAGGCTTAGGCTGAGGGTCTTGGTCTGAGTATCGCTCTCATTGAGAATGGAAGTAAGAGCGACTATCCCGACCAATGCCGTCAGGATAAGGACCGTGCCTTCCAATTTCATGCTAAGAGCGTCAATAAGCAGAACGAACGAAGCAGCAAGAAGACCGAGCGAATAAAGCTTGTTCTTTTCCTTCTCGCGCGAAATAAGATAGATAGAGACGCTGACAAAGGAAAGTATCAGGATCACCAAGAAGAAAGTTCCAAGCGCTCCAAGCGTCGCTATTGATTCGAAGATAATCCCTGTCCCTTGATAGAAGCGCAGCATATAGAAAGCGTTGTCATTGAAATACTGCGGCTTATGCATGGAGAAGTCATAGCCATATGTAGCAGGACCGGAACCGAGAATAAATTTGTCCTTAAGGGACGCAATCGCTATATCGGATGAAAGCTTGTAGTTCAGGCTTGCCTCAGTCGGGAAATTGACTCTTGATATCTGGACTTCGCCTGTCATCCGGATAATCATAACAGCAACGAAAAGAACCATCGGAAGCCAAGCCCAGCTCATCTTCGGGCGCACTATCTTAGAAAGGATATATATGAGGAATATGACAACTCCCGAGAACAATCCGATCCAAGGAACGAACCCATAGATACTGAGAAGAAGAACCAGGTCGAAAAACAGCGCCGCGAGCAGAAATCCGACAGATGTCTTTTCCATGATTCCCATATTGTCCTTCTCTGACAGTTTCAGGATGGATACGGTGAAAAGTATAAGCAAAGCTGAGAAATAAGCTCCGAGACCAGTTATGGATCCTGAAGTGCTAAGAGGGATGAACTGAGCGAAATGACCGGAAACCAATGAGTCGACTGTTCCTCCAATGAACGGGATCTTGAGGAAAATCAGAGAAGACCAGAAAACCAGGACCGCTCCCCCGCCAACCAGTCCGAAAAGAATCGGCCGCAATCTCTTCTGATCGAAATTGCTTATGATCAGATAGTAAAGAACGATAACCGCAGTTATGGACATGAAACCGCGCGATGGATCTCCAAAGGCTCCCCAGAAGCTGTGCCAGCGATCAACTGAAAAGAAGACGGAAAGAAGGCAAGCAGCCCAGAATCCGATAATGGGAATATCCAGCGGCGTGCGCTTGATTATCATCTCTTCCGTAATCACGCCCTTCGCTGCCCAGGAAACCAAAGCCAGAAGAAGCCAAAAATAGAAATAGAGCTGCTTTTCGAAAACGATTCCTTGAAAAGACATGCTTGTGAAATAAAGCGGGATGCCGATCGCGATCATGAAGACGCTCAGCCCGATTATTTTGTCAAACAATCTGAGAATGAATCTCGTGTTTCCTTTTTTCGCCCCTTCTGCGGCGGCATCCTGCTTCTGTGACTGCATATTCATCAGCCTTGACATCCTGCTTCCATTCGGCATGCCAGACAAATCGCTTGGATTCGCATCAGCGCCTCCGGTCTTTATTTCAACCTTCGTCGCCTCTTCGGAATGTGTTTCCATATTTTTTTGTTTCGTATCTTGACTTAGTTATTTATTGAATACTTGACTTTCGCTAATTATAAAAAATTATTCGGATAGGCACAAGCAATCATGCGTCAATTATACCATACCGGACGGAACACCGATCCAACTATACGTCAAGGTTCTTGACTCCCTTGGCATGAGTCTGAATGAAACGGCGTCTCGGTTCGACATCCGAACCCATGAGAACGTCAAACATCTTATCAGCCGCTTCCGCGTCTTCGATCTTGACTTGGATCATCATACGGGTGGCAGGATCCATAGTGGTTTCCCAAAGCTGTGTCGGGTTCATTTCTCCCAAACCTTTATACCGCTGCATGCTGACACCGGCAATCTTCTCTTCAGCCACTCCGCCCTCTTCTTCCTGTTCCGGCTTTTCTGAAGAATCGCCATCTTCTTCTTTTTCCTCTTTGGCTTCGACTTCGACAGTCTTGTTTTTCAATGATTGAGCTTTGAATTTTTCCAGGATCTTCTCCTTCGCCGCGTCGTTATACACATAATGCACTTCCTTGCCTTTCTGGATCCTGTATAGCGGCGGCTGAGCGATATATATATGGCCTCCTGTTATGAGCGGTTCGAAATAACGATAGAAGAATGTCAGAAGAAGCGTCCTTATGTGCGCTCCGTCGACATCGGCATCCGCCATGATGATGATCTTATTGTAGCGGAGCCTTGCAATATCGAAGCTGTCCCCGATTCCCACTCCGAGAGCGATGATGATCGGTTTCAACGTATCGGATTTGACAACCTTATCGAGCGTGGTTTTTTCCACATTGACCAATTTTCCGCGAAGAGGAAGGATCGCTTGGAATCTCCTGTTCCTCCCCTGCTTGGCGGATCCGCCTGCACTGTCTCCCTCAACCAGATAGAGTTCCGATTCGGAAGCGTTCCTGGTCGAACAATCCGCCAATTTTCCAGGCAAAGTCATCCCTTCCAACGCACCTTTCCTGATCACCGCATCCTTCGCTGCGCGAGCCGCGAGACGGGCTTTGGAAGTCAGAGCCACTTTGGATATGATCGATTTGGCATTATTGGGATGCTTTTCAAGATATTCGGCAAGCGCTTCGGAAGTCACTGATGAAACTATTCCCCTGACTTCTCCGTTTCCGAGTTTCGCTTTGGTCTGACCCTCGAACTGCGGATTCCTGAGCTTGACGCTGATAACAGCCGTGAGTCCTTCCTGCAGATCCTCCGCTGTGAAATTCTCTTCCTTCTCTTTGAGCATTCCCGACTTCCTTGCATATGCGTTTATGGCGCGCGTCAGCGCTGCGCGGAATCCTGCTTCATGCATGCCTCCTTCCGGAGTGGAAATATTATTCGCAAAAGAAAAGACGTGTTCCTTATATGAATCGGTATATTGCATGGCGATCTCGACCATCGTTTCATCCACTTCCTTCTTTGCATAGAAAGGCATCTCGTTCTTCACTTCCTTCCCGCGATTCAGGAATTTAATGAAAGAAACCAATCCTCCGTCAAAAAGGAATCCGTATGATTTCGCTTTTTCCTCTTCTCTCGTGTCATATATCTTGATGCTGACTCCCTGCGTGAGATATGACTGCTGGCGAAGATAGGCAAGAATTTTTTCCCAAGAATATTTTATCTCTGGAAAAATCGTCGGATCGGCCTGGAAAGTGATCTTAGTTCCGGTTCCTTCCGCTTTTCCGATGATTTTCGGCTCTTTCATTTTCGGCTTGCCTCTTTCGAAATCCATGAAATATACTTTGCCGTCATTCCAACGCACTTCAGCCTTCACCCAAACGCTCAAAGCATTAACGACTGAGATTCCGACCCCATGAAGCCCTCCGGAAATCTTGTATCCGTTCCCGCCGAATTTTCCTCCGGCATGAAGGACTGTGAGAACGGTTTCAAGAGTCGATTTTTTGGTCTGGGGATGCTTTTCCACCGGAATACCGCGGCCATCATCCTCGATTTCAATCACATTGTCAGGCAGAAGCCTCACTGTGATGTTTTCACAATATCCGGCCATCGCTTCGTCGATGGAGTTATTGACTATTTCCCAAATCAAGTGATGGAGACCCTCAAGAGATGTTCCTCCGATATACATTCCGGGACGCTTCCTGACCGGCTCTAGGCCTTCCAGGACTTGGATCGAACTGGCGCCGTATTCATTCTTTTTTTTCGTATCTTTTTCAGACATAGGTTTATTTGAGAGTTATTGGATTTTTATCGTATTATTAGGCTCTTGATAGGAAATAGAATTCTGCAAGAAATATCGCTCCTGCCACTAGCAGCCCATCCCACCACACGAGCATGCGAAGGCTCTGGAGAACCAAAAGCGCGATGACCAGCACTGAAAGGAATATCCCTTGGCGGAAACTGAGCGCCATATTGCTGGCAACCAACGAGCCTTCCATTCTCCTGCTTCTCAGGCGCAATAATATGAGATTGAAAAACAGAGCAAGGAACATGAACAGCGCGGCATAGAAAGCAATCTTCGTCCACGTTCCCTTTTCAGGATCGATATACGCGATTATGTATCCAAGAGCAGCAACAGACAAAAGATTCAGTATTCTGAGTGTCCAAAGATATCCTCCTGGTATCATATTTTTGTTTTCGCGCTAATAAAAACAATTCCATCTCTTTGAAGAGAGTTTGTTTTTAATTTCCTTGTATTTTTCTTACTTCGTCCATTATACTCCAACTTTTGCGAAATGCAAACATACTGATAAACAAAAATGGCTCCAAAAAGCCATTTTATGCCTACTGATTATTCTGGCATTGCCTTACATCCCGGCGCTAAGCCTGGCGAACTCGAAAAAAGCCAAGCTGAAGAGAATCGCCATAATGAAAGGCGCAGCAAGAGAAATATAATTCTTTCTTCCTGGGTGAAATAATTTGAGGAGAAGCGAATTAGTCACCACCGAAACGGAGCTGAGCGCCATGGCGAGTCCGGCCAGCTCCGGCTTCAGGACCAAGCCTGCGAAAGCGAAGGCTCTTGCGGCGATCGGGATGCCGGCCACGTTATAGAAAAGCGCGAAGAACATGTTCTGCCTGATTTTTGCGAATGTTTCTCTGGAAAGTTCTATCGCTGTCGCAACATCATTGAGATCGTTTTTCATAATAATAATCCCTCCGGTTTCCATCGCGACATCCGTTCCGCTCCCCATCGCGATTCCAAGATCCGCCTGAGCCAAAGCGGGCGCGTCATTGATTCCATCCCCGACCATGGCAACTCTTTTTCCAAGAGCCTGAAGCTTTTTCACTTCATTCGCTTTGTCTCCGGGAAGCACTTCGGCTAAAACGTTTTCAATCCCCGCTTCTTTGGCAATCGCTTGAGCGGTTCGCAAATTATCTCCCGTAATCATATATATCGCGATTCCCATTTTTTTGAGTTTGGCAATCGCAGAGCGTGAAGTTTCCCGGATCATGTCAGCCACCGCGACTGCGCCCAATACCTCCTCGCTTGTCGCAAGCAGCATTACAGTATTTCCTTTTCCTTCCAGCAATTCTATTTTTTCTTCTACTGCCGAAATGCCTATTTTCAAGGTTTCCGAAACAAGCTTCCTGTTGCCGAAGAAATATTTTTCATTTCCGATAATTCCGGAAACGCCATGGCCAGGAATGGATTCAAAACCGGTGACATCCGAAAGCGGAATAAGCTTTTCCAAAGTATAGCCATAGATCGCTTCCGCCAAAGGATGTTCGGAAAGCTTTTCCAAACTTCCGGCTATGCTCAATATTTCCTTCTCACCCGTCTCCCCGAAACTCACGACCTCAGTCACTCCAGGCTCTCCCTTGGTTATCGTTCCTGTCTTGTCGAAAACTATCGTGCCTATCTTGGAGGCCTGCTCCAGAGGTTCTCCGCCTTTGATGAGTATCCCGAGTTCCGCTCCTCTTCCGGTGCCGACCATGAGCGACGTCGGAGTGGCAAGCCCGAGCGCGCAAGGGCACGCTATCACGATGACGGAAACGAAGGCCATGAGCGCGAAAGACAGACTTGCGCCGAGAATGAAATACCAAAGCAGAAAAGCGATGACTGCCGCACCGATGACTGCCGGCACGAACCAAGCGGAAATCCTGTCGGCGAAATTCTGGATCGGCGCTTTCGACCCTTGAGCTTCTTCGACGATCCTTATGATCTGAGCAAGAGTCGTTTCGCTTCCCACGCGCTCAGCAACGAACTCGAAACTTCCGTTCTTATTGATCGTTCCGCCGATAACCGCATCTCCGGCATTCTTTTCGATCGGAATGCTTTCTCCGGTAATCATGGATTCATCGATCGAGGACGATCCTTTTGTTATCTTCCCATCAACCGGAACCTTCTCACCTGGGCGCACTATGATCATGTCATCATGAACGACCTCATCGATCAAAATATCCCTCACTCCTTCTTCCCTTATGACCCTGGCGGTCTTGGCGCGAAGTCCGACCAGCTTCCTGATAGCATCCGTCGTCCTGCCTTTCGCTCTTGCCTCGAGCCATTTCCCAAGCGTCACGAACGTGATCAGGAACGCGGCAGTTTCAAAATACAATCCCGGAATTTTCACATCCGCTCCGCCGATAACCGCTCCTGTCTTGAAGAAATATGAGGCGAAATTGAATACGCTATACAGAAAAGCAGTCGAGGTGCCGATCGCCACGAGGCTGTCCATATTGAACGTCTTCATCTTGAGACTCGACCATGCGCCGCGATAGAATCCCGCGCCGATCCAGAATTGGATCGGAATAACGAATATCAAAGAAATGATTCCCATATACGGCATGAGTCCATCCCCGCCCGGAAGGCCTTTCCAAAAATCATGCAGCATGAAATAGAGCATCGGCAGACTCAGCGCCGCGCTTAGGATGAATTTGCGGAACTGATCCGCAATCTCCTTATCCTTTTTCAGCGCTTCAGCTTCGCTATTGCTGCCATCCGCAATTTCCGCCCCGTATCCGGCTTTTTTTATGGTCTCAATGATCTTATCGCTGCCTATATTTTCCGCATCGAAAACGACTGCGGCTTTTTCCGAAGCCAGGTTCACGCTCACTTTCTCGATTCCGGTCATCTTCTTCACTTCGCGCTCAATGATATTAGCGCACGACGCGCAATGCATTCCGGAAATATTCAGATCGATTTTTTTATTCATAATTTTTAATTATCACTTTATCATGTCATCTCGAGCGAAATGACGACGCGATAGCGGAGGAATGAAGCCGAGAGATCTGTTTGCAAAAAATGATTGTTATGTTCGTTAACAGATCCCTCGACTTCGCTGCGCTCCGCTCGGGATGACATTACAAGAAATGACTCCTCCAGAAATTATCATTCGACCACATTGAACGCTCCCGTATACATCCCCATCGAACAGCTGAATTTTATCGTTCCAGCTTCCGTCGGCGTGAATTCAATGACATTCTCTCCTTTCGATAAGTGCTTGCTGATATTGAATTTCGGCATGACAAGCGACGCGGTGCAGGAATAAGGCTCCTCGGCTTCAATCACCCATCTGACCGGAATTCCTTTCTTGATCGTGAACTTGGCCGGCGAATATCCAGTCGAGTCCTCCGTCATCTTGACCACCTGAAACCCGTTTTCAATCGTCACGTGCGGATCGACCGAAACGACAGACGAAGAAGGAGCAGGAGCCGCAGTTTTCACAACCGAGCCTCCCGACTTCAATCCGATAAGGCTGTATCCGTTGGCAATATTGAAAAGCGCGAAAAATATCACGACCAGTCCCGCGAACTTGAAGAATTTCTTAGCCGACCCGCCACGGATGGACGAAGCAAGCCCTCCGACACCAAGAATCCCTGGAACAGTTCCCAATGCGAACATTCCCATAATCATAGCCCCGCCCAAAAAACTTCCTGAAGAGACCGCCAGAAGCTGAGCAGCCTGAGTGAACCCGCAGGGAAGAAAAAAAGTGAGCGCCCCTGCAATCATAGAGCTCTTTTGGCTATATTCCCCTTCGTTCTCTTTCATTCCTAGCACGCGGCTTATCGGTTTCGGAATAGTCAGCTTGAAACGATTCATCCTCGGAAAGATATCGATAAGCTGAAGCCCGAGAAGAAGCAAAACCGCTCCGACGGCGATAGTGATCACTCCGAGGGTAAGAGTCGAAAATTCCAAAACAGAACCGAGCGCGCCAAGGATACCCCCCAGCAAAGCAAATCCGAGAATCCTTCCCAGGTTAAAATAGAGATGCGGGCGGAACCTCTGGATGCCGGTTGCCTCAGGATGTTTTTCGGAATAACGGGCCGATATTCCCAGAACCAATCCGCCGACCAGCGCCATGCAGGTTGAGACTCCGGCCGTGAGACCCACCAAGAAAACAACGCCCAAGCTTTTGGAATCTCCGGCCAGCGCCGCAAAATTCAAATTTCCGAATCCGAAACTTTTCGCGATGAAATAAATCCCAAGAAGAACCAGCAGCGCCAACCCGAGATCCTGATAGTCGCTCGGATTCTTGCTGATCAATCCTTCCCCGTCTTCTTTCCCTATCGAATATCCGGTTTTTCGAATGACACTTTCCAACTCATCCCTATCCGGTTCTTTGGAATCATATGATATCTCAATGATGCCTTTCTTGTGATCGGCTTTCGATTTATCGACTCCCGACACTTTGCCAATCTCATCTTCAAGAATCATCTCGCAGGACTTGCAGTGCATGCCGGAAACGTTTATGGAAATTTTATTCATGGGTTTCTTATTATTTCGCCATTTTATTAAGCTTCACGATTTCTTCGATCATCTGTTCCTTCCTCCCCTCATTCGTCCCAAGCATCGCGTGCATGAAACAGCTCCCGAGATGCCTCCTCATGACAGCCTCATTGGCACTCCTAAGAAGACCCATAACCGCCAAATTCTGTTGCATGACATCAACGCAATATTCCCCATCCTCGACCATCTTGATGACATTCCCTAGATGCGACTGCGCTTTCTTGAGCGCAATGACAATTTTCTTATTCTCTTCCATTTTTCATTATTAGCCTTTAATTACAATACCTCCCCCCTAGGTATCATTATACTCATCCTCACTAGGCTGTCAACTCATTTTGAAAAATAAAAAAAGCCCATCGAGTTTGAGGCTTTTTTGGTTCTTACCTGTCATTTTCTATTCTTCTATCGTCCCTCCCCCTAACACTTCCGACCCCGCATAAAAAACCGCGTACTGTCCCGGCGTCACCGCCTTTTGCGAAACCCCGAAAACAACGCGGATTTTCGATCCATCGGATGGGTCACTTCCGATAGAACATGCGGCGGCCGTATGGCGATACCTTATCTTCACTTTCAATCCCCTGCTTTCAAAAGCCGCCATTTTTGCCGATTCGGAAATCCAAGAAACATTCCCGACAAGCATATTCTTCGAATAGATGTCTTTTTCCGTTCCGACGATAAGATCATTGTTTTCCTTGTCGAATCCCGCGACATATAACGGATCGCGACTGTCGTTCTTCATCCCGGAATATTCGATTCCCTTCCTTTGCCCGATGGTATAACCGATAAGGCCGCTATGTTTGCCGACGATTTTTCCATCTCCATCAACCGCTGATCCGGAAGAGAAATATTCAGACTTCAAATACCGCGCGAGAAAATCTTTATAATTCTTATCCCGAATGAAGCAGACCTCCTGGCTCTCTTTCTTGCTTTCAAAATCCATCCCGTTCTTTTTCGCGATTTCTCTCACTTCTTTCTTAGTCATTCCTCCGACTGGAAAAAACGCGCGCGACAGCTGTTCCTGATCGAGTCGGTGCAGGAAATAGCTCTGGTCTTTCGTTTTGTCATTCCCTGAAAGAAGATGGAAAATGCCAGCCTCGTCTTTTTCAACTTTGACATAATGGCCGGTCGCGACATGATCGAACCCAGCGTTCCTGGCAAACTCCAGGAACCATCCGAATTTGATGAACTTGTTGCAGCCAACGCATGGATTGGGCGTCCTGAGATTGCCATATTCTTCGATGAATTCGTCCACCACGATATCCTTGAAAGGCTTTCCGGCATCGATGGCATGAAAAGGAATACCGAGCATTTTGGCGACTTTTTCAGCCGATGCGACCGCTTCTTCGCTGCAACAGTCGGCTACGCCTTTCGATTTGCAAAAAGGATCCGCCCAGAATTTCATGAAGAATCCCTCCACTTCGAAACCAGCTTCTTTCAAAAGAAGGGCTGAAACGGAAGAATCAACTCCTCCGGACATGCCGATTGCGATTTTTTTCTTCATATCCTTGATACTATAGTCATTCCCAGGATTTATCAAATAAAAAACGGGAGGGAGCTCATTTGAACCCTCCTCCCGCACATAAATTCGGCGCTAGTTGCAACGCCTTGCACATCCCGGAAAACATCTTCCAGCGGTAGACCCGCAAAGAGGGCAGGAAGGCTTGCGCTCCATAAGCTCCCTGTTGCGACAAACCGGACATTCATAACTGTGAAGCTTTCCACAATGGAAACATATGGTGGTCGTCTGCTTCTCAGAATCCGTTCCGGTAGTATAGATATAATCCATGGCTTCCTCCTAGCATTGCGTTTTCTTGTTTTTGAAAATACACCAGTCCGCATGGGGACGATTGTCCGGCATACGGCAATGCTGGCACCTTTGCTCGCGTTCGGCCGGTGGCAAAATGTTCTTCGTATCGCTACCAACCGGCAATAATGGTCCTTCAGAAAAATATCCGCTTCCGATAGGGTCAGGACAGCCGCTCATAGGATCCTCCCGAACCAAACAGCAGCTTGAAATCATCAATTGTCAAAGGACGGGCTATGTCTCAATCAAGAACAGCTTTTCAAATTCCTTCGTCTTCAGAAATCCGAAGAGCTATCCTCAATAAAAAGACCACCCTCGGCGAGGGTGGTCTTGGCATTTCCTAGGTTTCTTTTTCTCTATAATGAAATGCTTAAAGCCATCCTCGATCGAGGGTTATTATTGTTGCGATTATTATTCTGTATTTGGATGGCTGCTTTCATAAGGCTATTTAATCAAATGCTTGGAAAAATGTCAACAGGGATATTTCGGTATCTTTTTCGATACCTCACGACCTGATTTTTTCCACGAACCGAAGCTTGGGAACTTTTCATAATCGATAGTCGATATCTTCTCATACAGCTTGCCCGATTTCGCAGCGCGGGAATAATAGACTAGATATTTCGGCTTTTCCCTCCACGAAACCGCTTCTGCGATATCATAAAGATCAGAAACGACTTCATCCATATTCTTTTCATAGGCTTCGAAAGTCGACACTTCGAAAATGACCCTGGCATCCCCTTCCCGGTTTCCAGCGATTATATCAGCTTCAATATATTTCCTTCCGACCTGACTCCCTCTTTGCACATATCTCCCAAGTTCGATGAGTTTTAACGGATAACCGTATTTGTCTATGATCTCAATGAAAAGCACTGATTTTATATATCCCTCTTCCTGAAGCCTCAGATCTTCCTCGATCAAAGTTTCGGATCCAGAGCGCGCGCAATCCCGCATAACGACCACCTTGGGAATCGGGACGGGCTTTTTTGAAGAATACATATTTTCCGCTTCATCGAAGATCATCGATCCGGCTGAAATAGGAACCTTCTGCAGGCTCATGAAATCGATTATCTCGTCCGCTTTTTTCTTAATAAGCGATTCGAATTTCTCCGATGACAATATAACTGCCCTTGGAATGCCTCTTTCCGTGATAGTGTAATATATTTCCGGATCCTTTATTTCCTTCATGATAGCGAATATCTTCTTCCTGGCTGAGGAGACCGGGAGCGTGTTTGATGTTTTCATGATCAATTTTGCGAAAAATTATAAGTACATTATAGCGTACTTTATGTATAAATCAAGGCTTTTCTAAAGCAAAAAATTTTAACTTTTCTTTATCTAAATTTTATCTGGTCCCATGCTATAATGAAGTGTACGCAATAATGCACAACTAAAACAAACCTCCTATGCAAACAAAAACGAGCTATGCCATCAAAGATAACGACCTCATTTCGAGCGATTCTGAAATGGAAGAATACGTCATTCGAGTGAAAGACCTCCCTGACAATGAAAAACCCCGCGAAAAATTGATGAAATACGGTCCAGACTCCCTCACTTCCGTCGAGCTCCTTGCGATTCTCTTGGGAGTCGGAACCAAGAAAGAAGAAGTCCTTGCTATGGCAAACCGGATATTCAGAGAATATGGCGAAAAAGCTATCGCCTTTCAGAAAGATCCGTTGGCTCTTCAGGAAGATTTCGATTTGCCGCTCACGAAAGCTTGCCAGATCGTCGCCTCTTTCGAACTCGGAAGGCGTTTCTTTCAAAAATCACGCATCGGACAAGTCACCATAAGAACCTCCCGACAAGCATTCGAGTATTTGAAGGATATGGGCGATCTCCCCAAGGAACATCTGCGAGGAATATATCTCAACAGCCATTATAAAGTGATTCATGATGAGGTGATTTCGGTCGGAAGCCTCACTGCCAATATCGTCCATCCCCGCGAAGTATTCCGTCCAGCCATCGAAAGGAACGCTGCAGCCATTCTTATCGCTCACAACCACCCGTCCGGCTCGACCAAACCGACGCAATCAGACATCATTGTCACGAAGCAGCTCGCGGAAGCCGGAAAAATACTAGGCATCGAGCTCCTCGACCATGTCGTCATTGGAAAAAAGAAATTCTTCTCCATCCCAATCGAAAGAGGATAGCAAAAAAGCCGGCATTTGCCGGCTTCCGAGATAACAGGATATACTATAAGCGAAGAGCCTTCAGAAAGGAGTTGCGAAAAATTGGGACCCACCTGGAATTTCAGGGAAAAAATTATTTTTTTCCGTTACTTTTTTTCAAGGGACCCAGCCGCCCTCCCGCATTGAGGGCTCTTTGCTTTAAAAGCGACGTTATTGCTGGATATTCGTGGTTGCAGAATCATTAGCGCTTTTCGAAGAAGAACTTACGGAAGAATCCTTTTCTCCGTTCGCGCTAGCATCCGGCTTGGCGTTCGCATTGTCAGTTCCGGACGCATCTGGCTGGCTTGATGCGCTATCGGCAGCCGGCTTAGGCTTATCTTTCTTGGTTTTTGAAACCGTAGTCTTGTTTTTCAGAAGTCCCATTCTCGACAGCTTGTTCTTCTCATATTTAGCACCGACAAAAAACGCGCCTCCGATTATGATGAGGGTATAGATGACTCCCACCAGGATTCTTTTGTTATACCCGAACACTTTTCCTTCCAGATTCATTTTTTTGAAGTTAATTGATAATAATCGCATTATACCAGATAACCTGCTTCGTGGCGAAAGATCTTTTTTTCCGACATGCCGATAAAATCAAAAAACAAGGAATTGAAGCCTTGTTTTTGATAATGGCGGGGACGGCCGGACTCGAACCGGTGACCTACTGCGTGACAGGCAGTCGCTCTAACCAACTGAGCTACGCCCCCAAAATTTAAAGTACCAGGGAAGAGATTCGAACTCTTGACCCCAGGCTTATGAGTCCTGTGCTCTAACCAACTGAGCTACCCTGGCATGTCCGAACCCTGGCTCCTTTATGCTGACGAACTTGTTGCGGGGAGAGGATTCGAACCTCTGACCTCGTGGTTATGAGCCACGCGAGCTACCAGACTGCTCCACCCCGCTATTAAATGCTTCGAATGAGCAAAAACAAACTACTCCCTATATTAGAGACAAAAGAGGAAACTGTCAACAAAATCATGTTTCAAGCAAGGAAATTCTCAGAGAGCCTGGAAATACGAAAGGAATTCTTCGAAATAACCAATGATCCTCTCTGCCTCCTCTTTGGAAACAGACAGGCTTTCATCGTGGATTATCCTGTTCCTCATCTGGTGCGCCTCTTTCAATTGCTCGATATTTTCAATCTGTCCTGAGTTTATGCCTTCCAATTTCTCAGCCAAATTCCCACCCTTATACCCCATCCTGGTTATGATATCATCTATGATATTGTCAGCCTCGATGATCGCTACCTTGTATTCCGATTCGTTGCTGCCTGCCAGGCGTTCTTTGATAGCATCCCATTTTTTCTTGAACTGGCTGTCTTTTTTGACGATTTCATCCGGAATATTCATGCCGAAAAGAGTTTCGCGAAAGTCATTGACCACTCCGCGCTGAATGAGCAGGAGGACCACATCGACAAGAAGGACTATGGCGTATATGCCGAGAATGAATTTTATGAGCGAGAAAGTGAACGAGCTAAGGAGCTGATTGAAAAACCAGCCAGATGAGAAAACTATATCCGATATGGAACTCAAGATGTAGCTCATTTATTTGTTTTTCATTTTTTCATAAGCATCCGCAGCGCAAAGGATTCCCTCCTCGTCGAACCATTTTCCCATCAGTTGGAATCCTTGGGGAAGCATCTTTCCGTCAATCTCCACTTCCGGTCCAGGAACAGAAATAGCAGGCACACCAACAATATTGGCGGTGATGGTAAAGATGTCAGCTAGATACATTTCCAGTGGATCCTGGGCTTTTTCTCCTATCTTGAAAGCGGGCGTTGGTGTGGTCGGAGTAAGAATCATATCGACATTTTTGAAAGCCTCCTCGAAATCTTTTTTGATGAGCGTTCTGACTTTTTGAGCGCGAAGATAGTAGGCTTCATAATATCCGGATGAAAGCGCGTATGTTCCGAGCATAATCCTTCTTTTCACTTCATCTCCAAGTCCATACTTTCTCGAATCCAGATAGGTTTCAAGAAGCGTACGCGGCATATCGATGTCGCCATTATCAATATCCGTCGCCATGTTGTCATCGGCGCGCATGCCATATTTCACTCCGTCATATCTCGCCAGATTGGAGCTTATTTCTGAAAAATTGATGATGTAATAGGAAGGGAGGGAATATTTGGCAAAAGGCAGCTCTATCTCTTTTATTTGGGCTCCTAGCTTCCTATAGCTTTCGATGACTTCGTCTATCGATTTTTTGGCTTTCTCATTGAGCCCGTCCAGGTATTCCTTAACTATGCCTATCTTCAAGCCTCTCACTTCTCCGGTCAGATAATTCGTGTAGTCCTTTCCATAGCTCCTAGCGGAAGTCGCATCGTCTTTGGATTCGCCAGCGATGGCACTGAGGACTATCGCGGCATCTTCGACCGTTTTCGTGATGACTCCCACTTGCTCCAAGCTTGAAGCCGCCGCCATGACGCCGAATCTGGAAACTCTTCCATATGTAGGTTTGAGCCCCACAACTCCACAGAACGATGCCGGCTGACGGGAAGAACCTCCCGTCAGCCGGCAT
>Ga0209373_10002702_pt1 | contig 17263 bp, 18 predicted proteins | sample Higcelweek5metaG_FD_187173 | JGI IMG/M metagenome (GOLD analysis project Ga0209373, IMG submission 187173) | Freshwater pond sediment microbial communities from the University of Edinburgh, under environmental carbon perturbations - High... | ecosystem: Environmental > Aquatic > Freshwater >... | reverse complement strand
GGTGGTTGATAAGGTCACCAAACGTTTTGTGATGCGCTACAATACCGACCGCTGTACGTTCTGCGCCCAGTGTGTGCAGTCCTGCCGTTTCAATTGCATCGGCATGAGCAACGAACAGTGGGAGCTTGCAGCGGTAAACAAAGAGCCTTTCACGGTGTATTATGGTAAGGATGAAGATATCCAACTCCTCATGGAGCGTGCCGCTCAGCCGGACTCTGGTGAGCCTTGCGGAGATACAGTCACCCCCTGAGCCTGTGCGCGTTGCGCTGGTTGGGATCGGTAACGAACTGAATGGTGACGATGCTGCCGGCGTTTTTTCCGGCCCGTTCCACGGCGGCGATCTGCTCGGCACTGAATTTCGAATCGGGTGGCGCGGCATGGCGCAAAATCCATTCCCCGTAATGACGCTCCCGGAAAAAGAGGTTGGCAAGAAGAAGCGGCATTTCCTGTTCACAGCGGAGCAGTCCGGGTTCATATATCATTTCCGTACGGTCGGGGCCCGGCTGGATCACCGCTTTACCAATCTGAACCGCCATTTCCAGGGCGCGTTCGGCATGGGCTTCATCCACATCCAGCAGTTCCCCGAGCGTCCGCACGAATTCAGGACGCGGCATGCAGACGTGTCCGGCAAGCCGGATCTGGGAGAGCGCGTAAGTCACCCCCGAAACAAGACGCTGGGGCGCGGTCTTGACGATCCCGGAGTTGGCGGCGATGCGGTCGGCCATGATGAAGCCGATGCCGTCGACCTCTGACGCCAGCTGATAGGGATTCTCCCGCAGGACCTCCGCCGAACGGTTCCCGTAAAGGCCGTAGATGCGGTTGAAATAGGCGTTGGTGATTCCTAGACTCTGCATGTGGAGCTGGAGCGTGCGTTTGTCGGAACTTTCCGACCAGAATTTCCGGATGGCTCCGATCCGTTTTTTGCCGAGGCCCGGCACTTCCTTGAGACGGGTGGACGCGGTGTCCAGGATCCGGAGCGTCTCCGCGCCGAAGGTCCGGACGATCGCCCGGGCATATTTTTCGCCGACGCCCTTGATGATTCCCGAGGCCAGGTATTTTTCGATGCCCTCGACCGTTGTGGGAAGCGTCAGCGAATAGTTCGACACCCGGAAGCGGCGTCCGTGCTCCTTGTGGACCTCCCATTTGCCCCGGAGTTCGACCCCCTGCCCCTCGGCCACGCCGGGCATCATCCCGCAGACACAATGAAGATGGCCTTCCGGGTCCTGAATGGAAAGGACCTGGAAACCGTTTTCCCCGTTGTTGAAGATGATCTTCTCGACCCTGCCGCTCAAAGTCTGTTCGGTCAGGGCTGAATCGCGGGAGTTCGAATTGTCCGGGGCCGGGTTTTCCATGGTCAGTGATGGGAGAAGATTCGTTCCGGCGCGTGACGCAGGACCACGCCCAGTTCGTTGGCGCGCTTGATCACATCGGCGTCCTTGAGCGAGCCCGAGGGAGCCACCACCGCCTTGATTCCGGCTTTGGCGGCAACTTCCAGCGCATCATAGAATGGGAAGAAACCGTCGCTGGACATGACCGCGCCTTCCAGCGTGCCTTCGCCCTTGTATTTGAGGCTGAATTTTTCGATGGCTTGCTCGACCGCGCCCACGCGGTCCTGTTCGCCGGTCCCGACCGAAAGGGTCTGGCCGTTCTTCACAATCACCACGCCGTTGGAACGCACGCTGATGTTGATGTACCAGGCGGCCAGAAGGTCTTCCATCTGGGCGTCGGTGGGTTCGAGGGTGGAGGTCTGGACGCCGCACGCCTTGTTTTCGCCGGTCGCGGCGGGAAGGTCGGCGGCGCCGCGCACATGGGTCAGCAGGGGAGCGGCCACCACAAGGGAGCCGTCGCAGAGGACCTTGAACGTGTTGAAGCGTCCGTCGGGATCGTCGCCCACGAAACGGGGCAGCTTCGCAAGGTCGCCGCACTGAAGGATACGGATCTGCTTGTTGAGTTTGAAACGTTCCGCGTCATTGAATATCTCCAGCGCCTTCTCCTCGTAGGCGGGCGCCACGACGCATTCGCAGAAAGTGCTCATGATCTCTTCGGCGGTGGCGGCGTCCACCTTGACGTTGAAGGCAATGACGCTGCCGAACGCGGCGCGGGCATCGCAGTCGCGTGCCTTGATGTAGACATCCCGGAGGGTTTCGCCCGGACGCATCACGGATGCGCCGCTGGGATTCACATGTTTCATGACCGCGCAGGCGGGATGGCTGAAATATTTCACGATGTTCAGCGCCCCGGAAATATCCTCCAGATTGGTCTGGGACAATCCGTTTTTGCCGCTCTTGAGGGTGACCATGTCCGCGAGGGCGCCGTGTCCGCCTTCCGGCACGTAGAACGCCGCGGGCTGGTGGGGATTGGTTCCATACCGCAGATCGCAGTTTTTCACATATCCGCGGGGTCCCGCGACGATCTTCGCGGGAAAGTCCCCCTCATTGCGCGTCAAATACGAATTTCTGGCTAATTTCTCCGCCATTTTCCAGTCTCCATTTGAAGGTTGCCGTTTGAAGTGTTATTGTTATAGGAAAACAACTGGCACAATGTACATTCTCAAGGGCGGAATCGCAAATGCCCGGACGCAAATAAAGCACGAAAAGACGGATTTTTTGATATGAAAAAAGGTTTGTTCATCACGTTTGAAGGGATGGAGGGATGCGGAAAAAGCACTCAGATCCACCTTCTCGCGGAAAAACTGAGGCTGGCCGGATATGAAACCGTGGTCACCCGCTCGCCCGGAGGCACCCCGGTCGCGGAAAAAATCCGCGAAATCCTCAAAACACACACGAAAGGCGAGGACCTCGTCCCGGAGACGGAACTGCTGCTTTTCGGAGCCTGCCATGCCCAGATGACGAGGAAGCTCATCATTCCGGTCCTCGAACGCGGCGCGTTCCTCCTCTGCGACCGCTTTTTCGACTCCACCACCGCCTATCAGGGATATGCCCGCGGTCTCGACATGGACATGGTCCTGCGCGTCAACCGTTTCGCCTGCGGGTTCATCCAGCCCGACCTCACGCTGCTGCTGGACATCGATCCGGAACAGGGAATCGAACGGTCCCGCAAGCGCGCCGCGCTCGAAACCGACCGTTTCGATTCGGAAGCCATGAAGTTCCATCGCGACGTCCGTGCCGCGTTCCTTGATCTTGCTGAAAAAAACAGCGGTCGCTTCCGTGTCATCGACGCATCCCAGGATGTCTCTCAAGTTCACGCTCAAATCATGGAGGCGGTTCATGCTCGACTGGAAAGCTTTTAAGGAACGTTTCCCGATGATCGCACATGCTCTCGCCAACGCGAAGAGCGCCGGCCGCATGGGACACGCCTATCTGGTGGCATCCGCCAACCCGAACTACCGCGTCGAATTTCCTACTCTTCTATCCGCGCTCCGGGTGTGTCTGCAGCAGGCTCCAGACGGCGGTCCGTGCATGGACTGCCGCGAATGCCGCAACATCCTCAACGGACTCTACCCCGATTTATACCTTCTTGCACCTACGTCCAAGGCGCGCGAAATCGTCATCGGCAAGGATTCCGACGATCCGGACACCCTCCGATGGTTCGAGTCGCAGTTTCATCTGAGCAGCGTCTCCGAATCCGGCTGGAAGATCGGCGTGGTTCAGGAAGCCGACACCATGAACGAATCCGCGCAGAACGCCTTCCTGAAAACGCTGGAGGAGCCGCCCGGAAAATGCCTCTTCATCCTGACGACGGGCCGCCCTTCCTCCCTGCTGCCCACCGTCCGTTCGCGCTGCCAGCTTCTCTCGCTCACGGACAACCGTTGCGAATACAGCTTTCCCCGCTGCGCCGATGTCCCCCCCCTGCTCTCGACTCTTGCGCTTGCGCCGAAACCGAGTCTGATGCGGACCGAGGATTGCGCCCGCGCCCTCATCGAGATCGCCGCCTCCCTCTCCACCGCCGCCCGGACCGCCGCCGATGAAAAATGGGCGCCGCGCCTCGAAGCCGCCAAGGAACTGGAAGCCGCCGGAGTCAAACTCATCGAACGCCGGATCGACGGCGAGGCCGGAAGCGAATACCGCCGCAGCCGCGAACAGTTCATCAGCCTCATTCATACGTGGTTCGCGCAACTGGTCCTGATGACGTCCGGGATGGAAAACAGCCTTTTCCCGAATCCGGAACTTCTTCCGCCCCCGGAATCCGTAAAGGACATTTCCGGAGACAAGGCATTGCGCATGCTCACTGCCGCGGAAGACCTTCTCTCGGCCATGCGGACCAATGTCAACGACGAACTGGCGTTGCGCACGTTCTGTCTTTCAATCAATTTCATTCTCACAAAAGACTGAGTTTAATGCCCCGTTTCTCATCAAGGGCAGCACTACTTTTTCTGTTCAGCAGCCCCAACAACCATACGGAAGAATTCAGCAAAACCAATTCGGTGTCGGCTGGAAATGGTTTGAACGTTGGGGAGCTGTTCCCACAAGGAATGGAGGATCCGCATTCGGAAGTAAAAGCGACCATTCCTTTGCACCAGATGTGTTCTTCCCATTTTCACCTTTCCAAGGCAACGGGGAAAGTGAGCCACATTGTGTCCCAGGGGTGCCCCACTTTTCCCCCATCACAATCATGGTGCGACAGGAAAAAGACAAGGAGAAACAGCCGGACTGAGCACAAAAAAGGCTGTCACATCTCTTCGATTCTTCAATATAAACTCTGGAAAAAAGAAATTCAAGAAGGCATGTTGGTCACGGGTCAGGCGGCCAACCTGACCGATCTTGCGAAAAAGCTTGGCATGGCCGCGCCCTATGTCACGCGCATTCTCGGATTGTCCAATCTCGCTCCGGACATCGTCGAAGCCGTCCGTAATGGGAGCGAGCCGGAAGGTGTCTTCCTTGCGCGTCTCGTCAAGGGCTTCCCGGATGACTGGGATGAGCAGAGAATGGTGATGTTGTTCCAGGCCAGTCTTTTGCCATTTCAATCATGACTAGGGGCAATTCCGTAGCCAGATGCTTGAGCTTTTTTACCGTCAATGCCGGCTTGGGTTGCCCAATGTCGGCGAGATCGTCTATCCCGAACTGCTTATGAGTTGAAAAAAAACAGGCGGTTCAGACTTCGGTTTTGTTGTACTTCTCCCGCAGGCTTTCCGGGTAAGCGCTGTGGCTCAGCAGCGTATCATACGAAATCACTCCCTGTTCATAGAGTATTTTGAGCGAAGCATCCATGGTGCGCATGCCCCGCCGGGCCCCGGTTTCAATCTGGGTATAGAGTTTGTGGCTCTCGTTTTCACGGATGATATAGCGTTCGGCGTTGTCTACCAGAAGAAGCTCCCAGGCCAGCATCCGGCCGCGGTTGCCGATCGTCGGCACCAGTTGTTGGGTGACGATGCCCTGGAGGGAGTTGGCCAACTGGAGAGTGACCTGCGCTTGCTGCGAAGGCGGGAACACCCCGACGATCCGCTCCACCGTGTTGACCGCACTGGCGGTGTGCAAAGTGGCGATCACCAGATGGCCGGTTTCCGCCGCGGTCAGTGCGGTGGCAATGGTGTCGATGTTGCGCATTTCGCCGATCCCGATGACATCCGGATCCTGGCGCAGAATATGAATCAGCCCGTCTTCGAAACTGATCACGTCTGAGTTCAGTTCCTGTTGCACGATCAATGACTGCTTGTGGTGATGAACGTATTCGATCGGATCCTCGATGGTAATGATTTTGCCTCGGCGGCGGCTGTTGATCTGATCGATCATGTAGTTCATGGTGGTGGTCTTGCCGGAACCGGTGGCACCGGTGATCAGAATCAGTCCGGAGGGGCGGTCGAGCAACCCTTCGATCTCCGACGGCAAACCGAGTTCCTCGCGGCTGCTGATGAGTTCGGAACAGACTCGGATCGCCAACTCGGGCGAGCCGTTGCGCAGATAGATCGAAACCCGGAACCGTCCCAGCTCGGGGTCGTTCAGCGAATAGCAGAGCGCCAGCCTGCGCTCCAATTCTTCGCGTTGATTGGCGCTGAGTCCGGCCTCGGCCAAGTGCTTCAAGTCGTCGGCGCTGAAAGGTTCGGCTTCGCCGACCACGATTTCGCCGTTGATCCGCCAGGCAGGCGGCAGCCCGGCGATCAGATGGATGTCCGATGCGTTGTAGTTGCGCGCCGAGTAGAGGATTTGTTCGAGTGATACTTTGCTCATAGTTTATCTCCAGAAGCTTTTCAACCGGGTCCAGAATCCGCCTTTGGCCGCCTTGGCTTCAAGTTGATGCAGTGCCGTCATGCCGGGGTCGAGGCTTCGCAGGTCGGCCAGCACCCGCCTGGCTTCGCGGTGACGGCCGAGAGCGATCAGCACGGAGGCCAGCGCCAGGAGCATTTCGGGCCGTCCGGCGTCGCGAAACGGAGTCTCGTTGCAGAGCTTAAGCGCGAAAAGCGCCCCTTTGCGCCGCTTGCTGAACACGCAGCAGCGGATCGCCAGCAGCCGGATTTTCCAATCGTTTCCGCCCAGCGCGCATGCCTGACTGAAGCAGTGTTCGCCGTTGCGTCCGCTGTAGAGAAAAATTTCACCGCGCACCAGGAATGCCAGCGGTGAGTTTCCGCCCGGCTCGAGCGCCGAATCCGAGTAGGCGCAGGCCCGATCGAAGTCGCCGCTGCGGGCCGCCGCCAGCGCCCGTAACGCCAGGAGTTCGACCTTTTCTCCAACCATGCTGACCGCGTTTGCGTGCCAGAGGATCGCTTCCTTGTATTCACCGAGGTCGATCAGACAGAATACCTGGCCGATCCATGCCGCTGCCGCGCCGGGGTCGATGTTGGCGGCGGCCGAATAGTCGCGCAATGCTTCCTCATATTCCATCCGGTAAAAATGCTGATCGGCGAGGTCGAGGAAATAGGGCGCATCCTTGAGCGCCTCGCCGCCGGGACGGTTGGGCTTGTCGTCAGGACGACGGGATTCGCCGCCGCCAAATTCCAAACTTTCAAATCTGCTCATGATTGCTCCATAATTACTGTAACGGACGGCGTTTCCACCACGGATACACCACCCGGACCGCCTTGCCTTCAAATGTATTGCCGGACGCTTTCCAGACCATATCGTAATTGTCGTGTCGATAATAGTATGCGGTAACTTGCGGGACGACCGGACGGACGATGTAATCCGCATTGGCCAGCGTCCCGGCAAGATTACGGGTGTCGTTCCCCAGCGCTGCCCGCGCAACGCCGTTGACATGCAAGTTCCGGCCGATCACCTGGCAGTTGTCGCCGGGGGCGGCCAGCACCCGCAGGAGATTGGCCTGATTGAATTGGCCGTTCCGCTCCACCACAAGGTCGCCGGTGCGGTAATCGTTGCCCGCCAGTCGTTTGAATTCGACGATTTCGCCGTCCCGCACCACATTTTCTTCCCCTGCTCGATAGACGGTGATCCTGTCGGGACAACTCCAGTCGAGCACCGTGTCGAGTCCGCGTTCATCAAGTCGGTAATAGCCGAAAAAAGCCACCACGGCGATTACCGAAACCATCGCCAACCGCCGGGCGAACGGGAGGTGATTGAAATCCATCATATCGCAGATCGCATTGGTTTGCACGGTCGCCGTGAATCCGATCGCCCAGCCCAGCGGCTGAACGGTACCGATCAAGCTCGCGATGGCAATCATCCCGAGCAAGAATCCGGTGCTGAAAATGATCCCCCGGATGGGGCGTCCGGCGGCTATCTGCCAGATGCCCGGCAACACGAAATTGACCGGCCACAGCCAAGGACCGGGGGGGAGCTGGAAACGGTCGAGTCCGGTTGCCTCGGCGATACGGGAGAGGATGCTTCGGCGTTCCCCGTCTTTGTCGCGCTCCGCGTCGTAGACGTATTCCGGCCGATAGCGGAAGCCGAACCTCCTTCGCAAGCCGAAGTAAAAATTTCGCAGCCGTTTAGAGTATTTCTTCGCCCGCGGCGGATTGCAATCAATCGGTTCGGCGAAAAGCAGCCGCTTGCACCGCACGCAATTTTTTTGCGTGTCAAGATTGGAAAAGCCGCAGCCTGGGCAGAGAATCATAGTGTTCAGCGTTCCCGGTCAAGTTCGATATCGACATTCTCGTGCGTTTCCGGCTCGAAAAACTCCGAACTCGGTTCAAATGACACCTCGACGCCAAGCAGTTCGCTCAATTGCGCCGCATACTTCCGGCAGGACTTGCCCTTGATCCCGGAAACCACGCCGCGAACCGTTCCATCGGGGGCGATGGTAATTTCAAATTCATGAGCGCCCATGGTTTATTCCTCCCAGCTTCGAAGCTTGATGCGGATGGTTTCGTCCTCGTCGACGCTCTGTTCGACCAGCGACATGCCGGTGCGCGCGCTCATCGACTCGACGATCCGGTTGTAGGCGAACTGCTGGAGCACTTTGCCGGCCAGTTGTTCGCCGAGTTCGCGCAATTCGGCTTTTGAGTGATCCCCCTCGACGCAGACGGTCAGTCGGCCGCGCGCGTCGCGTCGGAATACGACCGTGACACCGTCCTTGACAAAGGTCAGCGACTCTTCGCGTCCGAGCGAAACTTCCTCGGCATTGGAGACATCCAGCGTTACCGTGTTGCGTGTCACGCTCCCGGCTTCCGCCGCCGCTTCCGCTACGGTGTTGGCAATCGAGTATCCCATCGCCGTCATTACGCAGCTTGCAGCCGTCACCAGCACCGGCCAGGCGGCCGAGGCCACCACCGGCAAAATCACCACTACTCCGCTCATATTGCCTCCCGTATCACAATTCGAGTTTGGACGTCCGATTCTCGGCCTCTTCGCCGGTCGAGGCGGGCCGGGCCCTCCCGGCGCACCACTGCCGCAGCCGGTTGATTTCTTCGCCCAGGGTTCGCGACAGCGGTACCGTGTTTTTGACCGCGGTGATAATGTCGGCGGTTTCAACGTCGCGCCCGACGTAGTAACTGTCGTAGAGCGCCGAAACCACCGCTTCCTCGATTTCGGCGCCGCTGAAGCCGTCTGCGGCCATGGCCAGCTCCCGGAGATCGAAATTTTGCGGATCGCGGCCGCGCCCGGACAGCTTGAGCCGGAAAATATCCTGCCGTTCCCCCGCCGACGGCAGATCGACGAAGAAGATTTCGTCGAACCGGCCCTTGCGCAGCAGTTCCGGCGGCAGTCTGGAAATGTTGTTGGCGGTGGCGATCACAAAGACCGGCGCTTTCTTTTCGGCAAGCCAGGTCAGCAGCGAGCCGAAAATGCGCGCCGAGGTGCCACCGTCGGTCGATGCACCGGAAGAGTCCGAACCGCCGAAAGACTTTTCGATTTCGTCGATCCACAAAATACACGGAGACACCGACTCGGCGGTCTTGAGCGAACGTCGCAAATTTGCTTCGGTCGAGCCAAGCGCGCTCTCAAAAAGACGTCCCGCATCGAAGCGCAGCAGCGGCATGTTCCAGGAGGCCGCGACCGCTTTTGCGCAGAGGCTTTTTCCGCAACCCTGGATGCCGAGGAAGAGCGCCCCCTTGGGCGGCGGCAAGCCGAAGGCGCGGGCGTTGTCGGAGAAGGCCAGTGAGCGCCGCCAGAGCCAGTCCTTGAGCAGGTCAAGCCCGCCGATGTGGCTGAAGTCGGCGTCGGCTTCATAGTATTCGAGCACGCCGGATTTGCGGATGATCTGCTTTTTTTCCTCCAGCACCATGCCGACGCTGCGCTGGTCGAGGCCGTTGCCGAGCACCAGCGCCCGGGCGAAGACGTTCTCGGCTTCGTTGAGAGTCAACCCGAGCGCGGCGTGGACCAGCTGTTCGCGGATTTCCTCGCTCAGTTCCAGATGGATGTTGGGGTTGTTGCCGACGTCGGCGATGATCGAGTCGAGCAAGGTGCCGATCATCGTTTTGTCCGGCAGCGGGTAGTCGATCACCGTGATCTCTTTTTCCAGATCTTCCGACAAGGCCATCGACGGGGTGATCAAAATCAGTGTCTTGAAACTGTTTTTGAGTGCCGCCGCCGCTTCGCGGAGCCGCCGGATGACCGAATAATTGCGGTTGCCCATAAAGGGATGGAAGTCATAAAAGACAAAAATCGCCGGTTCGACGTTGGCAATCACCCGGTCGAGAGCCTGTAGCGGATCTCGGGTAGCGCTGTCGGTCTTCTTGGCCGACTGCTCGGTCAGGCCGAACGGCACGACGCCGGTGTTGAAACTCCATGTGTAGATGGTTTTGTTCCGCCGCCCGGCGATTTCCGCCAGATGGCGCAGCACCCGCTGTTCTTCAAAGGTGATGATATTGATGATCGGATAACGCGACCGGATCAATATTTCGAGCTCGTCGACCTGATTGTTGGCTGCCATAATTAAAACTCGATAAAGGATGATTTGCCGGAGCCCCCTCCGGAAGTTGACGGTTTCGCCTGGACACGGTCATGCCATTCCAGCAAACGGATCAGGCAGTATCCGGCGACGAATGCGAAGGCTGCGACGAGAAGAAGAAAAAACGTCGCGCCCGACAGAAGCGGCGGGACCAGCGAAATCACCGCCAGCACGGTGATCATGGTGCGGGCCTTGACCGTTCCCGCGCCGAAAAATTGCCAGGATTCGACGCGGGCGAGGTGCCACAGCGCACCGATCATCGCCCAGACCTGCGCCGGGCCGAGCGGCATCCTCAATTTGAACTGGCAGAGCGCCAACAGCAGTCCAACCGCGGCGACCGAGACGGTCATGAAGAGCCAGAAAGCGGCGGTACGCAAGTCATTTTTGATCCGCTGAGCGAAAAAAACAGCGCAGAACAAACCGAAGAGCAAGTCCATGATCCCGGGAAAGACGAAGCCAGCGCTGACCAAAGTGTAAATCCCGAGCGGCCAATTGCCGAATGAACTGTCGAACAAGATGAATCCGGCGAGTTGAGACGGCCCCAGCATTACCGCGAGGCTCAGCGCCAGGTCCAGCGCCAGCAGCAGTTTGACCGGACCACTGAGCGAAAAGGCCGGCCCCTGTCGGCTAACGGTGGGTTCCTCGCTACTTTGCATCCTTGTTATTCCCCCAAAAGTTGATTCAACAGTGTGCGGATATGATCGGGCACATCCTGAACCGCCACGGTGCCGTCCTTGCGGATCAGAATTTCGCCGCTGAAGCAATCCGGTTGTCCGTCGGCTGCCTCCGCGCTAAAGTTATACGCGAATTTTCGTCTTTTCAAGTGATATTGCTTAATTTTTTTACCTATTTCACGCCGCTCGCGCGCATCGGTCTTGCGGCAGCGTCCGGTTTTGTCGGGCAAAAGCTCGTGAAAGGCTACCGGGACGTCCGCGAAACGGGCGCCAAGGAAGTCGATTACAGGCAGCGCACAACAGTCGAGGTGTCCGCCCAGCGCGAGGTGGCGGATCAGCAGCCGGTCGCGCGGCGCCCGCTCCAGATTGGCGGTCACCGTCTCCAGGTAGCGCGGCGTTCCGGCGAACTCCATGGCGCAACGGTCATTGCCGAATTTGAGGTCGGCAACGAAGAAATCGGCGAACTCCATGACAAGATCAAAGATTTCCGGCGAGCAATAGAAATTGCTGTTCCAGACGATCGGAACGCGGCTTTGCAGACGGGCGACCACTTGGAGCGAGCTCTCCAGTGAAACCATCGGTTCGCCGCCAAGAAGCTGGAGGACTTTGATTCGTTTTTCGGCGAAGGCGCGGTCGATGGCGGCGGCCGCCGCGGCCGGGTCCCATTTTGCCGAGGTGACCGTGCTGCCGTCGACGAATTCCATATTGGAACAGTACGCGCAACGCATGTTGCAGCCGGGAAAATAGAGCATCCAGGCCGGGTTGAGGATTTTCTCCTCGCCGAAGCTGATGAAGCTTTTGCTCGGCGCGCGGGCTTCGATGACACTGCAGAAACCAGGTTCTCCGGCTGCGCGGCGAACGCCGCAGCGGCGTGGACATGCGTTACACGGGTTGCGGAGTTCTGAGAGACGCCGTTCCAGCGCAACGAAATCGACGACACGGTCAATTTTCTCAATCCGGTTCTTCATGAACGTCCCCCATCACTACGGTCCGATAAAAATCATCGGAATTGATTGTTAACGTTGGGAGTCTCTCTATATTAAATGTGACTAACGTCATAATTTTGAGCGAAGGAATCCCGAACGCTGTATTATATTAGCATTTTCCAACAACTTTTCAACTTCATACCCCGATATCATTTTGAAAAATCCTTAGAAAAACACGCTGTCGATCGATACTGCAAACATTCCACGGCTTGGAAGCAGGCATTAACGCGCCTCTATGCGCAAATCACCGGCTAAAGATTCTTTGCGTGAAATCAAAAATGGACTTTTCGCCAATCACAAGCGACTTTATCATCTTGGCAAGAAGGCAGTTTCAAAATCGACACTTTTGCCCGGTTATATCGAAAAGGGCGGATCGTAAGACTCTTTTCCCAACTGGTTTTGTGGCAGGGCAAGAGTTACGCTATACAGGAGTTGTCGCCGGCCTGTGTCAATAAGCGGTGAAGAATCACGGCTTCATTATGGTTTTCATCGCGACCGGCAAAAAGCAATGTCGCCGTCCCTTGGCGAGCTCTGTCAACCAAAACGGTCAGCAACTCTGATTTCGTTTTCAATTCTTCCTGATAACGCTCGATAAAATCCGGCCAGCGTTTGAGGTCATGTCCGAACCACTTCCGCAACTCCGTCGTGGGAGCAATCTCTTTCAGCCAGAGATCCACCTTTGCTTTTTCCTTGGTCATGCCGCGCGGCCAGAGCCGGTCGACCAATACCCGAAATCCGTCCGTTTCAGAAGGTTCAGCGTAGATGCGTTTGATCGTAATCATTTCTTCTGTCCGCCCAACGATTTTTCAAGAGCGACCGCCTTGGGGAAGAGCAGATAGTTCTCCGTCGCAATATGAACATGCAGGTCCTGTTCCAGCCCCTGCAATTCACGAAGGACCAGACGATACGTGTTGCATGCATCGTCCGGGGGACGATATCCATCGGCCAGGGTGTTGATACGGTCAAATATCTTTCCGGCACTTTCATGTTCGCGTTCCAGCATGGCGATCGGTTGGGAGACCTCGTTGAAACAGGCGGACGGCAAACTTCCGGACTCGTCCATCTCTTCGATGTAAGGAAACAATATCCTCTCTTCCTTTTCCAGATGCGGTTCGAGTTCCCCCCTCAGGGTCGTGAAGAGCTGCCGAATCCCGGCCAATTTCGGATGATTCCCTCCGTGAACCCGGACGACCGTGTCCATATGTCCGGCGATTTCCGGCAGTGCTTTTTTCGTGTAGACGTGATGAACGGCAACGATATGCCGGACGAGTTCGGCCAAAGACATGCCGTTGACATCCGGGCGGTCCACCGTCGGTTCCTGATTCAAGGCAGCCAATTCAGTTTCAAGCAGTTCGACAGCGATACGACGCGACGCGCACGCCGCTTCCAGCGTCTGACCGCCATGACAGCAGAAGTCCATGTCATGAGCTTCGAACACTCTCGCCGCCGCCAGGTTTTCCGCCACAATCAGACCGATCGGCTTAGTTCGCAAAGCGCTCATTTCTTCCCCTCCCCCGGCTGATTCAAATAATTGCCTACCAGAGTTCCGTTTGCCAGAACCTCGTTATCGGCTTCATAGCTCTTGCGCGTGCCTTTGTAGAAAATCCCGATGGGAATCTCATCGCCCCAGCGCAACGCCAATTCCAGCGCCTTCATTTTGTCATGGCAATCGTGGTCGGACGGAATCGGTTTCACCCGGTCTTTATACCATTTGAAAGTATTCGTGTGATTGAAACTGACGCACGGCTGGAGAATATCCACCAGCGCCATTCCGCCACGATGGGCAAATGCCGCCAGCATCATCTGTTTGAGATGCTCCGGCTCGCCGCTGAAGCTTCGCGCGACAAAGGAACACTCTTCGACAATCGCGATCGCCAGAGGATTGATCGGCTGAAGTTTCTGTCCATGAATTTGAACGGACGTGACAAAACCGATGTCCGAGGTGGGCGACGCCTGCCCTTTCGTCAGGCCGTACACCTGATTGTTGTGCACAAACACCTTGACACCGATGTTGCGGCGCAAATTATGGAGAAAATGGTTGCCGCCTTCGCCGTACATATCGCCGTCGCCGGAAAAGATGGCGACTTCCAGCTCGTGATTGGCGATTTTGATTCCCGTCGCCGCCGGCAGCGCACGGCCGTGCAGACCGTTGAACACGCTGACCGCGATATTGTGCGGCAATTTCGCCGCCTGTCCGATGCCGGAAACCAGCACCAGTTTTTTGACGTCAACCGAACCGGTCGCCAATACTTCCCGCAGAACTTTCAGGATGTGGTAATTCCCGCAACCCGGACACCATGCGGGTTGGGTGTCGGCTTTTCCAATGGCAATCATGGTTTCACCTCGGCTGTTAAAAATTCCACGGTGATCGGCAAACCGTCATAGCGGTTGACTCCGGAGATTTCCCGGGAGAGGCCGACCTCCCGCAGCAAGGCCCGGAACTGTCCGGCGGCGTTGCCTTCCACCACAATCAGACGTCGCGGCCGCTCCAGCAACGGTTTCAGACGATCGCCCGGCAGGGGCCAGAGCTGGGTGAAATGGATCATGGCGAATTTGCCGCCACCGCTATTCATGGCATCGACATATTCCCGGCAGGCGCCGTACGTCGAGCCCCAGCAAACCAGGGCAATGTCGGCGTCGGCGGGACCGTAAACTTCCGGCATGATGAAAGACTCCAGCAGTCCGGCATTTTTGCGGAGACGTTTGTCATGCTGCCGAATCCGCACGGAGAAATCTTCTGTCAGGTGCCCCGCCTCATCGTGTTCATCGCTGTCGGAAACCACCGCGACGCCGTGACCGGGAATCGCCCGCGGAGATACGCCGTTCGGACTGTCCGCATAGCGTAGATAGCCCTCCGGTTCGCCTTCGACCAATCCGCGGTCGATCGGCTGATAGCCGGAGTCCGGCATCGCTATATTCGTCTCGGCGTCCTGAAGATACTGATCGGTAAGCATCAGGGCCGGAACCTGAAAGCGATGGGCGGTTTCCAAAGCAATTCGGGTCAAATCATGACATTGTTGATGCGTGCCCGGCGCGTACACGATCCGGCAGAATTCGCCATGCCCGGCATTGATCGCGAATTTGAGGTCTTCCTGAGCGGTGCGGGTGGGCATTCCGGTGGCCGGGCCCGGACGCTGCGCCAGAAGAATCAAGATCGGAAGCTCCATCATCCCCGCCAGAGCCAGACCTTCCGCCATCAGGGCAAAACCGCCTCCGCTGGTCGTCGTCATGGCGGGAACTCCGGCGTAAACCGCCCCGCAGAGCATATTCACGGCAGCGATTTCATCTTCCGCCTGCTCCACAACAATCCCGTAACGGTCGGCGGCCGCCGCCAGCCAGTTCAAGACGGCGGTGCCGGGTGTCATAGGATATGCCGTGACAAATTTCACCCCGGATGTCGCTGCGGCCAGTCCGATCATCGCCGCTCCGGTCGTTACCGATGCCGGCGCATGGACCGGCTGTGGCGCGGTTAATTTCGTCTGCTGAGTCAAACCTTTCTGATATCCGGCGGCGGCGCAAGCGAGGTTTTTTGCGATGATCTCATCGCGTCCGGCAAACTCCTTCCGCAAAAAATCTTCCAGAAACCCGAGCGGATATTTCAGCATGCCCCAGATCGTTCCGGCCGCAACCGTATTGCCCATGATAGCCGTACCGCCGTTCTGTCCGGCAATCCCGGTGAAATCGACCGTCAAGACCTGCGGACGTTCCTCCTTGCCGTCAAGAAGAATGACCGCCTCGGGAGCGGCATGTTCCCGCAACAGTTCCAGAGCGGTTTCATTGAGTGCAAGCAGAAGATCGGGCCGCTCTTTCAAACCAGACAACCTCTGATCGGCAAAGCGAAGGTCGCACCAGTTCAGCCCGCCACGAATCCGCGACATGTAACTTTTTCCGGAAAAAACCTCAAGTCCGGCGGCGGCCGCGGCGGCGACCAGCATATTGCCGACCACGACCAGTCCCTGTCCGGCTTCTCCGGCGATTCTGATATTGATGTCCATAAATCCTCCCGTTTAATCCCCTTGAAGCAAGCTTCAAAGGGTTCGACGTTTTCGTTTGATACATATCGGTAGATTTGCCGGTTTGAGCCATCCACGGGCCGGAAAATTCAATCTCAGTGAATAAACCTATACCGCTTCATAGGCTTTGAAGCGGTCTTTTTTGGCTTTGCACACCGGACAGGCATCCGGCGCATCCCCTTCAAGGGTATATCCGCAAACATCACAGACATGCACCGTTCCGAGCGTCACATCCTGTCCCCCGTCAACCGCTTCTTTGGCTTTCTGAAACAGTTTGCGATGTTCGACTTCGGTCATATAAGACCATCTGAAACTCCGTTCCGCGCTTCTTTCGCTCTGGAAAGCGGCGGTTTCAATATAAGTCGGATACATCTCTTCGATTTCGAACGTTTCGCCGGCGATGCTCAGCCCGAGATTTTTTGCTGTATTTCCCGGTCCGAAAGCCGCCATGCTGTTGGCGACGCGTCCGGTATCAAGATGTTTCAGTTCCTGATAATGGTCGAACGCATGAATTCTTTCCGCTTCGGCAATCGCGATAAGCATCCGGGAGACATTGGGAAAGTTTTCCTTGGCGGCAACTTCAGCGAAACGCAGGTAGCGCATGTGGGCCTGGCATTCTCCGCCGAACGCATTGATCATATTCTGTTCCGTCATCTGCTTCATGATGCCTCTCCTTCACTCTACTTCAGGGTTGATATAAATATGGATTCCGCTTATGACTCAGCAGAATGCATCTTTTTTCAACATCCGATTTATCGAGTCTCGCCAAACAAGTGGTCCGACGGAAGTTTCCGGATTCAGGCAGTTCCGCCTGGAACAAATGACTGTGTCTGACTTCCGGATGTGGCAACTTTTCCTTCAATGCCTGTGGTAAAGCCCCCTGTCTTACCATAACCCTTTGATTGCGGATTGCAAGTCTCCAAAAAGACTTTATGCCATGTTAAAAATTTCCGTGATTCCACGGAATACCCCGCTGACATGTAAAGACCGCATGTTTGTTTTATCTTTGTCAATCGAATTTAATTACCCGGGACGGACGCCTGGTCTTTTCCCTGATCAGCGCTTCCGCATCCTTTGGGTTCATGTCCCGTAGATGGGCGATCTTCGCGCTGGCATTCGGATTAGGCTTGTGTTTCCCGTGCTCCCAGCGGGTGATGGTCACATAATTTGCATCCAGCAGCCGTGCCAGCACTCGCTGATTGATTTTCAGGCGCTTGCGAATCCTTTTGAGCTTTCTGACAGTACCCCAGAAAGCCTAGTGTCCTGTCAACGCGTATTTTGTAACAAAGATCAAGAAATATCTGGATAAAGCCTTTTGAGCTTGATCCTGGCATCTTCTGCGGAAAATTGCCAA
>Ga0209373_10002701_pt1 | contig 17269 bp, 15 predicted proteins | sample Higcelweek5metaG_FD_187173 | JGI IMG/M metagenome (GOLD analysis project Ga0209373, IMG submission 187173) | Freshwater pond sediment microbial communities from the University of Edinburgh, under environmental carbon perturbations - High... | ecosystem: Environmental > Aquatic > Freshwater >... | reverse complement strand
AAAGTCTTATTTTTTCTTCCTTTTTCGATGGTCGGGGAATTTGACAAACATCTTCAAAATATTCCCACAATATAGTTGGTTGTAGGTGGCTAATTCTTCTATCCATGATTATGTAATTGATATACAAATTTTTAAACTTCTAAAAACGCTCACTTAACAGTAACCGGCATGCAAAATCATTCATTACAACCGCTTTTGACACCAATCTGCTCTCGGCGAGGCAGCACAATATACACAAGTTACTTGTAAATTAAAATAATACGATTGAACCACTTCAAGGTTTGTGTCACCAAAACGAATATGAAATTAAAAAATTGGAGATTCCATTTCATTTCCAAAGTATTGAGAACATATTACATAATGAATTTGAAACGTTGTATTAATTGACTTATGAATTGAAGATGTTTTTATTCAATTTTGTTGTTTTGTTGACATAATTATTATAAATTGCAAAAAGAAAAAAATATTTCATCCTAAACTCCCGATTATGAGAAAATTATCTTTTAATTCATTTATACAGGAAGCGTTGACTTATTCAAAAGTCATTAATGCAGACACTGTAAATGGGGCATTATTATTTGCAAGCGTAAATGATTGGTTTGTAAACAATTCTATTTCAACAACTGATGTTATTCAAATAGCAGATAATGAAGCCGGAATTATCATTGGTAAGGGTTCAATTCAATACAAGTACAGCGAACCCAAAATGATGTATCAAAATTATGAAGGGCACATCAACTTTTTAATTAAAGTTTTCATTAATGACAATCAACTCAGAGTTGAACTTACAAATTTTATGCATGTCGTTTTATCTGTATTTGACGATTCAAACTCATTAGGTTTGATAACGACAGGTGATGTTTATACACAATCTGGTTTATTTCAATCTATTCTAAATAATTTATGGAGCGATATTAAAGCAAAATCGGAACAATTTTCAAAAGGTGTATTCAATTCATTAGAAAAGAAAATTGAACAAAAAAAAGACATCAAAGAAAGCAAGTTATATGATAATTCATTTAGCTAAAAAGAAAAACCTCTATAAATCAACTTTTTATAGAGGTTTTTTGTGATCCCATTGGGATTCGAACCCAAATCTTCAGAACCGGAATCTGAAATTCTATCCATTGAACTATGGAACCTGATTGCATTTTATAATGGCGCAAAAATATAAAACTTCGATAGTTTTTAAATAGCTACAATCCTTTTTATGCAAAATATCCTTGAGATAGTTGAATTCACACTATTTTTGCAACCATGAACAAGGAGATGGCCATTGAAAAAATGAATAAAATGGGTGCAATGCACCACCCTTTTCTTTTTGTTTTTAACTTTTTGATGGATCAGTGTTATGTGTTAACGCCTTCTGAAGCTTCGAATTATGGCATTTTTTTTCAGTTTAACACCCATTCTAACTGCAAAATACAGCTGTCAAATAAGCCAATAAACACGAATCTTAAAGTTGATCCTATTTCTTTCTACAATTACAAAAAATCGTTCGATTTAGTACAGCAACAATTGTTGTTGGGCAACTCATACCTTGTAAACTTAACTATTGAAAATAAAATTGAGACACAACTAACTCTCGATCAAATCTTTCAAGTGAGCCATGCCCGATACAAGCTTCTTTTTCAGAATCAGTTTGTGGTTTTTTCGCCCGAATCGTTCCTCAAAATTGAAACTGGCAGAATCTCAACTTATCCAATGAAAGGCACAATTGACGCATCGTTAGAAAATGCTCGTGAAATTGTACTGTCGAATCCTAAAGAAATAGCTGAACATGCAACCATTGTTGATCTTCTAAGAAACGATTTAAGTAAAAATGCAACTGGTGTTCAAGTTGAGAGATTTCGCTATATAGACGAAATTCAATCTCATGGGAAAAAACTGCTTCAAGTAAGCTCTGAAATTAGTGGGATTTTAGCGCAAAACTATTGCGAAAATATTGGCAACATCGTTTTTGATATGCTTCCTGCTGGCTCGGTTACAGGTGCTCCAAAGAAGAAAACACTCGAAATTATTGAAATGGCTGAAAATTACAACCGTGGATTTTATACCGGAATTGCTGGTTATTTTGATGGAACAAACCTCGACAGCTGTGTCCTGATTCGATTTATCGAAAACAAAAATGGGCAGTTGGTCTATAAAAGTGGTGGCGGCATTACATCGCAAAGCAACGCCAAAGATGAATACAACGAACTAATTTCTAAGATATATGTACCAATTAGTTGAATCATTACGAATTGAAAATAAAGAGCTGCAAAATATTGACTTACACAATGAAAGGATCAATAGCGCTGGAAAAATAATTCTTGATTGGAAAGAGAATTTTGATTTAACAAAACACATACTAATACCATCAACACTTACGAATCAACGCTATAAATGCAGGGTAGAAACCAATGGTATTCATGTAAATGTTTCCATAACCGAATATCACCAACGCAAAGTAGAAACGTTGAAAATTGTGATTCAAAACGACATTGACTATCATTTTAAAACCACCAATCGAAATGCGTTGAATGAAGCATATAACCTTCGAGGCAATTGTGACGATATAATCATTGTAAAAAATGGTTTTGTAACCGATTCATGGGCCGCAAATATTCTGCTTTTTGATGGAGACAGGTGGATAACACCAAATACGCCCCTGCTCAAAGGAATTCAACGCGAATTTCTTCTTTCTGAAAAAATTATTGTGGAAAGAACTGTTACAATTGATGATTTTTTCAATTTTCAGCAACTAAAATTAGTAAACGCAATGATCACATTCGATCAATCTCCTTCGATTGAAATAACAAAGAATGTTTTCCGATAGCCGAAAATTTACGATAACAAACCCATCTTTCTTTCGTTAGTATAAACGAATAAATTAAATGAGAACTTCATTTTTTTGTATATTTTTAGACCGAAAAGCTATCAATTATTGTTAAGTATGAAACAAGGGATGAATGAAAACATTAACAGAGAATTATTAATTACTTCGAACGATTACACCAAAATATTTAATCTTGTTTTGAATTTTCTACTTCAGTTTTCGGGTAAAAACGAAAATATGCAGAAGAATTTTGATCTAAAACGAGAACACACCAAGAATGTAATTAATTATTCTAAAGAAATTGCAGTCAGTTTAAATTGCACCGAAGATCAGCTATTAATTGTACAACTAATAGCTCTTTTACACGACGTTGGTCGTTTTGAACAATTCAATCAATACGAAACATTTAACGATTCTATTTCTGTAGACCATGCTGAGCTTGGAGTAAAAATAATCAGAGAAAACGAGTGGTTGAATGGGTTAAATTCTGACACACAGGAGCTCATTTTAAAAGCGATTTTTAATCACAATAAAATAGCGATTGAAAAGAATGAAAAAACAGAGGTGATATTCTATTCGAAAATTATTCGCGACGCCGATAAATTGGACATTTGGGACATTTCGGTACACGAATATTCACCAAAGAAAAAATTGAAAAATAATAGTTTTACACTCGATCTCGATAATTCATTACTCATTTCTCCAGAAGTTGTCAAAAGTATACTATCGGGCAAACTACCCGACCGAAAGGATCTTAAAACAATAAACGATTTTAAGTTAATGCAGATTGCCTGGGTGTTCGATATCAATTTCAAACAGAGTTATGCAATAATCAATACGAAACAATTTATCAAACAAATATTCGATACTCTTCCAAAATCAGATCAGGTATTTGAAATTTATCGTAAAGCAAAAATTCACGCCGAAAATCAACTTTAACTATGATTATTTGTCGTTGCAACGAAGTGCATGATTCAGAAATTCAACATTTCTTGAAAAAACATCCACATGCAACGTTAAAGGAATTGCAATTATCGACAAAGGCATCTACAACTTGTGGACGATGTTTGCCTGAAGTTGAAAAAATCTATGGCCAGTTTCAGCAAGATCATAAGCCCATCGATCAATTGAGAATTTCTTTTTGAATCGCTCAACCGATCACATAATCAAACATTTTCACTATTTTAGTGCACTGCTTTAATAATGATTGACGAATTCAATTTGAGCACTTATTTTTCAGTCTTGATCTTTAACCAGAGTGAATATTGTAAACCTGACAAACCATGAGCACTGCAATCGTTTATGCTTCGAAGCATGGAACTACAGAAAAGATATCTCAGTTACTTTCAACCAAAACAAACGACGAGGATATTGTATTGTTTAATTTGAATGAAATTCAACTGCCCAATATCCTTCCCTTTGAATCTGTCATAATTGGCGGATCGATTTATGCTGGAAAAATTCAACAATCGGTTTTGACTTTTATAGATTCCTTTAAAAACGAATTACTTACAAAGAAAGTCGGTCTGTTTGTTTGTTGCATGCTTGAGGATTGTGCCGTTGATGAATTTGAAAAATCTTTTCCAAATGAGCTTAAGAAACACGCCTGCGCAAAAGGAATTTTTGGTGGTGAATTAGTATTCGAAGAATTAAATTTTATTGAACAAACCATGATTCACCATATTGCAAAAATAAATTATCCTGTATCGAATATTAACCACACAGAAATTGACAATTTTGCAAAATTGTTTTTCAATTGAACACTGAGATCTAATTTCCAAATGACGAAAAGAAAAAAAATATTAATTAGCAATGACGATGGCATTCATGCCAAAGGTTTGGCGGCACTTGTTGAAATAGCCAAAAAATTTGGTGATGTTCTCGTTGTAGCACCACATACCTCCCGCTCAGGAATGTCGACTGCGATTACTGTTGAAGTTCCGCTTCGATTAATCAAATACGAAAATAGCAGCCATTATGTGTCTTACAGTTGCACAGGCACACCGGTTGATTGCATCAAGCTGGCTTTCGATAAAATTCTGGATACTCCGCCCGATTTGGTTCTTTCAGGGATTAACCACGGTTCAAATTCTTCGGTAAGTGTTCATTATTCAGGAACAATGGGTGCCGCAATCGAGGGTTGCATTCACGAAATTCCTTCTATTGGTATTTCAATTTGCGACCATAAACCAGATGCCGATTTTGAACCCATGTCTGGTTTTGTTGAATCAATTATTCGTGAAACATTAAATAACGGTCTGCCACTTGGCACCTGTTTAAACGTGAATGCACCCAAAGGTAATATTTCAGGAATTGAGGCTGCAAGGCAAGGACACGGACGCTGGGTAAATGAATTTGAAAAAAGGATAGATCCGCAAAACCAAGATTATTTTTGGATTACCGGGTATTATAAGAACATGGATAATGATTCAAACGATACCGACAATCATGTTCTTAATACAGGGAAAATTTCGATTGTTCCAATAAAAATAGACATGACCGACCACCTATTCATCAATCAATTAAAAAATTGGCAATGGTAAAAAAGAAGATACCATTCTACGACAATACCTATGTGGGACTTATTACAGGGCTAATTTTCCCAATAATCGTTTTTTGCATTTACTATTTGGTGAAATTCAGCGATGTTGAATTTGGCAAATACCTAAACTCGCTGCATCAATACCGCTTGCTTTTCAAAATTATGAGTTTGTGTGTGCTTGCCGATCTTCCTGTTTTTTATCTGTTCATACAGTTTAAACTTTATCGCAGTTCGCGTGGAATGGTTATGGCATGCTTTCTATATGCTTTCGCGGTGATGATTTACCGATTTATTGTTTGATAAATAAATGTGAATGAAACGAAGTTCTGCGAAGCAAAAATATAGTTCAAAGCGGAACACTTGTGGCATGAGAGTTCCATGACAACATTCAACTATTCAATTAATTAATATTGTAATTTTTCATGAAATATATACTGATAGCCGGTGAACCTTCGGGCGATTTGCATGCTTCAACACTGATGAAAGAATTACGTCTATCTGACCCTGATGCAGATTTTTGTTTCATGGGTGGCGATTTAATGATTGCTCAAGGAGGGCGCTTAGTTCAGCATTATCGTAACATGGCCTTTATGGGAATTGGACCGGTAATTGCAAATCTTGGAAAAATCAATACGAACTTCAAATTAGCCCATTACGAATTAACAACCTTTAATCCCGATGTTGTTGTTTTAATCGATTATCCCGGGTTCAATTTGAAAGTGGCAAAAATGGCCAAAAAGCTAGGAATTCCGGTTGTTTATTACATATCTCCTAAAATTTGGGCCTGGAAAACCCACCGGATAAAAGCAATAAAAGCTTTAGTCGATCAGATGTACACCATTTTCCCATTCGAAACAGATTTCTACCACAGTTTTCAATATGATGTGACTTATGTTGGCAACCCTGTTTCTGACCTTATTTCAGAAGAATTGAGTATACCAATTGATGAAGAATCGTTCCGTTTAGAGAATAAACTTACCAGAAAACCAATTATAGCCTTGCTTGCAGGAAGCCGAAAACATGAAATTAAAATGTTGTTGCCTGTACTTGAAGAGGTGATACCATTGTTCCCGGAATATGAATTTGTAATTGCTGGTGCTCCCGGGATTGAAAATGAGTTTTATAAATCGATTTTAAAAAGTGATGTTCCGATTGTTTACAAAAGAACTTACCGTTTACTGAGAATAAGTAAAGCCGCCATTGTAACGTCAGGAACTGCAACTCTTGAAACGGCTTTGCTTTTTACACCTCAAGTTGTGGTTTATAAAATGAGCCCAGGATGGATTGTCGAACGTTTTCGTAAATATATCCTTAAAACAGATTACTTTTCACTGGTTAATCTCGTTGCAAAGAAAGAAGTGGTGAAGGAGTTATTTCACACACAGGTTACAGTTCAAAACATCTCGAAAGAACTTAACAACTTATTGCGAAACAAGGAATACCGAATCAGAATGGAACAAGAATATAAAGATATTTCAACAAAACTGACGTCAAAAGGAGCAGCTAAAAACACGGCCGTCGGAATTGTAAATTTTTTAAAGACCAGAAAAACAAATGCTTAGCTTATTTAAAAAAGAACTCAATACTTTTTTCGGATCCATGCTTGGGTATCTGGTGATATCCATCTTCCTACTTACTACAAGTTTATTTTTGTGGGTAATTCCCGGAGGGTTTAACATCATCGACAGCCAGCGGTCGAGCCTTAAATATTTCTTTGAACTTGCGCCGTGGCTTTATCTTTTCTTAATTCCGGCAATTACCATGAGAATGTTTGCCGAAGAAAAAAGAACGGGAACAATAGAAGTACTTATAACGCGCCCTATTACCCCCACAAGTATTGTTTTGTCGAAATTTTTCGCAGCTCTTTTATTGGTGCTTGTTTCATTGATCCCAACTCTTCTCTATTTCTTCTCCGTATATCAATTAGGTAATCCAGTTGGAAATATTGACACTGGGGCAACATGGGGATCGTTTATTGGATTACTTTTTTTAGCATCGGTATACATTGCGCTGGGGTTGCTGGCTTCGTCAATAACTTCGAATCAAGTCATCTCTTTTCTTGTAGCAATTGTACTCTCATATTTTTTCTTTTTGGGTTTTGAATTTTTATCTCAAATTCCGCTTGGGAATGCAGTTCAAAACTTCATTTCCACAATTGGCATCAACAGCCATTATCGGTCAATTAGCCGCGGTGTGATCGATTCACGCGACCTGATCTATTTTATCGCAATTACCCTTTTAATTCTTTCTATTTCCAGAATTTTTATTGTCAGCAAAAGCCAAAATCACAAAGTCAATTCAAAAAACACGGCTCAGATTATACTTTTAGTGTTGCTGCTTGTAGTTGCATCCTCTTTTCAATTATTTCGATTTGACTTAACTGCAGAGAAGAGGTATTCACTATCATCGATATCGAAGGAACTAATTAAAAACCAAGACAAACCAATTTTAATAGAAATATATTTAACCGGCGATTTACCCGCTGGGATGAAAGAATTTCAAGAAGCGATTATTGAAAAAATAGAAGATTTCAATGCCTATTCGCCACAAAAAATCGACTATCGGGTAATCGATGTGTATAAAATCAAGTCGGAAAGTGAACGTAATAAATTCATCGAAGATTTAGAAAATTCTGGGATTCAGCCTGTGAATTTTGGGCACAAAACAACTGAAGGATTGTCGACAAAACAGATGATATTCCCAGGCGTTATCGTTCTTTCCGAAAAAAAGGGCATTGCCTTAAACCTGCTTAAAAACAATCCGATTTTCGGCCCCGACGAAAATCTAAAAAACTCAATTGAGTTACTTGAATTTGAATTTGCTTCAGCCTTTAAAAACTTACAACAAATAGAAAAACCAGTTGTCGCCTTTCTGCAAGGCCATGGAGAGGCTGACACCAACGAAACGGGTGATATTCGGTTTCGACTTCGCGAAAATTACACTGTAATTAACGCCACTTCAATAGAATTGATTGAGAACAATGACATTGAAGTTTTAGTGATTGCTGATCCAACACAACGAATTGAAGAACAGGACAAGTTCTGTATCGATCAATTTTTAATGAAAGGTGGAAAAATATTGTGGTGCGTCGATCCTGTTTTTGCCAGTATCGATTCGTTAAGCAAAGGAATGACCACCATTGCATTTGATCGTGATTTGAACTTACGTGACCAGCTTTTTAATTATGGTGTTAGGCTAAATGCCGATATTCTTCAGGATGCTGTCTGCATTGAATATCCTGTAAACACTGCACCTGTGGGTCAACCAACCAACTTTGTTTCTGCGCCGTTTTATTATTCACCGTTGGCCCTACCCAACCCCAAACATCCAGTGAGCAGGAATTTGAACAATGTGTTTGTTGAATTTGCAAGTTCGGTTGAACCTGTGGGCGAAAATCCAACTGTTTCAAAAACAATTATTTTGGCAACTTCGCCCTATGGACGTTCAATTCAAACTCCTGTTGAAATTAGTTTGATGAGTGCCACTAACCCACCCGATCAATCGCTTTTTAACCAGCCAAACATTCCAATTGGTATTTTACTCGAAGGTGAATTTAACTCGGCATTCGCAAATAGAATAACCAATGAGTACAAAATTGCCGGAAATAAACTAAACAGAAGCAAACCAACTAAAATAGTTGTAATTGCCGATGGTGGAATTATAAAAAATAAAGTTCGCAACCGAAACGGACAAGTTCAGCTACAACCCTTAGGCTTCGATCAATATTCAGGGCAAACTTTTGGTAATAGTGAATTCATTCAGAACTGCATCACCTATTTGAGTGACGACCAAGGGATAATGGAAATAAGGTCGAAAGTTGTGAAACTCAGAATGCTCGACAAAGTAAAAATTCGCGATAAAAAGGTTATGTGGCAGCTAATTAATACGCTATTACCATTGATCCTTTTCATTGTTTTCGGAATTGTTTATTCATTATTAAGAAAAAAGAAATATAGTAAGAATAGCAAATAAAATTAATTACATACAACTCATTTAATGCGTGTTAACACCAAATTGATGCATTACACTTATGCCAGTTCATAAAAAAATGGCGTTTTCTTTTGAGGTGTCAATTTAGTCACGCGAATTTCATATATATTTGATAGAAATTTATTGAAATAAGAATCAAGCAAAAAAAAGATACAATGAAATTTGTCGTTTCCAGTACTGAATTATTAAATCACTTAACTGCAATTAGCAGAGTAATAAGTTCAAAAAGTACATTACCAATCCTTGATAATTTTTTATTCAACCTCGAAGAAAGCCGGTTAACCATTACCGCTTCCGATTTAGAATCGACCTTGATCACGTGGGTTGAACTGGAAAATACTGAAGGTATTGGCGAAATTGCAGTTCCTGCAAAGTTGCTTATCGACACGTTGAAGGAATTTCCAGAACAACCACTTACATTCCAAGTGAACAATGAAACTTTCGCTATTGACATTTTTTCTGAGAACGGAAAATTCTCGATTGTAGGACAAAGTGGCGAGGATTATCCTGAATTACCAACCCTTCATAGTTCGAACGCAACAAAAGTGACAATGGGTCACGATGCACTTTTGAGTGGAATTATCAAAACATTATTTGCAACTGCCGATGATGAACTTCGTCCGGTGATGAATGGTATTCTGGTTGAAATTTCACAGGAAGACGCAACTTTTGTAGCAAGTGATGCCCACAAACTGGTTCGTTATAAACGTTCAGATGTGAAAGCAGAAGTTGACAGTTCGTTTATTCTTCCTAAAAAGCCAGCTGCGTTGTTGAAAAACCTTCTTCCAAAAGAAGATTTTGACATCAAACTGGAATTTGATGAGAAAAATGCATTTTTCAGCCTCACTAACTTCAGAGTAATCTGTAGGTTAGTTGAAGGAAAATACCCAAGCTACAATTCTGTAATTCCTACTAATAATCCGAACAGAATGCAGATTGATCGATTGGAATTGTACAATACACTTCGCCGTGTTTCTGTATTTTCAAATCAGGCAAGCAACCTTGTTCGACTGAAAATTGGTGGAAACGTACTTGTTGTTTCAGCACAGGATGTTGATTTCTCAATATCGGCTGTTGAGCGACTCAATTGCCAATACGAAGGTGATGAAATGGAAATTGGGTTCAAATCGTCTTTCCTCCTCGAAATTTTGTCAAATCTTTCTTCGTCCGAGGTGAAGGTTGAATTATCTGATCCAACAAGAGCCGGAATTTTACTTCCTGCTGAAAAAGATTTCGACGAAGAGGAAGTATTGATGCTTTTAATGCCAATGATGATCAACGCATAAACGCAGATCAAAATATATAAAAGCGCTGTAACCTAAAATCAGCGCTTTTTTTTTAATCCATATGCAATGAAAAGAGCATTCTGCTAAACAATGTTAAGTTAGGCTGCTTATTCATATTACAATGATATTCAAATTTTTAACACCTTTTTCTCATGAAATTAAATCTCCGAAATCCAATAATATTTCTTGATCTCGAAACTACCGGAATCAATGTTGCTGCAGACCGTATTGTTGAAATTGCCCTACTGAAAATTTCACCCGACGGAAAAGAAGAAGAACAGTTAATGCGCATCAATCCTGAAATGCCTATCCCTGAAAAGTCTTCAAACATACATGGCATTTACGACGAAGATGTGAAAAATGCTCCAACATTTAAGGAAGTAGCCAAAAATGTTGCCCATTTTATGGAAGGCTGCGACATTGCCGGCTTCAACTCTAACCGTTTCGATATTCCATTACTCGCCGAGGAATTTCTTCGTGCAGGTATTGATGTAGATATGAAAAAGCGGAAGTTTATCGATGTTCAAGCCATTTTTCACAAGATGGAAAAACGAACCCTTGCTGCCGCATATCAGCTTTACTGTAACAAACCTCTTGAAGATGCCCACAGTGCTATGGCCGATACAAAAGCAACTTACGAGGTTTTGAAAGCTCAGCTCGACAAATATCAGGATTCAGAATTTGAAGACAACAATGGGAAGAAATCGATTCCAATTGTGAACGACGTGGATAAATTATCGGAGTTCTCGTGCTACGATCGGAATGTAGATTTTATTGGACGAATTGTGTACGATGAGAATGGTGTTGAAATTTTCAACTTCGGAAAAAACAAGGGTATACCCGTTGAGAAAGTTCTTAAAGAACAGCCAGGATACTATGGTTGGATCATTAACGGCGATTTCCCCTTGTACACCAAAAAAGTACTTACAGCAATCAAATTGAGAGCTTTGACAAACAAATAACCGTTGATTTAACGAGTGTTTTTCAAAATCACATTCTCAATTGCTTTTATACAAACAGGACAAAAGCCTTTTGCGGTTTTTTCCTTCATCCAACAGGTCATCATTGGGCTATAAATGCCTTTCGACACATAACCACCCCCCTCGAAAACACCTATTTTATTCATGTAGGTTGAATCGCGGGGGGTTGGAATAGGTGTTGAGCCATCGACCATCGATTTCCATTTTAGATTAAAGTCGACCATGGTGGTTAAATTGGGTTCCCAAGGCTCGCTCCCCATTTGATAAAACTCTTCATAAGCCGTATCGGAAGTATAGTATTCATCGCCCAATCCGCCAAAACCATGTCCAAATTCATGAATAAAAACAAAAGGAGATGAAGCATGGTCACTTGAGCATAAATTCAGGTAATTATAAAATCCACCACCTCCATATTTTTCGGTATTTACGAGGACATAAATCTGGTCAAATACAAAACCATCAAGCACATCGTAAATGGGTTTCATGTCAGAAGTGGTTAAGTATCTTTCAGAATCAAATGTGTAAAAGTGACTATTGAAAACAGTGTTCCGAAAAACATGGGCACCAGGTATATCTGTTCCACTTTGAACCGATGGTATTTTTACAGCCTTTACATTGAAGCGGTTTTTGTATTTTGCAAAAGGTTCGACTGAAAATAAACTGTCGGTCAATCTCTTTACATCGGAAATAAATTTTTTCATTTCATTTTTGGTATAACCTTCGGGGAGAACGATGATGTCGATTTTTTTATCTGATGATCCATTTTTCAGGATATCAACCGATTTCAGATTCAATGGGGTTTCATTTATACAGAAATAATTGTCAGCCTTTAATGTGTCTGTATATATTGTAACCCACTCATTTTTAGAATTCCGATTGTCAATTTTCAAAACAACATCAGCCTTGGGCATTGGAAAAAATACCGCCTGATAATATGATGCTTTCCGGGTTTTGGCTTCCAACGTTGTTTGATATTCCATAAACAACGGGCTGAAACCTTGCTGAAACAACACCTTCTTATTCATATTGGTCAATTGTACTCTGTAGTTCCCATAATCAAGACCATCGATCAAATTTGAAGGGTTACCGCCCCACCCCGCCAATAGCTTGGTTTGTTTATGAACCACATCAACCGAATTAAAGTCACCTATCAATTCAAAATCGTACCGAACTCCTTTTGATGAGAAATACTCTTCAAATAAACTCTGGGATTTTGAAGTAATTGTTACGACTAACAATGAGGCTGTTATAAGTATTTGTTGCAATTTCATAAACATGTGGTTAAATGAACAGAGTGTTTTCAAAAATAAGTATCATTTTTGCACTAATTTCAAAAAACCATTCAATAGTTATGCAACTCTTAACAGAATTTTTTTACGACTGGATGTTTTCTGTAACCAATCAGGAAATTATATCAAAGTACCTGGCAGTACTATTTTCGGGTACATGTATTGTAGTCGCATCGTTTCTAACGTTTGTAATTTGCCGAAAGATCATTTTTGCCTTTGCGCATCGGGTTGCCAAAAGGACAAAATCAGATTGGGATGATATTTTCATCCATAATAAAGCGCTGCATGGCATTGCCCATTTAGTTCCGGCTACGTTGATCCATTTCTCTGCAAATTTTGCCGGTGTTTTCTTTCCTTCGTTGTTATCCTATGTTTTAAAAACGGCTGATCTCTATTTTCTATTTACCATCATATTCATAATTAACAGCAGTTTAAAATCGATAAATGAGATCTACAACAAGAATTTTGCATTTTCAAAAGACAGGCCGATAAACGGCATTATTCAGCTTACGCATATTCTTGTTTATTTTATCGGATTCCTAATACTCATTGCCATATTATTTAACAAGGAGCTTTCGAAACTTCTTACCGGGTTAGGTGCTGTTGCGGCAATTCTTATTCTTGTTTTTAAAGATGCTATTCTGGGTTTTGTTGCCAGTATGCAAATAAGCATAAACGATATGGTAAAAGTTGGCGACTGGATTGAAATGCCATCCAGAGGTGCCGACGGAGAGGTTACGGAAATTAACCTGACAACCGTAAAAATTCAAAACTGGAATAAAACCATTTCGATGATCCCGACCTACGCACTTATTTCAGAAACTTTTGTAAACTGGAAAGGAATGCAACAAGCCGAAGGCAGGGAGATTCAGCGATCGGTGAATCTCGACATGACCAGTATCCGCTTTTGTTCACTCGAAATGCTTGAACGTTTTAGCAAAATTCCTCTTATTTCTGACATTGTAAGTCAGAAGAAGATGGAACTCTCAAAAAATTCCGTTTTAGATTTCGACCAGCAATTAACAAACTCCGCTCTGTTCAAGATATATATTGAACGATATCTGGAGAAAAACCCTCTCATAAACAAAGACATGACATTGATGGTCCGTTACCTGCAATCGGATAATTTTGGGTTGCCAATTCAGGTTTATGGCTTTAGTAAAGAAAAGGAACTGCAAAATTTTGAACAACTGCAAACTCAACTATTCGACCACATCATAGCCATATTGCCCGAATTTGACCTTCGAATTTTCCAAAGTCCGGTAGCCATTCCAAATCCAAGGTAAATGGGTGTTTGGTCAAAATATATTCAGTGTTAGCCAACTATTGTAGGACTCCAATTTTGAAAATTTGTTTTTTTTAATAGCTTTACAAAAAGAAGAAGATAAATAACTGAAGAAGGGGAATTTAAATGCGGTTTCTATTTTTAACAATCATAACTGTTTTCTTTTTCTCTACGTTATGGGGGAAAACAACAGTGGTAAAGCAACTCACAAACAGTGTAATTGTTGTTACCCCCGACAGAAAACAACTTCAAACATTGGGATGGCCAAACGATATTATCAACTCCATTGCCGTTAAAACCGATGAAGGTATTGTACTGATTGATACCCAAAATTCGCCTTACAATGCAAACCTGATAAAACAAGCAATTATTGATAAGTTCCAGGATACCACATTTGTTTATATCATTAATACCCATGGACACTCGTGCCATTCGGGCGGCAACTGCGTTTTCAATCAAAATAACATTGTGGCTCAAACCAACAGCGCCCGCGAAATAAAAAACTATGATGATCTATTCCTTGGACAAACTGTTGATTTTCTTCGGAAAAAAATTTTCTACAAAACAGCAATTCTCGATACCATTTCAAATAAGGGAACTCTCTCTGACTCTATCAGCCAATCGATTGACATGTACAAATTTTTTGAAGCCGATTTGATCAACAACTACCATCCCCGTTATGCCGATTTAACATTTGATGAACGGCTGTTGCTTACCCCAAAAGGAAAAACATTTGAACTTGCCTATATGGGCAAAGGACATGGCGATGCCGATATTGCTGTGTACATTAAAGAAGACAAGATTTTATGCTTCGGGAATCTGTTCCATTTAGGGTCATACGAAGTTGAAGCAATGCCTAGTTTTTACCAAAACCGTCCGAATGAAATTGCCCACTGGATACAAACCATGGATTTTTTGCTGAGCAAGAATAAAGAAATTGATTTCGTAATTTCCACACACGGGAAACATCCGTTTGTGCGAAAAAATATAGAATTTATTAATGCATACTGTAAGCTTGTTCAGAAAAAGGTAAAAGAAGCTAAAGCGAAGAACCTATTGATTGAAACAGTTCAGGACATCGAAACATTCAAACCTCTTTTCGATGAATACCAAAGCATTATAAACATTAACGATAAGGTTAAAGAGATGCACGCCCGTAATGTTGAAATTATTTGGCGTTTTGTAGAGTAACTTCAACGCAAGAACAACAACCGATTTGAGGTTGAATTACGGCTGTCGAAATAATATCCATCTTCATCAAAAGCCTTCAAATCTTCGGTATTATCCAATTGATTTTCGATAACAAACCGGGTCATCATTCCTCTTGCCCGTTTCGCATGAACTGCCAAAATCTTCAATTCACCTTTGGTTTCTTGTTTGAAAACTGGAGTCACAACCTGATGCTTTAATCGACTTAAATCAATTGAAGAAAAATATTCGTTCGAAGCAAGATTAACCAACACTTTTTCTCCGGGAGAATCGGAAACCGCCTTGTTTATGGCTTCAACAACCTCTTTTTTCCAATAATCGCATAGGCTTTGAATTTTGCCCAACCGATGTTTTGTCCCCATTTCTAACCGATATTCCTGAATTAAATCCAAAGGACGCAACACCCCGTATAATCCCGATAATATCCTCAAAACCCGATTGCTATAATCCAATTGCGTGTTATCAAATTCATGGGCACATAATCCACGATAAGCCTCACCGGTATAAGATAGAATTGCAGGGGAACTATTTTCAGTCGAATGTTCCATTTGCCATTTATGAAACCTTACACTATTTTGCATTGCAAGCTTTTCACTAACATTCAGCCAGTTTGACAATTGAATTGAATTCATTTTCTTTAATTCCGAAATTAACCTTTCAGACTTAAGCAGGAATTCAGGAACATCAACATTCAGGGCTGCCTGATTTTTGGTTGGCAACACGTTCATATCTTTCGATGGTGCAAGAACAATTAACATATCCGATGAATTCACAATTTTAAACGACCCAAAACGGTGTGTAAAGAAACTCAAAATTAGTTTGGAATATTTTCATCAAGTTTAGATGGTCCAAAAAAACTAAAGTAAGATAATAAGTGATTTTTATACCATTGGGGATCCTTTAACCGGAACCAAAGACCAGCTCTGACATCCTTTCGATAGATTGATTGAATGGGTAAGGTTACGTATCGGGACAATCGCCAAAAGATATAAATTACTGATTTGTAAGCAACGTGAAAAAAACCCGAGAAGCTAAGAAAAAAATTTAACCTTTTAAGATAGAACCGTACACTTCTGTTATTCTTGTAATTAACTTCTGCTGGATTGTCAAACACCATTGATAGAATAGCCAGATAAGCATTCGTAGGTTTGGCAAAATCGGCAAATCGGGTTAAAACCTTTTGAGGATCTTCTTTAGTTGATAAAAGCAGCAGATCGTACATCTGCCTTAAGTTTAGATCGTTCCACAAATATGCCTGATGAATAACCTGTGCATGCAAAACGTTGTGTATGATAAGATGCTCGTTCGATGGAATATAGAACTCTAGTTCACCTGCAATTTTTTGTTTATCCCTAATTATTTCTTTAGCCTCAAATTTCCGATCAAGTGGAGGGCCAATTACCTGACGATGCACTTCAACCGCCGCCGGATAATTGAAATTAACCAATCGGGGGTAGTGTTTTGTAACTTGTATCAATGCGGGGTCAAATTCGCACTGTGGCTGATAACCAACGTCGATTAGCAGTTGTGCCGTTCTCATAAAATCAGCTTCAGGTACAAGAAAATCAATGTCGCCCACCATCCGCTCTCCCATATCGCCATAAATAGGCAAAAGCATGTGTGCTGTTCCTTTCAGAAAAATTGGAGCAATTCCATTACTGTTCAGCAGGGTGATCACATCATTCATCTGACTTCTAATTTGCAGGTTTCTATCCCGGTTGCAATCGGTGAGATATCTCATGTGCTCAATTAAATCAATTGGCAATTCAGACAGAAGTGATGCTTTTTCTAAACGGATAAATAGAGCGGGCAAAACGAGATGAGAACTGCTTATCTGAACAATTTGTTCCCAAACAATCTTTCCACTTCG
>Ga0209373_10002700_pt1 | contig 17272 bp, 15 predicted proteins | sample Higcelweek5metaG_FD_187173 | JGI IMG/M metagenome (GOLD analysis project Ga0209373, IMG submission 187173) | Freshwater pond sediment microbial communities from the University of Edinburgh, under environmental carbon perturbations - High... | ecosystem: Environmental > Aquatic > Freshwater >... | reverse complement strand
CCCGCAAGATTTTGGAGAACCACGACATCTGCCACTTCGCCTGCGCCTCGCACAACATCCGCACCATCTCCAACGTCATCGAGACGGCCAAGGCGCTGAACGTGCCCGACAGCCGCTTCGAGTTTCAGGTGCTCTACGGCATGGCCGAGCCCGTGCGCAAAGGCCTGCGCAACGTGGCCAAGCGCGTGCGCCTGTACTGCCCCTACGGCGACCTGATTCCCGGCATGGCCTACCTTGTGCGCCGCCTGCTGGAGAACACCGCCAACGAGAGCTTCCTGCGCCAGAGCTTTGCCGAGGGCGCGGAACTGGAGCGCCTGCTCGAGAATCCCATCGCCACCCGCGAGCGCGAAGTGGCGGCCAAGAAGGCCCCGGCCGCGCCCAAGATGGGCCCCGGCGGCTACCCGGCCTTCGCCAACGAGGCCGCGGTGGACTTCACCCTCCCGGCCGCCCGCGCGGGCATGGTCAACGCCATGGCCAAGGTGCGCAAGGACTTCGGCAAGACCTATCCGCTGGTCATCGGCGGCAAGGAAGTGAAGACCGCGGACACGCAGGACTCCTATAATCCGGCCAAGCCCACGGAGATCGTGGGCAAGATCTGCCAGGCCGGCGTGAAGGAGACCCAGGACGCCCTGGCCGTGGCTCGCAAGGCCTATCTGGCTTGGCGCGACGTGGAGCCGCTGGAGCGCGCCAAAGTGCTCTTCAAGGCCGCGGACATCATGCGCCGCGACATCTTCGAGCTTTCCGCCGTGCAGGTGCTGGAGGTGGGCAAGCAGTGGGATCAGGCTTACGCCGACCTCGGCGAAGCCATCGACTTCCTGGAATACTACGGCCGCGAGATGATCCGCCTGGGCGCGCCCAAGCGCATGGGCAACGCCCCCGGCGAAATGAACCAGTACTTCTACCAGGGCAAGGGCGTCACCGCCGTCATCGGCCCCTGGAACTTCCCCCTGGCCATCAGCGCGGGCATGGCCGCGGCGGCCATCGTCTGCGGCAACGCCGTGGTCTACAAGCCTTCCGGCCTGTCCTCGGTGGTGGGTTACGGCCTGGCGCGCATCTTCAAGGAAGCCGGCCTGCCCGACGGCGTGTTCAACTACCTGCCCGGCCGCGGCTCCGTCATGGGCGACGCCCTGGTGGAGCACCCGGACGTGTCCGTCATCGCCTTCACCGGCTCCATGGAAGTGGGCCTGCGCATCCAGGAAAAGGCCGCCAAGGTGCAGCCCGGCCAGGTGCAGTGCAAGAAGGTCATAGCCGAAATGGGCGGCAAGAACGCCATCATCATCGACGACGACGCGGACCTGGACGAGGCCATCACCGGCGTGCTTTACTCCGCCTTCGCCTTCCAGGGGCAGAAGTGCTCGGCCTGCTCGCGGGTCATCGTGCTCGACCCCATCTACGAGCGTTTTGTAAGCCGCCTGGCCGAGGCCGCCAAATCCATCAAAATCGGCCCCTCCGAGGACCCCGCGTTCTCCATGGGACCGGTGGTCGACAAGGCCGCCCAGGCGAACATCATGAAGTACGTGGACATCGCCTGCTCCGAGGGCAAGACCCTGGTGAAGCGCACCGACTTCCCCACGGACGGCGGCTGCTACGTGCCCCTGACCATCGTCGAGGGCATCACCAAGGACATGCGCATCGCCCAGGAGGAGGTCTTCGGACCCGTGCTGGCCGTCATGCGCGCCAAGAACATCGACGAGGCCCTGGACATTGCCAACTCCACCCGCTTCGCGCTCACCGGCGCCATTTACAGCCGCAGCCCCAAGCATCTGGAGAAGGCGAGAAAGGAGTTCCGCGTGGGCAACCTGTACCTGAACAAGGGCAGCACGGGCGCCATGGTCGAGCGCCACGCCTTTGGCGGCTTCAACATGTCTGGCGTGGGCAGCAAGTCCGGCGGCCCGGACTATCTGCTGCAGTTCATGGACCCGCGCCTGGTTTCCGAGAACACCATCCGCCGCGGCTTCGCCCCGGTGGAGGAAGGCGACGACTGGGTGGCTTAGGCTCCCGTACGAAGCATCACGATGGGCCGGGGGCGCGCGCTCCCGGCCTTTTTCATTCCCGCGCCCCGTCCACCGCGCGCGCGGCGGCGGCAAGCCAGAAGCGATACAGCGGCGCAAGGGCGGCAAAACCATGGGCCAGCGCCGCCCCCAGCTCCGCATTGCCCACGACCGTGTCCGGCTCTGCGTTGCAAATCATGCACAGGTTGCGCTTGCGGAAAAGCTCCTGCACGATGGGGTGCCGCCCCTCCGGCACGCGCGGCCGCTTGTACTCGTCACCCACGAGGCCATACGCAGCGGCCTCGGCGCGCTCCACGGCCTCGGCGTAGTCGTCGGACTGCTCCAGGGCGAGCGCACGCAGGGCGGCCATGGTTTTGCTGCTGGCCGAGTAGAAGCCCATGCCGTGGCGGAACATGCCCGGCCCGAACTCCATGAAGAACGCGGGATGGCCCGTCCACTCCGCGCTGCGGCGCTTGAAGGCCAGCCACATGTTGCTGCGGAAGGGCGATTTGTCGCGCGAGAAACGCACGTCGCGCCGGATGCGCGAGACCACGGACGCCGGGTGCAGCACGATCAGCGGGTCCAGCTCCGCCATGGCCGGGACCAAAGACTCCGCAAGCCGGAGCATGGGGCCACGCGCGTCGCTCTCATAGCGCGCCTTGTGCGCGGCGAACCAGTCGGTGCTGTTGTTGGCCGCCAGGTCGGCCAAGAAGGTCAAGGCCTCGGCGGGGATGATCGGAGACGTTGCGGATGGGGGCATGGTTTCCTCCAGGGGGTTTCGCCCTCCCCCCTCGCACAGACGGAACCGGAGGTCCAGCGCTGCGCCCTTGCCAGAAGCGTCCGAACAGGCGATAGTGTTTTTCCCAAAACGACGACCAGAGGATTCCATGCGCAAGCCCAAGCCCTATGACTATTCCGATCCCCGGCCGCCCAGCCGCTCGCAGATGAAGCGCGACAGCGCCGCCCTGCAGGTGCTTGGCGGCAAGCTGGCAGAGATGCCGGACTCCGCCCTCAAACGCCTGAACCTGCCGCCACGGCTGGAAGAAGCCATCCGCGACTACAAGGCGCTGGCCAAGCACGAGGCCAAACGCAGGCAGTTGCAATTCATCGGCGCGCTGATGCGCGAGACCGACACCGACCCGCTGGCCCGGGCCGTGGACGACATGGCCGCGGGCAACCGCAGCCAGGCCCACGAGTTCCACGCCATCGAGGCCCTGCGCGCCGCCCTGCTCGAGGGCGATGAATCCGAGATGGAAAACCTTGTGGCCCTTGCGCCGGAGTCCGACCGCGTCGAGGTGCGCAGCAAAATGCGCCAGCTTGTGCGCAACGCCCGCGCCGAGGCGGCCAAGAACAAGCCGCCGCGTTCCAGCCGGGCCTTGTTCCGTCTGCTGCGCGAGCTGCGCCAGCCCGGAGGCAAAGCCAATCTCAGCGAGGGCGATGACGGCGCGGCCGAGTCTTACGAGGGTGAGGAAGGCGGCGACAGCGGCCCTGGCAACAACGGCCCTGGCAACAACGGCGCTGGCAACGACGACGCTGGCGGCCCGCCCGAAGCGCCGGTCAAGACCACCTTCTAGCATCAGCCCGCCAGGCCCTTGACGCCCGGCGTTCAGGCCTTACATTCAGACGCGGCAAAACCGCACGAAAGATTTCGAAAGAGCAACAAGGAGCGCCCCCGTGATCCACGAATATGCCGGCATCATCACCGAACTGGAAGACCGCGTCTGCCCCCACTGCCACAAACCCATGGAGGCGTGGCTCGCCCCGCCTGAAAGCGGCTGGGGAGTTATCGTGGTCTGCTTCAACAACGACTGCACACTCTACAAGAATTCCGTCGAGGACATCATCAACAAGCGCGACGATTCCCGCATGGGTTGCCGCTACGCCGAGAACCCGGACAACAACTACACTCCGTTCAACCTCGTGGCCGTCCGCTTCTAGCAGACAGAAAGAGCATGTTCCGAAAGGCGTTGCGGAGCGATCCGCAGCGCCTTTTTCTTTTCGGCCCTGCACGATTCTCTTGCAACGCCAAAAGGAGGGGCGTAAAATTATCGCAAATAGATATGATTCCCAACAAGCTGGAGCTGCCGTGAATCCAGACCTCTACAAGAGCATTTTGGACAACATTCACGATGGGGTCTACTTTGTGGACCGCAACCGGCACATCACGTACTGGAACCGCGGAGCCGAAAGAATTTCCGGCTACACGAGCGAGGAAGTGCTGGGCAAATCCTGCGCGGACAATCTGCTGCGGCACATAGGCAACGCGGGACAACAGCTGTGCGTGGGCCTGTGCCCGCTGGCCAAAACCCTGCGCGACGGCCAACCCCGCGAAGACGAAGTCTTCCTGCACCACAAGCAGGGGCACCGCGTGCCCATTTCCGTGCGCATCGCCCCGCTACGCGACGAGATCGGGAACATCGTCGGCGCCGTTGAAATCTTCACCGACACATCCACCCGCCACAGCATCCTGTGCGAGCTCAACGAGCTGAAGCATCAAACCCTGCGCGACGCCCTGACGGGCTTGGGCAACCGCCGCGCCGCGGAAGAGGAGTTCCAGCGCCGCAGCCTCGACCTGCAGCGCTACCAGACGCCCTTTGGGCTGCTCTTTGTGGACATCGACCACTTCAAGGCCGTCAATGACACCTACGGCCACGAGGTGGGCGACAGGGCCCTGGTGATGCTGAGCAAGACGCTGGTCAGCGCCCTGCGCGCGGTCGACACCGTGTGCCGCTGGGGCGGCGAGGAGTTCCTGGCCATCATCCCCAAGGTGAGCCCGAGCGCCTTCAAAATCGTGGCCGAGCGCATGCGCCGCTTTGTGGAGGCTTCTTCGCTGCCGGTGCCAGGCGGCGACCTCATCTTCACCGTGTCCGTTGGCGGGGCCATGGCGCTCCGGTCCGACACCATCGACTCCCTGGTGGCCCGCGCCGACGCCATGATGTACAAATCCAAGCACTCCGGCCGCAACACCTGCTCCCTGGACTGCGGCCCTGAGGCCGAGACGGCGCAATAGCCGGACTTGAATCTGGCGGACGCGAAACTGGCGGGCTAAAGCCGTAGCGCGGCCCAGGCCTCCCGGCCTATGCCTGCGGCCAGCCCCCACATGGTGAGGCAGACCAGCGCATCCAAAATGCGCCAAGCCCGCGGTTGGCGCAAAACCGGCGCCAGCACGCGCCCGCCCAGGCTCAAGGCATAGAACCAGCAGGCCGAGGCCGTGGCCGCGCCCAGGCCGAATGCCAGCCGCGCGCCGGCGTCGAGCTGGCTGGCCAGTCCGCCGATGAGCACCACAGTGTCGAGCAACGCATGGGGATTGAGCAGGCTCACGCCAAGGGCTGTCAGGATGATGGCCCGCACGCCCGGCTGCGGCGCGCTTTCATCCAGCCCCATGGAAGCGCCCTTGCAGGCATTTCTCAACGCGCGCAGGCCGTACACGGCCAAAAACGCCGCCCCGGCGAGCCCCAGCGCGCCGGAAAGTCCAGGGCGGCCAGCTGCAAGACCGCCAACGCCGCCCACGCCGGCTGCGATAAGCAGCGCATCGCAGGCCGTGCACACCCCGGCCACCAGCCAGGGCCGGTGCCGCCGCGCGCCTTGGGTCAGCACAAACACGTTCTGCGCGCCAATGGCCACAATGAGCCCCGCGCTGAGCGCAAACCCCTGCGCATAAACCATCCACCCTGCTGCAAGCATAGAATCCCCCTGTGCGCCATTGCGCCCGCAACCGGAGTACCCCGCTGCGCGCCGCAGAGTCCAATTCATTCTTTGCACAGTTCATTAATTTTGCTAATGCACGGTCATGCTGGACTACAAATTATTGCAAGCCCTGGCCGCGGTGATCGAGGAAGGCGGGTTCGAGCGCGCGGCCAAGCGGCTCAATCTCACACAATCGGCGGTTTCGCAGCGCGTCCGCCAATTGGAGGAGAGCCTGGGCCAGCCGGTGCTGGCGCGCACGCAACCGCCCGCCCCCACGGCACCGGGGCGTCTGCTTTTGCGCCATGCGCGTCGAGTGGGGCTCCTTGAGGCGGAGCTGGCGCGTGGACTTGGCCTGGGCGAATCCACGACACGGCCGTCCGAGCTTGCTCCTTGGCAAACCATCGCCTTGGCCGTCAACGCCGACACACTCGCCACGTGGTTCACCGGGGCGGTGCTGCCTCTGCTCGCCAGCGAGCGGCTGGCGCTGGACCTGCGTGTGGACGACCAGGAGCGCACCCACGAACTGCTGCGCGCGGGCGAGGTCGCAGGCTGCGTAAGCACGCGCAGCGCGCCCATGCAAGGCTGCCGAGCCGTGCTGCTGGGGTTCATGCGCTACCACTGCGCCTGCGCTCCCGGCTTCGCCGCGCGCTGGTTCGCTGGCGGTTTGACGCTGGAAGCCGCTCGGCTGGCCCCGGCGGTGGTCTTCAACCGGCAGGACACGGTCCATGACCGCTTCCTCGAAATCCTTCTTGGCGCAAGCCCGCAGGAAGCGCCCCGGCACCACGTGCCAAATTCCGAGCGCTTTGTGGACTTTGTGGCCGGAGGCGCGGGCTACGGGCTCATTCCGCACATGCAGGCAGCCGGGCACATGGCCGAGGGATGCCTTGTGGACCTTGCGCCGGGCGCGCCCATGGATGTGCCGCTCTACTGGCACTGCTGGAACATTCCGTCTGCGCTGCTTTCCGCGCTCACCAAGGCCCTTGCCGCAGCCGCGCGCAAGGAACTCTTCCAGCCCCAGGCCGACTCCTCTTTTTAAGCACCGCACGCTTTACCTTGGCGGCAGGCTGCGCGTACAATCGATAATAGCTGCCATTGCGGCAGCATGCACACCAACCAGAATGGAGGCCACATGCGCAAAACTTTAGCCGTCATCACCCTGTCCATGTTTCTTGGCGCCGCCTGCGCCACCGCGCCCAAGACTCCGGCACCGCAGCCCGCGCCCGAGGCCAAGGCCGTGGTCATAGGCGGGCCCAAGGCCCTGTATGCGGCCAAATGCGCCGGTTGCCACGGGGCCGACGGCTCCAAGGGCTTGAAGGGCAAAACCTCGGAATATGTCGTCACCGCGTTGAGCGGGTACAAGGCCATGACCTATGGCGGCGCGAAAAAGGCCATCATGGAGAAGCAGGCCTCGACCTTGTCCGACGCGGACGTGCAGGCTCTTGCGGACTTCATCGCCGGGCTTTAGAACAGCTTCACCCATTGTGCGGCGGAGAGGAGAATGCGCTTCTCTGCCGCATACTTCATCCGGCAAGGAGTCCCACAGATGATCACCAGCACCAGTCTGCCCGAGAAATTTCTGGCGCGTTTCAGCGACGGCAAAAACGAAGCCCTGGCCGACACGCCGCCGCAATACGGCGGCAACGACGCCGGATTCAAGCCTGTGGAGCTTCTGGAGGCCGCCCTCGCCACCTGCGTCACCATGGTGCTGCGCCTCTCGGCCGAGAAGCGGGGCATCCCCCTGGAAGGGGCGGAAGTGAAGGTGAGGCTGAACCGGGACAACAAGGACGAAAGCGTGTTCGAGTACGGCATCCAGCTGCGCGGCGAGATCACCGAGGCCCAGCGGGCCACGCTCATGCACGCCGTTGCCGGCTGCCCGGTGAAAAAGATCATGGGCGGGGCCGTGTCGTTCAAGGAGATGGCCAAGGAATAAAGAAGAGCCTCCGGCGGCCGGGGGGGATGATCCCCCCGGACCCCTCATGCCAGCGAAAGGTCCCAGCCCGCGCACGCGCGGGCTGGGACCTTTCGCTGGGCAATGCCCACAGACAAACGGTCGTCTGTGTTTCCACAAGCCCAAAGCCCCGGAATACGTTGTGGCGTTCCGGGGCTTTGGGCTTGCCCGAGGGGGCCCGGGGGAAATGATTCCCCCCGGGAAAATCCCTCGTTCTTCTATCTAATAGCGGTAGTGATCGGCCTTGTAGGGGCCGTCCTGAGGCACGCCCAGGTACTCGGCCTGCTGCTTGGTCAGCTTGTCCAGCTCCACGCCCAGGCGCTCCAGGTGCAGGCGCGCCACTTCCTCGTCGAGCTTCTTGGGCAGGATCATGACCTTGGGCTCGTAGGTGTTGGCGGCCAGGTCGAGCTGGGCCAGCACCTGGTTGGTGAAGGAGTTGCTCATGACGAAGCTGGGATGGCCGGTGGCGCAGCCCAGGTTCACCAGACGGCCTTCGGCCAGGACGATGAGGGACTTGCCGCTGGGCAGGGTCCACTTGTCCACCTGGGGCTTGATCTCAAGCTTTTTGCACTTGGGATCATTCTCCAAAAAGCTCATTTCGATCTCGGAGTCGAAGTGGCCGATGTTGCAGAGAATGGCCTCGTCCTTCATCTTCTCCATGTGCTTGCCGTTGATGACATGGAAGTTGCCGGTGGCGGTGATGAAGATGTCGCCCAGGGCGCAGGCTTTCTCCATGGGCATCACTTCGTAGCCTTCCATGGCGGCCTGCAGCGCGCAAATTGGGTCGATCTCGGTGATGATGACGCGGGAGCCGAAGCCGCGCATGGACTGGGCGCAGCCCTTGCCCACGTCGCCGTAGCCCACCACGACGCTGACCTTGCCCGCGATCATGATGTCGGTGGCGCGCTTGATGCCGTCGGCCAAAGACTCGCGGCAGCCATAAAGGTTGTCGAACTTGCTCTTGGTGACGGAGTCGTTGACGTTGAACGCCGGGAAGAGCAGCTCGCCCTTCTTCTCCATGTCGTACAGGCGGTGCACACCGGTGGTGGTCTCCTCAGAGACGCCGCGCACCTTGGCGGCGATCTTGGTCCACTTCTGGGGGTTGAGCTTGTAGCCCTCGGCCAGGCGGTCCATGATGATCTGGAATTCCTTGTTGTCGACCTTCTTCTTGAGCAGCGAGGGGTCCTTCTCGCACTTCACGCCCTGGTGGATCATAAGGGTGGCGTCGCCGCCGTCGTCCACGATGAGGTCCGGGCCGGAGCCGTCGGGCCAGGTGAGGGCCTGCTCGGTGCACCACCAGTAATCTTCCAGGCTCTCGCCCTTCCAGGCGAAGACGGCCGCGGTCTTGTTGGCGGCAATGCCGGCGGCGGCGTGGTCCTGGGTGCTAAAGATATTGCAGGAGGCCCAGCGCAGGTCCGCGCCCAGGGCGGCCAGGGTTTCAATGAGCATGGCGGTCTGAATGGTCATGTGCAGGGAGCCCATGATCTTGAGGCCCTTGAGGGGCTTCTTCTTGCCGTACTTCTTGATCAGGGACATGAGGCCGGGCATCTCGTTCTCGGAGAGCTGCATCTCCTTCTTGCCCCATTCGGCCAGCGCCATGTCGGCAACGCGGAATTTCAGCTTGGGATCCAGTGCGAGCATCGGGTTCTCCTCCAAAAGGTTCTCGGACTTCGGCTTACGCAATCGCCGCCTCGGCGATGAGCACCGTCAGTCCCTGGTTTACGGGGAAAGCATCCACCCGGCGCGGGGCGAACCCAGCCGTTTGGAGCCAGTCATACAACGTTTTCTCGTCCACGCCCAGCCGCGTGTCGCCGTATTTGACGCGCATGGCCTCATTGTCGTGGCGGTCAAACTCGGCCACCAGCAGCACGCCGCCGGGAGCCAACACGCGCCGCGCCTCGGCAAGGGCGGCCTGCGGGTCGTTCACGTGGTGCAAAACAAGGGAAAGAGTCACGGCCTGCACCTCGGCCTCGCGCAGGGGCAGGTGCTCCAGCTCGCCCAGGCGCAGGTTGACGTTCGGCCGGTCGGCCAGGCGCGCGGCGGCGATGTCCAGCATGCGCTGGGAGCCGTCCACGCCGATGACCTGCCGGGCGGTTTCCGCCAGGCGGGCCAGCAGTTCGCCCGGGCCGCAGCCCAGGTCCGCCGCGATCATACCGGGATGCAGACGCCCGGCAAGCTCCTCGGCCAGATCGAAATCGCCCAGCATCTCACGGGAGAGATCGCGCCACTGTCCGGCCACGGCGTCGAAAAACCGCCGAGTGGCGAGAACGCGCTCGCGCACGGCGGCCAGGGCCCGCTCGTGGTCCTGGCCGTACTGGGGAATGGCGGCAAAAAGCGGCGCGTTGCAATCAAGGTAGCGCCGCCCATCGCCCTGGCGCGCGGCCCGGTAGAAGGCCCACAGCCCCTCGCGGCGGCACTCCAGCAATCCGGCGTCGGCCAGCACCTTGAGGTGCCGTGAAATGCGCGGCTGGCCCATGCCGAACACGGCCACAAGCTCGCCGACGTTCAGCTCGAACGCGAGCAGAACGGCCGTGAGCCGAAGCCTGGTCTCGTCCGCCAGGGCCTTGTGGATGCGAAGCAGATCCATACGCCTTCCATGCCTATATCAACATATCTTGATGCAGAGATTGAATAGCGGGCCACGCGTCACACGTCAAGCGCTATTTGCCGCATGCTTGACGTGGATACATGCAAGGTCGCCCCACCACCTTGCGTCAAACACAAGAGTATTGTACTGTTTAAATATAGCCACAATTTTGGGAGGACACTATGAAAAATCTACGTTTGGCCATGAAGCTCGGAATCGGCTTCGGAGTAGTGCTCTCCCTCACCGCCCTCCTGGCGATCATCAGCTGGACCGGCATGTCATCCATCCTTGACCGTGTGGACAAGGCCGACGGCATGGGCGACATTATCAAGATGGTGCTGGAAACCCGCCGGCACGAAAAGAACTTCCAAATCCGGCGCGACCAGAAAAGCCAGGAGGAAGTAGGCAAGAACGTCGCCGGCATTCTGGAAAAGGCGCAAACCTACAAGGCCAAGTTCAAGGATCCAAAGAACCAAGAGCAGATGACCCAGGTGCTGACCGCGACAAAGGCCTACGAGACGGCGTTCAAGGGCTATGTTGAACGCGACATGCAGCGCATGAAGCTGCAGGAGGCCATGGGCGGCGCGGGCCGCGCGGCACTGACCAGCGCCGAGGCCCTGCAGCAGGACCAAAAGCAGGAACTCACCGGCGAGGTCAACGCCAAGCATCCCGCCGCCATTATTGAATCCCGCATAGGGAAGCTCACCGATGCCGGGCTAATCGTTTCCAACTTGTACAACATGCGCGTTGCCGCCTTGTATTTTCTGCAAAGCGGCGACGAGGCCTTTTCCAAGCGTGTGCTGGAAATCGGCGGAAGCGTCATAACCCTGAGCGAGAACCTCAAAAGCCGCTTCAAGAACAAGGACAACATCGACCAGGTCGAAAAGATTCTGCTCGAGACCAAGACCTACCTCAAGAGCATTCAGGACTATGTGCTGGCCGTGCAGCAGCAAAAAGCCATGGACGCACAGCTCATTCAGAGCGCGCGCGACATGCAGAAAGTCTGTGAATCGGCCCGCGAGGACATGAAGGACAAGATGTTCAGCGAGATCGCCTGGTCGCGCAGCATCCTTACCATCGGCGCCATCCTGGCCCTCATCCTCGGCACACTGGCCGCGGTGCTCATCACACGCGCCATATCCGGGCCTGTCCGCAAGGGGCTGGAGTTCGCCAAGCACTTGGCCGACGGCCACCTGGACGTGCGCATCGACGTGGACCAGAAGGACGAGGTGGGCGCGCTGGCCGCGGCCCTCACGGACATGGCCGGGCGCCTGCGCTCCGTGGTTCTCCAGGTCAACGCCTCGGCCGAGTCCGTGGCCTCCGGCTCGGAGGAGCTTTCCGCATCCAGCGAAACCTTGTCTCAAGGCGCGACCGAGCAGGCCGCCAGCGTCGAGGAGATCTCTTCAAGCGTGGAGGAGATGGCGGCCAACATCCGCCAAAACGCGGAAAACTCTCTGCAAACAGAATCCCTCGCCAAAAAGAGCGCCGACGATGCGCGCCTGGGCGGACAGGCCGTGACCCAGACCGTGGACGCCATGCGCCAGATCGTGGAAAAGATCGGCTTCATCGAGGAGATTGCGCGGCAGACCAACCTGCTGGCCCTGAACGCCGCCATCGAGGCGGCGCGCGCGGGCGAGCACGGCAAGGGTTTCGCCGTCGTGGCGGCCGAGGTGCGCAAGCTTGCGGAGCGCAGCGGCGCGGCCGCGGGCGAGATCGGCCAGCTCTCCACGGCCAGCCTGGCCGTGGCTGAAAAGGCGGGCAGCATGCTCGCCACCATCGTGCCGGACATTGAGCGCACCAGCGAGCTGGTGCAGGAGATAAGCGCCGCCTGCCGCGAGCAGAGCACCGGCGCGGAGCAGGTGAACAAGGCCATCCAGCAGCTCGACCAGGTCATTCAGCAGAACGCCTCGGCTTCGGAGGAGACCGCCTCCACAAGCGAGGAGCTTGCGGCCCAGGCCCAGCGCCTCACTCAGGTCATGCACTTCTTCAAGCTGGGCGGCATGCGCAGCCAGGGCAAGCCGCTGGCCCTGGAAGCCGGACCTGTCCACGGCGAGGAATATGAGGTCGAAGCGGAAACGCCCGAGGACAAGGGCTTCGAAAAGTTTTAACCCAAACGCGAGACACGCCGGAACGGGCGGGGGAGTTCACACTCCCCTGCCCTTTTTTTCGCCCAGACGAAAAATTTCAGCGGATGAGCACCCAGGTGAGCTCGTGCTTGTTGTGCGCAAGGTGCAGCACGCGCGAGCCGGGTATGGCGGCAAAAGCCTGAATCGTCTCGTGGTCGGTCTCGCCCTGGCACTTGAGGGTGCACACGAAGTTCCGGCAGGCGTCGGCCTCCAGCCAGCGCGTCACCAGCTCCAGCAGCCGCGCCGGGTAGCAGACCATGTCCGAGCAGAGCCAGTCCACACGCGCCCCTGGCCCGCCAGCGGTTTTCGGCTCCAATCCGAAGCCCGAGCCCTGGCAGAAGTCCACCTCGGGCATGGCCGCGATCTTCGGCTCGATGGGCGCCTTGTCCACGCTGAACACGCGCGCGCCGCAACTGGCAAGCACCCATGTCCAGCCGCCAGGACACGAGCCCAGATCCAGACACAGCTCGCCGGGCTTCGGCAGCACGCCGACGAGGGTCAGCGCCTCCCAGAGCTTGAGGTACGCCCGGCTGGGCGCGGAGATGCGGTCCTCCACAAAGCGCACCTGGCCGTCCGGGTACGGGCTTGTGCACTGCGGCGCGGCGATGAGCGTCGTCTCGTCCCACAGGGTGAAGGAGCCCAGCGGGGCCGAGGGCGCGGGCTCGCCAAAAATTTGCGGCCGCGCCGTGACCTTGGGCAGCTTCTCGGTGATGAGCGCGGCGCGCCGGGCCAAGCGCACCGGGTGCGCCCACCAGTTGCGCTGAATCTCGCGCAGGGCCTTGGCTCCCAGGCCGATGCTCGGCGCGGGCAGCAGGCGCGCGTCCTGCCAAACATTCTGCGCCCAGACGGCGGGCCTGGGCTTGCGGACAAAGACCATGTCGCCGAAAACCAAGTGCCCGGCACCAGCGGGGCCTTCCACATCAAGCTCGGCCAACAGCTCGGCCATGAAGCCCGGCGCGGCCAGATAGCCCGTGAAGGGGCCCTCGCGCATCCACTCCGGCTGGCGTTCCGGCAGGGGGTAGAGCCACTCTTCCCTTTCCCCGCCCGTCACCTCGCCCATTTCGCTCGCCATCTCGCTTCTCGGACCGTGCTTCATCCCGCTTTTCTGCCTGCCCATCAGGCCTCCGCAGCGGCGCAGGCAGCCGGGCCGTCCAGGTCGCCCACGGGCTGGCCGCACAGGGTCAAGGCCACGGCCTCGGCCACGCGCAGGCCGTCCACCGCGCTGGAGATGATCCCCCCGGCATAGCCCGCGCCCTCGCCCGCCGGGAACAGGCCAGGCAGGCTCACGCTCTGCATGTCCGGCCCGCGCAGCATGCGCACTGGCGAAGACGAGCGTGTCTCCACACCGGTCAGCACGGCATCGGGATCGTTGAAGCCGCGGAGCTTGCGGTCGAACACCTGAATGCCCTCAACCATGGCCGCGCACACATAGTCCGGCAGGCAGCCACGCAGGTCCTGGGGCACCACGCCCGGCGCATAGCTGGGGACCACGCCGCCCAGGCGCTTGGCCGCGCGGGCCGCAAGGAAGTTGCCCACGCTCTGGGCCGGGGCCTTGTAGCTGCGTCCGCCCAGCTCAAAGGCCAGGCATTCCCACTGGCGCTGAAAATCCACACCGGCCAGCGGATGCGCGCCGCCCAGGTCCTGCGGTCCAACGCCCACCAGCAGCGCACTGTTGCCGTTTTCGCCATCGCGGGCGTGCAGGCTCATGCCGTTGGTCACCACGCCGCCCGGCTCGGACGATGCCGCGATGACCTGACCGCCGGGGCACATGCAGAACGTGTAGACCGAACGCCCGTTGCCCGCCTGGTGCGCCAGCTTGTAGTCGGCGGGACCAACGGCCGGATGCCCGGCAAGGTCACGCAGCTGGGCCCGATCAATGAGCGCCTGCGGGTGCTCGATGCGGCAGCCGATGGCGAAGGGCTTCTGCTCCAGGCGCAGGCCGCGCGCGTGCAGCATGGCGAAGGTGTCGCGGGCGCTGTGGCCCACGGCCAGCACCACGCAGGAAGCGGCGATCTCCTCGCCGTCGGCCAGCACAACGCCCGTGGCGCGGCCCTGGTGCTCCAAGAGCCCTTCCACCCGCGCGCCAAAGCGCACCTGCCCGCCCAGGCGCAAGATGCTGGCGCGGATGCCCGCCACCACGCCGCGCAGCCGGTCCGTGCCCACATGCGGCCGGTTGCGCCACAAGATCTCCTCGGGCGCGCCGTGCTCCACCAGCTCGGCCAGAATTTTGCGGCACCGGCCCCGGCGCTCCTTGATCTGCGTGGTGAGCTTGCCATCGGAAAACGCGCCGGCTCCGCCCTCGCCAAACTGCACGTTGGAGTCCGGCAAGAGCTCGCCGTCGCGCCAAAAGGCATCCACAACCTTGGCGCGGTCCTCAATGGTCTGGCCGCGCTCCAGCAAAATGGGCGCAAACCCGGCCCGGGCCAGCGCCAAAGCGGCGAACAGGCCGCACGGGCCAGCGCCCACGACCACAGGCCGGGCCTTCAACCCCGTTGGCGCCTCGACCGGGAAGCAATAGGGCCGTTCTTCGACGATCGCCACGCCGGGACCGGCCTGGGCCAGCACCCGCGCCTCGTCCTGCTGTTCCGCGCACAGCGCGTCCAGGCTGTACAGAAACACGGCGGCGTTCTTCTTGCGCGCGTCAAGCGAGCGGCGCACCAGGCGCAGTTCGGCGATGCCGCTCGTGGAAATATTGAGGCGCTCCGCAGCGGCGGCGCGCAGCTCGGCCTCGGCGTGGGCCGGGCCATCGGGCAGGGGAAGGCGAATGTCGGTCAATCGGAGCATGGCGATCCTTGTGGTGGTGATTTCAGTGAAGCAGTCCGCTGGACCTGACGGCGAGCGAAGGCATTTCGTCCAATGCAAAACAAGCAGATTTGACGTGCCCCGCAGGCGTCACATAAGACTGCCGCGCAATGTCTGCGCTTGGGTGTATACGGGGAACGCCCGCGTTTGTCCAAAGCAGGCCAAGAGCGGCTATTTTGCGCAAAATCAACACAAGGAGAGCACGATGCAAACCCGCCCCACCCTCAGCGCCCAGGCGCTCCTGCAACGTTCCCTGTCACTGCAGGAACAGGCCCGGAATGCCGTTGCCCGCCTGCGGGTACGCGAACGGTGGGAACAGCTTGGCCCTGTTTATCTCGTGGGTTCGGCCCGGTTTGGCCTTATGGTCACGCCGAATGTCGATTTCGAGGTCTATGTGGAGCACCCGGACGTGCGCGCAGGATTCGCCATCATGGCCGAAATAGCGGCCGTGCCAGGAATCCGGGCCGTCCAGCATCACAATTTCATGGACACCGCCGACCCGGGCCTCTACTGGCGCGTGGATTACACTGCCGATGACGGCACGCTTTGGGACTTCGACATCTGGCTGGTGCCTTTTTCTCACCCCCACGCAGGCATGGCGAACGCCTTTGCCGCGGCAATGGAGCGCGATCTGACGCCGGAAACCCGCGTCGACATCCTGAGGCTTAAAACAGAGCTGGCGGCTCAAGCAGCAAAATGCGGAACAGGGCCAGTGCGCGGCATCGACATCTATCGGGCCGTGCTTGAAGGCGGCGTGCGGGACACGGCTGCATTCTCGCGCTGGCAGGCCGACAACCCGCCCCCGCCAATGGAGACATGGCGGCCAGTCTCCGCTGCTTAGCCACACGCCAAAGGGATACGCGGCCGAGGGAACGCCTCCCGTCAGCCCCGCTGGCCAGGCACCTCATCGGACGCGGCCGGATGAACCATTACATCCCGACCTGCTCAGGCTTGCCGAAACGGGTATAGGCGAACGACGATGCCTCCGGCGCGCTACCTTTCCCACCGGGCGAAAAGCGAACGCGGCAAGAACCTCGCCGTGGCGCCGGGCGCGGTGTGTGGCACGGCCAGCTCGCCCACGGTGATGGTTCCGGGCAGGCCGCGCAGCACGTCGTCCAAAAGATTGCCGAGCATGAGGGCCGAGGCCTCGATGTTGTACATGGTCAAAAGCAGCAGCCGCGCGTCGTCGGCCAGCAGTTCGCGGCAGTCCGCAAGCAGGTCGCGCACCATGCCCTCCACCTTCCAGACCTCGCGGTTCGGCCCGCGGCCAAAGGACGGCGGATCGAGCAGAATGGCCTGGTAGCGGTTGCCCCGGCGTTTTTCGCGCGCAACGAACTTCATCACGTCGTCGAGCAGAAAGCGCACCGGGTTGTCGCTCAGGCCGGAGAGCTCCTGGTTGCGCTTGGCCCAGGCAATGGCCGGGCGCGAGGCGTCCACATGGGTGGCGGCGAAGCCGGAGGCCTGGGCGGCCAGGCTGGCGGCCCCGGTGTAGCCGAAAAGATTCAGCAGGCGCGGACGGGCTTCGGGCGTGCGCACGCCCAGGGAGAGCTCCGCACCGAGCTTGGCGATGAGCCGCCAGTGCGGGGCCTGCTCTGGAAACAGGCCGATGTGGCGCGAGGTCTCGGCCACGCGCGCCTCCAAGGTGATGGCCCGGGGCTTTTTGCCGCCGTGGCTACCGGGAGCGAGGCCAAGGTCGAGGATCAGCGGCCAGGTTTTGGGCAGGCCCTTGCCAATAACAAGCTGCCCTTCCTCGTCCTGTGTGGCGTGGGCCGCGGCCCAGTTCGATTCCGGCAACGCTGGCCGCCACCAGGCCTTGGGCTCGTGGCGCACAATCAAATACTTGCCGAAGCGTTCGAGCTTGCGGCTGTTGCCGGAGTCGATCAGCTCGTACTCCGGCCATTCAGGGGCGATGATGGGGATGGTGGTCACGCAAGCACTCCGAAATCTTCCTCGTTGAACCAGGTGCCGAGCACATGCGCGCTCTCGCCGGGCACATAGCCGGGTTCCGCGCCGCCACCGTGATGGTAGGCGCAAAGAAATTCGCCATCCGCCGTCTCCACCCAGCCGGAGTAGCCGAAGTCCGCCGGGCTGGCCTTGCGGTCGTTCTTCAGCTCCAGCACATGGGTGTCGA
>Ga0209373_10002699_pt1 | contig 17284 bp, 15 predicted proteins | sample Higcelweek5metaG_FD_187173 | JGI IMG/M metagenome (GOLD analysis project Ga0209373, IMG submission 187173) | Freshwater pond sediment microbial communities from the University of Edinburgh, under environmental carbon perturbations - High... | ecosystem: Environmental > Aquatic > Freshwater >... | reverse complement strand
CGGCTGTGGTGGCGGCGGTGGTTATTATGGCGGCGGTGGGGCAACTTGCGCTAATGGTGGCGGCGGTGGTTCATCATTTATAAGTGGTTATGCAGGAGTATATGCAACAACCGGAAATACGGTTCACAGTAGTGGAATGTATTTTTTAAATGCTGATATGCAGCAAGGCGTAAGGGCTGGTAATGGCCAAGCAAGGATAACTTTTCTTGGAACTACAGCACCTGTAAAAGTAAACACAAGTTTGAATAATGTAAGATATATAAAAGATTGTATAAATGGAAGTTCTGCATCTACATACGATCATTGGGTAGAACTTCAAGCAATATATAATGGTGTTAATGTTGCTTATGAAAAAAATGTATCTGGAACAACTGCTGAAGATGCTGCTTATCCTTATAGCAGAATAACTGATGGTAGTGTATTATATTCAAGTTATTCAAGGCCTGGAACTATGGGCTTGCAATGTATAACTGTCGATTTGACCAAGATTTATAATTTAGATGAAATAGTAGTTTGGCATCATTGGGAAGACGGAAGAGTTTATAACAGCAATACTATTTTTGTATCTAGTAACAATAGTGATTGGACTGTTGCTATGGAAACAGATGAAATAGAAACAAGTCAAGGCAAAAGAGTGAATGTGTGGAATCAATTAAGAATTCCAAATCTAGTTATGGGTGGTAGATTTATAACAAGTAATGTTAATGGTTGGAGTACAGCTTCAGCAAGCGTTACTAATTCAGTGACTGGTACAATTGGCAGTACGGGCTTATATATAAACGACACTAGTACAGCAACTGGTTATTGGAACTATTACCCATTGTATTTCACTACAGGACACATATATTATGTTTCATCTGATATAAAAGTTAATTCTGTTACTGCAGAACATACATCTTTTTCTATTAGAAATTCTGCGGGAAGTTCTTCCCAAGCAAATCCTATTTATGCTCCAAATGCAGATTATACAAGAACCTCATTATGGTTTACAGCCACTTCACTTGACCAACAGATTCAACTTGGAACAAGTGCTGCAACTCAAGCAACAGCTTATTATAAAAACGTTATGGCAATTGATTTAACAAAAGTTTTTGGAGCAGGAAATGAACCATCTCAAGCGTGGTGTGATGCAAATTTATATTATTTTGATGGAGCGATTAATACTAATTTAAGCCCATAGTTTACAAAAAATATAATTATGATATAATACTTGTAGTTACAGAGATCAAGAGGTTTTATTAATATATTTAAAGAGAGTTAGTGTTTGGTGTAAACTAATAATTAGTTAATAAAATGTAGCTTGGGAGTATTGCTATTAAGTAAATAGATAGCAACGTAATCTGCGTTAAGGATTTAAGTGCATAGATAACTATGAACTAAGGTGGAACCGTGCTTAAGCACCCTTAGATCATAGTTTTTTATTTTTTTAAGGAGGTATTTATGAATATAGATAATATAAATAAAGTGTTTGAAGATTATGTAAGTTTATATGATAAAAATGATCCGGATATAAAATTAAAATATTCGCATACTTATAGAGTATGTGAACAAAGTAAGAATATTTGTAATAATCTAAATTTAAATGAAGAACAATCATTTGTTGCATATTTAATAGCAATATTGCATGATATTGGAAGATTTTATCAAAATAAAGAATATAACACTTTTGAAGATAAATTTAGTTTAGATCATGGTGATTATGCAACAAAGATATTATTTGAGGATGGATTAATAAGAAAATTTATAGAAAGTAATAAATATGATAACTTAATTAAAATAGGAGTTAAAAATCATAATAAAATTAAAATAGAAGATGGTCTAAATGAAGAAGAAAACTTACAATGTAAGATAATAAGAGATGCAGATAAATTAGATATATTTTATTTAATAGCTAATTTAGATGAATTAGATAGATATGGTACTAATGAAGAGGTATCTCTATTAGTAAAAGAATCATTTATGAATCATATTCTTGTAGATAATAAATATAAAAATAATGAAAATGATTCAATAATATGTATGATTGCATTTGTATTTGATTTATATCTTGATTATTCATTTAAGTATTTAAAAGAAAATGATTTAATTAATAAATATTATAATAGATTAAATAACAAAGAAATATTCAAGCCATATGTTGATGAAGTTAATAAATATATAGAGATGAGGTGTAACGATGTTAGATAGTAAATACTTAGCAAATGAAAAAGAAGAGAAATGGTTAAATTATTGGGAAAAAAATAAAGTATATGAATTTAATAGAAATAATAAAGAAGTATATTCTATTGATACACCACCACCTACAGTAAATGGTAAGATTCATATAGGACATATATTTTCATATTCTCAAACAGAAATGTTAGCAAGATATAAAAGATTAAGAGGATATAATGTATTTTATCCATTTGGTTTTGATGATAATGGATTACCTAGTGAAAGATTAGTTGAAAAAGAACAAGGCAAGAAAGCTCATGAAATAGGAAGAGAAGAATTTGCTAAATTATGTTATATAACTACTGACAAATATGAGACTGAATTTAAAAGATTATTTAGTAAGATGGGTGTTAGTACAGATTGGAATCTAGCTTATAAAACAGTAAGTCCATCAACTATTAAAATAAGTCAATCATCATTTTTAGATTTAGTTGATAAAGGACATTGTTATCATAAAGAAAGTCCAGCCTTATGGTGTAATGAATGTCTAACCTCAATAGCTCAAGCTGAACTAGAAACTAAAACAATTAATACAACATTTAATTATATTAATTTTAAAGTATTAGAAACTAATGAAACTATTACTATAGCTACAACTAGACCAGAATTATTACCTGCTATAGTATGTGTATTCGTTAATCCAAAAGATGAAAAGAATAAACATTTAATTGGTAAGACTGCACATATACCAGTAATAGAAATAGATGTACCAATAATGTCTGATGAAAAAGTAGAGATAGAAAAAGGTACAGGAGTAGTAATGTGCTGTACATTTGGAGATCAAACAGATATAGAATGGTGGAAAAAATATAATTTACCATTAAAATATATATTTACTAATGATGGACATATAATTTCAACTGTTCCTAATTATGGCGGATTAAGAATAAAAGAAGCAAGAAAAGCTATAATTGAGGACTTAGATAAATCAGGAGCATTAGTAAAAATAGAACAATTAGAACATGAAGTACAAGCACACGAAAGATGTGGAAAAGAAATAGAATATTCAATTATAAATCAATGGTTTATAGATACTATGAATCATAAAGATGATTTTATAAAAATAGGTAATGAAATAAAATGGCACCCAAGTCATATGCATAATAGATATGATGAATGGGTTAATAATATAGCTTGGGATTGGTGTATTTCAAGACAAAGATACTTTGGAGTACCATTTCCAGTTTGGTATTGTAAAGAATGTGGAGAACCAATATTTGCTAAAAAAGAAGATTTACCAATAAATCCATTAGTAGATAATCCAAAAGAAAAATGCAAATGTGGATGTAATGAATTTATACCAGAAACAGATGTTATGGATACATGGGCAACATCTTCAGTAACACCATTAATAAATATGAAATATGGTGAGGAACCTAACTATGAAGATATATTAAAACCAATGAGTCTAAGAACAAATGCAAGTGAAATTATAAGAACTTGGGATTTCTATACAATAGTAAAAAGTTTTTATCATTTTGAAGAAAGACCTTGGAATAATGTTATGATATCTGGGTTTGTAATGGCAGATAAAGGCGAAAAAATAAGCAAGAGTAAAGGTAATAGTAAAGCCGAACCAATGGATTTAATAAACCAATATTCTGCAGATGTAATAAGATATTGGGCAGGATCAGGTAGATTAGGTACAGATATTACATTTAGTGAAGAAACATTACTAAGAGGTAGAAAATTAATTAATAAATTATGGAATGTATCTAAATTTATAGAACTACATTTAGAAAATTATAAAGATTTAGAATTTAATGATTTTGAATATTCTGATAAATGGATAATAAATAAATATCAAGATATGGAAAAACAATTTATTAAATATCTTGATGATTATGAAGTAGGACTTGGATTAAATGTATTAGAAAAATTCTTTTGGAATTTCTGTGATGACTATATAGAATTAGTAAAGCATAGATTATATAGACCAGAAGAGTTTACAGAACAATCAACATACTCAGCTAAGAAGACAATATATATATTATTAAATAAATTATTACAAAACTTTAGTATATATTTCCCATTTATAACAGAAGAAATATATCAAGGATTGTACAAAGATAATAAATCAATACATTTAACTGAAATAAAACCATTAGAATATAAATTCAATGAAGAAGTAAAAGATGGAGAAACAATAATGGAAATTATTAGTTATGCTAGAGGTATAAAAACAAAGAATAACGTTTCATTAAAAACTCCAATAAGCAATATGATAATAGGCTTAGATAGTAATTTAAAAGAATCTATTAATAAAGTAATGATGGATTTAAAAGCAACATTACACATAGAAAATATTGAAATAAAAGATATAGAAAAGAGTTATGAAATATATAATATAGATTTAGGTGAATAATAATAAAATGTAAATAATGCTCTATTATTTGCATTTTTTAATGCTCATAAGGTATAATAAATATAGGTGATAATATGAATGTTACAAGAGATATAGATAAAAGTATATTTAGAGAATATGATTTAAGAGGAGTATATGGCATTAACATAAATGAAGATGTTAGTTATACTCTTGGTAAGGCCTTTGGAACATATATTAAAAGAATGAAAGAAAATATGTGTTTAGTTGGTCATGATAATAGATTATCTTCTAATAGTCTTAATGAGGCATTAATAAATGGAATATTAAGTACAGGTGTAGATGTAATAGATTTAGGACTAGTAACAACTCCTATGCTTTACTATGCTAGAATAATAAAACAAATAAGACCAAGTATAATGGTCACAGCTAGCCATAATCCAAAAGATGATAATGGATATAAGATATCATTTAATCAAATAACTAATGCAAAAGGACAAGAAATATATGATTTTAGAGACTTTGTATTAAATAATGCATTTGATGATGGAGAAGGAACATTATATAGATATAATGTAAAAGATGAATATATAAATTTATTTAAAAATAATTTAAAATTTGGAGATAGAAGATTAAAAGTAGTATTAGATTGTGCTAATGGTACAACGTCTATTATAGCCAAAGAATTATATAATTTATTTCCAATAGATGTAGTAATGTTATATGACGAATCAGATGGAAATTTCCCTAATCATCATCCGGATCCAACGGTTGAAGAAAATATGTCTGCATTAAAAGCAAAAGTTATTGAAGAAAAAGCAGATTTGGGTATAGGACTTGATGGAGATGGGGATAGAGTTGGATTTGTTGATGAAAAAGGAAATATAATAACAACAGATCAATATGCAGTAATAGTATTAAGAAAAATATTGAAAGAAAAAGAAAAAGTATTGTTTGATTTAAAGTGTTCAAATATATTAAAAGAAGAAATAGTTAAATTAAAAGGAATACCTATAGAGTTTAGAACCGGTGCATCTTATTCTATGTCAAAAATACTGGAAGATAACATAATATTTGGATTAGAATATTCAGGACATGTATATTATAATAATGGATTTCCACCAATAAGTAGTGGATTATATTCTGGATTAAAAATGATAGAAATATTATCTAATACAGATGAAAGTGTAAGTGATTTATTAAAGGGAATTAGTAAATATTATAATATCCCAGAAATAAAAATAACATCAGCAGATGATAAGAAATTCTTAGTAGTTGATAAAATAAAAGATTATGCAAAAAGTAAGAATTATAATTATTTAGATATAGACGGAGTAAAAGTATTATTTGAAGATAGTTGGGCATTAGTAAGATGTTCAAATACCGGACCAAATATAACGCTTAGATTCGAATCAAAATCAGAGAAAAGATTAAAAGAATTAGAAAAAGAGTTTGTAGATTTAGTTAACAAATATAATGAGGAATTAAAATGAAAAAAGCAAATTATATATTTCAAGGATTAATATTTATAGTAATTTTATATTACTTTATAACGGGTATTATTAATAAAGAGATACCTATGATAGCATTAACAATAACATCAGTGTTAATAATATTATTACCTGATATATTTAGAAAGAAAATACATATAAATGAATATATAAAATTTTCGTATTTACTATTCATGTTCTTTTTCTTAATAATGGGTGCAACAGTAGGAATGTATAAAAAAGTATATTTTTATGATTCAATAGCACACTTTATAACTGGAGTAGGAGCTTCTATATTATCTTTATTTATAATGAATAAATTAAAGAGATATAATGAAAAAGATAAATGGTTTAACGTATTATTTATAATAACTTTCTCACTATTTATAGCGGCATTCTGGGAAATGACAGAGTTTACAATAGATAATATATTTAATATAGATGTACAAAAAGCAGCATTAACCGGTGTATTTGATACAATGAAAGACATAATATTAGCATTTATTGGATCAATACTATTCTCAACATATTATGTATTATCAAAAAATAAAAATATAATAAATAAAATTATTGAATAAAGGAGAAATAATGGAAGATTTAGGGAAAAAAATAAAAATAAAAATAGAAAACGATACAATTGAATTTATATTACTAAAAGAAGTAACATATAAAAAAAATAATTATGTACTAGTAATGGATGAAGAAAAAGATGAATGTGGTTGCGATGATAAATGCGAAGATCACCATGGCGAAGAATGCGAAAATCATTGTGAAGATGAATGCGGTTGTTGCAACGAAAAGACAATATATATATTTAAAGTAGATAAAGATAAAAATTATAGTTTTATCGAAGATGAAAAAGAATTAGATGAAGTAATTAAATATTTAGATAAGACATTTTATGAAGATTAGATTTATATAATAAAGATTAGCAATTTATGCTAATCTTTTTATATATAAATACTTTTCAATGTTTTATAAATGTGTTAAAATATTATTAAGAATAAAGATAGGCGGTGGTTAACGTGAGAGTATCTCTTATTAAAAAAGATAAAATCGTTAATTTTATTCTGCCTAAAGAGATTCATGGTAATTACTGGATAACAGATACTGATAAACATCAAAAAGAAAGAAACTTAGTAAACATTACAGCAGAAGATGGAAAATGGAAAATGTCTAGCAACTTTGAAGCTAAGATATTTAATGAGGAAAAGCCAGAGAAATTTGTATTGTTAGAAAATAAAACGTTTTATACTTTGAAAGTAAACAAAGAAGAAGATATTCTTATTTATTGTAATGAAGTATATGATGCGGATTATTATCAATTAATGTTAAAAAATGATTGTGAAATATTAGTTGGTAGTGGTGATAAAAGTAATATTTGTTATAAAAACAAATATGTTGCTAGTGAACATGTTAAATTATCTTATAAAAATTATGAATGGAATCTAACAGCTTTAACAACGGATCATTTTATATTTGTTAATGGCGAAAGAGCTAATACTAAAAAATTATCTAATGGTGATATTATTTTTGTTATGGGACTAAAAATAACAGTTTTAAAGAATAATATACTTATGAATAAAGTAGATGGTTTAAAAGTAGATGGTAATTTATTTGTTAGTTCAAAATATCCTAGTCAAACTTCAAAAGAATTTAATGAAGAAGAAGAAGAACCTGAATATTATACTGATTCTGATTATTTTTATAGAGCACCAAGATTTAAAAATAGCATAGTAAAAGAAACTTTAGAAATAGATCCAGCTCCAGGTAAGGATAAGGAAGATAAAACCCCAACGTTATTAGTAATTGGACCAATGGTAACTATGGGAATGACTTCTTTGGTAACAACATTTACTTCTATTAATAGTATTATTTCAAATGGAAGATCTTTAAATGAAGCATTGCCTTCAATATTGATGTCTGGTGCAATGTTATTATCTATGATATTGTGGCCAACTTTAACTAAAAAATATCAAAATAAATTAAAAAGAGAATATGAAAAGAAAAGACAAGAAAAATATTCTATATATATTGAACAAAAGAGAAAAGCATTAAAAGACATAATGAAACAACAAACTGATGCTTTAATAGCTAGTTTTCCTTCGTTGGAGGAATTAAAAAAAGTAATTACATATAAGAAGAGTAATTTATGGGAAAGAGGAAAAGATCACGATGATTTCCTAAATTTAAGATTAGGAATAGGTTCTAAGCCTGTAGATATATCGATTAATTATCCAAAAGAACATTTTTCTATGGAAGAAGAAGAGGATAATTTAAAAACAATATTAAATAAATTATATTCTGATTCAAAAGATTTAGATAATGTGCCGATAACGGTCTCGTATACCGAAAAGTATGTATCTGCAATAGTTGGTGAGTATGAAACCATTAAAGATATGACATATGGATTATTATTACAAATTATGGCATACAATGGATATGATGATGTAAAAACAGTAATATTTACATCTAAAGAAAAAGAAAAAAATTGGGATTTTTGTAGAGTATTACCACATGCTTGGAGTAATGATAAATCAGTAAGATATTTTGCTTCAAATGTAAATGATATGAAACAAATATCATCTATATTGGAACCTGAGTTTGAAGCTAGAATATTTAAAGGCTCAGATGGTGGAACATATAACAAAGAAATAACTTATAAAAGTTATGAACCATATTATTTTATAATAATAGATGATTTTAAATCTGCAAGAGATATTGAAATAGTAAAAAGTGTATTAGAACAAAAGGTAAACGTTGGTTATTCAATATTAATATTGAATGATAAATTTACTAATTTACCAAAAGAATGTATGAACTTTGTTTCTATTGGTCAAGATAAAAAATCAGTTGTATTTGAGGATGAATTGATTACAAATAAACAAAAGAAATTCATTGCTGATATAGATCCTGATTTAGACCTAAAAGAATATAGTGCTAAGTTAGCTAATATACCAATATTGATTGAAAATGATGATAGTTATTTTCCAAAAATATTAAATTTCTTAGAAATGTATAATGTTGGTAAAGTTGAACAATTGAACTCATTTAATAGATGGAAAGTTAACTCTCCAATTAATAGTTTAAGAGCACCAGTAGGTGTTGATAGTCAAAATAAATTATTTGAATTAGATGTTCATGAAAAATTTCATGGACCTCATGGATTAATTGCTGGTATGACTGGTAGTGGTAAAAGTGAATTTATTATATCTTATGTATTATCTTTAGCAGTAAATTATCATCCTGATGAATTATCATTTATATTAATTGACTATAAAGGTGGTGGAGTAGCAGGAGCTTTTGAAAATAAAGAAACTGGTATGTCCTTACCTCATATTGCTGGAACTATAACAAACTTAGATACTGTTGAGATGAAAAGATCTTTAGTATCAATTGAAAGTGAATTAAGAAGAAGACAAAGAGTATTTAATGAAGCAAGAAATAAAACAAATGAAAGTACAATTGATATTTATAAATATCAAAAATTATATAGAGAAGGTTTAGTTACTGAACCTATATCTCACCTATTAATAATTTGTGATGAGTTTGCCGAATTAAAAGTACAACAACCAGATTTTATGGATCAATTAATTAGTACTGCTCGTATAGGAAGAAGTTTAGGAGTACATTTAATATTAGCTACTCAAAAACCTTCTGGAGTTGTAGATGATCAAATATGGAGTAATAGTAGATTTAGAATCTGCTTAAAAGTACAAGAAAAATCAGATAGTATGGATATGTTAAAAAGTCCAGATGCCGCAATGATTAAAGATGTAGGTAGATTCTACTTACAAGTTGGATATAATGAATTTTATGCTTTAGGACAATCTGCTTGGTGCGGAGGACAATATGTACCAACAGATAAATTTAAGAAAAAAGCAGATAATTCAGTGGTATTTGTAGATAACATAGGTAATCCGGTTAAGAATGTTGATGATTCTAAAAAAGTTATGACAAATAACGTTGGTCAAGAATTAACAAATGTTGTCAAATATCTATCAGATATATCAAAAGAACAAAATATAAAAATTAAAAGATTATGGTTAGATAGAATACCTGATCTAATATATGTAGATGAATTAAAGAAAAAGTATAATTATATTGCAGAACCATTTAATATTAATCCTATTGTAGGAGAATATGATGATCCAGGTAATCAAAGACAAGAGTTATTAACGTTAGATTTATCTCATAGTGAAAATACAATCATATATGGTTCAAGCGGAAGTGGAGAAACAATATTTCTAAGTTCAATAATATATTCTTCAATAGTTGATCATAAGGCTGAAGAAATAAATTATTATATTATGGATTTTGGTTCAGAAATGTTAAAGATATTCTCTAATGCACCACAAGTTGGAGAAGTATTATTAATTAATGATAATGAAAAAATTGATAATTTATTTAAGTTATTAAAATCAGAAATTGAAAAAAGAAAGAAATTATTTGTAAACTACAATGGAGATTTTAATTTCTATAACAAAAAATCAGAAAATAAAATGCCTTTGATAGTTGTAGTAGTAAACAACTATGAAGCACTTTCTGAAAATTATCAAGATTATGAAGAGTTATTAATACAAATTACTAGAGATGGATCTAGATATGGAATTATATTTGTAATAACAACAAGTGGTACAAATTCTATTAGATATAGAATGAAACAAAACTTTAAACAAGAATTTGTATTACAAATGAATGATGATTCAGATTATTCATCCGTATTTGGAAATGTTGGTGGAGTATATCCATCAAAAATAGTAGGTCGTGGATTAATAAAGAAAGACAAAGTTTATGAATTTCAATCAGCACATCCATATAATCCAGACAAGATGTCTGAATATATAGTTGGGGTTTGCAACAAACTAAAAGAAGAAGCAAATAATACTGCTAATAGAATAGCAATCTTACCAGAAGTAGTTAAGAGAAAAGATATAAATACTAATAATATGAAACTTTCTGATGTTCCAGTTGGAATAGATAAAGATACTTTAAAAATTTCAGGTTGGGACTTTGAAGAAAACTATGGAACAATAGTTACTGGAGCAGATTATGATAGTATTGAGTTCTTTGTTGAACCATTAATTAGACAATTTGAAAATATAGGTTCATCAGTATTTATATTAGATGCATATGAAACATTAGAATCAGAATTCTATGGAAATATAATGTATGTTAATAAAGATTTTAATCAAATAATACATTCATTGCATGAAAGTTTAAAGTCTCAATATGATGCATATGTAAATAGTAATTATAATAAAGATTTATTGGCTAACGTAAAGCCAGCCATATGTATTATTATAGGAGTTGATTCATTAAATAATAGATTAAGTGCAGAGGCAAAAACCGAATATTTAAATGTAGTAAAATATGGTGAAACTGTACAAACTATAAAGTTTATTTTTATAGATAGTATTGATATATTTAAGAAAATAGAGTACAATGATTGGTGTAAGATAGCATTGAAGACTAACCAAGGAATATGGTTAGGAAATGGTATTAGAGAACAATATACATTGAAGTTAGCTAAACTTACAAGAAGTATGCAACAAGATTTAGAAAAAGATTTTGGATATGTTATCAAAAAAGGTAATGCATATCTCACTAAATTTCTTTCATCATTGGAAGAAGAATAAAAATGGGTGAACACTATGAATAAAATTTTAATTAAAGTTATTGTACCTTTAGTAGAGGAGAAATATGAAGTATTTGTTCCTGCTAACAAAAGAATATCATTAATAATAAAATTGATAGTTAAAGTGATCAATGAGCTAACAAGTGGTTATTATCCATTAAAAGAGGATGCTTTGTTAATTAACAAAGATACTGGCAATTTATACGATGTTAATATTACAGTAAAAGATGCAAAAATAATAAATGGGTCTGAAGTAATATTGATATAAATTTGAAAGGTGGTGAGGTAAAATGGGAAGTTTCGATTTATCAGCAGATCCTGCTGCACTACAACGCGTAGGTCAAATGGTAGCAGATGATGCTATTGCATTAAGAGATGAAGCAGGAAAATTAATTTCTATAGTTGAGAATTTAAAATCAATTTGGCAAGATGATGCAAATACAATATATGTAAATGACGCAAATGAATTTTTAGTTGTATTAAAAGCAATTATTGATGCAATAGAAAATCACGGAATTTACTTATTCGAAACTGGTGCAGGGATTGGATCAGTGGTTGACGAGTTGAAAAACAAAATGAACAAACTAAGAAGTAATGCAATAAAATAAGGAGGTAATTGAAATGGGAGATCTTGGAGTAGCTGGCGGCGGACTTGGCGGAAGAGTAAATGTTAGTTTTGATAAAACAGCAGATGCTTCTGTAATGATCGCACAATCAGGCACAAAAGTAAAAGAGTTATTAGATAGAATTAAAGTAACTTATAAAAATAATGTAACTAATCCAGACGTATGGGCTAGTAAAGCAGCAGAAGGAGCTTATTTAAAGTTTGAAGCTTTAGGAAACAAATTTGATGCTTTATATCAAAAAATTGTAGTTTATAGTGCTGGAGTTAAATTAGTATCTGATACTTATAAAGCTGAAGAACAAGAAAGATTGAAAAAAGCAGAAGAAGTATTAAATTCAGAGAGCGCATAGTTAATAGAGTATTTATACTCTTTTTTCTTTTATTTGACATTATTTACATTTAATATTATAATACTAGTCCTAGGAGGGGTATGATTATGATGCATTATAAAGTAGATAATGGTATTAATATAGGTATTGCAATACCTAAAATTACTAATGATAATTTATTTTCTTTAATTACTGAAGATTATACTGTATATAAAAAAATCCCACCAGAAATACAAGGTATGTATAATATTATGTTTCATGCGATATATTCTTGTCTAATGCAAGTTAATGAATATGAAAGTAGATCCAAAGCGTATAAAGAATTATCGTCTTTTCTTACTTATATAAAAGAGAATACTGGAGTAATATTTGAAATAAAAATAGAAGCAGGAAGAACACTTTCAGTAGTAAGAAAAGAAAAATCAAAAAAATTAGCAAAAGTAATAAACAGTCTAAGACGTGTAGCTTAGACTTTTTTATTTTCAATATTTATTATATAATTAAAGTGGTGATATTATGGATATAGAATTTAATAGTCTAAAAGAATTATATGATAGAATTAAACCTGCATTAACATCAAAAAGAATTGAAATGAAGAAGTATGGTTTTTATCATGTAAAAGAAGCAGATATATGGAATTACTTAACTAGTAAGAAATGGCAAACAAGTAAAGATCTATCTTTATCTGAAATGGTAAATGATATTTTTAATTCTAATCCAGATGAAATAAATGACTATGTGATAAAGAAAATGTCACTTGAGAATAGAGAACCTTATTTTGATGAATAGAGGTAATTATGGAAGATTTAGAAAAAATAACAATAGAAGAGCTAATTAAAAATGCATCAATATATATTGATGATAAAAATCAATTAGAAGTAATAAATAAAGCTTATGAATTTGCTAAGAATATTCATGAGGGAGAATATAGATTAAATGGTGATGAATATATTAACCATTCTCTTTCTGTTGCCTTTATATTAACTAAAGTACACTCTGATTATAAGACATTAGCTGCCGCTATATTACATGATGTAATAAGAATGGATGATGTATCATTTGAAGAATTAGATAAGAATTTTGGAAAAGAAATAGCTACTTTAGTCAAAGAAGTTACTAAAATAAATAAATTATCTTTATCTGCAGACTCAGAATATCAAATTAATTATTATAAAAAAGTATTAATAGGATTATGTGAAGATGTAAGAGTAATGATAATTAAATTAGCAGATAGATTACATAATATGACTACTTTATGGGCAATACCAGAGAATAAAAGAAAAGAAAAATCAAAAGAGACATTAGAAATATTAGCCCCTATAGCTCATAGATTAGGAATACACTATTTAAAAAGTGAATTAGAAGATTTATCATTAAGATATTATAAACCAGATGTATATTATGATATAGTTACAAGACTTAATAATACTAAAAAAGAAAGAGATAGCGTATTATTAGAAATGAAAAATAATATATCTGATTTATTAAATGAACATGGTATTAAACATGAAACTAAGTTTAGAAGTAAGAGCATTTATAGTATATATACTAAGATGCAAAACGGTAAGAAGTTTGAGGAAATATACGATATATTAGCTCTAAGAATATATGTAGAAAAAGAAGAAGAATGTTATTCAGCACTAGGTCTAATACATTCAAAATATAAACCAGTTCCTAAAAGATATAAAGATTACATATCTATGCCCAAAGAGAACTTATATCAGTCACTACATACAACAATATATGGAATAGGTAACAATGCATATGAAGTACAAATAAGAACTTATGACATGGATAAAATAGCCGAATATGGTATAGCTTCTCACTGGGCTTATAAAGAACATCTAAGTGATGAAAATAAAATAAACAATATAATTGAACAAAAACTAAAGAAGTTTAGAGATATTATTGAAACAGCTAATGATGAAATAAAAGCAGAAGATTTAGAGAACATTATAAAGAAAGAAACACAAGAAAATATAATATATGTTTATACTCCAAAAGGAGATGTAATTGAATTACCATATGGAAGTACACCAATAGATTTTGCATACAAAGTACATTCTGGAATTGGTGATAAAATGATTGGTGCTATAATAAATGAATCTATAGTCCCACTAGACTACAAGTTAAAAGATCAAGATGTAGTAAAAATAAATGTAAACAAGAATTCAAGAGGTCCTAGTAGAGAGTGGATAAACTTAGTTTATACATCACAAGCAAGAAATAAAATAAAATCATTCTATACAAAAATAGACAAAATAGAAAATATTAAAAGAGGACAAGAATTATTAGAAAAAGAATTAAGAAAGAATAAAATACCATTTTCTATTATTAATAAAGAAAATACAGAATTATTATTATCAACATTAAATGAAAATAATATAGAAGATATATATTTATGTATGGGAAATGGTAAATATACACCATCAGTAGTAATAAATATATTAAGTAAAGAAACAAAAACTAAAGAAGAAATAATATTAGATAAAGTAACAAGTAATAATGTATCAGTAAACATAAAAAAAGACATTATAGTAAGTGGAATAGATGAAATTAAAGTAACACTAGCTAACTGTTGTAAACCTATAAAAGGAGACGATATAATAGGCTATATAACTAGGGGAAATGGAATAGTAGTACATAGAAATAATTGTCATAATATATCTAATCAAGATGATAGAATAATACAAGTAGAGTGGAATAATAATGCAACTAATAAATATGCTACATCAATATTAGTAAAAGTAGAACTATCAAGTAAATTCCTAGCTAATGTTATTAGTAAAGCATCCACATTAAATATAAATATAAAAAATATTAATGTTATAAATAATATAGATTTTCAAACTTACGATTTATTAATATTAGTAGAGAACTTAGATAAATTACAAAGCTTTCTAAATGATATATATCAAATGAAAGAAGTAATAGAAGTAGAGAGAATAATAAGATGAGAGTAGTAGTACAAAGAAGTAAAGAATCATATGTAGAAGTAGATAATAAAATAGTTGGTAAGATAGATAAAGGATTAGTAATACTAGTTGGATTTACCAATGGAGATAATAGTAACGATATAGATTATATTATAAAAAAAATATTATCACTAAGAATATTTGATGATAATAAAGGAGTAATGAATCTATCAGTCAAAGATATTAATGGATCTATACTATCAATATCACAATTTACATTATATGCAGATACAAAAAATGGTAACAGACCAAGTTATGTTAATTCATTAAATAAAGATGAGGCAGTAATATTATATAATGAATTCAACAATAAACTAAAAGAACAAATAAATGTAGAAACAGGCATATTTAAAGCAGATATGAAAGTAACAATAAATAACGATGGACCAGTAACTATAATAATTGACTCAAATAATAATAAATGATAACATTAAATTAGGAGGATATATATATGGAAAGTTTTCAAACATCACAACAACCACAGATACAACAAACAGGATTAATAAATAGTCAATTAGAGGAAACCTTTTATAAAAAGAAGGTGGTTTCATACGAAAAAGAAGAAGGAGATCATACCTCTACTGCAATTGGATTAGCTTTATGCGCGGGATTGTTAATAGCAATGGGGACATTCATTGCTGTTTCACCCGATTCATCTTTAGTTACTCCAAATGTAGATAATATTTGGCATAATGCAAATTTTGTTAGAACGATTATAACTGTTCCAACTGTTTTTGCTGCTGTTGCCGGAGCTATTATGTCTTTAAAAAATATATTTTCTAGTATAAAAATAGAAGATAGGATAAGACTCATTAAAGAACAATTGGAATTATATAAAGAAAAAACTGAGCAGTCTAATAGTCGTTCAATGGGAGGCGTGTAATATGGAAATGAAAGATTTAGTAACTTTAAGTGATGATAAGGAATATGTTGTAGTAAGCAAAGTAATGTATGAAAACAAGATTTATTATTATTTGATTGAAAAGACCAATTTTTCTAATATTAAATTTTTATTAGAGAATGGTGAAGAATTGGTATCAGTAATAGATGCAGAACTGTTAACTAAATTGTTGCCTCTATTTATAAAAACAACCGATGCAATTATAACAACTGAAGATTTAGAACTAATGAATCAATATATTGAAGAAAACAAGCCAGAGTAAAGACAAATAGTCTTTGCTTTTTATTTCATTTATGCTATAATTTCCTCATGCGAGAGTGGCGGAACTGGTAGACGCGAAGGTCTCAAACACCTTTAATGAAAGTTGTGTGGGTTCGATTCCCATCTCTCGCACCAAATAGGTGATTTATGAGAATAGGTATAGATATAGATGAAACATTAAATGATGTAAAAGAAAAACTTGAAGTAGCAGCATTTAATTATGCAAAAAGCATAGGAAAAGATATTGTATTACAAGATGATAAATGTAAAAAAGATAATAAAGGTAGTTACATAAAAGACAAATATAATTTTACTTATGAAGAATTAAAACATTTCCTAGGGCCAATACAAGATGAAATAATTAATAATGCAACACCAAAAGAAAATGTATCAGAAATAATAAAAAAAATAAAAGAACTAGGACATGAAATATATATTATTACAGCGAGAGATAGTGAATTTCATGAAGATCCATATAAACAAAGTAAAGAATGGCTAGATACTAACAATATAATATTTGATAAATTA
>Ga0209373_10002698_pt1 | contig 17290 bp, 21 predicted proteins | sample Higcelweek5metaG_FD_187173 | JGI IMG/M metagenome (GOLD analysis project Ga0209373, IMG submission 187173) | Freshwater pond sediment microbial communities from the University of Edinburgh, under environmental carbon perturbations - High... | ecosystem: Environmental > Aquatic > Freshwater >... | reverse complement strand
GTGTATGTAAAGACTGGAAGTTGATTTATAGAAATAGACAAATACCAATGAAATTTGTATGAAAATACCAGACTTTTTACCTGAAGAGAATTTGACAAAGAAATATGATTGTATTATTATAGAGCCAGATACTATAGTGCTGATTTATGAAGATTTATCAGTAGAGACCCAATAGGTCAAAATGATGATGTGAATTTGTATGCTTATGTTGGGAATAACTCTGTGATGTTTGTGGACCCAAGTTGAGAAATAAAGGCTTTGGTGGTATGAGTTACTGAATTTTGATTAGAAATGTCTTGATTACAAGATATATGAGAAGCTCAATGAGCAATGATAGCCTATTGGGTATGATATGCAAGCAATGATCCATACTTGATGAAAGCAGGGGAACAATGAATATATGATGAATCCATGGATGTAGTAGAGCAACTCAATCCATGAAAAAAGTTAAAAACTATAGATAAATTTTATAGTAAGACGAAGAAAACTACAAAAACGGTGGAGAATGCAGTAGAAAAAAAAGTCCCAAATCCATATTGAAAAAACTGATGACCAGCTCATCAGGCGAAAATTCAAGAGATAGTAGATAAAGTAAATGCATGAGATTGAAAGGTAAAAACAGAAAAAATGATAAATATAGAGAATTGACATAAATCAAAAAGGTATATAGATGTTTTCGATGAAATAAATAAAAAATGATATCAGATATGAAAGAAAAATAAGAATTGAACTCCAGTAAGTCGTGAAAAGAAAGCAATAGAAGATTTACAAAGTCAATGATATGATATAGAATTTATTCCTTATAATTAATTATTTATGATATGAAGACAATTTAGTTATTTTTTATTTCCCGAAGATATTTTGGAAATAGAAAAATATTTAATAAACAGATGAGATGTGCTCTTTGTAAAGTATAGAACAAACGATATAGGTCTTAAATATGTCAATAGTCTTGTTTGAGATTATTTTGGTAACAGTGTTATGTTAGTAAAATCTAGTCAAACTAATCTAGTAAAAACAGAATTTATTAGCACTAGAAACTATTATTTAATAGATAGTAATTCTCCTACTATTGAGATAGATGTTGTAAAAAGCTTAGAGTTTCCAGAATATTTGAAAATAGGAAGGTTATACTACCAGCCGAGATTTTTTTTGGAATGAGAATGGATATCACAAAATGAAGAATTTATAAAATGGGCAGAAAAAATTTATAGAGATATAAAAAAAATGTTTAAATTATGAAAAGGAGTTTATTATCATAGATATGGGAAAAATAAGGATTCAACTTTAGAATTGAAAGAGATATATTTAAGTGAAAGAGCAATAGAATATATAAAAAATGGTGGTGAACTAAATTTTTTCTAAAATTTATTCTTGATTTTTTAGACCAAAAATAACTGTTCTTTACGGTTATTTTTGGTGTTTTTCCCCTCACTTCCGACACAGATATCGTGAATTATCATCGTCCCTTAAGTGAGCAAGATAAAACATTGATAAAAATAAAAAGCCAACTAATCTATTGACACTATCCTCGCTCTGCGATTTGGGGGGTTTTAGGGTGCCATCAACCCTAAATTCTTTTGGTTACTTTTTGAATAAAAAGTAACATGTAGGACAGAAAACAACTCACAAAACTTTTTCTACACATAAAAACAAACCTAAAAAGCACTTCAAAAATGAAGTGCTTTTTAGATGACTGTATCATCGTAAAAAATGAAATATGTAAATAAATTGACTTTCATATAATTATCCATAATATTTACCATATTATTATATAATAATTAGATTATGATACCTTTAGAAAATACTTTTATTTCAGTTACAGAACTTCAAAAAAATACCAAGTCTTGTTTATGAGATATAAATAATATTTGAAGAAAAATTATACTGTCTAATAATAAACCTCAAGCTATTTTACTGAGTTTGTGAGAATTTTATAGACTTACCAAATGAAAAAATACTGATATATTTGAAACTGAGCCTTTGGAAGATGAAGTTTTGGCAATAAAAGATTATGAAGATAGAAAAAGAAATGGAAAACTTGAATTGTTATCTTCGGATGTATTTTTTAATTCTTTAGAAAATGTATAAAATACTTTTTGAAAAAAAGTTATAAAATTTTTAGAAAAACATAAACAAGAAAAAATCATAACTCAATTTCAAAAATCCATAGAAAAACTACAACAAAATCCTTTTGATGTAACTCTAGATATAAAAAGTTTACATTGATTTGAGTGAAAATACAGACTGAGAATCTGAGATTATAGATTTATTTATGAAGTAAATAATCAAGAAGTAGTGATAATTTTTATCTATGCTTGAAGTAGATGAGATGTTTATAAGAATCTATAAATAACGACCAAATCAACCAATTCAAAAAAGTATTCTATAATGGAAATATTTTCGCCGATTATACTCATACTGGATTGACGATAGAAAGCACCAAACTATCAAATGAAACTGAGACGAAGTACACTTACGACGAATATTTCAGAACCAAAACAGCAACAACTATCAGCCCATTTGGAACTATACATGATTTTTCGTATTCATACGATAAAGCAGGAAATATTCTCACAGATGGACAAAAAAACTATGCCTACGATGAAATCTATAGACTCCTTTCAGCAACTGGATAAGTGAAAGACGAAACATTTGCTTATGATAAAGCAGGAAATAGAATGAGTAATACCAAAGAAAACTTGAATTCTACCTACAAAACCAATACCAAAAGATATGTAAACGGTATTTGAACCGATGAAGTGCTGTGATACGAAAACGAAAGTTTGGGGATGAATGAAGCAGAATACCGTGAAAATCTTTTTTGTAAAAATACAGTCCTTCCCAACCAAACTGATTTTGAGGCTTTTGGATACACAGGGATTTTGAACAGATGTGCTGAACTCTCAACTATTGCCAATAATTCAGAAATAACAAAAAATGTCTACTATTTCGGCAAAGACCATTTGTGAAATACAGTTTCACTGACGAACGAAACAGGGAAAATGCTTTTGAAATATGAGTATGATTCATTTGGAAAAGTGTATGTAAAAAGTGGAAGTTGATTTACAGAAATAGAGAAATACCAATGAAATTTGTATGAAAATACCAGACTTTTCACGGAAAGAGAATTTGACAAAGAAATATGATTGTATTATTATAGAGCCAGATACTATAGTGCAGAACTATGAAGATTTATTAGTAGAGACCGAATTGATTGTATTTAGGCGATGTCACACCTAATAATAGTGAAGATAATACAAAATCGATTGGTACTATACTTTCTTATAGTAATTGACCTTCTAAGACAGATTACTATTCTGTCAACTGAAAAACAATTGATCATTATTATGAGGAACTTTATAAGGATAACGCATTATGAGCAAATATATTCCTATTTTCATGCAAAACTATTCGTCTTTGTATTTTGATTATTTACTATTCTTGTCAGTCTCGTTGCTTGTTTTATTTGAGGTATGTCAGTTTCTTGAGATTGGATGTAAGTCGTTTTTTATTATGTATAAAAAAATGTTGTTATTGTATGAGGATTTTTCTTACAACACCGAAAAGAGTCAAATAATTTGCAAAAAATAAAAAGTACATTATGTATTATACTTGCTATCTTTTAGATTCCCTAAGGTATTGACAAGCCACCTTTTCAGAATAAAATACAAAGCGAACATTCCAAAAGAATCTTCGCTTTATTTATTAACTTTCATACTATGAAAGCTGGAAAATACATTCTCTCCGGGTTCCTTTCCCTTATGGTCATAGGAAGTGTCGGTCAAATATTTGCACAGTGAGATGCTTCTGGAGGCTACCATGCACCTATCTTCACCGATCGTTTTCAATTTCAGGCTGTATTTCAGGATAATTGAGTGAAGATGAATTGGAAACGCTTTGATGCCTTCAATCAGGAACCACTGCAATACTATAAAGTTATTCGTTCTGAATCCAATGCCAATCCAGTCTATCCAGAAGATGGGTATATCAAGTTTGATACCAATATGGATTTTACGAGTTATACCGATACGGAAGTCCCCTCAGGAGTTGAGTACTATAGGGTTTGTGCGATTACTACCAAGATGAATCGTTTTTGTAGCAATGTCGTAAAAATTTCAAGCGATGGAACTACTCACACCAACACAAATACCCCACAACCTGCCAAAGTAGGAATGGCAAATCCAGCGAGTGTGTACTGTGAAAAGATGGGAGGAACTCTCACTATCAAAGACGAAGCTAGTGGACAGGTAGGATACTGTAGCTTTCCAAATGGAAAAGTCTGTGAAGAATGGGCACTCATGAATGGGAAATGCTCTCCAAATGATGAAAGTAATTCCAAGCTTGAAAAACAAGCTCAAGCAATGGTTGAAAAATTTAAAAGACAACTCTATGCAAAATACCCTGATGATGAAGATAAGAGACAGGCAGTTATTGACTCAGTCCTAGAAAAACTTGAAGTTCTCAAAGTCTCAAAGCCAAGGTATGCCGAAATTGTTGACCTTCTCATCAAAAAAATCACGAAACTAGCCAATGAAGATTTCAATGACATTGAAAATATATTGGAGGTTAAATAAAACACACAAGTTAGATTCTACACAATTCCATAAAGAATTTTCATAAAAATAAAGCAGACCTTTAGGTCTGCTTTATTCTACACAGTGGAGATTTTTTGTCTTTACTGGACATGGACGAACTCGGTCTCATTTTTTCACAGACTCACAGTATCTTCCTGTGATGACAGGGAAATCGTCGTCACTCATCATGAAATGAAAGGTCTCAGTAATTCGATCTGGACTGGTATCATATTTGAGATGGTAACTATACGATACACAATAGACATTTGAGTCTTTGGTGCTCTGTTTGAGTGAAAGGAGTTTGACTCAGTCTTTGGTATTTTTCCAAAAATTTTCAAAGCTCGTAAGATTTATTGCTCCTGAGTTACAGAGCTTTTTGCTCATCATTCCGCAGGCTTCACGATATTTGCCTTCATTTCAAAAACCAAAGAAATTTGAAAGAGCAACTTCTTGAGCATTGTGAGGAATAATGGTATTTATTCATTGGGTTGCTCAGGTCTGAGTCACTCCTGTGTGTGTGGTTTGCGCTTGTGTCTTTCCTGTCAGAGTTGTTCAAGAGAGTCCTGTCATGGTCTGTCAAGATCCAATCGTAGTATTGAGATCGGTTTGTCTGATTTCTTCGTCAAGAATGGCAAAATTATTTTTATCTATATCTTCTTGTTTTTTGGTTTCTTCTAATACATCTTTGGCGCGAATGTCTTTTCTGTAGGAGGTTTGTTGCGTTTTTGTATAGTCGTGGTAAAGTTTGACGAAAAAATAATAGTAACATCCGAGAGATATGATTATTCCCCCAAGAAGGAGCAAACCAAAAATCCCATGTCTTCTTGTGCTTTTCGATATAGGGGTTGTTTGGAAGAGCATGTTTCTTTTCTCGTCCAAAACCTGTCTGATATATGTTTGAAGTGCATTAACTTCTTCTTTACGTTCATCACATTTATCAAGAACTTGTGCTACTCACTCAATCGTCATCAACACATCTTCTTTCGGTCTTCCCGCAGTTTGATGAGTAATAAAAAAGAAATTTTTCTCTATAAATTTCTCATTTGCCTGAGATTCAACGGCACGTATAATTGCTCCATGAAAACGTTCCCATTTACTGTATCCACACAAATGCATGATATCTCTCGCTCAATAGACCTTGAGGTCATCAAACATTTGCATTTTTGACTCAAACTCCAAACCCGCATCCATGAAAAAAAAGTTATAAATAAGGATATTTATAACTTTTTTTGTAATTTTTACAAGAATTTTTTCGAGGAAATGCCTTGACCTATGCGTGAGATTTGAGAATAGTTACCAAATCAGACTTTTGTTTCACTCCTACCATCTGTTCCACGAGTTTTCCATCTTTAAAAACCAAGAGGGTTGGAATACTCATCACTCTAAATTGTTGAGCCAAGGCAGGAGCTTCGTCTACATTCACTTTTCCTATTTTTGCGATTCCATCTACTTCTTTTGCAACCTCAGTGAGGATAGGAAGCATCATTTGACAAGGACCGCACCATTCTGCCCAGAAGTCTACGAGGTATACTCCTTGAGAAATTTCAGATTGAAAATTGGCTTCGTTGAGAATTGTTGCTGACATAATATTATAATTAGATATATAAAGTATAGCGTTTATTCATTATATTCAATTTTTATGATTTTCAAAATCTTTCTTCCGTAAAATAAGTGGTTGTTATTTGCAACTAATGAGGATAAAGAAACAACTGTTTTGGATAGTTCAATCTTTAAGGACTTTTGAAATCGCAGGAGTTATGATTCAAGATGGCGAATTGATATCAAAAGTCGTTAGAAATCATTGCAGAAAAGTCTGTCCCTAAATTCTTGTCAGGCACAATGCAGGTGCGGATTTTGTACCGAACAAGTCAACAGAATATTCTCCCTATAATCCTGGTAAACTTCTTATGCATGCACGCATTACGAGCATAACTGGAATTGTAGCAGTCAATTGAACTCCAATTACCAAAACGGGGACAGAGCTTTATGAAGGAGATACTGTTCAAATGTCAACAGAGGACACGCAACCATCTATTTCTCCGAATAGAAGCAGGTAGTCCTTTGAGGTGCGACCCAAGGCTCAAGTTTCACTCTTGTGCGTCTTGGTATTCATCAAAAAACAATCTTTCCAAAAAAAATAGAATCATCCTTGATATGGGACACATTTGGAAACAGCAATGGCATTGTTTCCGCACTTTTTGTGTGACTGATTCTTTTATATGTTGTTCTCTCTAAATGCTGTTTCTTTTTTTGTTTCATGTTTTCTCCGTTTACTCAGTAAGTACGGTGAAAGAATCACCAATCCAATGATTCCTGCAAAGAGGGCAATTTTCCCCATTTTTCCTACAAACAGCGAAGCAATTCCAAATGCGAGTGATGCTGAGGTGAGATAGCCGAGGATGGCATATTTCGACCATCCCAAAGCCAAAAGACGATGGTGAAGATGGGTTTGATCCCCTTCGAGCGGATTCTTGCCTTGGAGAAGCCTTTGGATGATGACATATACGGCATCGACTATATAGATTCCAAAGACGACCATCACCGTGGCAATTTTTCCCCCTGAAATAATGGCAAGGGTCGCTAACATAAAACCTAAAAACATCGTACCAGAATCTCCCATAAGGATTTTTTGCTTGACTTCACACCACCAAAATGGAATTAAAAGCCCCACCATAATGATCGATAGTGCCATAATAAACTCGGCATTTTTTACTCCCGCATCGTATTGATCGCTCGCTTGGAGACTGCTTCCTAAGAGGAAGAGTACAAAAAAAGAAGTCGTTGCTAAGCCTGCGGTGTTTCCTTCGATTCCATCACTCCAATTGGTCGCATTAAAGAGAAAGACATACCATATTACGGTGAAGAGAAATGAGATGAGATAGATTTTGAATTGTAAAATTTCGATAAAATACTTTTCCAAATCTATGACACTTCCAAAGATGGTGCTGATGTATCCTATTTTGATAGCCGTAAGCCCGATGATGGCTCCAATCCCAATTTGCATCAACAGTCGCATTTTGGGGCTCAGACGAAACCTGTCATCCAAAAAACTCACCAGAGTGATGAGTCCTCAAAAGACCCAAATCAGACAGAGTTTGTACGTCCAGTCTTGCGTAGCAAGGGTCAATACCAACAATCCCAAAAAAAACACCACTCCCATACTATATGGAATCGGAGCTCTCTTTTTTCCATATTTACTTGGATTGTCGAGGAGATGAAGTCGATAGTAGAGCTTGGAAAGTATCCAGATCAGCGTGATAGAAAGTCAAAAAGATGCTCCAAAAAGGAAAAGAAAGTGCATAGCAGAACGTTAGTTTCTAGTGTTGCCCTTGAGTATAAAGAAAATCCCAAATAGCACAAGCAAAAAATTGAAGTGCTTATTTCTCCACATGGATGTCTTCACGAAACATTCCTACTTCGGTGAGCCCGATGAGTCTTTCGTCTGCGTAAAAATATTTTTTTCCTCCTTTGACTTTGAGTTTGACGAGTTTGGATTTGAAATATTCATAGAGTCATTTTGCAAGAGCTTTTTCGTCTATTCCCGTAACTTCTTCTCAGGTTTGGGTTCCTATGTAGACGGTTTTTGAATTTGCAATCATCCCCAAACACAAGAGATCTTCGGCAAGTTTGTAGAAATAATCTGATTTAAGTTTGTTTTTCTTGGTAAGATAGTAGTCGATATTTTCAAAGAAGTGATTCACATAATTGAGGATATCTCTTTCGGTAATCATAATTCAAAGACGTGTGAGCTCACGAAATCTTTTGATATAGTCATAGATAGATTGAAGGGCAATCCCCGATTCATTGTCCTGACCTCAGATGACAAATTTGATCTCGGTTCCAAAGTTAAAGAGTGTTGAATTATAGGAATCTTCTATAGGAAGGGGAACATTTCCGGTCAGTTTGACTTCTATATAGTCTTCTGCAGTTGAGGGTTTTCTCTCGTTGTATTCTTTTTCATCTTCACTTTCTTCAGGAGCTTGTTGATCGGTAGAACGACGAGTCGGTTTGAAAATTTCTTGAAGTTTTCTACGAAATTCATCGTTGACTCATTGATGAAAGATGCAATCTTCATGGAGTGCATTTTTATTGGAGATTTTGGCTTTTCCATGGTAGACCATCTGGTCGATGAACTGCATCAGCAAGATTGCTTCTCCTTGGGTTTCTACATAAAAGGTAACTCCTACGAGGTCTTTGAATTCTTCTACTGAATAGTATTTTGGGTCAGCGATTTCTTTTCCTGCAATCGAATCGAGTCATTTTTGTCGAGAAATCAGCGAAAAACGAATCACTTTGTGATTTATAGGGGTAAATTTTCCTTTTCTGTAGAGATTTCCATAACGGTCTTTATGAGATTCCTCTATTTGGAGGGGTCTTTCGAGATGCAACATCAAAAATTTTTCATCCAATTTTTCACTACGGTTGATTTTTTCACTGTGCATCACATCCGCAAGGACATACACGATTTTTGCAAAGGCACAATAAATATGTCCGTGGTATTTACTTGTTCTCGTCGCGCTCAGAAATTCTATCGCTTGGGTGGCATTTTTAAAGTTCATCTTTTGAAACGATGTGGGAAGCGGTTTTAGGTATCTTTCTTGGTAGAATTGTTTTGCTTTTTTAAAGAGAATATTCAGTTCTTTGATTCCTTCGGTGCTGGTGATATCAAGATCAAGTCTCTCTTTGATAAAACGAATAATCTTTTTATGATCATCACAGGTAAAGAGAAACATGTCCAAAACGGTCACATCAATCGGTTGAGGTCCTCCATTATTGAGAGAAATAGGAAAGTGACGATCGAGAATGTGTGTATAGATTTCAGAATAAAACTGAGTCATATCAAGGATGCGAGTGTCGCAAATAGTTTCTTTTGAGCCCAAGCCGATATCTGTACAAGTGAGGAGTGTTTTTTCCATAAAATTTATAATAAAGGATGAAAATCGTCTTCTAGTATATCATATTTTTGCTATTCTCCAAAAATTATTCATCAATCATCGAGTAATACACGCTCAGCATTCTAATAATGCGATTTTTTAGGAATAATAGTTCGTATTTTAAACCAAAAAAATAGAAAAATTAGTATGACTTTATGGCTTATGTAACGTACTTTATACTTTTTTTTAAAAAAGTTTGCAATCAGAAAAATATTTTATATAATGCTTCTCGCTTTATAAAGTTTTGGAGAAAAGATTGGGGGTGTAGCTCAGTTGGTTAGAGCGCAGCACTGTCACTGCTGAGGTCGCGAGTTCGAGTCTCGTCATCCTCGCCATTATCTTGGGGCATTAGCTCAGTTTGGCTAGAGCACCTGCTTTGCACGCAGGGGGTCAACGGTTCGAGCCCGTTATGCTCCACCATATTAGTTTATAGGTGAATTTGAGGAAACAGAGTTTTTCCTTGATTATTTTTATTTTTTTATATAATATCGTATGACTGGGTTCGGTAAAAGACCAAGAAGAATGAATTATGCGGTGAATAATATAAGACCGAAGAGTACTTCAAAAGTACAGAACGCCGTAAATCATTACACTACTTTGAAAAAAAGAGTTGCAATTGAAGGTGAAACTAAATGGTTGCTGAACGCTTTTGTAGTGGTAGAAAAAAAGTTGAAAAAATATGGTATTAATATTAACAATATCTAATTATATGGCAAGACTTACATGACACACACATAGAAAGCTCAGAAGAGCTGTGAAACTTATTACTAAAAAAATGAGAAAAAATAGAGCTTAGTCTCTTTTTTGAATAGTTGCTTATTTTATTTTATTTTTTTATCTATTATACTATGGCATTTGATAGATCTAAACCACATGTTAACATCGGAACGATTTGACATGTTGACCATGGAAAAACCACTACTACTGCGGCTATTTCTATCGTCTTAAACAAAAAATATGGTACAGGTGAAGTTAAAAACTTTGCACAAATTGATTCTGCACCAGAAGAAAGAGCGAGAGGTATTACTATCAACACAGCTCATATCGAATATGAAACTGCTGCAAGACACTACGCTCACGTAGACTGTCCTTGACATGCTGATTATGTTAAAAACATGATTACAGGTGCTGCTCAAATGGATGCTGCTATCCTTATCTGTGCTGCTACAGACGGACCAATGGCTCAAACAAGAGAACATATCCTTCTTTCAAGACAGGTTGGTGTTCCTTATATCGTTGTATACATGAACAAATGTGATATGGTAGACGATGAAGAAATGCTTGAACTCGTTGAAATGGAAATCAGAGATCTTTTGAATAAATATGAATTCCCTGGAGATGATACACCAATCATCAGAGGTTCTGGTTTGGTAGCTTTGGAAAATCCTACTGATTATGACAGAGCATATGGAGCGAAAACTATTCTTGAGCTTTTTGAAGCAATTGAAAAATGGGTACCTATCCCAGAAAGAGCACTTGATAAACCATTCTTGATGCCAGTTGAAGATGTATTTTCTATCAAAGGTAGAGGTACAGTAGTTACTGGAAAAATCGAGACTGGAATTATTAAAGTCGGAAATGAAATTGAAATCGTTGGTCTTACTCCAACTAGAAAAACTACTGTTACTGGAGTTGAAATGTTCCACAAATCACTTGACCAAGGTCAAGCTGGTGATAACGCTGGACTTCTTCTCAGAGGTATTGAAAGAGAAGATGTAGAAAGAGGACAAGTTCTTGCTCAACCTGGAACTATTACTCCACATACACACTTCCAATCTGAGGTATACGTACTTACCAAAGATGAAGGTGGAAGACATACTCCATTCTTTAAAGGATACAAACCTCAATTTTACTTCAGAACTACTGATGTAACTGGTGCTGTTGAACTTCCTGAAGGAGTTGAGATGGTTATGCCATGAGACAATATCCAAATGACTATCGAACTTCAAGCACCTATTGCGATGGCAGAAGGTTTGAGATTTGCGATTAGAGAAGGTGGTAGAACTGTTGGATCAGGAGTTGTAGCTAAAATCTTGAAATAATATTGGTTGACAGAAGAGAGAAAAACTTCTCTCTTCCAATTAGCTTATATTATGTTATTTAAAATAAAAGTATGGCGAAAAAAGCACTCGCAAAAATGAGGATAACTATTAAGGCATTTGATCACAGACTCCTTGATGAAGCCGTGAAAAAAATAGTTACCGTTGCAAAAGATTCTGGAGCAATCGTAGTAGGACCTATCCCGCTTCCGACCAAAGTTGAAAAAATTACTGTAAACAGATCAACCTTTGTCAACAAAGATGCTAGGGAACAGTTTGAAATCAGAAGACATAAAAGATTGATTGATATCACTGAACCTACTCCAAAGACACTTGAACTTTTACAAGAAGTTAATATACCAAATGGAGTTGGAGTTGAGATTAAATCACTATAGTCTTATTAATAAATAATTTATAATCATTTCTTTTATGGCAAGAGTTTGTGAAATTACCTGAAAAAGAACTGGAGTAGGAAATAAAAGAAGTCACTCAATGAGGGCTACTAAAAGAAAATTCTATCCAAATCTTTTTTATAGAAATATCAAAGATCCAGAAACTGGTTTTGTATTTCGTATTAGAGTATCTGCAGCTGGGCTCAGAACTCTAAAGAAAAAATGAGTTATGTAAAGTCCAAGTTCCGCTTGGCTTTTTGCCCAGATGGTGGAATCGGTAGACACGCAGGACTTAAAATCCTGTTCCTTGATGGAGTGCGGGTTCGATTCCCGCTCTGGGCACCATACTTTCAAATTATACAATCAAAAAATCATTTATTTTATTATTCACATCACATTATGTTGAAAATCAGAATGGCAAGAGCTGGAAAGAAAAATTTCCCTTTCTTTAGAATCGTCTTGACTGAACATACAGCAGCTCCAAAAAGTGGCTATAAAGACGTATTAGGATTCTTTAATCCTCTTTCAAAAGAGTTTAAAATCAGCAATCTCCAAGCTTTGAAGACGTATGTTTCAAACGGCGCACAATGTTCCCCAAGAGTTGAAAAGCTTTTGAAAACTAACAATATTTCGTTATAAATTGATGACCCCCAATAGTATTGAGGGGTTTTATTTTTTAACTATTTTCTTATGAAAGAGATAGAATTTTTGCAATATATCGTGGAAAATCTGGTAAAGAATCCAAACGATATTCGCATTGAGAGGAGGGAAGATGAACTTTGAGTCCTCTTGACCCTTCAGGTAAATAAAGAAGATATGGGAGTAATTATTGGAAAAAGCGGTAATATTGTTTCTGCCATTCGTTCTCTTTTAAAAATTCTTGGAAATAAAACGAATCAAAGAATTAACCTCAAAGTTTTAGACTAAAAACTCTTGTATTATTTCTAAAAACACATATATTCAAGAAGAATTTTATCTTCTTTATTATCGTATTGTATGTTCATCGAAACTGCTCTTGCTATGTCAAATACTAACGCTGAAAATTGAGGAACTCTCTTTAATTCCAGTATGGATTTTTGAGACTTTATCCTTTTGGCAATTGCCCTCATAGTTTTATTCGCGGGAATTTTCTCGATTATGTATATTCTTTGGTGATGAGTCCTTTTGATTCTCTCTGGATGAAAAGATGACAAGATTAAACCAGCAATCAATTCGATTCGTTATGCGCTTATTGGACTGGGAGTCATCGTACTTTCCATATTCGTCTTCCCAAAAATTGCCGGTCTGCTTGGGCTTGATGTCAGCAAATATTCCTCTCCTGAAAAAATCTTTCTCGAAATCAAAGTTCTCTGAGACAAAATCTTTGGAACCAAAACCTCAACCTCACCCACTATTGACAATGGAACCAACGGAGGACTTCCCGAGGATTTCTCAGATTTATAACACAAAAACTCACCTATAACGGTGAGTTTTTCTATTTCAGCATATTCTTCACAAGTTTTTCATTTTTTCTCCACTTTTCCATCGTTTTGACCCTGAGTGAGAGAAAGACAGGCTTGCCGAAGATATTTTCAAGGTCGAGACGGGCTTCTTTTCCGATGAGAGTAACGAGGCTTCCTCATTTTCCGATGAGAATATATCTTTGAGAATCGGTTTCTGTATGAATATATGCCTGAATCTTGATGAGGTGAGCCTCTTCGTCGATCTCGGATACTTCCACAAAGATGGAGTGTGGAATCTCTTCCTTGGTATGAAGAAAGACCTTTTCACGAACGACCTCCGAGATACGGAAGTGCATATTTTGGTCGGTGTAGTATTCTTCTGGATAATAGAGAGGGGCTTTTGGAAGAAGGGACTTGAGACGTGTGATAATTGCTCCAAAACCGGCGTGACTCAGCGAACTTATCTGGAAAATATCGTCTCATTCTTGTAATAGAAAGACGGGTTTGAGGTCGGTCTTGGTGTAGACTCGCAGAAGTGGAGCTTGGTAGTTTTCAAGGATTTCCTCGATGTATTTTTCTTCATCACCAAGAGGACGGGAAGTATCTATAAAATACAGTATAGCTTCGGCTTCTCTCAAAGAGGTGAGGGCTTGATGATTGATCTGTGTGTTGAAGACTTTATCTGATTGATGGATTCATGGAGTATCAAAAAAGATGATTTGACTCTCATCATCATTGAATATAGCAAAGATTCTTTTTCTGGTGGTCTGAGGGACGCGAGAGACAATGGAGATTTTTTCTCAGATCAATGCATTCACAAAGGTCGACTTTCCTACATTCGGTCTTCCTATAATTGCTACGTATCCGACTTTTTTCTCACGAGCATTCTCAGTACTAAGAATATCTGAAAGATTGATTTCACGCATAGAAGAAGAAAGATAAAAAGATAAAAGACTAAAGAAGAGGACGAGCAAGCTACAAGAGCAAGACCGAAGCCCTGTCATTCCTGCGGAGGCAGAAATCTATTGAAAATATTCCTCCTTAGCTTTCCCTCGTGGAGGAGGGGGAGAAGCAAGAGCAAGAATTGTAGAGACGCCATTTATGGCATCTTCAAGAGCGAGAAGAAAGAGAAACACAAGCAATTCTTCGTCATAAGAGAAAGAGTATCGTGAAAGGAGAAAAAAGCAAATATTTTTGACAAAAAGGACTTCTTCTATACAATGAGCTCACTTTTTTTAAAAGTTATTTTATTTCCTTCTTTATAATTCTATAAAGATAATAACCCATAGGAATATATGGCTAAATATGAACTCATGCTGATTCTCAATCCCAGCATCTCTGAGGAAGACAGAAAAACTTCCCTAGAAAACATCAAAAGCCTTGTAGTTGCGGCTCAAGGTAAGGTTGAGGAAGAAACGGTATGGTGAGACAAGAAACTTGCATACAAGATTCATTCTTCACAAATCGGATACTATGTTATTTACCAACTTGAAATTGATGGAAAAGAACTCTTTTCTATTACTTCAAAAATCAATCTCGATCTCAATGTGTGGAGACATATGTTTGTGAGAAACGAAGACTAATTTATTTTATAAGTAGGAAAATATGAGAACGGTGAACAAAGTGATTCTTATTGGAAATGTTACCAAAGATCCATTAGTAAAAACCACTGAAGGTGGAAAAAAAGTTGCACTTTTTACTATTGCTACCAATAGATATTTTAAAACTTCTGAATGAGAAAATAAAAGCGAATCAGAATTTCATAGCTGTACTGCTTGGTGAAACCTTGCAGAAAGAGTGGAAAGCTTCCTAACAAAAGGAAAACTCGTGTATATCGAGGGAAGACTCAGAACCAGAGTTTTGGAAGCAAGAGAAGATTCTCCAAGATCATTTAGAACAGAAGTGGTGATTTCTAACCTCATATTCCTCAACAAAAGATCTGATTTTTCTGAGACTATCGAAGAAGAAACTTTGGATGATATTCCAGAAGAAGAAGATAGATTTTAATTTCATAAATATTTAAACTATGTCACAAGCAAAATGTCCTCTCCAATGAGTTTCCATTGATTATAAAAATGTAGAACTTTTGGGGAAATATATTACAAAATTTGGGAAAATTACTCCAAGATATTATACTGGAGTATCACTCAAAAATCAAAAAAAGTTGGCTCGTGCTATAAAAAGAGCGAGAACAATGGCTCTTTTACCTTTCGTAAAAAGCTTTGATCCAAATTTTCATGCGTAATCAAAAAAAGACCGAGATTTCGGTCTTTTTTTCTGTTTAGAGATATTTTTTTATTCATGCAAGAACCTCATTGGATAACAACCATCACTCCTCTCTGAGTGCGAGTTCTATAGTGTCTGAGAGTGTTTGCAAGTCTTGCTTTGCTTCCAAGACCATGAGTGGCACTTTGAGAAAGATATTGAGAGATTCACTGGGGAAACATGGGGGATCAAATTCGTCAAGGAATCTTTGGAGTTCTTCGGTAAGATCTTTTGTTGCTGAGTGAAGGTGGGTACAGGAGGAAATAACTTTGATTTCGTTCTTTTGAGTCCCTTTGACTTTTCCAAGACAGACTCCTATAGTATCAAATCGATCTTCCCAAGGCTTGCACATATCTGTAAAAGTCTTTTGATTGGCTTTTGTATGGGCATGTTTGAGGAGTATTTCTAGATTACTTGCAAGTGTTTGAATGCTGGTAAGGTGTTTTTCAGTGTGTTCTAGCAGAAAATAGAGCTCAGAAGCATCAAATGAGAATTCTTCTCATTTTGCTTTTTTCTGTTCGCAGGATTGGTAACGTCTGGCTATTTTATAGAGTTTAAATTTGAGAGTTTCAATCTCTGCGTGTTCACGAATCTCAGGGAGTATACATATTACCTCTTGAAGAGCTTCATTTTGTTCAAAACTTTCTTCTCTTCCTTGGTATTTCAAAGTATGGGCGTGCATTTCAATCAATTCCTTGAGGAGTGCTCTGGTCGAACTGATTGTGTCTTCAAGATTTTGGCAAGCTTCTGTGTGGACTTGATGACAAGGAATTTCTTTTGGTGAATGTGAGGTCATAAGAGATGAGAGAGAAAATAAAGGAGGGTACTATAGAGTAAAAACAAAAAAAGTCAAATTCTCATACTAAAGAATTAACTGAGTTTTCTCCCTGAGGTGTGGGTATGTATCAAACAACCACTCGGGATGTTTCCACAATACGAGTTTTTTAAGATTTGTAAGATTTCCAAAAATGATGTCTCCCTTTTCTTTATCGAGTCAACCAAGAAGACAACTTCCAAGATCAAGATGGGTGATGTATGGTGAATTTTTAAAAATAATTTTGAGAGATTCGAGAGAGATTTTGTCTCAAAATTCGAGCTTCAGATGTTTGAGAGGTGGAAGATGGTCAAATATTGCTTTGATTTTTTTGCATGGCTAGGTAGTCAATCAAACTTTGTTGAAAGTAAGACTAAATTAAATTAAATCCCATTTTTATATTTTTTTTATTGAAAACTGCGTCTCATTTTCTGTCACGTTTCGTCACCCTATCCCCCAGCCCCTTCCCCTAAAATAAGGGAAGGGGAGCCGAAAGATTGAGCTATCAAAATCCCTCAAGCGGGATTTTGATAGCTTCCTTTTACGGGATATAAGGAATAATACAATAAAATATTTTTCCATAGTAACTCTCATATAGGCTGAGGGATTTTTTGGTTTCCTCGGTGTCCATATCTTTGAATGAATTGATTTGAAGGAGAATGATGGAGCATACAGATGTTTTATAAGTAGTGAGAAGAGTATAGCATATTTTTTCAATAAACTCAAAAATTTGATTCTAGTCTTTCTCTTGCAGACATGAAATCGAGCAGTCTTCATGTATTCCTGCTTTCCAACAAAGGGATTTCTGAGATAATAGAAAAGACCAA
>Ga0209373_10002697_pt1 | contig 17309 bp, 11 predicted proteins | sample Higcelweek5metaG_FD_187173 | JGI IMG/M metagenome (GOLD analysis project Ga0209373, IMG submission 187173) | Freshwater pond sediment microbial communities from the University of Edinburgh, under environmental carbon perturbations - High... | ecosystem: Environmental > Aquatic > Freshwater >... | reverse complement strand
GAATATTTCGCTTACTCTTGAGGATTTGGATAGTTGATTGATGCTGGAAAAGGGAGGGATTGGGCGAGCATATAAAGTATTTGGGAAGGAGTTGGGGGAGATAGTGGAGAGGTTGAATGGGGAGTTGGTTTAGTTTTTTAATATTTTTACAATATGAAATATTATTTTTACATAGATGAAACTGGAGATCATTCACTGAGTAGTATTAATGAAGATTTCCCATACTTTTTACTTTGCTGAATATTACTTTCAGAAGATGAAAATAAGAAATTAAATGAACAAATAAATGCTTTAAAATATGACTTTTTTTGAACTACAGAAGTTATTTTACATAGTAGAGACATAAGAAAATGTGATAAAGCTTTTAAAATATTATTTGATTTGGATATAAAAGAAAAATTTTATATTAGATTAAATAAAGTTATTGAAGTTATAAATTTCACAATAATTTCTATTTGAATAAAAAAAGAAGATTATATAAAAAAATATTGAAAAGTTGCCGAAAATCCTTACCAAATATCATTATCATATATGCTTGAAAGATTGATATTTTGTTTATGAAATAATTGACATACCGTAGATATAATTGTTGAGAAAAGATGAAAAAAAGAAGATAATGCTTTACTTGAATACTATAATAAAATTTATAATATATGAACTTATTATGTAAAATCTTCTGATTTTAAACGTAAAATTACAAGTTTTGATTTTAGAGAAAAAAGAAAAAATGATATATGAATTCAAATTGCTGATTTATGTGCTTATCCTATAGTATGACATATAAGAAGTAAAGAATTGAATCCTGCTTTTGATATAATTAAACCAAAATTTTACCAAAAAAATTGAAAGATTTATTGATTTAAGGTACATCCATAAAGGCAGTAAAAAAAGAGTCCTATGAGAACTCTTTTCCGAACGAGGACTCCCCATTCCATATCTAAATGTTATTAATTTATTTTAATAAGTCAAAAATTTTTTAAAAAATCTTTGAAAAATGAAAGAATTGATTTTATCTAAAATGGCAAGTGAGAGTTAAAAAGTTTAGTTTTTTTAGTTTAATTTTTATTTTTTAAGTTTAAGTTTATGAGTGATAATAAATTTCCTCGTGGTTCTGAGTGGAGAAAATGGGATTTACATGTACATACTCCATTATCAATAGAACAACATTACTGAGAAAATAATGAAGAAACATGGAAAAAATACATAGAAGATTTAGAAAAATTACCTAAAGATTTTTCTGTATTATGAATTAATGATTATTTATTTTTGGATTGATATGAAAAAATTTTAAAAGAAAAAAATAGTTGAAAATTAAAAAATATAGATTTGATTTTACCAGTATTAGAATTTAGAATAGAGAAATTTGCATGAATCGAGTTTAAAGAAACAAAAAGAATTAATTTGCATGTAATATTTTCAAATGAGCTTTCTATTGAAACTATAAAAAGTCAATTTTTAAATACACTTGAACAATCATATACTATAGAAAAGTGAGATAAATGGACTAGAGCTATAACTAGAGAGTCTGTATCTGAACTTTGAAAAACTATAAAATCATCAATATCTGAAAATGAGTTATGAAAGTATTGAAGTGATTTAACAGAATGATTTAACAACTTGAATGTTAGTGAAAGACAAATATTTCAATCTTTAGAAAAAGATTGTTTTAAGGGAATGTATTTAATTGCAATATGAAAAACTGAATGGGATCAACTAAAATGGACGGATTGATCTATAGCAACTAAAAAAAGCATTATTAATGAAGCTCATATAGTTTTTACATCTAGTGAATCTATAGAAAAATTTAATAATGCTAAAAGTAAATTAACAGAGCAAAAAGTAAATAATTTATTATTAGATTGCAGTGATGCACATAGATTTTCTGATTCAAAAGATAAAGATAGAATTTGAAAGTGTTTTACATGGATTAAAGCAGATCCAACTTTTGAATGATTAAAACAAATTATTTATGAACCAATAGAAAGAGTAGAAATACAAGCAAATAAACCAGAAGAAAAAACTTGATATCGAGCAATTGATAAAATTATAATAAAAGATTGTGAAGATATAGAAGATTCCGAAATAGTTTTTAATCAAAATTTGAACACTATAATTTGATGAAGATCAACTTGAAAATCAATTTTACTTTGAGCTATTGCAAAAAAATTAAAATTAGAACATAGTCCAGATCTTGAACCGGATTATAGTAATTATATTCAGTCAATTTCTGATAAAATAAGTATTTTTTGGAAAGATTGAACAGAAAATAATGATAGAGAAGTAGAATATTTTAAACAAAGTTATATTTATGACTTATCTAAAAATAGAGAAAAATTAAATGATATTATAGAAAAAATTTTAAGACAAAAATGAAAAGATGAAGAAAAAAATAAAAATAAAGAGTTAGATAATTATAATAAGTTTATTTTTGATAACTCTAAAGCAATTTCTTCAGGTATTTCAGATTTATTTCAAATATTATCAGATATAACAAAAACAAAACAAAATTTACTAGACTTATGAGATAAATCTTGAGTAGAAAAAGAGATAGAAAAATTAAACGAAGAATTAAAAAGAAATTCTACAATACAAATAACAGATGAAGAAAAAATAAAATATGAAGAATTAAAGAAAAAGTTAGAAGATTTGATTAATAAGAAAAATTCTAATAATAATGATTTTGAAAATATTGAAAAATTAAAATTTAATTCTTTTCTAAAAGAAACCATTGATTATGAACTAATATCTATCACTGATGAATGAAGGAAAGAAATTATTAAAACATTTTATATAAAATTAAAAGAAGAATTTAATGAAAAATGGAGTTTAAAGATAGATGAAATAAATAAAAAAATAAACTCAGATAATTTAGAAATAGAAAAACTAATAAAAGAAATTATTGAAAATTCTATTTATATTAAAGTTACTAAAGCTTTTACTGAATCAGTACAATTGCAAGAAATTGAAAAAAAATTAAAAACTCAAAAAGAAAAATTAACACAAATAGAAAGTATTATTAAAAAAATAGAAAGTTTAGATAAACAAAAAATAGAATTAATAAAAAATATTAAAAATTTATATTATAAATATCAAACAGAATCAAATATTATAGTTTCAAAATTATCAGATAAAGTAGATTGATTAGAAATAAAATCTATAATAAGAATTAATGAAAAAAAATATAAAGAAAATTTAGAAAACAGTTTAAATAATATAAGAAGTGAAAATAAATCTGCACTTTTTTCAACGAGTGATAAAATTTTTGAAGTATTTGATAATTTAATAGAATGAAATTTATTTTTTAAATGATGATTTAATGCTGAATCATTATCAAAAAAGATAATGACTGAAAATTTATATGAAATTCATTATGAGCTTATATATGAATGAGATACATTTTGAAAAATGTCAGATTGAAAAAAAGCATTTGTAGTATTAAAATTGCTCTTAGATTTTAGTGATAAAGCATGTCCTATTTTAATCGATCAACCTGAAGATGATTTAGATAATAGATCTATTTGTAAAGAATTAGTCGAGTATTTAAAAAAGAAAAAGAAGCAAAGACAAATAATTGTAGCAACTCATAATCCAAATGTAGTTGTAACTGCTGATGCTGAAGAAATTATTGTAGCAAATCAAAATTGAACTTGAACTCCAAACAATAATTGAAAGAAATTTCAATATATTTCTTGAAGTTTAGAGAATACTAAAAGTTTAGATAAAGTAATTTTAACTACATCTATTTTAAATTCACAGTGAATAAAAGAACATGTTTGTGATATAGTTGAATGAGGAGAAGTAGCATTTGATTTAAGAAAGAAAAAATATAAATGAAATTCCTAAATCCTTGTAAATCTCCCCAAAAACATACTAAAATAAACAAAACAATTTATTTTCAAAAAAATACTTATGCAACCACAAAACTTCCTAATCTACACAAACACTGACTGAAAAACGAAACTTCAAGTAAATATTGAAGATGAAACTATTTGGCTAAATCAAGAGCAAATAGGACTTCTTTACGGAAAATCCAGAACAACCATTACATGACATATAAAAAATATTTTTGATGAGTGTGAACTTGATAGAGAAGTGGTATGTCGAGAATTCCAACATACCACTAAACACTGAGCAATAAAGGAAAAAACACAAACGATTACCACAAATTATTATAATCTTGAAATGATTTTATCAGTTTGATATAGAGTAAAATCCACTGAATGAACCAAATTTAGGAAATGGGCAACAGAAAAACTCAAAGAATATTTAGTGAAAGGTTTTGTAATGGATGACGAAAGACTAAAACAATGATGAGCAAAATCTAGATATTTTGAAGAATTATTGCAAAGAATAAGAGATATTAGAAGTAGTGAAAGAAATTTTTATCAAAAAGTTACTGATATTTATGCGACCAGTATAGATTATAAAAAAGATGATACACTCACAAAAGAATTTTTTGCAACCGTTCAAAATAAAATGCATTTTGCAGTTCATGGAAAAACAGCAGCAGAAGTAATAAATGAAAGAGTAGATTCTAAAAAAGAAAATCTTTGACTTACAAATTTTAAATGAGACTATGTAACTACAAAAGATATTTGAATCGCAAAAAATTATTTACATGAAGAAGAACTAAAACAATTGAATTTAATAGTTTCTATGTATTTGGATTTTGCAGAACTACAAGCCACAAATTGAGAACTTATGAAAATGAAAGATTGGATAAATAAACTGGATTATTTTTTAGTTTGAGCCAATAAGAAAATACTTGATAATTCTTGAAAAATAAGCCATGAAAAAGCTATGAAAAAAGCAATAAATGAATATGATACATATAGAAAAATAGAAGATAAAAATTATTTAAGTGATTTTGATAAAGAAATAAAAAAATTAAAAAATATTTAATAAAAAACTATGCAAAAAATCCCACTTTCCAACAAACAATATTTCTCCATTCTTTGAAGTTGAATTGAAGCATTTGAATGAGAAAAAAGCTATTATTCAACATCATCTATAAAATGAACTGAAATATGAGAACCAGAAGAAATCATATTGTATGATAAAAAACCTTCAAGAGCAAATATGCAACCTATTGAAGGAGCTGTTTGATTTGCAAAAATGTCACAAACTATAAAAGTTTTGAAAATAAACAAAGATTTAGCTGAAAAATCTATTCTTTCAACTGGATTTTCTTTGATACTTCCAAACAAAGAACTTGTTTCAAGTGATTATCTTAAATTTTTCTTTATATCAACCGATTTTAATTCTCAAAAGGACAGTTTATCAACTGGGTCAACACAGGTTGCAATAAACAACGAATGAATAAAAAAAATCTCCATCCCTCTCCCTCCTCTCCCACTCCAACACCTCATCGTCCAAGAAATCGAAAAACAATTTTCGAGACTAGATGAATGACTTGCTTCACTCAAAAGAGCCAAAGAAAATCTCAAAAGATACAAAGCTTCTGTGCTCAAATCAGCTATTGAGGGGAAATTGACGGAGGGTTTTAGAGATTCACACAAACTAGAACCAGCAAGTAAATTGCTAAAAAAGATTTTAGAAGAAAGAAAAAACAAGTTTTTATCTGAAAATCCCTGAAAAAAATACAAAGAACCTGAAGCAATCAAACCAGAGGATGTACCAAATATTGAGTTGCCTGAGGGGTGGGAGTGGGCAAACATAGAAAGCATTTGTGAAAATATTGTTGATTGTCCACATAGCACTCCAAATTTTCAAAATTCTTGATTTAATTGTATTGATACAAACTCTATTAAACCTTGAAATATCATTTATGAAAAAATTAGATTTGTAAATACAGAAACTTACAAATATAGAATACAAAGAATGAAACCACAAGAATGAGATGTTTTATTCAGTAGAGAATGAGCATTACTATGAATCGCTTGCATCGTTCCTAAATGACTTGATTTTTGTTTATGACAAAGAATTATGATTTTTCGCTTACCGAAATTATTCAATTCTAAATTATTTGAATTCTTTTTAAATAGTGAGATCTCTAAAAATCAATACAAAAAGAAAATAACAGGTACCGCAGCACCTCATTTAAACATCTCAGACATAAGACAACTAATCCTCCCTCTTCCTCCTCTCCCCGAACAAAACGAAATAGTAAAAATCGTTGAAGAAAAACTTTCAGTCGTGGAAAAACTGGAAAAACTCGTAAATGAAAATATTAAAAAAGCAGAGAATTTGAAACAATCTATTTTGAAAAAAGCCTTTGAGGGAGAGTTGGTGAAGGGAGAATAATAACTTGCATTTTTAATAGTATCACTTGCATTTTATATTATTATGTTGCAGTTTATTTTAAATTATGTTGCAATTATTGCAACATTTACTATAATTTTTTGCAACATTTGGGAAATAATTTTTAAATTATGAATAAACAAGAAAGAATACATTTCATTTTAGCATTATTAGAACAAAAAGAAACTATCAAAGTTTCTGATATTTTAGAAGTATTAAAAATTGATAGAACTACTGTGTATAGAGATTTCAAAGAATTAGAAAGACAAAATGAGATCCAAGAAGTGTGAAAATGAATCTACAAAAAAAAACTCAATCCTCTCAATTATTTACAGACACCTTTTTTTCAAAGAGCAAAAAAATGATACAATTTTGGTTTTTTAGCAAATTATAAACCAAATGAAACCTTTTTTTTCACACCAAATCAACAAAAGATACTAGAAAATTCTATATCAAATATCGACATTCACACGAATTTTTATCTCAATAATAAAAGACTTTTAGAGATAACATTGATAGATCTGAGTTTTGCATCCAGTTATCTTGAATGAAATACCTATGATTATCTTGATACTGAAATACTGATAAAATACCATGAAATAGCAAAACAAAAATCACAAGATGATACACAAATGATTTTGAACCACAAAAAATGTATAGAATATATGGTATTTTATAAAAAAGAACTTCTTTTTTCCAAACAAACATTTTTTGAAATCCATACTTTGCTTTGAGATTGACTTTTACCAAAAGAAAATTTGTGAATTATTAGAAATAAAATAGTAGAAATATGAGCTTCAAGTTATTCTCCGCTTGATAATAAATTTCAATTGGAAGAACAGTTTGAAATATTTTTACACAAACTCAATCAAATAAAAAATCCTTTTGAACAATCACTTTTTATACTTGTATTTATTCCATATTTTCAAGTTTTCTTAGACATAAATAAAAGAACTTCCAGAATGAGTGCCAATTTACCTCTTTTGAAAAACAATCTTCCTCTCATTTCACTCTTAGCCGTAGAAAAAAGAACCTATATCAATGCTATTTTGTCAGTTTATGAGCTTGGTGATGTGAGTCTGATGCGAGACCTGTTTGTAGAAAACTACCTCCTCAATATGAAAAGATATATTTAATAACAAAAATTTATGACCCTCGATAAAGACCAAATCTCCTGAAAGATTCGGTGACTGTGCAATATCTTGCTTGACGATGGGATTAGCACGGCTGATTACCTCGAACAACTCACCTACCTGCTGTTTCTCAAGATGGCATACGAAAAGACCTTGCCACCCTACCACCAACCAAGCAAGATCCCTGAGCATCTCAACTGGGCAAGCCTTGCCAGATTGGACGGGGACGAGCTCGAAGTACATTACCGTCATACCCTTGAAGAACTTTCCAAAAAAGAAGGGATGCTCGGGCTTATTTTTAGAAAATCACAAAACAAGATTTCTGATCCTGCAAAACTTGCCAGAATCATCAGTGAGATAGGGAAAATAGACTGGAATATTCTCTGAGTCGATGTGAAAGGAGAGATCTATGAAGGACTTTTGGAAAAAGTTGGAGAAGATACCAAATCAGGTGCTTGACAGTATTTCACACCAAGAAGTATTATTTGGGGGATGGTAGAAGTGATGAGACCCAATATTGAGACCACTCTATTTGATCCATGTTGTGGAACAGGAGGATTTTTACTTGAGGCTCATGACTATATATTGAAACATGCAAGCCTTGACCGTGATGCACAAAAAAAACTCAAAAAAGACCTGATCTTTGGTCAAGAACTCGTGGCAGGGACGGCAAGACTTGCGGTGATGAATATGTTTTTGCATGGGATAGGAGAAGAAGCAAGCCCGATAGAAGTTGGGGACAGCCTCATCAAAGACCCTTGAAAAAGATACAAAATGATCCTCACCAATCCTCCATTTGGCAAAAAATCCACTGACCGTTTCACGACCTCCGACGGAGAGACTTCCAAGTCCGATTCTGCCATAGTCCGTGATGATTTTCGGACGGTGACTTCAAACAAACAGCTCAACTTTGTCCAACATATCCATACTTTGCTTGAGATCAACGGGACTGCGGGAGTGGTGCTTCCCGATAATGTGCTTTTTGAAGGAGGTGCAGGGGAAACCATCAGAAAAAAACTCTTGCAAGAATGCAATCTTCATACGATTCTGAGGCTTCCTACGGGGATCTTTTATGCCAACGGAGTCAAAGCAAATGTGCTCTTTTTTGAAAAAAAACCAGCCAGCGAAACTCCTTGGACTCAAGCCGTTCGGTTCTATGATCTGCGTACCAACGAGCACTTTTCACTCAAACAAAACCAACTCTCTCACCAACACTTGGAGGATTTCATACAGTGCTATCATGCTGCAAATTTGGCTCTGAGACAAGCAACCTATAGCGAAGACAACAAAGACGGAAGATGGAGAAAGTTTTTGTATGAAGACATTATCAAACGAGACAAAACAAGTCTTGATATTTTTTGGATCAAAGATAGAGCTTTGGAAGAATCCCAAAATCTTCCTTCTCCTGACCTAATAGCAGAGGAAATCATTATTGATCTACAAAATGCACTGGAAATGTTTCGTGAAATCGAATGAGACTTGAAAGGATAGTCTCTTTTTTTGTGATTTTTATTCGTACCTCAGAGCATCAATCGTCTTGAGCTTGGCAGCCTTCCACGCTGGAAGCAGTCAGAAAAGTATTCCCATAGCAATTGCAACTCAGCTGGAAAGGAGTATGACATCAGGCGTAATAATGGGGGTAAATTCACTTAAAAACTTTTTTATAGCGTATGCAATTCAGTAGCTTACTCAAATAGCAATCACACAACCCAGCAAACTCAATACTACTGCTTCGATGAGAAACTGAGACATAATATCGAGCTTGGTGGCACCGATTGCTTTTTTTATTCCAATTTCACGGGTCCTTTCGGTCACCGATACGAGCATAATATTCATAATCCCAATCCCGCCGACTATCAGGGCAATTGACCCAATGGCAGCAAGGAGAATACGCATCTTCCCGATGATTTCATCAACCTGTTTGAGAGCATCTTCGTTGGTAGAAACTCGAAAATCAACCTGACTGGGAGAAGGCGCTCTATTACGAAGATAGAGAAAGTATTGAAGATTTTTTTTCACCGTATAGATATCAAGAAATTTGCTTGCAAATACTTCAAGTTTTTCAATATCTTTGGAACCAAATACTTTTGCTGAGGTGGTGTATGGAATAAAAGCATAGCCATCCGCTTGCCATTTGTTTTGCTTTTTAAGAACTCAGATCACAGTAAAATTACTTCCTCCGAGGGAAATCTTTTTTCCAAGTGGGTTTTGTTTGTGGAAGATTTCCCAGACTGCATTATACCCGAGTACGATGACTTTTTGAGAGTCAGCATATTCTTTTTTGGTGAAGGTATGACCATAGAGGGTCTCATAGTCTTTTACTTGAAAATATCCTTTTGATGTCCCTAAAATACTTAAAAAACAATCCTTACTTTTGTAGACACATGAGGTCCAAAGAGGGGCAGTGTACATCACAGAATCTACCCCATACACTTTTTGTGGAATTTCCTGAGCAAGTTCAGGAGTAAATATATTTTTCAATACTGGTGCTTCTATCGGAGTCTGTGCTTTTTTCTCACTTGGGTCGGGCATAGTCGCATAGTTTTTTTCAATCGAGATAAGATTATCGATATTATCAAAAGATTCAAGAATTGATTGTTTTGCTCCTTCCCCAACTGCCAACATAATTATCACCGAAGAAATCCCTATCACAATTCCGAGAAGTGAGAGAAGAGAACGGAGTTTATTGGAAAAAATCGAGGAAAAAGCCTGCTTGAAAAGAATCTTTGGATGCATAAAATAAAATTAGTGAATAGGGAAATAAGTGAATAGTGAAAAGTTACAAAAGCAAGAAGAAAAAGAAAAAAATCTTAGGGATCGAATATTTTCGTTCCTATTTTCGCTTCCTTTGTCGTTCCATTTTGTCATTCCTGCGGAGGCAGGAATCTATCAAATGAGACCTCCTTATGGTATTCGTACCACTCTAAACAATCAGTCCATCTCGAATATGAATGATTCTTTGAGCAAGATTGGCAATATCTGGCTCGTGGGTGATGACAATAATAGTTTTTCACTCAGCATTGAGAGCGAGAAAGAGATCCATAATCTCTTGACTGGTCTTGCTGTCAAGCGCTCAGGTAGGCTCGTCTGCGAGGATGATTTTGGGAGCAATTACCAGTGCTCTGGCTATTGCTACTCTTTGCTTTTGTCCTCCAGAAAGCTCACTAGGGAGGGACTTATACTTCGTCTTCAATCAGACGCTTTCAAGCGCATTTCAGGCACGCGTGGAGGCTTCTTCAAGAGAAAACCCCTGATAGAGTAAGGGAAGCATCACCTGTTCGATCACCGAGAGACGTGGGATAAGTGAATAGTTTTGAAACACAAATCCTATCTGCTGTCTACGAATAAAAGCTTGTTTACGGTCAGAGAGATGATGAACTTTGTTGCCATCAAGATAGTATTCTCCAGAGGTTGGAGTATCAAGGAGACCGATGATATTCATAAGCGTTGATTTCCCTGAACCACTTGGTCCCATAATCGAGAGAAATGTTCCTGCTTGTACTTCCAGATTGACTCCATCAAGAACCTTGAACGATTCTCAAGCAATTTGATAGGTTTTGGTGATGTTTTTGAGAGCTAAAAGCATAAGGGAATAGTTAAGAGTGAAAAGTGAAGGAGGATTTGTTGTCATTTTTTTGTAGAGACGTCCATTTATGGCGTCTTGGGACGCCATAACAGACATTTTTTCAAGGCTCAATTGGATTGGTGGATCTTTCATAGGAATTTACTGAAGGTATCTGAAAAATTGTCTCTACATTCCATTTCCTTCAAAATCTTCTGGTTTGAATTGATTGGCATCATAGTCAATTTCCAAGACCTGCTCTCACTCTTTGAGCCCTGAGACGATTTCGATATTGTTTCCATCAGCATATCAGGTTTCGACCTTTTTCTTGACCTTTTTTCCATTTTTTTCTAACACAGTAACCGTAGACACTCACGTGTTTTCATCAACCTGTACAGCAGTATAAGGCACGGTAAGAATTCACAAAAGCTCTTTGAGAAGGATTTCAACATTGGCTTTCATTCCTGAGAAGATTTTGTGGTTGTTTGTTGTCAGAAGGATTTTGACTTCATACTGAGTCGCTCATCCATCTTGAGAATCTTTTGGAGTAGAGTTGACTTCACTCACTTCTCCCTCAAAGCTTCCATTTTCAATTCCATCATAATGAACCGTTGCTTTTTGTCCTTTTGAAATTTTGGTAATATCTACTTGATCCACCATCACACTGATTTCAAGAATATCTGGATTTTCAATCACAACCATACGCTCATCGTTTTCCCCAAGTACATCGGCAACTTGGTAGTCGTTTCGGGTCACGAGTCCGTCAAAAGGGGCTACGAGCTCGTAGTTTTTGAGTTTTTCTTTTTCATTATCGAGTGAAATTTGCGCTTGTTTGACATCGTTTTGAGCCAAAGAATACTCGTCATTTTGGGTTTTGTTGGCAAAATCATCCACTTTCTTTTGTGCTTCTTTGACGGCGAGCTCTGCTTGCTTGACTTCTTTTTCTTTTGAATAGCTTTCAAAATCCTGATTGGAAAGAAGTTTCTCATAATCACTTTGAAGCTTGGCAATCTCTGTTTTTTTATCATCGATTTTGCGAAGTTCTTGTTTTTCTTTTTCGCTTAAAGCTCAGCTTGAATAGGTGAAAAGCATCTCTTCTTGCATTTTAGTGACCGCTTGTGATTGCGTAGCAACGTCATCTTGCTTGGTTTCAAGTTCTTTTTTTAAATCATCTTTGATCTCATCAGGAGTTTTCAGTGTTTTGAGTTTTGGGATAATATCCTTGATCGTGAGTGTTTTACTCGAAGCATCTTGGGACAGGGTGGTGGCAACACTACGAAAACTTGAAATGATCTCTGTGGTTAATTCTCCCGCATCAATACTGTTATCAAGCCCATCTAAAGTTGCATCAGAAGCATTCATCACAGAAGTATAGAGTATTATTTCTTGATTCAAGAGTTCTTGGAGCTTTGTGAGGTCATGAGTATCAGTGTTTTGATTGTAGGCTTTTTGAAGATTGGAAAGGAGCAAGTTGGATTTTCTAAAGGCATCAATCGAGAGGTTCTTTATCTGAGAGCTTTTGACACTATAATAAATCTGATAATCATAAACATATTTTTGGTCTCCTTTAAATTGAAGGAGTTTGTCGATTTCGGTGATATTTTTGGAAAGATCGGCAACATTTTTTTTGAGGTCAAAATACTCTCTTTCGATACTATCATAATAATCTGTTTGTTTGTCTTTGAGGGTATCGTCAAAGTTTTTATTCAGTTTTGCCAGATCTCCTTCGAGTGTGGAAAGTTTACTTTTTGCCAAAGAGAGCTCTTGCTCTTTTTCTTGTGGAAGTCTTTTGCGTGTTGCATCAGATGCTTTGAATTCTTGAAGCATCGCATCGTATTCCTCCTGAGCCTTAGTGATAGCAAGCTTGGATTCGTCTCATTTGGTGGTCGTTTCTTTTGATGCATAGATGAGATTTGCTTTCTTATTTTCAAGCGTTTTCTTGGCATCATCAAGGTCCATTTGAGCTTTTTCACGTTCAAGAGCATTATCTGAACCTCCCGAGAGTTTCGAAAGTTTGACTTCGGCATTTTCAAGTGCTATCTGAGCGATTTCGATCTGAGACTTGACGCTTTGGGTATCGAGCTTGGCAATTACATCTCATTTTTTGACTCTATCTTGCGTTTTTTTATTGACTTCAACAATTCTCGCTGGAAGGGAAAACTTAAGCTTTTGTTGATTCTTTATCTTGGTAGTACCAATGAGCGAAAGCGTAGAATTGAGGTCTTGTTTGACCACAGGAAGCGCTGTTTTTTGGGTAAATTCAGTTTGAGTATCAAGATGAGCATCTGGATTTGAATAATAATAAGCATATCCACACCATCACCCAATTCAAATAAGGAGAAAAAGGGTTGTAACAAAGAGTTTTTTATGTTTCATAATAATCTATAAAAATATATCCAACTTTATAATATTATTCTCAAAAAAAATGCAAATAAAAAAATCACAATATGTATTATACTTGCTATCTAAAAAAGCATTTTCACGCTTAATGGTAAATCTGTCGTGAATACAAAAAAATAACACAACAATAAACATTTCTGAATAACAAGTTTGGGGGTTAACTGCAAATATGCAAATATCTCAAATCTACATTTTACCTTGGAAAATTTATTTTTCTGAATACAATATTTCTCGTGATAAAGAATTCCGTATATCCTAACCTTCCTTTTATGCAAGACACAAAACAAATCTTCCAACTCTTTTCTCAGGCAATTTCCCCTTTTACCTTCCAGAACCAAGACCTTTCTCGCATTCTTTTTATTGCTCTTATGACCCACTCAAGTATCCTTATTGAAGATTTACCATGAGTTGGAAAAACCACCCTATCAAAAGCACTTGCCAAGCTTATGTGACTCCAAATAACTCGTATCCAGTGAACTTCTGATTTGCTTCCACAAGATATTCTTGGATGAGAATACTATGATTTTGATGAGAAAAACATCAAAATAAAAAAATGACCTATTTTCACAGAACTCCTCTTGATCGACGAAATCAATCGTATGAATCCAAAAACTCAATCCGCTTTTCTCCAAGCCATGGAAGAAAAATGTGTCCATCTTGCGGGGAAAGTCTTTCCACTCAGCGAGCAATTTCTTGTGATTGCTACCCAAAATCCTATCGAACATCTTGGGACCTTTCCACTCCCTGAAGCTCAAAAAGATCGTTTTGGAGCACGTATCTCACTCACTCGTCCTACTGAAACCCAGATGTTGGACTTAATTCTGCACCACGGATTTTCAAAAATCGAAGATTCTCTTCAAAAGCTTCTTCCGATAGCGACTCACGAAACGATGAAACAATGGTTACCTGAAATCTTACATGTTGGAATCAGTGAAGATGTTGCGAAACGACTTATACGTTTCTTTCAGTTAATTTCTGAAAGTCAATACATTCTCTATCCTCTTTCTCAGAGAGGAATTTCACTCTTTTTGCTTGCTTGTCGTGCCAGTGCGTGTATTGAAGGTAGAGAATACATCATCCCGAGTGATGGGGAAAGATTGGTGATTGCATTTCTTGCTCATCGTCTTGAAATCGAACAAGGACACGAAAACATCCTATTAGACCTCTACAAAAAAGCCTTTTCATTTTTTTAATATGATACAACGACTCAAGAAATTTTTCAAATATCATTCATGGCTCTCAAGAGCAGGTTTTTTATTGTTTCTTGTTGGTTTTTTTTTGATGCTGATTGCATACCAAAAGGGAATTCAAATTCTCCTTTTTATTCCAGCACTCACTCTCACTTTATTTTCCTATGCTCTTTGGGACTATTTTTGGATTTCAAGAAATGTCCGTTTTGCCCTACGAGAAGAACATGGAACCTATTACCTCAAGCTCTTTTTTCCAAAAAACAAATTTCTTCAATTCAATCTCATTTCTCAAAACTCATCGTGACACAAGCATTTTGTCAAACTCGATACCGAACTTGCTTATCAATTTGACCGTGAAAATGAATATTCCCTGACTCTCTTGGTCTTTGGTCGTTTTAATATTTTTAGAAATGTGTATCAGATAGGAAACATTCATTTTTCAAAACAAAAACTTCCATTTGAATATTTCCTAGTAGAAAAATACCAAAATGCTCACGCTCTTCGCTCGGTAGATCCACTCAAAACCTCTTTTGCAAATAGCCCCTATGTCAGACAGCACTATACACAAAGATTATATTGAGATGGTCAAGGAAATATGAAAATTCAAAGTCCAGTGCCACTCAAAACTCTCAGTCGTTTTCGTCGTGAACTTCTCCACTCTCTCTTGGTTCTGATTGCCTGCATTGGAATTGCAATAGAGTGGCAAGACCTTTTTCTTGATGTCTTATTAGGAATGAGTATTGCTATAGTTGTGTGTATTCAATACTTCAAAATCCATCTCGCAGAAAAATGGAAGAATCTTATCATGGTCATAGCTTTTGTCTGCATGCTCGGTTTCACCGTCTCGAAATGAGATATGTCAGGACCTTGAAGCGTCTTTCTTACTCAAATTCTTATTTTTCTGAGACTCTTCCCCAAAGGGTTTCAAAACTCATTTTTCTATATTTTTCTTTCGCTATTCGTACTAGTTGCTATCTCACTTTTTTCCAACCAGATACGGTATATATTTCTCTTTGCTCTGTATATTATCATCTCGATTGCTCTCTTTTTTTCTATTTCAGGAAATGAAAGCTTTGATGATGAAATCTATACTTTTTCTACCTTTCATTCGACCTTCGCACAGTCTCTCTCTATTATTGGCATGTTTATCTGCATCACAGTACTCTATTTTTTGATTCCTCATGGAAACAAGGTGGAAGATGCTCAAACTTTTTGAGATTCCAATTCTGATAGTGTTATCTCTGGTTTCAATGACAAGATAGAACTCGAAAATGTTAAAAAGATTTCAGAGGATACAAGAAAAATCATAGTTATTGAAAATACTTCCCCCTGAGAAATTGCCAAATTACCACTCAGATATTTTGTTGGGCAAAAATTCGACCGTTTTGAGAATAATAGTTGGATTCCTGTGAGATCGTATGGGTATGAAGATCTCCCTACTCTTCCATTATACAAAGAAAGAATTCAAGCTCTTCAAATGACCTATTTCCTCGTAGGGGGAAAAAATATTTTTCTTCCAGCAAAACCACTCAAATATGAATGAGAAAGAAGACTCAGACCTATGGTTACCCGTAGTTCTTGAGATATCTGAGAATTACTTTACAAAATAGACGAACCTGCAGGGATGATTTTTTCATTTTTAGTAGATAAACACGACCAATTTGTAGCTCGAACCAAACAAATTTCTATCCAAAAAAGCACCGAAGCGAACACAAAAATCTTTAATTCTTTTCTAAAATCTCTTCCAGAATCCGCAAAAAAGACTCCTTTTGCACTTTCAAATTATATCAAAAACCAAGCTGGTTTTACGTATTCTATCAATGATATTGCAGGCAATCTTGGTGATTTTCTCTATATCAAGAAACAATGACACTGTGAATATTTTGCCACCACTCTCGCAGTTACTCTCCAGCGACTCGGCTATGATGCTCTCTTAGTCAATGGATATGCTGTTGGGGAGTATAATGATATAGCAAAAAGCCTCGTTCTACGTGCTAATAATGCCCACGCATGGGTGGAAGTTTGGGATCAAGAGAAAAAAAAACGGGTTATCCTTGACCCAACTCCATCAACTCAGGACTCTGATAGCCTTTTGAAGACTATTGAAACACAAATAGAAAAACGGTATGATTATCTTGACATTAAATGGTATACAACAGTAGCATCCTATACTCAATACGAACAAATCCTTTTTTATTATTCTATTTTTCTCTTTCTCTCTGATTGGTGGTGGGGAATCATTATTGGTGGAATGGCAGGATGAATCCTTTTTCAACTCATCAAAAAAAGAAAAATCATTTCTACACTCAGTGCTCGTGAGTATGTATGAATGCTTATTTGAGTCGCTTTCAAACAAAAGTATGGAAATATCGAGCAACTCAATCAGCAACAAAAAGGATGGAATGAACTCTTTTATGGAACAAAAAAGTATAGAAAAGCAATTTTTCTCAAAAATATATATTCACTCATTCTCAAAAAAATCACTCAGAAAAAATCATAATTCTTGACCAAAAAAGAAACAAACTGTATGATGCGTTTCAAAAGGTTTTTTTTAAAATACCTGCATTGAAAGTCAAGAGAGGAATATTTGAAATCAAGGCAAAAAAAGATATAACCTCCTTTGGTAATAACATTACCCTTAAATATTCGTAATTTGAAATATATAGTTTCAGACATGTGGATTTTAAAGCAAAATAAGTATGAGTAAAAATCACCAAATAGGTGTAAAAAAGTTTGGTATTTTTTTTGAAAAGGAATATAATT
>Ga0209373_10002696_pt1 | contig 17310 bp, 18 predicted proteins | sample Higcelweek5metaG_FD_187173 | JGI IMG/M metagenome (GOLD analysis project Ga0209373, IMG submission 187173) | Freshwater pond sediment microbial communities from the University of Edinburgh, under environmental carbon perturbations - High... | ecosystem: Environmental > Aquatic > Freshwater >... | reverse complement strand
ATAAACTTATCGATTTTCATTTTGTCATCCTCGCGCCCGCCTGAAACGCTGTGACACTGCGGGCATGAATGCGAGGATCTCGGTTATTTAGACAAAATTAAAGGGACTTACGCTTCGCTGAGCGTGTCCCTTTTGTTCATATTGAAAAGGAAATATTTTTTCAGGCTGTGCGCTTCAAATAATAAAGAGTTTTTTGCGCATCAACAACTTCGTCTGCTATGACAAATTCAGATTCCTCCAGGAAAAAAGGGACGCCATTGAGAACATTCATCTTCATCAAACCTTCGCTAGAAAAGTTTTTATAATGAATCACCCATCTCTTATTTATTCCCTTAACAAGTCCATTTTCGAGGCCTCCACCCAAAAAGAAGTCTTCGTCCTTACTCCATCATCTTCGCATGCATAAGTTTTTCCTATTATCAACGGCATTGGCTTTCCAATCTCCAAAATCTGTGCTGACATACCTTCCTCCTTATTTTGAGCTTTATTATTTTTTGCCATCTTCTTCTAGTCAAAAAACTTCCATTTGCCTTATTACTTTTGGCATTTTTATCAATTATTTCTTAGTTCCCCGCCCCCAAATAATTATAATCAATGGGCTCTTAAAAAAACAACAAAATTACCTCCTCGAAGATAAATTCTCTTATACTTTTTCTTCATGCATATGCATTCAGAGGTAAAATTTACAAGCACCAAACCATCGCCTTCAGTAGGAAGAAAATTTTCCACCCTTATTTTTAATATCTCTTTATTAAATATTTCTTTTCCGCAAGATGCGCAAAATCTCTCCATCTCAACTGGGGCAGAATGTTCCTCTGCAAAAATTTCCTCTCCATTCTTAAATAATTTAATCAAAACATTTGCCGCACCATCTTTTTTGATTTCTTGAATGTATGCAAGCATTTCAAATTCATTATTTATTCCGAATTTCAATTTTACACCTCCATTAATTAGTTGCCAAAAAACCTAATCAATAAATCCCAGTTTGTTTTACGATATAAACATCGACTATTCCTAATGTTCTCAAAAGAATGGTGAAGCCTGCTTTTTTGACATAGAAAGGAATTCCAACCATAACTTCTATAGCTCGATTCCTCCCTTCAATATTAAGCTGAGCACAACGCTCCCTTCTCAATGGAATCTCCTTAAACCAAAAAACTTTTCCATTAGACAAAAATGGCACCCCGAATTGAAGGATGTGATAATCTGGTGGCATATCAAATATCAATACGCCTCCTACGCCTCCGCCCAAGACAGTAGGCCATTCAAAACCCTCACCAATCTTTCCTAGAGTATGCATCTTTCACCTCCTAAAAAAATTTCAAAAAACTATCCTTTTTCTATCCCTTGTCTTTTAATTCAAGTCATTATATAATATTACATAGGAAAAATTTAATCAAGCCTTGATATAGCCTCACCAACTATGGAGCTTGTGTTTTTGAAAAGTTTAGCAAAATAAACTTTTATAAGTCGCCCAAATAAAACCGGGAAGCTGAGTGGAACCGTCCTTAAATTCAAAAGGACCTCGGCAAATTCTAAGTTTTGTTTTGGCGATTTTTTATTTCTTAAAAATAATTATTTATTATTTAGTTAACGCATTAACGAGTTAGCGAGTTAATAAAAAAACACTGGTAAGAAATAAACTTTATTGGAAAGTAATTCATTAATAATAATTTAAAAAATATAAATAATATGCAAAAAGAAACTCAAGAAAAAAAGGAAATACTCAAACACTCCACTGCTCATATTCTAGCTGGGGCAGTTTTAGAAATGTTTCCTGAGGCTAAATTTGGCATCGGACCTGCAATTGAAGATGGATTTTACTATGATTTTGATCTTCCTCGAACATTGATTCCTGAAGACTTAGAAATCCTCGAAGAAAAAATGCGCAATATAATTAAGGAAAACAGTTCTTTTGAAAGAAAAGAAATTTCCATTGATGAAGCCCTCGAGCATTTCACCAAACTAAATCAGACTTATAAAATTGAACTAATTAATGACTTAAAAGATACTGGTCAAGAAAATGTTTCTATCTATAAATCCGGTCACTTTACTGATCTTTGTAAAGGGCCCCACCTCGAATCTACAGGAAAAATAAATCATCAAGCCTTTAAATTAACTAAAATTTCTGGCGCTTACTGGCGGGGGGATGAAAAAAATATCCAAATGCAAAGAATTTATGGCGTAATTTTTAATGATAAAAAAGAATTAAAAGAATATTTATTTCAACAAGAAGAAGCTAAAAAGAGAGATCATCGTAAACTGGGTAAAGAATTGGACTTATTTCACATTGATGAAAAAGTTGGACTTGGTCTGCCCTTATGGCACCCTAAGGGAGCCATGCTCTGGAGAGTAATTGAAGATTTCTGGTACAAGGAGCATCTTAAAAATGGTTACGAATTAGTACGCAGTCCCCACATTGGTGGCAGGAATTTATGGGAAACTTCTGGACATTGGGGATTTTACAACGCCAGTATGTATCCTCCAATTGAAATAGGACAGAATCTGGAAGAAAAAGAAAATAAAATTGAAGCCAAGGAAAGTGAAGAATATTTACTTAAGCCTATGAATTGTCCTTTTCATATTCAAATTTTTAAAGACACTCCCAAGTCATACAGAGACCTTCCTCGTCGCTGGGCAGAATGTGGGACCGTTTATCGCTTTGAAAAAAAAGGCGAGCTTTCTGGACTTACTCGCGTACGAGGCTTTACACAAGATGATGCTCATATCATCTGTCAAAAAGAACAAGTTGAAGAAGAGCTCAAAAAGGTAATCGATTTCATCTTATCTATTTACCAATCATTTGGTTTTAAAAAAGAGGATGTGAAAGTATTTCTATCACTACGTGATTCTAAAAACATCTCTAAATACGCCGGAGATAATAACGGCTGGGAATTTACCCAAAATGTATTAAAAAAAGTTGCCACTGAAAAGGAATTAGACTTTATCGAAGAAGAAGGCGAAGCTGCTTTTTATGGACCTAAGCTTGATTTTAAAATTAAAGATTGCTTGGGTAGATTATGGCAATGTGCAACTCTTCAATTTGATTTCAACCTTCCACAAAGATTTGAAATGTCTTTCACTAACAATCAAGGCGAGGATGAAAAACCTTACGTTTTGCATCGTGTACTACTTGGATCATATGAAAGATTTATCGGACTCTTAATTGAGCACTACGCTGGCGCTTTTCCAACTTGGCTTGCTCCTGTGCAAATTTCAATTGTGCCGGTAAGTGAAAAATTCAATGATTACGCCAAAGAAATCAAAGACAAACTCTTAGCCCAAGAAATAAGAGTGTCTCTAAATATCAAGGATGAAAGTCTAGGGAAAAGAATTCGCGAAGAAGAAAAAGAAAAAGTTCCACACATCTTAGTAATCGGCGAAAAAGAAATGGCCGATAAAACCGTGACAGTGCGTTCTCGTGGAATTCAAGAACAAAAAACTTTGGGCGTTGATAAATTTATAGAAAAAATCAAAAAAGAAATCGCAGAAAAAAAATAAAAAAAACCTGTCAACTACAAGCACATCAATATACTAGTATATTGATGTGCTTTATTTTATATGAAAAAATTTAAAAGCCGAGGCGGTTATATAAACCGTCTCGGTCAAAAGTGCTACTGTCTGAAAATGTGTATGTTTGATTCTGGAGGAAAGACCTCCCACTCTTTCCAAGAAATTACCCGTCGGATCTGCTTTTCAGTTTCTGAGGTAAAAGTTTTTTTCGAACTCTCCGTCTTTGAATTTATGAGCGAGAGCAAATCGGCAATCCCGATTTCTGAATGATGATGAAGCTTATCTCGGATTGATTCCAAGACTCCAATGGTTTCGTTGGCGACAATAGCCGCCTCTTCTTTTGTTCTTTTAATAATTTGAGAAATTTCTATCTTTATTTTCAACCTTTTTGCCCGCTCCTCATTGGTAAACTCATGATGAAGAAGAAGATTCAAAGCCTCAACCAAAGACATTTCACAAATTTCCATAAATTTCCTTTTTTCGTTAGAATTTTTAAAAGAAACCTCGCCAAAAAACTACCCCTATAATTGCATAAAAATTGACTTTTGTCAAATAATTTTATATAAAAAGCAGGGATGATAGATTCACCTTCCCTGCCTAGACCAAAAGTACCAATATAACACAAAAACCAACTTCCCCGGAATAAAATTATGAGGCCCTTTTAATAATTATTACTTCAGCCATTTTATTATCAATCTCCATGGCCCTTTTTAGACCCCAATCACCGCTTCCGGTAAAAATATCCATCCTATTGCCTTTGACGTCACCTCCGGTGTCTTCTGCTGTTACATAAAGATTGAACCTGGGGATATACATTAGCGTCCCCAATGGAATGACCTTTGGATCAACTGCTACCATTCCGATTTGGGGAATCTTGCCTGATGAGGTTTTTTTACCACCATTTAGCTTCATGTCTCCATGATAACTTCCGGTAGCATAGTCCTCCTGACCTCTTAATGGCTTGTAATAACCCGAGAGCTGAACTTTGATTGCGTTTGATTGAGCAATCTTTCTTTTTGGTTGAGTATTCTCTTTCTTTGTTGAAACACTGTGTTTTTTCAAAGATTTGCTATTTTCCTGGGCATAGGCCCCGGTCGAAAAAAAACCCGATAGCAAGAAGAATACTATCAAAAAAATTGACGCTTTTTTCAAAACGTTTCCTCCTTCGGTCTACGGACATAAAAAAACGTCCTTGTTTAGGGGGCGGTTTCTTATTGGTACCCTAACAGTATAACATATAATTATTATTCTGTCACTATCTTATACGTATATAAACTAACTTTCTTGCAAAAATCAATAATTACATATAATAAAAACCATCCGCCTGAGGTGGATGGTTTCTATCCTGCCCGCTTTAAGCGGGCTTTAAAATTTGTTTGACATGTATCATTATCTTCCGTCCACACTTTACGAATAAAATAAAATAAATCAACTCGAAAAGAGCGTTAAGAAACTTTGTCATGGAGCGAACGCGGAACACAAAGTTTTAGTGATGAGAGTTAGATTTATTTATATTTTAGTAGTACGTGTGGCAGTTTTTGTAACTTTTTGCTGTCAAAAAGTTAATGAAAAAAAGTTAGTGACAAAGCCTTACAGTTTAAACCTGCCTACCGGCAGGCAGGCGCACACACCGCCTAAGGGCGGTGGTTTTTTTGGTTAATAAAAAAACCAACAAAAATTGAGTTTTATAAATAACATAAATAAAAAATGCATCTATTTTGAAACATTTTCTTGGTCATCAGGACCATTTAAACATACAAAAGCCTCGTGATCATTAAATTTCTGATTCCATTCCTCGGGACTTCCATAATCAGCGAAATCTTTGTACCATCCATGATGCGCAGCTGGCTTGCTCGCCGCTTTTATTGGACACCAATATCGCTCCGTACGAGCTGCAACCTCTACTGCGTAAGCAAAAAGGCCATTTACATAACTACAATACAAACAATGCACTTTTTGAATTAAATTTAAATAATCAAGAAATTTCCTATCATAGATGATATAATCGCCTCTTTTAACTTTTGGAATTTTATATAACGGAAAGGCACATAAGTGATAAATCGTAATAAAAATATCTAAAATTACTGCTGGGATAATCATTGAATAGATAAAAGGCAATGAAAGAATATGTCTAATATTTTTAGGAATAGCATATTTCCAGACTGGGACGCGGAAACCCCTATTCTTCTCTCTAATTTTTTTAAGAAAAACTATCTTTTTTTGTCTAATATAAAAACCATATTTCTTTGCTAGTCTAGCATGTTCTTTGCGCAAAGAAATATTTAATGCCTCCATTTTTTCTAAAATTTTCCTAATCTTTGAATCCATAATAAAAAATTTACACCAATTAAAAACACATTTGTTATTATAAATGAAAAATAAACAAATGTCACGACCCAAAGAACCAGATGCATTTCCTCACCCATTGACCAGCTCCTTTGATTTTGCTAATATATATCTGTGCTTATTTGGTCCTTGGTAAAAATGTCTTCGAGATAATTTTGCAGAAAAATAAATTTGCATACATAAAAGGTCCGATGGCCGAGGGGTTAGGCAAAGGTCTGCAAAACCTTGTACAGCAGTTCAAATCTGCTTCGGACCTCAGTTTGCTTTTTTATTTTTACAAAAAATATGCCGCGGTGGTGGAATGGTATACACAAGGGACTTAAAATCCCTCGGGCGCAAGCCCTTGCGAGTTCGAGTCTCGCCCGCGGTACAATTATATTTAAATTAACCCCTCAAAACTATCTGCGCACGATAGTTTTTTTATTTACACTAATTTTAATATAAAAACGCACTGCAACCCATTGGGATTGCAGTGCGTACAACACATCAATCAAAAACGTAATCGTCAATTGAACAACCGGTAAGTATTTCAAAAACTTCCAGATACCTATTCATGGTGGTCTGGATTACTTCTCGAGGAACTCTTAGCGAATGCACAAAATTGACGTGCTGATCATTGGCTGGGTCGAGTTTGTTAATTCCAATGATTAGCTCATCATCCTCACCTATAAAGGAGGTGACAACTGTTCGGCCCCAATTGCGAGCAGGCTCTTTATCCATAAAAATCGGATCCCTACCCTCTTTCATAGCCAGCTCGAAATCTGCTACGGTAGTAAAACGACTCGAGTCTGGAGTCAATATTTCATCCGCAAGAATATAATCACAATCCTCCATACCTATCTCAAACTTGGTATCCAAAATGAGGATGCCTCGCTCTTTGGCATAAGCATAGGCACGACTGTAGGCTTGGCTAAGCATTTTAATGGCCTGCTCTGCACCTGCACCCATCCCCTTCAAACATTCACTTAGGTCAATATTGATATCATGACCTTCTTGAGCCTTGGTAGAAGGAGTGCAGATTGGCCTATCCAGGGCCGACCATTTTGGCAAACCTAGGACAATTTTTTGTCCAGCCACCAAGCCATTTTCTTGATATCCCGCATAAACACTCCCACCAATATGATGACGAAATATCAGTTCATAAGGGCACCATAGAAAGCCTTCTTACCAATAGAGCATTACGAGGAACACCCTTGGAATTAAAAAACTTTTTTACCGTTGCTGGGTCGCACATAGCCAGATGATTAGGGAAGTCGGGTAAAACCTTGGTCAACCAAAAATGCGTCAGGGCGGTTAAAATTTCACCCTTTCTCGGCACCAAGGCTGGTAAAACAAAATCAAAAATCGACAGACGATCAGTGGCCACGGGAAATATTAAGTCCTGACTTAAATCATAGGTATCGCGAACTTTTCCACGGTGACTTCTTTTTCCATTTTTTAACGGATTTGCCAAGCAGCTGTCCAATGCACATTCAGGGATTCTCACCATCTTGTCACCTCACCATTTTTTAAGGTTCTTAGTAGCAAATCACTATGATTTACCTCCTTTCTAAACAAAAATATTCTAAATTAAATAAACCAAAAAAGCAAATAAAAAAACAGTACCAAAAAAATCCTGTTTTTTATTTCTGCTTTGGGGTATTAAGATTATTTTTGATATCTTTAGCTCCGCCAATTGATAAAGAGAACGTCTTGGACACTTATAACAATTACAACATTTCCTATCCTCGAATTCCAACTAACCCAAAATGCTTTTTTAGTTTCTTTTGAATTTTTTCTAAATCCAATTGCTTGCCTCTAGTTCTTTCTTTTAGCGTCGTGTCTAGGGTTTTCATATCTCTAAATCTTTGTAAAAAGTATCGTTTCGATCCCCCAATCCAAAGAGCGATATCATCAAAATCTTTTTCTCTGTGAATGCCCGGCACCACCGTAGTACGAAAATCATAATCGATTCCGCTATTTTTTATTAATTCCACGCTCAATTTTATTCTTTCCAAATCAACTTTAGCGCAAACTGTTTTTTCATAATTCTTAAAAGAGTTCTTTATATCCATGGCAATATAATCCACTATTTTTAAATCTAAGGCTTTTTTTATAACATCTGGTCGCATTCCATTAGTATCAAGCTTAACCAAATATCCCATCTTTTTTACTTTAGCCATAAATTCCAACAAATCTTTTTGTAAAGTTGGCTCCCCTCCAGTAATGCAAACTGCATCCAATTTTCCCTTTCTTAATTTTAAAAATTTAAAAAATTCTTTTAACATTTCATCTCCACCCAAGGAAGCTGTACCCAAAACCAGCTCTGGATTATGACAAAAAGAGCAACGAAAATTACAACCCACTGTAAAAATGGTCGTAGCTGCATGCCCAGGATAATCCACCATGGTAAATTTTTGAAAACTGGCGATATTCATTTTTTAAGTATTATGTATTATGTATTAAGTATTATGTATCAATAGTTTTTAATTAACGGTTCACGGATTTTTAAATAAGCAAAATTTGAGTCTTTTTAGGGCGATTTCCTTTTACGAAAATCGCCCTACTATCTTCTTTGATTTCTAATACTTTAAATTAACAAGCACATCCTGGAACTGATACCACAAAAGTCTTTCGGTCTTTCCATTCAGCTGACTTTCCCTTGTTCCATCTCTGAATCGGAGTATGAAATCCAACTACTCGACTATAGACATCACAATGCTGGAAATTCTCTAGCACGGGGCTTTTCTCAAAACAATCTTTGCATTTTATAGCAGTAATATTATGTGCTCCTTGATAATGAGTAAACTCATCTCCTTTTTTTAATGTTTTTCCACAGTCATGGCAAATATATTTTCCCATAATTTTGTTGCTTGATTTTTGAAAGAAATTTTCCATCAAAACCAAATATTATTTTTTATTTTTTTTATTTATTATCTAAACGCTCGCAATGAGCAATAAATTGTTTCCCTTCCATTCTCAAATTCCCAAATTCCCATATTCCTGAATTCTTAAATTCCGATTACGCCACCTTCTCAAATTTTGTTTCCTTCTTATCTTTCATTATCTTGCATTTCGGGCAGGTGTGATGTTCTCCAGCGATATAACCGTGCTCCGGACAAATACTAAATGTTGGAGTAAAAGTAAAGTAAGGAAGGGCATATTTAGTTGCTATGGTTCTTACTAAATTTTTTACTACTTCAATATCATCCACTTTTTCTCCCAAAAATCCATGCAAGACTGTTCCACCAGTATATTTAGTTTGCAAATTATCTTGTAGTTCCAAAGCTTCAAAAATATCACTAGTATAACCAACGGGAAGTTGAGACGAGTTAGTATAATATGGTTCAGCCGCTCCATCTTTTACTGATTCATCGTTGGCAAAAATAATATCTGGATATTTCCTTTGATCAATTTTAGCTAAACGATAAGTTGTTCCTTCAGCTGGTGTCGCTTCCAAATTATACATATTCCCAGTTTCCTTTTGATATTTAATCATCTTACTTCGCATATGATTCAAAACTCTTTGTGCAAAACGATTTCCTTCCTTGGTAGTAATATCCTTACCCATTAAATTCAATAGAGCTTCATTCATTCCCACTAATCCAATAGTTGAAAAATGATTTCCCCAATAAGTTCCTCTTCTAGCTTTGATGTCTCGCAAGTAATGCCTAGAATATGGATAAAGACCAGCATCCGTTAATTTTTCAATGAAAACTCTTTTTAACTCAAGACTCTCCTTGGCGATATCCATCAACTTATCTATTCTCTTGAGAAATTCCTCCTTATCTTGAGATAGATATCCCACTCTCGGCATATTTAGAGTTACTACCCCAATTGAACCAGTCATAGGGTTGGCACCAAATAATCCTCCTCCTCTTTTTTGTAGTTCTCGATTGTCTAATCGCAATCGACAACACATACTTCGAGCATCATCTGGACTCATATCTGAATTGATGAAGTTAGCAAAGTAAGGCATTCCATATTTAGCTGTCATTTCCCAAATTGGGTTCAATGCTTTATCATCCCAATCAAAATCCTTGGAAATATTGTAGGTCGGGATTGGAAAAGTAAATACTCTATTTTGAGAATCCCCCGCACTCATAACTTCTGCGAAAGCGCGATTTATCATATTCATTTCTTTTTGGAAATCGCTGTATTTTTTATCCTGAGGCTTACCACCAATAATTATTGATTCATTTTTATAAGTGGACGGAACCTGCAAATCTAATGTTATATTAGAAAAAGGTGTTTGAAATCCAACTCGAGTTGGCACATTCATATTGAAAACAAATTCTTGAATGGCCTGTTTTACCTCTTTATAGGACAATTTATCATAATGCACAAATGGAGCCAATAAAGTATCAAAATTAGCGAAAGCTTGAGCCCCGTTAGCCTCTCCCTGCAAAGTGTAGATAAAATTAACCATCTGTCCCAATGCTGCTCTAAAATGCTTTGGTGGAGCGCTGTGGACCTTTCCTGGCACACCGCCAAATCCCCTAATCAACAAATCATGCAAATCCCAACCGCAACAATAGGCTGCCACCATCTGTAAGTCATGCACATGCAAATCTCCTTCTTCGTGCGCATCTCGAATGTCTTTGGTGTAAACCTTATTCATCCAATATTTAGCACTTACTGCTGATGAAATAAAGTTATTAAGTCCTTGCAAAGAAAATCCCATATTAGAGTTCTCTTTTACTCTCCAATCTGATTCTTCAATATACTTATCCACCAAGTTAACTGCTTCATCTAGCACCTCCTCGGTTTCACGCACCTTACTATGCTGATCTCGATATAAAATATAAGATTTGGCAGTTAAATTATAATCCAATATCATCAAAACTTGCTCCACTGTATCTTGCACCTCCTCAATCTCTGGAACGTAACCTTTATGAAAATTTTTATTTAAAATTTGCACTACCTTTTTGGTTACATTCTGAGCGTCCTTTAAAACTCCCTCTCCGGTTTCTCCAAAAGCCTTAAGCACAGCCTTGGTAATTTTATCTGGGTTAAAAGGAACCACCTTGCCACTTCTCTTTATGATTCTATTTATCCCCTTCTTTACTTCTTGTTTTTTTTCTGCCTTTTGACCTTTTTTGATTTCTTTTTTCTTTTGCGCCATATTTTTATTTTCTCTTCTTTTGTCTCGCCAAGCCTCCGACTAAGGCGAATTAATTTTTAGAAAATTTACAGATTATTTTTTATTTTATTATATAAAGATTAATTTTTATTTCTCTTCCATCCTCTCTAATTCTTTTTTAAAACTGTTAAGACTCCCGAAAGATTTATAAACGCTAGCAAATCTCAAGTAAGCCACATCATCCACCTCTTTTAATTTCTCTAGGATTATTTTTCCCACATCCTTACTAGATATTTCTCCATTTTTACTTTTTAAGTAAACTTGATATTCTATCTCGTTAACTAGCTTTTCTTTTCGCTCCTGGGTAGCGGGTCTTTTCTCGAGAGATTTATTTATTCCTTTTCTTATTTTCTCCTGATTATAATCTTCTTTTTCACCATTTCTTTTTACCACCAAAAGTCTCATTATTTCCACCTCCTCATAAGTACTAAATCTTTCTTTACATTTTTCACACTCTCTTCTACGACGGATAGCTCTCCCATCGTTGGTATCTCTAGAATCAACTACCTTGGTATCAGGGTTATTACAGGCTGGACAATTCATATTTTATTTTTGCATTTAAACATACTAATTTTGGGCAAGTTTTAACTCTTGCTAGTTCTCTATTTTTATGTTTAAATGAATTTTTACACTACATGTTGTGTATTACAAAGCCATTATACCACAAGACTAAAACCTTGCAAATATTTTTTTTCGTCCTTATTTTGAGCCATTTTTTAAAGTTATCCACAATATAAAAAATTAAATATTTTACAAATGAAAAAACTGGGGAGAATTTTCTCCGCCAGCTTAGGTTGCAAAATCAATATTTTGGCTTTTTTTTATTTTTAAAAAATACAATGAAACTAGCCACGACTATCGGGAACAAAATAAATGTAGCAATAAAACAAAATAAATCTCCCATAGCCCCTCCTTAATCCTAAGTCTTATTTTTTATTGGATCCCCCAACTTTTTCATGCAACCAAGTGACACAGCTCCAGAAATAAAAAAACTACCCTTATCTAATTAGTAAATTTAATCATATTAAATAGCAACTGTCAACAACAATATTATTGAAAAATAACAGTAACACGAAGCCAAATAAGCTAACATATTCGCGGAATTAACTTTCCACGTGGAACTTCAATTTTCCTTAGTCCACCCAATTCAGTTTTAAGATAAACTCCCCGCCCTTTTTCTACTCTTCCAATAACCTTAGCCTCTTTATTAAACTTATTTAAAATTGCTAAAGCTTTTTTAATATCTCTGGGCGCTACTGTAGCGATAAATCGACCCTCGGAAGCCAAGGAAAATTTATCTAAGCCCAAAAGCTCTGTCATTGCCACCACCTCTTTTTTGTATGGCAAACTATTTTCATCCAAAATAACTTTAACTTTTGACTTGTCTGCTATTTCATTGAGGTTTGCCGCTAAGCCTCCGCGAGTTGGATCCTTGCAGGCGCTGAGATATTTGCCAACTTTTTCTATAATCTTGTTAAATGGCTGACAATCACTTTTTATCTTAGTTTTGTAATTAAATCTTTTTGCTAGTAGTGCCACAGTGTGCTCACCTAAATCTCCAGAAGCAATTACATAATCTCCCACTTGCGCGCCACCATTGGCAATAACATTTTGCGCTAAACCTATTCCCGCGGTAGTAATTTCAATTTTATCAAGCTTGCCTTTTTCGATAACTTTGGTATCTCCTGTTGCGATTGGCACACCAGACTCTTTTGAAATTTTATTAATTGAACTAATGATTTTTTTGAAATCTTCCATTGGAAATCCCTCCTCCACCACAATGCTCAAGGATATTCCAATAGGTCTCGCTCCCATTACCGAAATATCATTAATTGTTCCACACATTGCAATCTTGCCAATATCTCCACCAGCAAAAAATATTGGATCCACGATAAAAGCATCCGTCGTAAATATTAAATTTTCATTTCCCAAGCTAAAAACAGCTCCATCATCTTGGGTATTCTTCCATTTTCCCACATCTTTAATAACTTTTCTTATCTCAGCTATTAACTCAGCAGACTTTTGTCCGCCCCCACCCATCTCTAAAGTTATATTTTCGTTTTCTTTCATATTTAATTTATTTTAATTTATATCTAAATACTACGCTACAAGCGCCCTCTACTGAAACCATACATGGACCTATTGGATTATCAGGGGTGCAAATCTTGCCAAACATGGGGCATTTTTTAGATTCCATTAGTCCTCGAATGACATCTCCACATTTGCAACCAGCTGGGTCTTTGGAATGAGAAAAATCTATTTTATCTAAAATATCTTTATATTTTACCCGCGCATCAAATTCTTTATATTTATCTCTAATTTTTAAACCTGAACTGGAAATAATTCCGAACCCTCGCCAATCTCCATCGCTAGTTTCAAAAACATCTTCAATTATGCCCCTAATTTTTTTATTGCCTTCGCTTTTTACTACTCGCCCATATTGATTAACCACCCTCAAATTTTTATTTTTTATCTGAATAAGTAAAAATAAAATTCCCTCCAAGACATCTTTTAATTCAAAGCCTGTTATTACTTGAGGAACTTTTAATTCTCTATATGGTTCCACTCCAATTACAGCGCTAACATGCCCCGGATCGATAAATCCATCAATTTTCATTTCTCCCATTTTTAAAAGGGCTTTCATAGCAGGTAAAAATATTTTATGAGCTGAGAAAACGGTCAATCTATTCTTAATTGCCCAAGCGGTCATCGGGGTAGTAGTTTCGAAACCCAAACCAAAAAAAACTAAATCGGGATATTGTTTTTTAAGCTCCAAGGCTTCAATAACAGAATAGACATCAAAAACTTGAGCGCCTTTTTCTCGAGCCTCATTCAGGCTTCCAAAATATCCCGGCACCCGAAGTAAATCGCCATAGGTAGCTACAGGAATGCCCGCTAGAGCCAAATTAACGATTGCATCGATATCTCGCTGGGAAGTAACGCAAACTGGGCACCCTGGCCCAGTTATGAGCTTAATATTTTTAGGTAAAATTTCTCGAATTCCATAACGACTAATCGCCTGAGTATGTGTCCCGCACACCTCCATCAATTTCACCTCTCGTCCGATTTCTTTAGAAATTTTATTTATTTTTCTAATAAATTCTTTTAATTCCATAGTAGATAAATTATAACATAACAAAAAAATGTCAGTAAGCTCCAATCATAATTTTCACAAGTTATCTTCAATTTTTTGACTAATTCTATATCCGTCACAATGCGTTAGCATTCCCAAGTACGACTGCCTACTTTGATTAAAAGATTCCTCAGATATTAAATCATTTTCTAATTCTCGTTTTTTGTTTTTCATTTTTCCAAACATTCTTCTCTTGGTCTTCGTCCGCAGTATCCGATGATGGTGAAAATTAACCATTCCTAAAAAATCCGATCCTGAATTTAGGGTTTTGATATAAACTTTGTCTGGATGCATTTCTAGTTTTAGTTCTTTTTTTAAATATGTTTCTATAGTTGAAATTAAATTTTCCAATTGTCTTCTATTTTCTGACAGAAAAACAAAGTCATCGGCGTAGCGGATATAATGCTTGAATTTTATTTTATGCTTTACTGCTTGGTCGAATTTGTTCATATAGATATTTACGAAGAGTTGCGAAGTGAGATTTCCCAGTGGTAGCCCGACACCTTCAATCCCCCTCCCCTTTCCAAGGGGAGGGTTGGGGAGGCCTGCCCGCCAGTGCCAGGCTATGGCAGGCGAGGGTTTTAAAATATTGAAACTTCCTATAATATTTTCTAAAAGTTTAACAATATTTTTATCTGGAATATACTCCATTAAAATGTTTAGTAAAATCTGATGGTCAATACTAGCAAAGAATTTTCGGATGTCACACTTTAAAATCCAGCAAGTTCGAGTATTATTCTGGCTGACAATACTGGGATATTTTTTAAATTTATCGATAGCTTTATGCGTGCCTTTATTGTTTCGACAAGAATAAGAATCAACAATAAAAGTTCTGTCAAAAAATGGATATAATTTTCGATAGATGGCGTGATGTAAAAGCCGGTCGCGCACGCTGGCTTTATGGATATCTCTGGGCTTAGGATCATTAATTTTGAAAGCTTGATATCCACCATGTTTGTAGGTATGATAAAGAAGTTCCCCGTGGAGTGATAAAATATTGTCCATAAGATACAAAGAAAATTCTTGGACATCTTTTTTATTCTTTTTTCCTCTTTCAAATTCTCTCCAAGCTTCCAATAAGTTTTCAATACCGATAATTTCTTCGTAGGTGTCAGTTAATTGAATTTTAATTTTATTCATATTTTAAATATAAATCATAAACTTTATGTCTAACAATCTTTTTAGCCAGTCAATTTCTCGTGAAATAAAAAATACAACTTTTGAGACCCCCCCCCAGCAAACTTCCACCAATTTTTCACAAAGCTAAAAGTACTTATCTTTTGTGGTATGCATATTACCAAATACTGCCAAAAACTCATCGCTACACACTGGGTAAAAAATTAGATGAAACTTTTCTCGCTATCTTGGAAGCGATTGCAGTAGCTGCTTTTTTAACTCCTCAAGAAAAACAACCCTATATAAAATTTTCTATCAAAAAAACTGATTTGCTAAAAATATTTATTATGCTTCTTTGGGAGACTAAATCATTAGATGATAAAAAATATATCCAACTTTCAGAAAAATTAAATGAAATTGGAAGAAACTTAGGCGGTTGGCTGGGCAAAATTATTTCTAAAAAAGAAAACTCTCCCAATAAAACATAAGGAGAGAAATAAAGAGAGTTGCACAACAGCAAAAACAAAACCATTGTCACGATTCCACTGATTGTCAGGTCTGTCATAGTTGGCATTCAACCAGGGACCATCGTCGTTCCGATTCGTGCCGAGAAAATTGGGATCGCCGTCAGAATTGTATGAAATGCCACCCTTATCACTGCTCTTTGAATACTCTCTGAGCTGAATCTTATTCGTGATCTAAAATCACCTAGCACTTCACACCAAGTATCTTCATTTTTTGAAGTTCCTGCCCGCAATGCTACACATAGCCGTTGCAGGCGGGTCTGCATACATCACGCTATCTTTAATCGTAATCAAAAATATTCTGGAGTGTATGGGATACTGGATTCGGAAGCAAGAAACCGTAATCGCTTGCATATTTTCCTACTACCTTTTTTATTATAGCACAAAATTAAAGGGCCTCGTGTGTAATACAACACGAGACCCAATTTCTTCGTTTTCAAAGGACTTAGTTTCAAAGAACCAAAAGATCTGAGAAACTTAGTCCTAAGCACTAATCTTGCACAACAGCAAAAACAAAACCACTGTCGCGATACCACTGAGGGCCAGGCCTGCCATAGCAGGCACGCAACCAGGGACCATCGTCGCCCCGACGCGCGCCGAGAAAAGCGGGATCGCCGTCAGAATCTTTGATAGGTTCGTGCATAGCAACAATCCATCTCAGACCCATTTCTTCAATCTCGGCATCCGTAAACATTTCACGGATAAGACAAGCGACTTCGGCATTGGGCTTTGTCAGTTTTTTCGACTCAGCCATAGTGCGAATATTTTTCGTAATACGCTCGCTGTCTTCAAAAAGCATGCCCTTGATGACTGCGATTTCAGTTATGATGCCGTTGGTAGGTTTGAAATCGTCTGACAGGAGCATGCTTTTGGCATAGCCTCCAATCTGGATTTTCTTGCCCGCAAGGCGTTCAATCCATTGCTGACCCGTGGTGCCATCGGTAGGCGGAAGAGTAAAACGTATGATACCATCTTGCTCGCGCCAGCGACGCACTACTTCGACAACTGTCAGTTCGTTACGTAAAAAACGATCAACTCCTTCCTCGCCACCAAGCTTATTCCAAACTGCCTCTACACGACCAAGTGTTACACCAGAATATTTCATCATAACAGTCTCCTTTCAGCTACTAGCTGAAGTTGATTCACTTCTACAAAAAATGAATTCTTTTTTACTGTTCGACTTCACCACCACAGTTTCGCCACAGCAGAAAAAATTCTTATTTGGTTTTGGAGGCTCAACCTCCATTATGGAGGTTGAGCCTCCAATAAGCCTCCAATAAATCCTTTCTGCCATAGCGAAATTATGCACATTGTAATTTTAATGAACTAATTTTACATTATACACCCAAATAGATACTTTGTCAAACTTATTTTTAAGCCCACTTGGCTTTTTTTGGCTCAAATAAAGGGTTTTATAAATTATCTTAAATAATAAATATATTTTTTTAAAACTATAAACATTTCAAAATAGCATTCGAAAGAATCACAACTTTTCTAATATTTTATCAATTTCATTCTTATTTTCCTCACTCACTTTTTCAATAGCAAAACCAGCG
>Ga0209373_10002695_pt1 | contig 17317 bp, 19 predicted proteins | sample Higcelweek5metaG_FD_187173 | JGI IMG/M metagenome (GOLD analysis project Ga0209373, IMG submission 187173) | Freshwater pond sediment microbial communities from the University of Edinburgh, under environmental carbon perturbations - High... | ecosystem: Environmental > Aquatic > Freshwater >... | reverse complement strand
TGGGATAATCATAGCGCAGTTCGCGCAGGCTGAAAGTACAGCGCCCCGCCAGCTCCAGCGTGGCGGCCAGCGCATCGGGCCGGGCGGCGAACAGCCGGGCCATGGCCTGATCGGTTTTGGGGTAATGGTCGGCATGGGCCGGCAGGCAGCGCCCGGCCTCGGCCAGCCGGCGCCCATGTTGGATGCAGGTCAGCACATCATGCAGGCGCTGGCGGTCCGGGCTGTGGTAACGCACATCATGGGTGGCCAGCAGCCTGATGCCCAGCCCATCGGCCAACTGCCCCAGCCGCACCAGCCGGGGCCGGTCATAACCCTGGTAAAGCGGGGCCACGGCCAGGTAAAGGCCGGCGGCGGGCAGGGCCTGGAACCGCACCAGATCGGCCCGCAGCCGGGCCAGCCGGGCCGGCAGCGGGCGACCGGGCGGGGCAAGGACGGCCAGGATCATCCCCTCGCAGGCACCGGCCAGATCGGCCAGGGACAGATGGGTTTCCCCCTTGCCCCTGCGGCGCTTGCCCAGGGTCAGCAGCCGGGTTAACCGTCCATAGGCGGCACGGTCGGTGGGGTAGCAGAGCAGCGGCGGCGCATCGGCCAGATTCAACCGGCAGCCCACCACCAGCCGCATCCGCTGCTGTTCACACGCCGCCATCATGCGCACGGCCCCGGCCAGACTGTCATGGTCGGTGATGGCGATGGCTTTGCGCCCCAGGGCGGCGGCGGCCAACACCAGCTCCGCCGGGTGGGAGGCCCCGCGCAGGAAGCTGAAATTGCTGGTCACTTCCAGATCGATATAGGCGGGGGCGGGGCTGGTCATGGGAACAGCCCGTGCAGGAACCATCGCGGCACCTCCTCCGCCGTGCGGAACAGCCAGAGCCGGCGGCCATCGGCCAGTTGCAGGCGGAAATAATCCCGCCCGGTGCCGGGGCGGGCACGCCACCAGTCGGGCCGGATGCGTTCCGGCCCTTCCATCCAGTCAATCCCATACCGCCGCCCCCGCCAGACCAGGGCAGCGGCTTCCGGTTTCTCCACCGGTTCCGGCGGGTCCAGCAGCAACAGCGGGCGGGGGGCTTCCACCTGCCAGATGCGCGGGCGCGGGGTGTGGGCGCGCGGCTGGGCCTTGGGCCAGGGGGTGGGGCTCCCTTCGCCTTCCTTGGTCTCGTCATGGCCATGGTTGCCGTTGGCACCATCCTGCCTTCCCCGCGAAAGCGGGGATCCAGGGGCAACAGAAACCTGCGTTTCGGTCCCCTCGGCCCCTGGACCCCCGCTTTCGCGGGGAAGGCAGGAAAGAGAGCGTGGGGGAGCAGAAGGGGAGTGGGTTAGGCCAGAAGCAGGGTGAGGCACGTGAGGCAGAGAAGAGAGAGGCGTTTGATCCTGTCCATCCGCAGCTATCCCCATCCCCCCACCGGCAAACCCCATCGCCCGCTCCGGTTGATGTTCATCCTCTGCCAAGGGCGGGCCGATACGGTCGGGGCCGATGCGGTTGCACAGCCGATCCAGCAGAAAGGTCAAGGCAAAGGCATCGCCGCTGCCCAGGGCCGTCTGGCTGGCGGTGAAGCGATCCGTCGCCACCGCCGTCAACAGCATCATTTCGATACCGAAACCAGGTTCAGCTTGATCCAGCTTCTCCCGGAATAATCGTTTCAAGGTCGAAACATCCCGCAACGGCTGCCCGGTTCCCAGGGTCAGCACCTGCTGGCTGGCATCGCTGCGCAGCAGCAGCAGTTCCAGCCGCCGGGCGCCGCGCCCGCCGGCCTCCAACTGTTGGCACAGGTCGCGCAACAACCGGTCCAGCCCGGTATCGATGGCATCGCGGGTGAAGATCGGCTCGGCCAGGGGCAGCCGTGCCCGCCATTGCGGCGGGCGGGTCTGCGGGGCCAGCGGTTCCGCCCCCAGCCCCAGCAACCGGTCCAGCCGGCGGGTGGGGGCGGTGCCATAGCGGGTGGTCAGGGGCGCACGGGGCAGGCGGTGCAGGTCGGCCACCCGTTGCAGCCCCACCCGCGCCAGATCGGCGGTCAGCTCTGCATCCAGCCGCAGGGCGGCCAGCGGCAGGGCCAGCAGCGCCTCCCACGCGGCACGACCGCTGGGCAGAATCTCCCCCGCCCCGGCAGGCCGGTGGCGGGCCCAGCCCCAGGCAGCGGCGGGGCTGTCGGCCAGGGCCAGATGATGGGTCACCCCGGCCCGGCGCAGCCGCTGTGACAGGTCGGCCAGCAAGCCCGCCTCCCCAGACCAAAGGTGCGCGCAGCCGGTAATATCCAGCACCAACCCATCGGTCCCGTCCGTAGCGGCCTGGGGTGTGTAGCGTTGGGCCCAGAGGGCCAGCCGGCCCAGATCCGCCCGGTCCCCCGCCGGGTCAGCCGGTGGGGCCACCAGGGTGGGGCAGAGGGCGCGGGCATCGGCCAGCAGCATGCCCACCGACAACCCATCCGCACTGGCCAGGGCATTGACAGCGTGCAGGCGGATGCCGCCCTGGCCGGGCAGCACCAGGGCCAGCGGGCCGGGATGGGTGCTGCCAGGGCTATTCCGCCGCTGCCATCGGTCCGTCGGCCAACGGCTCAGCCAGATGCAGACGAAACGCCGCGTCATCCCATATCACCTTCCATGTGCCTGAATCGGCGGCTGCCCCCATCACGCCGCCGCCGCGGGCCCGCAGCAAGTCCACCTGCCAGCAGGGCCGCCCCCAATCCCCCTCGCCCGGTCGGTCGGGCAGGGCGCGCACCCGCCAGCGGGTCAGCGCGGTGGAAGGCGGCGGGCGACCCTGCGGCGGCAGGATCAACAGCCCCAGCATCCCCCCTTCCTCCGCTGCCAGTTGCAGCCGCCGCCCGGCCACCGGGTGCGGGGTGATGCCATCGCCCACCACCGCCCCCAGCCGGGGGCAGCGCATCGCCTCTTCCAGCACCCAGAGCGCATCTTCCAGGCTGCGGGGGCGGGCCAGGATCAACCGGTCGGGATCGGCCCCCAGACAGACCAGCCCCGGCGCATAGGGCGCATCGGCAGGCGCATCGGGCGGGGGCAGGCGGCACCAGAGCACCGGCCCCGCCGCCGCCGGCAGCCGCGCCAGCAGGCTGGCGACAAAGCCATGCGGGGCGGCATCCGCCGCGTCCCCCAGAAATTCATGCAAGCCGCCCCGCACCAGCCCGCCGCCAGCCAGCGCGCCATCCAACGCCGCCAGCCCCAGCGACAGGGCTTCCTGCCCCGCGCGCGCGCGGATGCGGTCCATCACGGACAGCCGCGCACGCAGCGCGGCAATGGTGTCGGCACGGTTTGTCATGCCGATATGATGTTCGCTTTTTGTTCTTAAATTCAAGTGTTGAAACGGATAGGGTGGTGCGTGTCCGCCTCAAGCCCTTCTGTTACCCCAACTCCTCCACCCCCCGCGGGGTCAGGCGCCAGACACGATCCTGGGGCACGGAAAGGCGCACGGCCCGCTCCGGGGGCAGGCCGGCATAATGGCCGCGCAAAATCCGCCCGCTCATTCCATGTGAAATGGCGATGGTGGGGCGTTCGACCTCTGCCAGAAAGGCGAACAGGCGGGCCTGCACCTGTGCATAGCTTTCCCCCGCCGGGGCGCGGAACTGCCAGCCATGCGGACCATGGGCCGACAGCCAGGGGTTGGCGCGGTAAATCTCGTCCCGCGTCATGCCTTCCCAGTGCCCAAAGCTGACCTCCGCGATGCGGGCATCCTGCTGGATGGGCAGATCCAGATGACGGTTGATGATGCGCGCCGTTTCCATCGTCCGCCCCAAAGGCGAGGCAACCAGCCGGACCTTATTGCGCCAGTCGGGGATCGACTCCACCAGCCGGCGCAGGATGGTTCCCACATGGTCGGCCTGGGCCTGGCCCCGCGCGGTCAGGTTGCTGTCCAACTGCCCCTGGCAGCGGGCGGCGACATTCCATTCCGTCTGGCCATGGCGGACCAGCAGCAGCGGATGGGGGGGCAGAGCAGGGGCGGCTTCTGCCACCCGATCATCAAACTGTGCGCTCACGGCCATTTCACTTCCGGCGGCAGGCTCATCAGGATGGCTTCGATATTGCCGCCGGTTTTCAGGCCGAACAGCGTGCCGCGATCATGGATCAGGTTGAATTCGACATACCGGCCCCGGCGGATCAACTGATGTTCGCGCTGGGCCGCTGTCCAGGCGGCCTGCATGCGGCGGGCGACGATGCGGGGATAGGCCTCCAGGAAGGCCAGCCCCACGGCGCGGGTGAAGGCAAAATCCGCCGCCCAGTCGCCGGTATCCAGGTTGTCATAGAAGATGCCGCCGATCCCGCGCGGTTCCCCGCGATGGGGCAGGAAGAAATAACGGTCGCACCATTCCTTGAAGCGGGGATAGTAATCATCCCCATGGGCATCGCACGCCGTCTTCAGGGCAGCGTGGAAATCGGCGGCGTCTTCCGCCGTTTCCACAGAATCCAGGAACATCGGCGTCAGGTCAGCCCCGCCGCCGAACCAGCCCTGGCCCGTCACCAGCATGCGGGTATTCATATGCACTGCCGGTACCAGGGGGCTGCGCATATGGGCCACCAGGCTGATACCGCTGGCCCAGAATTCCCCCGTCTCCCCCGCACCGGGAATATTGGCGCGGAATTCGGGCGAGAAGGTGCCGTGAACGGTGGAGACATTCACCCCCACCTTCTCAAACACCCGGCCCTTCATCAGGCCCATCACCCCGCCGCCGCCATCACCACCATCATGGTTGGGGCGCGACCAGGGCTTGCGTTCAAACCGACCGGGGGGCAGGTCGGCATGCGGGCCGCCGGCCAGATCATCCTCCAGCCTCTCGAACGCGGCACAGATCCGATCACGCAATTCCTCAAACCAGGCGCGGGCCTGGGCCTTGCGCTGGGCGACAATCTCTGGCGGGGGCAAGGGCGTGGGCATGGCAGCGGTCCGGCGTTGGCGGGGATGTTGGGGGCAGGATTTAGGCTGAAATGGCGGCAGGAGCGATAGGATAAAGTGAGGTCTGGCGCAAAGCCTCGCCCACGACAATGGCAGCCGCCACAGCGACGTTAAGTGAACGGGCCCCCGCACGCATAGGCACCAGCACGCGGGCATCGGCGGCATCATGCACCGTATCCGGTACGCCGCAGCTTTCCTGGCCCAGCAACAGGATATCATTGCTCTGGAAGGTGAAATCCACATGCGGCACGGCGGCGCGCGTGGTCAACAACACCAGCCGGCCCCGGCGGTCCTGGTTGAACCGTTCCCAACTGCTATGGCGGGTGATGTCGGCGTGATCGGCATAATCCATGGCGCTGCGGCGCAGGCGCCGGTCATCCAGAATGAAGCCACAAGGTTCGATAATATCGATGCCCATATCCAGGCAGGCACCCAGCCGGATCAGGGTACCGGCATTCTGCGGAATGTCCGGCTGGTAAAGGGCCAGTCTCAATGGGAAATCTCTAAAACAATATCGGGAAGGGAGAGCGGCGGGGTCAGGTCAATATGTCCAGGAACATGCCCCGGCGGTAACGGGCCGGCAGGCGCAGGATGCCATCCACCAGCAAGGCGGCCAGTTCCTTGGGGTTGGGCCAGCGGTTTCCGGGACGTCCCAGCGGAATGCCCCGGCCAGGTACGCCGGGTACGGCGACGGCACCGGTGCGGCGCCCGCCGCTTTCCGCCACCGAACCGCCGACAACAGTGTTTGTCGATGAACCAACCCGCGAATCGACCATGGCCCTATCCCTCTGCTGATCGGCCTATTATAGGCATTTTCCGATCCCGTCGCCTAGCGGGTGTGGCAGGTGAAAAAGGACAGGCAATGAAAAACAGGGGCCCCCTTGAACGGATGGCCCCTGCTGGCGGCGGTCATCGGTGACCTTTGGTTTGCCAAAAAGGGAGGGGGGAGGCCAGGTCGGCCCCGCCGATTCCGGTTGTCAGGCGCGGCTGGGCAGGCCCAGCGCCTTGGCCGTCATCTCCGCCTTGATGGCGCCATCGTCCAGCGTGGCTGCATCCTGCCGGGCCAGCAGATTGTGCGGGCCGTAACCGCCAGCGGCGGGCCGGGCGCTGCCGGCAGCAATCGCACAGGCCAGCATCAGGGCCAGCGTGGCTAGCAGCAGCATGATGGCGGAAAATTTCTGACGCACGGGGTCGTTGCGACGGACAAGGGCATACATCGGTCGATCCTCCTGTTTGGCGGGGCGGCAGGGGCCGCAGCACTGACAGGGGTCAGGAAACAACTTGCGCTTGGTCGCATTTGGCCCGGATCAGGGCATTTTCGCGGCAGATGAAAAAAGGGTTAAGGGCTGCGGTGGCAGGCCCTATTTCTTTTCCTGCTTTTCCTGCGCCTTGATCTTGTCCTTGGTCTCTGTTTCCAGGCGGGTCAGGGTGTTCAGGTTGTCGGTGGCGCTGGCGGCGGCGCTGGTGCCCGGGGCGACGCGGCGCACCTTCTCCCAATCCTCTTTCGCCTTAGTGCCGATACCGGCATCGGCGTAAAGATTGCCGCGCAGCAGCAGCGCCTCCCCGCTTTGCGGCGACAGTTGGATCGCCATATCGACATCGCTGCGGGCCTTGCTGTCCAGCGCCAGCACATGGTGGGCCTGGGCGCGCAGCAGCCAGGCTTCGGACATTTTCGGTGCCTTTTCGATCACCTTGTCCAAATCCTCAATGGTGTCCCAATAACGTTCCTGCCCCGCGCGGGAAATGGCGCGATCCATCAGGATCTGCACATTGCCCGGCATCAGGGCCAGCGCCTGGGCATAGGCGGCATCGGCCTTGTCCGGCTGCTTGGCATTGGTCCATGACAAGGCGGCGCGGGCCCACAAGTCAGCCCGACCGGCGCGCGGTTCCTTGTCCAACTCGCGCGCCGATGCCTCCAGCGCCGGGGCGGCCAGCGCCCAGTCGCCGCGCAGCATCAGGGCCAGCGCCTGGCACAGCCGCGCATCGGCAGCCCCGCCCTGACGCTCCCACAGCTTCGCCTCCTCATAGGCGAAATCGGGCAGCGCGTCGGCACGGGTCAGGCAGGCGGCGCGGTCGGCGAAGACAGGTTGCTGCGCCAGGGCCGGCAAAGCGGCGGCCGTGAGGCAAAGCCCCGCAAGGGCGGCGGCGAGGGTGGGCTTTTTCATCATGAAGCGGTACAAATCCCCATCCCGTGCTGTCTGTCCAGTGGCAAAGATTTAATGTTGGCACCTTCCAACGATCCGGCCCCCGGCCGCCTGTTCATTTTCGGCTTCGGTTACAGCGCCGGCTGGCTGGCCGACCTGTTGCGCGCGCACGGCTGGCAAGTGGCCGGCACCACCCGCACGCCGGAAAAGGCGGTGCAGATGCGGCAACGCGGGGTGGAGCCCTTCCTGTTCGGCCCTGGCCAGCCGCTGGCCGACGCGGCGGCGGCACTGGCCGGGGCCACGCATATCCTCTCCTCCGTCCCGCCAGAGGTGGGAAGCGGCGATCCCGTCCTGGCTGCGCATGGCGCGGATATCGCCCGTGTGGCGGGGCTGCGTTGGGCCGGATATCTGTCCACCACCGGGGTTTATGGCGATACCGGCGGGGATTGGGTGGATGAAACCTCCCCCCTGAAGGCCACGGGCGAGCGCGGCCTGCGCCGGGTGGCGGCAGAGGGTGAATGGCTGTCGCTGTGGCGCGACCAGGGTGTGCCGGTGCAGATCTACCGCCTGCCCGGCATCTATGGGCCGGGACGCAGCCCTATTGATGCGTTGCGGTCGGGCACGGCGCGGCGGGTGGACAAGCCGGGCCATCTGTTCGGGCGCATCCATGTGGCCGATATTGCCGGCGCGCTGGCCCTGTCCATGGCAAAGCCAGAGCCGGGCACCGTGCTGAATGTGGTGGATAACGAGCCGGCCAGCGGGGCCGATGTGGTGGAATATGCCGCCCGGCTGCTGGGGGTGGAACCGCCGCCGCTGATGCCTTTCACGCCCGGTGCCCTGTCGCCGATGGCCGCCAGCTTCTATGCCGATAACCGCAAGGTGCGCAATGACCGGCTGGTGCGGCACCTGGGTTATCGGCTGCTCTACCCCACCTACCGCGAAGGGCTGGCGGCGCAACTGGCGGCGGAGGGCTGAGGCGAGGGGGGAACCCGCTCCCCCTTACCCCAACAGCGCGCTGCTGATCTGAAAGGCCAGGAAGGACATGACATAGGCCAGCACGAACAGATAACCGAAGGTGGCCCACATGAAGCGGGTGCTGTTGGTTTCGCGCCGGATCACCGCCAGCGTGCTGATACATTGCGGTGCGAAAATGTACCAGACCAGGAAGGAAATGGCTGCCGGCAAGGCCCAGCTGGATTGCAGCGTGGTCGCCAGGCCGCTGGCCAGCCCTTCCTCATTATCCGCACTGATGGCATAGACGGTGCCCAGCACCGTCACGGCCACCTCCCGTGCCGCCATGCCGGGGATCAGGGCAATCACCATCTGCCAGCTGAAACCGATGGGGGCGAACAGGGGGGCGAGCGCGATGCCGATAATGCCAGCAAAGCTCTGTTCAATATTCTCGCTGATCCCGCTCGGGCCGAAGGTGGACAAAACCCAGATCACCACCATGACGACGAAGATGATGCCGCCGGCCCGGCGCAGGAAAATCCTGGCCCGTTCCAGCAGGCCGAAAACGATATTGTGCAGCGTCGGCAGCTTGTAGGTGGGCAGTTCCATGACGAAACTGTCCACCTGTTCGGTATAGACAAAGCGCTTCAGCACAAAGGCCACCAGCAGGCCGGTGGTCAGCGCCGCCATATAGAGCCCGAACATCACCAGCCCCTGCAGGTTGATGCCGCCCGCCACATCGCGGTTGGGCACAAAGGCGGCGATCAGCAGCGTATAGACCGGCAGGCGGGCCGAACAGGTCATCAAGGGCGCCAGCAGGATGGTGGTCAGCCGGTCGGGCTTATGTTCGATGGTGCGGGCGGCCATCACGCCGGGAATGGCGCAGGCGAAGGAGGAGAGCAGGGGAATGAAGCTTTTGCCATGCAGCCCCACCCCGCCCATCAGCCGGTCCAGCAGGAAGGCGGCGCGCGCCATGTAACCGCTGTCTTCCAGCACCAGGATGAAGAAATACAGCACCAGGATCTGCGGCAGGAAGACGATGACGGAGCCGATGCCGGCCACCACCCCATCGACAATGAAACTGCGGAACAGCCCGTCCGGCAACTGATCGCCCAGCCAGGCGCCGAGCGCGGTGGCCGCCCCGTCGATCTGGTCCATCGGCCAGGCCGACCAGGTAAAAACCGACTGGAAGACGAAGAACATCAAGCCCATCAGGATCAGCAGACCGAAGACCGGGTGCAGCAACACCCGGTCGATGGCATAGCTGGTGACCGGCGGCACGCCATAGGCGACACCGGCCTGATCCAGCAGCGCCATGGCCTGCCGGTTCAGGGCACGTAAATCACCGGTGGTCGGTTCCGTCCAGGTCGTCGGGGCGGGGTGGGGCACCGGGTTGGCCAGATACTGGTCCACCACGGTCAGCAAAGCCTCTACCTTGCCGCCGCGCACGGCCACCGTCGGCACCACCGGGATACCCAGCAGCCGGGACAGTTCGGCGGCGTCGATGCTGAATTTCCGGCGGTCGGCAATGTCGAACATGTTCAGCGCCAGCACCATCGGCACGCCCAATGCCTTGGCTTCCAGCGTGAAGCGCAGATGCAGTTTCAGATTGGTGGCATCGGCCACGCAGATCAGGAAATCCGGTCGTTCAATATCGGCCAGCCGGCCCAGCAACACGTCACGCGTTACCGCCTCATCCGGGCTGCGGGCGCGCAGTGAATAGGCGCCCGGCAGGTCCAGCAGGCGGCAGGCATGGCCGGCGGGCGTGGTGAAGGCGCCTTCCTTGCGCTCCACCGTCACGCCGGCATAGTTGGCCACCTTCTGGCGGCTGCCGGTCAACCGGTTGAACAGGGCCGATTTGCCGGAATTCGGCATCCCGGCAATGGCGATCAGCGGTTGTTTGGCCATGATGACGTCAGGAAAGGGGGGACAGGTGGATGGCGTCGGCGTCGCGGCGGCGCAGCGCAATCACCCGGTCGCCGGCGATGCGGATGGCGATGGGGTCGCGCGCGATGGGGCCTTCATGCAGCAAGGTCACATCCATGCCTTCTTCCAAACCCATTTCCAGCAGCTTGCGGGTCAGGCTGTCGGATGCATCGATCTGGTGGATGCGGGCCTGCTGGCCCCGGCGCAGGGTGGATAGCTTCATGGACGCACCTCCGTTCCTGAAGCGGCATAGGCCAGGCCGCCCACGAACGCAAGTCACTCTCACTTGAATGGCTGCGGCCCGGCGCCGCAGGGAAGGGGGGTTATCCTTCCTCTGCCTCCTCCATCTCCTCCCCGTTGCGGGGACCGTGACGTTTTTCCAGCAGGCCGTATTTACGCAGATAGCCCCGGAACTGGTGGTAATTCAGGCCCAGATCGCTGGCCGCCCGCTTCTGGTGGAACTGGTTGCGTTCAAGGGCGGTGCGCAGCAGCGCCTTTTCGAAATCCGAGACCAGATTCAGAAAGTCACATGGCCCCTCTTCCCCCTGCCAGCCGGGGGGCCCGGCTGGCAGGGGGGCGGCGTTGGCGGCAGGCGGCGGGGCTGCCGTTTGTGGGGTCGGTGCATGATGGTGGTGATGGTGGGCGATCACCGGGGCATCGGCATAGGTTGCCATCTGCTTGGGCCGCCAGGGCGATTCGAACGGGTCGAACTGCACATCGGTGATGGGCAGTTCGGGGTCGGCGGTGCGATAAACGGCGCGCTCCACCACATTCTTCAATTCACGCACATTGCCCGGCCATTCATAGGCCAGCAACTGCTGCATGGCATCCTGGGTGAAACCGCCGAAATAGGGGCGGCCCAGTTCCTTGGCCATGGCGATGCCGAAATGATCGGCCAGCACCGGAATATCCTCAGGTCGACCACGTAATGGGGGGATGGTCACCACATCGAAACACAGCCTGTCCAGCAAATCCGCGCGGAATTTGCCTTGGTCGGCCAATCGCGGCAGGTCGGCGTTGGTCGCCCCCACCACGCGCACATCGATATTGATGGTCGTGGTGCCGCCCACCCGCTCGAACTCCCCATATTCGATGACGCGCAGGATTTTTTCCTGCACCCGCAGGGTGGCGGTGGCGATCTCATCCAGGAACAGGGTGCCGCCATCGGCCAGTTCGAACCGACCGACATGGCGCTTGGCGGCCCCGGTGAACGACCCCGCTTCATGCCCGAACAGCTCCGTTTCCAGCAGCGTGTCGGACAGGGCGGCGCAGTTCAGCTTCACGAACGGCTTGTCCCAGCGCGGCGACAGGTAATGCAGGCGGGCGGCGATCAACTCCTTGCCCGTGCCACGTTCCCCGATCACCAGGGTGGGCCGGTTCAGCGGTGCCGCCTGGGAGACATGTTCCATCAACCCCAGAAAGGACGGGGCCTGACCGATCAGGGAAGGCGGATTGACATTGGGGGACATGGGTGCGCGTCCGTTGGCAGGGCGACGGGATGATTATTTTCGCCACTATAATCAGGAAATGGCGCATTTGGCGAGAGAGTGGTTTAAACCGCCAAGAATTTGGAATCAGGCCAGCTGGCAGAATGAGGGAAAATTGACTGAAAACGAGCTATCCAATTGATTTTAAATATTAATATTGGTATCTTCCGCACTTGGCACGCCCCTTGCTTTTCTTGGTCTCGGACACCGGGGACACTCAAAGACGCGAAGGGGACGCAAAAATGACCGACTTCACACTGGACAGCGCCGCCAAGGATCGGCAGACCGACAGCTTCACCCATGGCACGGTCGGGTTCTTCACCCGTCCCGCCAGCGGTGCGGCGGGCGGCATGTTCCGGGATCTTTACGAAGATTTCCGGGCTGTGCCGGTGGGGGCGTGGATCATCCTTGCGGTCGCTACCGGATTGAGCAACCTTTTCATTGCCCTTGCCTGAAGGAGAGCCTGACATGGGCATTTTTTCCCGCCTCGGCGACATCGTTAATTCGAACATCAATGCCATCCTGGATCGTGCGGAGGACCCGGAAAAGCTGGTCCGCCTGATCATCCAGGAAATGGAAGACACCCTGGTCGAGGTGCGTTCCTCCGCGGTCAAGACTGTGGCGGAGAAGAAGGAGATCGAGCGCAGGCTGGTCGAGATCCGGCGCGAGTCGGATGATTGGCAGCGCAAGGCCGAATTCGCGCTTTCCAAGGACCGGGAAGACCTGGCCAAGGGTGCCCTGGTCGCCAAGGCCAAGCTGGCCGAAGCCGCCGACCATATGGCCGGCGAACTGGCCCGCCTGGACAGCGCACTGGCCAAGACCAGCGAGGATATTGGTGCCCTGCAGCAGAAGCTGGCCGATGCCAAGACCCGTGAAAAGGCGCTGATCGCCCGTCACAAGACGGCGACCAACCGCCTGAAGGTGCGCACCCAGCTTTATGATGAACGCATCACCGACGCGTTCAGCCGGTTTGAGCAGGTGGAGCGCAACCTGGATGTGCTGGAAGGCAAATCCGAAGTGCTGGGCATGGGGCGCACCCGGAGCCTGGACGAGGAGATTGCAGAGCTTGAGGCCGAATCGAAGGTGGACTCGGAACTTCAGGCGCTGAAGGCGAAGCTGGCGGCCAAGGCACAGCCGGAATAAGCATGGCTCCGAAAGATGGGGGCGACCCCGCCTGATCGGCTGCAAGGTTGGTTGCTGGCGGGGCCGCCTTTCGGGGTCAAGCCTGGGAGTATAGGGGGCAATAATGCCGCAGGAAGCAATTGTCGTCGCCATCATCTTCATGGTGATTGTGGCGCCGGTCTGGATCATTTTTCACTACGTCACCAAATGGCGCATCGCCAAGACCTTGTCTGTGGATGATGAACAGATGCTGTCCGATCTCTGGCACAGTGCCGGCAAGATGGAAGACCGCATCCGCCAGTTGGAGAAGATCCTGGATGCCGAAGCGCCGGGCTGGAGGTCGAAAGCATGAGCAACGATCATTCAGGCTACGGCCGGGGCGGTGACTATCCACCGCCCCCCGGTTCCGGTCGCCGGCGCTATCGCGCCAACCGGCCCGGACAGAAGGATTGGCAGTATGAATTGCTGGGCAAGCGCCCGGACCAGAGCTGGGGCGAATATCTGGGTTTCGACCCCGGTCGCCACGGTCGCCGTCGCAAAGGCGGCAGTTCCTATGCCTATGATAGCGGCGTGTACAGCCATGGTACGGAGCAGGAGGAGGCGATGGAACAGATCAACACGCGCTCACCCAACCCGCACAGGCTGTATCGCAGCCGCACCGATGCCAAGCTGGGCGGTGTGTGCGCTGGCATCGGCGATTACCTGAATGTCGATAGCTGGATCGTCCGACTGGTCTTCGTCATCGGCTTCTTCTTCTTCCCGCCGGTTTTCCTGTTTGGTTATCCGATTATGTGGTGGATATTGAAGCAGCAGCCGATGGGACTCTACGAAAGTCAGGAGGAAGAGGTGTTCTGGCGGTCGGTTGCCACCAAGCCTGAACAGACCCTGTCCGCCCTGCGCAACAAGTTCCGGCAACTGGATCAGGAGATCGGTCGGCTGGAAGGGTTCGTCGCCTCACGCGAATATGACCTGCACCGCCAGTTCCGCGACCTGGAACGGAAGTAACGGGCCGGCCCCCTTCGAAGCGGAGGCTTCCTTGTTCAATTCCCCCTTTATCATTCCGGTTCTGGCACTTTTCATTCCCACCATCGCCATCGTGCTGCGCCATGTGCGCCGCTGGCAGGAGATTGATGTGCAGGCAGCCGAGGCCGAGCTGAATTTGCGCCGCCGCTTCCGTGGCTTCGATGAGATTGACCGCCGCGTCGGCGATATCGAACGCTATGTCACCAGCCCGGAATTCGACCTGAACCGACAGTTGCGCGGCCTGGGCGAAAAGCCCTGATCCACGCCCGTCATTCTACACCCAGCCCCGAGGCCGGCATCCATGTTCAACACACCCTTTATCATTCCGGTGGTGGCGCTGCTGATCCCCATCGTCGCCATTGTGATGAAGCATCTGACCAAGATGCGGGCCATGAAGCTGAACGGCCTGTCCGAGGGGGCCGCCGCCGAACTGTCTGACCGGGCCCGCCGGCTGGAGGAACGGGTGGGGCAGTTGGAGCGTATCCTGGATGCCGAAGCACCCGGCTGGCGCGCCCGTGCCTGAGGCCCGTGCTTGAGGCCCGTGCTTGAGGATTGAGTGGGGGCTGCGCGGATTGCCTTAGCCCGCCCGCACCCTTGCCAGGAACTGCTCCACCTGACGGGAAAGGGCGTCGGCCTCCTCCACCAATTCGTCGGCGGCGCCCAGCACATCGCCGGCCATGGCGTCGGCTTCCGCCGCCGCCCGCGTCACCTGGCCGATGGTGGTGCTGACATTCTGGGTACCGGTGGCGGCATGTGCCACGGAACTGGCGATTTCCTGTGTGGCCGCGCCTTGCTGTTCCACGGCACTGGAAATGGTCGAGACGATGCCGCTGATGCGGTCGATGGTGCCGCCAACGCCCCGGATGGCATCGGCGGCATCGCCCGCCACGGCCTGCATGGCGTTGATCTGGCTGCTAATTTCCTCTGTTGCCTTGGCGGTCTGGTTGGCCAGGGCCTTCACCTCCGATGCCACCACGGCAAAGCCCTTGCCGGCTTCCCCGGCCCGCGCCGCCTCGATCGTGGCATTCAGCGCCAGCAGGTTGGTCTGGCTGGCAATATCGCCGATCAGGCGCACAATCTCCCCGATGCGCTGGGCGGCCTCCACCAGACCGGTGACGGTCTGGTTGGATTTTTCCGCCTCCGTCACCGCATCGTTGGCAATATTGGCGCTTTCCGCAACCCGGCGGCTGATTTCCCGGATGGAGGCGGAAAGCTGTTCGGCGGCGGCGGCCACCATATTGACATTCTCCGCCGCCAGTTCGGCAGCACCGGCCACGGCTTCGGACTGACGGTTTACCTCGTTCGCCACGCCACCCAGCCCCCGGGCTGTACCGCGCATGCGGTCGGCAGCCCCGCCGACATTGGCCACCACGGCCTGCATCCCCTCCTGAAACTCGTCGGCCAGCGCGTTGAGCGCGCGGCGTTTCTCCCGCTCCGCCCGTTCCTCCAGGGCTTCCTGCTCCGTGCGCATCCGTTCCGTATCGCGCATGGAGCGCTGGAAGACGGAAAGGGCGCGTGCGGTTGCCCCGATCTCATCCCGCCGGCTTTCGCCGGAAACCTTCACATCCAGATCACCGTCCGCCAGTTTCGTCATGGTGGTGATGATGCGGTGCAGGGGGCGGGTGATGCCGGCGATGCCCAGCGCAATGCCCAGAACCAACACGATGGCGGTGCCGGTAAGGCCGGTGGTCAGGGTCACCCGCAGGGCCTGATCGAAGGCGCTTTCCGCCTCCGCGCGGTCGGCATCCATAGCCTTTTGCACATCTTCCGTTGTCACGCCCAACCGGTCCAGCAGGTCGGTCAGCTTGATATCGAACCGGTCCACCAGCACTGATGCCGCCTGGGTGCCCTTACCGGCCAGTGCCAGTTTACGCGCCTGTTCCACGATTTCCATCATGCGGGACATGTCTTCGCGGGCCAGATCCAGGTCGGCCTTGCGTTCCGGCAGCAGCTTTTCAACATTGTTCAGATGCACGGACAACTGATCGCGTTTCAGGGCGATTTCATCCTTCATGCTGTCCAGGATGAAACTGTCCGTCTCCGCCGCGATCATATACCCCAGCCGACCGATATCCGTGGCGGATTCGCTGGCGCGCAGAATGGCCTTGCTGGCTTCAGACTTGTCCAGCATTTCCTGGTAATGGCCGCCCACATGCCGCATCTGCGACAGGGCGTACAGCGAAGTGCCGATCGCCAGTGCCCCCATCAGCACCAGCGGCAACACCAGTTTCCAGACAATCGGCAGATTTTTCAGGGCGTTCATGACATCTCCCAGTACGGATGGCGCCCCGCTTTGCCAGCGGTTGGCGCGCTTTATCCGTTTATACTGCGTGATATCGACCATATCGCCAAGGCTTCAAGTTACTTATATTTGAAGCCCTGGCGTTTGATGAAATGGTGGTACAGGTATGGCACAGTCATTTATGATGAAATCATGATGGTTGTACTTTATGATTTATTGTCGGTATTAAAAAATGAATCACTAAGTTTTTCTGCTGTGAGCCAAGGAAAACTTGGTATTTGATCTAAATATATTTAGAAACAGAAGGGGGGTTCGATGTGGGAAATTTTTCCACCTGATGGGCGTGGCCATGAACCCGTCGTCATTTCATTTACCTTCCGTAAAGGGCAGGTAAATGATTCATCTACGTAAACCACTGTTGAAAACATCAACAACGCGACATACCGCAATGACAAAGGGCGTCCCGGTTCCAGCCGAAACGCCCTTTGTTATTCAGCGCGCAAGTGGCGGCAGTGATCAGCCGCGCAGGCCGGCCCCGGTGCCTTTGGCGACGGCGGCGACCACCTTGGCGGCCACGGCTTCGATTTCCGCATCCGTCAGGGTCTTTTCCACCGGCTGCAGGGTCACGGTCAGCGCCACGGATTTGAAACCCGGCTCCACGCCCTTGCCTTCATAGATGTCGAACACGCTGACATCGCTGATCAGCGCCTTGTCGGCCCCCTTGGCGGCCTTCACCAGCTTGTCTGCCTCCAGCGCCACCGGAGCCAGGAAGGCGAAATCGCGGGAGACGGGTTGGAAGGCGGACAGTTCCAGCTTCGGTTTGGCGGTGCCCACCTTTTTCTTCGGGGCCGGCACAGCATCCAGGAACAGTTCAAACGCGGCCACGGGGCCCGCCACATCCAGCGCTTCCAGCAGGGCCGGGTGCAGTTCACCAAAGCGGCCCAGCACGCTGGGGCCCAGGCGCAACACGCCCGAACGGCCCGGATGGTACCAGCCCGGCGCATCGCGGGTGACCTGCAGGTTGCCCACCGGGGCGCCGGCGGCTTCCAGAATGGCCAGCGCATCGGCCTTGGCGTCAAAGGCGTCGACGGCGCGTTCACCCTTGGCCCAGTTGCGCGGCACGGCGGCCCCGGCGTGTACGCCGGCCACCACCAGATCCTGCCCCTTTTCGCTGCCATCGCGGAAGGCGGGGCCCACCTCGAACAGCGAGACATCGGCATAGCCGCGTGCGGCGTTGCGGCCGATGGCGGGCACCAGGGTCGCCAGGATGCTGGGGCGCATCACCGCCAGATCGGCGCTGATCGGGTTCAGCAGCCGCAATTCATCCTTGTCGCCATCGAACAGGGCGGCGACCTTGGGTTCCACAAAGGACCAGGTCACCGATTCCAGCAGCCCGCGACCGGCGGCGGCGCGGCGGGCGGCAAAGGTGCGGCGCTGGGTGGCGGACAGGGCCGGCTTCGGCGTGGTGGCATCGCGCGGCAGGGGCGTGGCGGGGATACGGTCAAAGCCATGAACGCGCAGCACTTCT
>Ga0209373_10002694_pt1 | contig 17328 bp, 21 predicted proteins | sample Higcelweek5metaG_FD_187173 | JGI IMG/M metagenome (GOLD analysis project Ga0209373, IMG submission 187173) | Freshwater pond sediment microbial communities from the University of Edinburgh, under environmental carbon perturbations - High... | ecosystem: Environmental > Aquatic > Freshwater >... | reverse complement strand
AAGTAATAACCGCATAATCCTGCATCGCACCACGAGTGCAAAAACACGCGCCACCGCGACTCTGCGGCAACTTGCACATACCGCCAGACGTTAGCGGCAATTCAAAAACGACCTACATTATGAAATTAACGATCTTCATTCTAGTTGCAATAGTCTTCCTGGCAACGGTTTTATACCTACAATCAAAAGCCTTCAGATTAAAAAGGCTAAATGCTCTGCTCAACTCACCATACATTAGGATACTTGAAGCAATGGGATTCTCTCCAATAACTCTATCATCACATGAAGCTTATAGAGGAAATTATGGAGGCTTCTACTTCCTGGTTTTCTTAGACCCTGATGATGTCTTCTTTAGGTCTAATTTTTCCATCGTATTCGTAATATCATATGAAAAACTAAGTGATAAAGATTTCATGAACCTTAATAATAAGTACTACAACAGAGTAAAATCACTGTTATTCAATTCAGAAAGTATTTTTTTTGACAAAACCTTTGCCCAATTCAGATACGCTATAAATCCATTTGGAATTGGAAATATTAAGATTGAGAAAACTATTGAAAAAATTTCGCAGCTTGCAATCAGTGAAAACCTCAGATCTATTGAATTTCAAGATTTGGAAATAGCGTCAGCCCGGCAATATTAATTGAACTACCGCTAACAGGTCGGTATATGCAATTGGCTTCTGCACCGCGAAAATCTTCTGGTCAAAATGAAAGACCTTCAATGGCGGTGCAGGCCGCCCCGGCTCCCGCCGGGGACTCCCTCCTAGTGTCACGGTTTTTGCCAACGCGAGAATAAACTAATAACAGCATAATCCTGCATCGCACCACGAGTGCAAAAACGCGCGCCACCGCGACTCTGCGCCAACTGCACATACCGCGGAACGTTACCGTGCATTAATAACCTCGTACTCCTGCTTTCACTACTTTTGAGAAAAAGTATCAATGACTAACTCTGAGATCAAAATATTCAAAGCAAAAGACGGTAAAACTGAGATCCAGGTAAAACTCGACAACGACACAGTCTGGCTGAATCAATACCAACTTGAAGATTTATTTCAAACAGACAGATCTTCAATCAACAGACATATCTCAAACATCTATAGATCTCAAGAATTAAAAGAGAGGTCAACGTGTGCATTTTTTGCACAAGTTCAGAAAGAGGGTGGCAGAGAAGTAACTAGAAATATAAAATTCTATAATCTTGATTTGATTATCTCAGTCGGTTATAGAGTTAACTCTAAACGCGGGGTTGAATTCCGAATTTGGGCAAGCAATATCTTAAAAGACTACCTCATTAAAGGGTATGCACTTAATGAAAAAAGGCTTTCGCAACAGAATGAGCAACTTCGAGAGCTTCAGAATGCAGTAAAGATTATCAGCGAAGTATTGAATTACAAAGTTCTTGAAAACTCCGAAAGCACAGAACTTATAAAGATAATTGCGGACTATGCTTACGGCCTTGAAATATTGGATCAATATGATTACCATAAACTTGAAATACATAGTACCTCAGGTAAAGAATCATACCAATTAACATACACCGAGGCAATTGAAAAAATCAACCATGTAAAAAAAGCGTTTTCTAATAGTGATTTATTTGGTATTGAGAAAGATAACTCTCTAAAAAGCTCGATAAGTACAATTTATCAAACATTTGATGGAGTTGACCTTTACCCAAGCATTGAAGAAAAGGCTGCTAACTTGCTATATTTCATCACAAAGAATCACTCATTTGTTGACGGCAATAAAAGAATAGCTGCCTTTCTATTCCTATATTTTCTTGAACGCAACGGCATTCTTTACGACAGCTCAGGTAATAAAAGGATTGCAGACAATGCACTGGTAGCACTGACATTAATGATTGCTGTAAGTAAGCCGGAAGAAAAGGAGACAATGATTAAGGTGATTGTAAATTTGATAAATAGAAGAAATTAACGCACGGTAACAGGTCGGTATATGTCATTGCCTCTCCGTACCGCGAGAATTTTCTGGCTGAAGAGGACCGTTAAGTGGTCGGCGGTACGGCCCGCCCCGGCTCCCGCCGGGGACTCCCCCCTGGTGTCACGGTTTTTGCCAACGCGAGAATAAAGTAATAACCGCATAACCCTGCATCGCACCACGAGTGCAAAAACACGCGCCACCGCGACTCTGCGCCAACTGCACATACCGCCGAACGTTGGCAACAATATTGGGAAAATTTGCAATTGGTTCATATTTGATGTAAATTTGCATCAAAACATAATAAGATGGCAAGGCAAAGTATCTCTTTTACCAAACCAAATGATGAGTGGCTGAAATCTCAATTGGAGAACCAGGAATATTCCAGTAAGAGCGAACTGATAAATGATCTGATCAGACAAGCCAGAAAACAGCAGGCTCAAATTGACTGGATTAGGGCAAAGTTGGATAAATCTGAAAGAAGTGGGTTTACAGACAATTCCAAAGAGCAAATTCTGAATCAGTCAAAATCCTTGCTTAATGGCTAAGTATAGACTAAGTAATGAAGCCAAAGAGGATTTGATTCGAATCCATCATTACGGAGTTGAAAAATTCGGAATGTCTCAAGCCGACAAATACTTTGATACGTTTTTTAAATATTTTGATATAATTGCCCAAAGACCATTTTCCTTTGAATCTGTAGATTACATAAAAAAGGGCTATAGGCGCTGTGTTTGCGTTTCAGATAATATATATTACAGAATAAATAAAGATGTAGTTGAAATAATGGCAATTGTCGGAAGACAAGATATAAATACTGTCCTTGGATTGTCTGAATAAAATACTGTTGCCAACAGGTCGGTATATGTCATTGGCGCTCCGCACCGCGAGAACTTTCTGGCTAAAGAGGACCGTTAAGTGGTCGGCGGTGCGGCCTGCCCCGGCTCCCGCCGGGGACTCCCTCCTGGTGTCACGGTTTTTGCCAACGCGAGAATAAACGAATAACCGCATAACCCTGCATCGCACCACGAGTGCAAAAACACCCCGACCTCATTTCGTTCGGTACGGGGCACGGCGCGCCACCGTCCGCCAGCTGGCGGACCAACGCCACATTATTCGCCCACTCACCTAATGGTTCGTGTTCTCATGAGCTCGTCCGCTCCGCGGCCTCGGTTCCGCCGAACGTTAGGCTGCTTGTCGACAATTCCTGCTTGAATATTTGAGAAATAATACTTATCTTTGCCGTTAGTAACGTAAAACGTTAATGATAACTTCATTTGGATCAAAAGAGACTGAGAAAATTTGGAATGGTGAACGTGTTAGAATCATGCCTCCAGAAATTCAAATCATCGGTAGGAGAAAACTAAGAATGTTAAACAACTCTAATAATCTTATCGATCTTAGAGTACCTCCTTCCAATAAACTTGAAAAGTTAAGTGGCAAAGCAAATAACCTTTACAGCATCCGAATAAATGACCAATGGAGAATCACATTCCAATGGGATGACGGGCTGGCAACAGAAGTAACAATTATTGACTATCATAAATGACAAACATGGAAAGATTACCAAATATACACCCAGGTGAAGTGCTTCTTGAAGAATTCCTGAAGCCCATGAACATTTCTGCTTACCGGCTCTCAAAAGATATTGGAATACCGCAGACCAGAACTTCCGAGATTATTAAAGGTCTGAGAAGAATAACAGCAGATACTGCTCTCAGGCTAAGTTATTATTTCGGAAATTCAGCCAAATTCTGGCTTGGACTTCAGAATGACTATGATATAGAAGAAGAAAAGAGAGTCAAAAAAAATGAATTTAAAAGCATCAAAAAGGCCAAAGAACACGCAGCCTAACAGGTCGGTATATGTCATTGGCTTTTCCGCACCGCTACTGGTTTTTGCGCGCTGATCCGCTTGACCGGCAGCTCAAAAACCAATTGGTGCTTTATCGGCCCGGCTTTGCGGCTAAAGCCGCCGGGCAAAAACCATTGCGCGGCACAGGCTGTCCCGGCTCCCGCCGCCCCCCCCTCCTGGTGTCACGGTTTACGCACGGTGACGTGAACGCCAGCAGAATAAAAATCGGTTGGTGGTTTATGACCCTCTAATGCGGCTGGCGGCCGCAGTTTGAATGGATATTTTCTGCCATCTATCTCCATGACAAAAACGCGCGCCACCGTCCGCCTGCTGGCGGCCGCAGTTTGAATGGATATTTTCTGCCATCTATCTCCATGACAAAAACGCGCGCCACCGTCCGCCAGCTGGCGGACCAACGCCACATTATTCGCCCACTCACCTGTCGGTTCATGGCCTCATGAGCTCGTCCCCTCCGCGGCCTCGGTTCCGCCGAACGTTTCCAAACATATTAATAGAAAGGGCCTTTTGCCTGATCCGTTAAGATTAAAGATATTCAGCAACAATAAAATGGGATTCATATGAAGAAATTATTCTTACTCTCAATTATTTCAAATCTAATTTTGATTTCATGCACAAATAATAATGAATCCGCTATTGTGGATTTAAGATCTGATTCCTTCAAATTAAGTATTAGTGAGAAAGGATCAATTATTGATTTTACAGATTTGAAAACGAATAAAAACTATCTGGCAAAAGATACTTCTGTGTATTTAATGTCAATAAGGATAAATAATGAAATAAAAGTTCCTCAATCTGCCAAAGCAAGAAATAACATCATTACTTTAATTTTCGAAACTGATATTAAAGCCGATATAAAAGCAGAGGAAAAAGAATCTTATCTCACCTTTGAATTAACATCACTCACCAATAAAGACTCTGTTGACTTAATTATTTGGGGACCATATGCCACAACTATAAATAAAATAATTGGAGAAACTGTTGGAGTCGTTCGTGGGGAAGAATTTGCTCTGGGTATTCAGTCATTAAATATTAAAACACTTGGTGGCTATCCTTGGAATGAAAGTGATCGAATGCCTGAATTCAATATTTTCGATGAAGAAGATATAAATAATATGCACCCGAAAACAGATGGAAGTGTATTATACAGAGTCGAAGCAGCAAAACCAACCACAACAGGCAGTAGCTTGCAGGCATACTGCAGAAACAGGAATAAGGATAGGATTATCCAGGATTTTGGACATGAAAAAATTGTAGCACCCGCTTATAATGATGGAGGAGTAATTGATTCAAAAATTGCACTTTTTGGATGCCCTCCTGAAAAAGCCCTGAACACTATTGGAGAAATTGAACTAGCTGAAGGGTTGCCACATCCGATGATTGACGGACAGTGGGGAAAAACTTCCAGTGATGCAGCCGCAGCTTACATTATTATAAATTTTACTGAAGATAATGTCGATCAAGCAATTGAATTAACAAAAAAAGCAGGATTAAGATATCTATATCACTATGGTAAAACTTTTGAAAACTGGGGACATTTTGAGTTGTTTAAAGGGGAATTTCCAAATGGGATTGCCGGATTAAAAAAATGTGTTGAAAAAGCTGAAGCTCAAGGCATAATGGTTGGAACACATTTGCTTTCAAATTTTATATCAACAAATGACCCGTATGTCACCCCTATTCCTGACAAAAGGTTAGCCAAAGTAGGAAGTTCAATTATTGTTCATGATATCAATGCCACAGAAACAGAAATTCCTATTCAATCACCTGATTTTTTCAACCAGATGGAAAATAATAATTTGAAAACTGTTATGGTAGAAAACGAGTTGATCCGATATGGGAAGGTTTCAGAAGCATCTCCATGGCAATTATTGGATTGTCAGAGGGGGGCCTTCAATACAACTGCATCTGAACATAAATCTGGCGAGAAAATATCAAAATTACTGGATCATGGTTACAAAGTATTTTTGACTAACACAGAATTAACTATTGAGATGTCAGAAACAATGGCAGAATTATATAATCAAACTGGTTTGCGTCAGATTTCATTTGACGGATTAGAAGGAAATCGTTCAACCGGATTAGGGACCTACGGGGAGTCATTAATGCCTTATATTTGGTATAACTCCTTATCAGATGATTTAAAAAAGCACTTAATCATCGACGCCAGCCGAACCACCCATTTTTTCTGGCATATTTATTCAAGAATGAACTGGGGCGAACCCTGGTATGGAGGATTCCGAGAAAGTCAAACGGAATACAGATTTAAGAATCAAGCATATTTTAAGAGAAACTTTATGCCAGGAATGTTAGGGTGGTTCAAAATGACTCCGGAAACAAGCCTTGAAGATATTGAATGGTTGTTAGCTCGTTCTTCGGGTTATGATGCCGGCTATGCTTTTGTTGCAGGATTTGAATCAATAGAGCAAAATGGCAACTCAGATAAAATTCTGGAACTTATTGGAGATTGGGAACAACTAAGACTTGGAGGTTTATTCAGTGAAGAACAAAAAGAATTATTACGAGATTCCGGAAAAGAGTTTTCTCTCAAAAGAATCAATGACAATGAATGGAATTTGCATGAAGTAAATGCAGAAGTTTTTATCCATAAACAGAAAGTTAAACAACCCGGAGAACCCCTATTTTCAACTTTAATATTGAATAATATAGGGGATGAACAAACTTTAAATTTTATACTTACTGCTATTGATTGTGAAGCCAGTGAAATTGTAATGGAAATAAATAATTACAAAGAAATAAGGTTGCCTGTTGTTTTAAGAGAAGGACAAACTATCAAGTACGCAGGCGGTAATAGTGCCTCTGTATATGATGCTAACTGGCAACTTATTAAGGAATTTGATATTAATCATTCTAATCTTCAGATAAGTAAAGGTGAAAATTCTGTTTCTTTCGATTGTAATTTTGCCAGGGAAGGTAAAAATTCAAATATAAAATTAGAGATTCGAACTTACGGAAAAGGTGAAAAAATCATTTCGAATAAATAGATTAGCAATAGATTTGGTAACCATCTATAATCGGCATTAAAACGACCTCTGATACCTAACCGTCAGGTAACATGCCAAGTAATTGTGGTAGAAACATCAAGTAAACGACCGTGGCCAAGAAAATAAAAGATCCCAATAGCCTGTTAACCGTCCCAGGGGTGGGTAAAAGCATAGCCGAGGACCTGCACATTCTGGGAATTCATCATGTCAGAGATTTAATAGGTCAAGACCCGGAAACCTTATACAATAATTTGTGCTCAGAATACAAAACAAGAATAGATCCATGTGTTCTGTACACATTTCGATGTGCAGTCTATTATGCAGAAAATGAAAAGCATGATCCTGCCCTATTGAAGTGGTGGAATTGGAAGAATAAAGAAAAGTAAAAGCAAGTTAGCTAACAGGTCGGTATCTGCAATTGTCGCACCACCCGCCGCCAGATAGCAGACCAACTGCACATATCGGCCAAACATTGTAGTCTAGCAAATCGAAACCCAATAATATGTAGCAAGAAATGAAAAGAATAGCTTCTTTAATTATCTTGATTGGACTTCAGGTATCATTATTCGGACAGAATAAAGAAAAAACATATTTACTGGTACACGGTGCCTGGCATGGAGCCTGGTGCTGGAATAAAGTTGTACCCTTAATGACAAATAAAGGCTACAAGGTAATTGCTGTTGACCTGCCCAGCCATGGAAGCGACACAACAAATGCCAGTTCAATCACACTTGACGACTATGTGAGAAATGTTACAGAAACAGCCAATATGATTGAAGGACAAATAATCCTGGTTGGTCATTCAATGGGAGGTATAGTGATTTCACAAGCAGCAGAGTATTTGGGAAAAAATAAAGTTTCTAAACTCATCTATTTGGATGCATTTCTCCCGAAAAATGGCGAATCTGTTAGCTCTCTGGCAAGATTAATTGAAAGTAGTTTACCTGTTGACACTTCTCGTTTAACAATTGGCGATGGGTTAATTGTGAGTGAAGACACCAGGACCAGTATTTTTAAACCAGAAGTTGCCGATATACTTTTTTACCATGACTGTACTCAGTCAGACAAAGATTTTGCACATAAGAACATGAGCAGGCAGTCTTTTGCCCCGTTAGGGACACCTGTCAGTGTTTCGGATGGTATATATGGAACAATTCCAAAATACTATATTTTATGTACTGACAGTCAAGACCTTGATAAATCGATTCTACCCACGAGAGTTAAATGTGAAAAGGTTGTAAAAATAAAATCAAGCCATTCACCATTTTTTTCTAAACCTCGAAAATTGGCTGACATTTTGACTAAGTTTTAATACCAGCACACATAGCGTGTATGAATTAATGGCTGTGAAGTGATAAATCAACCAGGATGGCTTCCTTGACATGAATGACGTAAATATGACTTGAAGATGTCGCAACCATTTGCGGAACTAAAACATACTTTAGTCCTGATTTTAAAATGAGAAAAAATGATAAACAAGGAATTGGCTCAAAGGATTAAGGTCTTAAGAAACAGAAAAGGTTTTTCGCAGGAAGAACTGTCCGAAAAGACGGGATTAAGTTTACGTACAATTCAAAGAATAGAAAATGGCGAGACTGAACCACGGGGAGATTCTCTTAAAAGATTAGCCTCCGGCCTGGATGTATCTCCCGATGAAATTATCGATTGGGTGGTGAAGGAGGATTCCGGCTTCCTGGTCAGTTTAAATTTATCTGCCCTGAGTTTCATCATTTTTCCCCTACTGGGAATTTTAATTCCTTTAATCATCTGGGTATCAAAGAAAGATAAGATCAAAAGTATAAACGAGACTGCAAAAGACATTCTAAACTTTCAAATCACATGGTCCATATTACTTTTTATCAGCTTCATCGGGACTGTTGTCTTCTTGGTTCATGGAATGACTACAATTGCAGGTTTAAACGCCGGAGTAATAAGCAAACCATTAGTAATGAACCTAATAATCTCCGGAGTATTGTACATATATAATATGTCATTTATTCTGATTAACTCATTTCTGCTACATAACGGGAACAGAACATTCTATCATCCCAAAATTGCATTTTTGAGGAAGTAACCAAACAACCAAACAACAGATCGCCTTAAGCAATTAAATTTCATCATCAGCCTCAGACCCTCTATCAAAAACACAGCAAACCAGCCAACTATCCGGGTGGCTGAAAGTAATTCACATATGAAAGAATTAGCCTATTTCGCTGACAAAAAGTTCGAGAATATTTCGCGCAAAGCGAATCCTCCCAAACCCGGAGAGTACGAAAACTGCCGGTTCCTGAACTGTGACCTGGAAGAATGTAATCTTTCCGACTTTGTATTCACGGACTGTGAGTTTTTCGAATGTAATCTGAGCCTTATCAAACTGACACAGTCAACATTACGGGATGTGAAGTTTCATGGCTGCAAAATGATGGGGATTCATTTTGAGGACTGCAACGACTTTGGACTCTCATTCAGATTTGACAACTGCACCCTCGATCATTCTTCCTTCTACAACACAAAAATTAACAAGACCATTTTCATGAATTCCAGGTTGCACGAGGTTGATTTCTCGGAAAGCGACCTGACTGATTCATCATTTCTCAATTGCGACCTGGCGGGCGCACTCTTTGAAAATACTAACCTGGAGAAAGCTGACTTCCTGACTTCTTTTGGTTATTCCATTGATCCTGAAAGGAACAGACTCAGGAAGACGAAGTTTTCTTCAAACGGCCTGACCGGGCTGTTGGGCAAATATGACATTATAATTGAATAGCACGCCAACCGGCACACGCCGGTATGTCAACAAACTCATTATCAAAACCACTTAAAATCAGCCGAAAATGAAACCGAAAATCAACATTACCAAAAGAGACATGTTGTTCTTCTTTGCCGGGATTGCAATCACGGCACTGCTCAGCCTGGTATTTAACTGGAAAGAGAACTCCAGGTATTTCAAGGAAGGGTTCAGTGAGGGATACAACTCGACACAGAAAGAAGAGGTTAACCACTAATGGTTTCACCCGAGCTCACCGGACTTTCAGAAGATCACCCCACATTCACATATCATGGACCGGTTCACACAAACATAAACAGTTTCTGACATCCCCTCATCATGAAAAAGGACTTTGTGATACATGACGGAGAGTTGTCCGTTGAGGACAACTATTTGCAAATTAATGATCATCAACCCAGATGGTTCAAGATTGGGAGCCAGGTGAGTTTAATTTCAGCGATTCTCTACGGAGTTGTAATAATAATTAAATATTTCAGGACGGGAGATCCGTTTGACCTGTGGCCCGGAGTTGCAATTTTTGTGCTGGGAATCCCCGCATTGATTGTTCAGTCAAAGATAGTCTATGACAGCAGGATTGACTATAAGGATATCCGAAGAATAGTAATAAAGCGAAATCTGACCGACCAACTGACCGGGGACATCATTCTTCACACTGGCAGGAAACGACGGGTAATAGTTGACCAGCAGGACCTGGGAAGGTTTGAAAGAGACCATCTCGGGGAACTGGTCGAAGCACTTGGTGCCAAAGGCCTTGTAACAGAAGTAAAATAGCGGGCAGTAGAAGGTGGCCGAGTGCCGGCGCCATCTGTCGTAACAGGCAAGTAAGCCGGAATCAGAAGACCGCCCCATGCCAGCACCATGCGCACCATAAGACAACACTGCCAAAACGCCAGGGCTGACCCACCTACCCCACACACATAATTACATTTTGGATTATCTTCACTGCCAGGATGAAGCCCACATATACATTGCGGGAAGTACCCCGCTCAAGAATAGCAACATTTGACACTGCTGCGGTGGCGCTGGCTAAGCATCATGTAAGCGCAATGCTTGAATTTGATGTGACAGAGATCAGGAGAAAACTGCAGCAATTGAGAAGACAAGGCACCTTGATCTCCTTTAACGGCTGGCTCATCAAGGTGATTGGCAGTGTCCTGGATCAGCACAGGGAAGCTTCGGCGTTTCTCTTATCAAAACGAAAACTCATAGTCTTCGATGAAATAAATATTTCGATTATTGTCGAGAAAAAGGTCAACAGGAAGCCGGTTCCCATTCCCCTGTTGATTGAAGATGTAAACTCTAAGAGTGCCGCGGAGATCACTGCAGAAATTGATAAAGCAAAGGATCAGAGCATATCCGGTGCTGATATAGTCCTGAACCGCAAAACACATTTTTACGAAAACCTGTATTACAATTTACCGGGGTTCTTAAGGCGAATAATCTGGAGGGTAATGCTGAAAAATCCCCGGTTCGTTTTCAGGAATATGGGAAATGCAATCATTACTTCCGTAGGGATGATGGGTAAGATTAATGGCTGGTTTATCCAGCGGTCCATCCACCCGATCTCCTTTGGTGTCGGATCGATTCTTAAAAAGCCGTATGTAATTGATAATGAAATAAAAATACGCGACATTCTGAATATGACCATACTGGTTGATCACGATGTGATTGACGGTGCCCCGATGGTCAGATTTCTCAACGAACTGACCAGGTCCGTCGAATCCGGGGACTTCACAGACCAGGTGACGCCGTAGCGATTTCATCCTCCTGAAGCCACACTGAAAAATGACCCTTAATTCCAAAATAACAACAAGATTCCTGGCGATTATTTTACTGTTGACCTGCCCCGGACTGGATGCCCAGGACCAGATCGCTGACTTTCGGCGGGTTGACGAACTTGCCCTCCGGCTCCCGGATTCACAGACAAGGACAACCCGGGAAATTTCCGGTTATATAACTTCGAATTTCAGCTCGCAGACTGACAGGTCGAGGGCAATATTTGTCTGGGTCGCAACCAGTATTCAATACGACGTTGACAACATGTTCGCCATAAATTTCTATCAGGGCGCGGATGAGATCATCAATGAAGCATTATCGAGGCGCAAAGGAGTTTGCCAGCATTTTGCAGAGCTTTACAGCGCAATTGCCAATCAGTCAGGGATAAAGACATACGTGGTCACCGGTTACACGAAACAAAACGGTTCAGTGGATTACCTGCCCCACGCATGGTGTGCCAGCCTGATTGACTCCGTATGGTACCTGATTGATCCCACCTGGGGATCAGGTTTTATAAGCAACGGAAAGTTCGTCAGAAAGATCAATGACAACTATTTTAAAGCGAAGCCCGAAAAACTGATCAGCTCGCACATGCCCTTCGACCCGCTCTGGCAATTTCTGAATTACCCTGTGACCAGTCAGGAGTTTTATGAAGGTCGAACGACCACAAACACAAGCAAGCCATTTTTTGATTACCCGGATACCTTAAAGCGATTCGAACAGGAATCAAGGATCGGCAAACTGACAGCATCGAGCCATCGGATTGAGCAGAACGGCGTAAGGAATTCCCTTATTTCTGACAGGCTGCAACATAACAGGCGCGAGATAGAGTATTATTACGATTCTCTGCGAGTGGAGATGTACAATTCCGCAGTCTATCATTACAATGACGGAATAAATCACCTGAACCGGTTCATTGATTACCGGAACAGGCAGTTTACGCCAAAGAAGCAGGAAAATGAGATCAGGGAGATGGTCAGCCAGGCAGAATGGTCGCTGGAAAACGCAAGGCTGAAACTGCAGGCTATTCAGAATCCCGATTCAAACACGGCAGCCTCGATTCTCCAGTTAAACCGTTCTATTGATGAGGCGATGATGAACCTGAATGAGCAAAGGATTTTTGTCGACAAATATTTCAAAACAGGAAAGTTGCTACGTAAGTCATTGTTCTACAAATACACATGGATGGGAATTCCGTTAAACTGATGACCTTTCGCTTGCATTCGGTTCAATGCCCGAGATGGGTTCTCATGAATTTCCGGACCTGCCCTGGAAGGATTCCGCAAAGCGATGAAATTATTACTTATATTAAGAAAAGATGAAAACAAGAAAACCAGCAAACCTGATGTTATTAATTGTAATAATGACAGGATTTTACTCATGTGCCTCGATCCCGAAGGGCGCAACAGCGGTCACACCCTTTGAAAAGGAGAAATACTTGGGCAAATGGTACGAGATTGCCCGGCTCGATTTCAGGTTTGAACGGAATCTGAACAACACAACCGCGCAGTATTCACTGAATGAAAACGGATCAATCAGGGTTGACAATCAGGGATACAATACAGTCAAGGAGGAATGGACCCAGGCCATCGGCAAGGCGAAGTTTGCAGGAGATGAGAACACTGCCATGCTCAAGGTATCATTTTTCGGCCCGTTTTACGCGGGATACAATGTAATCGCGCTTGATGATGAGTATAAGTATGCCCTGGTAGCCGGAGAGAACCTCAAATACCTGTGGATCCTCTCCCGCGAGACCAATATACCTGATGACATAAAGGAGAGATATCTTAAGATTGCCGGGGATATCGGTTATAATATCCCGGACCTGATCTGGGTTAAGCACGACAAGCTGAAATAGCTGCTGCATGTAATCCGCATTGATGAAAGCATCAATAACATTCTCCATGAAGAAACAACTGTTTGTACTGATCGCATTTACCTTCTAAGCCTTTGTTCTTGGCAACCTTTGAATTGTAATGGAACAGAGAGACTTCTTACAGAGAGAAATTGAAAAGATAGGAAAGATACTTAGCGCCTTCCGGCAAATACTTATTGGTGGCCGTGATAATCCGGCCATCACTCTTGAGGAACAGTCGGCAGCAACCAGAGAGCTGCTGCTGGATGCCACCGGTTTTAACCTTGATGAATTCCTGTCGCTGCACACAGAGGATGCGGACGATTATATTGTTAACTCCAAAGGATTCAATGTCGACAACATTGAGTTGCTGGCGGAATGTATGGCGGAGTCAGGTTTCAGCGACAAATCAGGTAAGTCAGGAATGTATCTTGAGAAAGCACTGCAGCTCTATCAATTATGCAACCTGAAAAGCAGGACTTATTCCTTCTTGCGTGAAGAGAACATAAAGAAAATAAAGGATGCACTTTAAATTGACAATCCGGTTGAACATCAGCAAAAGGTCCGGTTGTGAAAAATAAAATCAACACTCATGTTACGTTCGTGAAGGAGATGATTGCTCCGTGCGGGATGAACTGCGGGTGTTGTCTGGGATACATGAGGGCAATAAACACTTGTCCCGGTTGCAGGACCCAGGCTGACGGGAAACCAGGTTACTGCAAGGCATGCATTGTAATCAACTGTGATCGTCTGATGGAGACTGAGTCAAAGTTTTGTTATGAATGCCCGAAGTATCCCTGTCCAAGATTAAAAAGTCTTGATAAAAGATACAGGACCAGGTACAACACCAGTTTCTTTAACAACCTGACCATGATAAAGGAAAAGGGAATTGATGCATTTCTTACCTTCGAATCCGGCAGGAGAAACTGCCCCCAATGTGGTGCCACCCTGTGCGTCCACCGTCCGGCTTGTTTAGAGTGCGGATTTATTCCAGGCATATCGGAATGACACCTGAAGAGCATGACCCGGAGTTGTTAAAATGGTGGAACTGGAAGAATCGAACTGCTTAGGCCGAAAAATACTATCCGATGAAAACGGAAAAACAAAAAATGCTCTCAGGAGAGCTCTACCACGCTCCGGATACTGAGCTATGCGAGGAACGGCTCAGGGCGAGGCTTCTTCTCAGCGAACTGAACAGCTCCCGCGAGGATGAGGAAGAAAAAAGGAAAAGCATACTTGAAAAGCTTATACCGGCGGCAGGGGCAGGATTCTGGATCCAGCCTCCGTTCTACTGCGACTACGGCTACAATATATCAACCGGCGAAAATGTCTTCTTAAACTTCAACTGTGTGGTACTCGATGTGATGCCCGTCAAAATCGGAAACAGGACACTCATCGGCCCGAATGTCCAGATTTACACAGCCACCCACCCGATGGATTTCAGGGAGAGAGCTGCCGGCCTTGAATTTGCCAAACCGGTCACCATAGGCGAGGATGTATGGATCGGCGGCAGCGCTGTTATCTGCCCCGGGGTCATAATCGGGGACAGGTCCGTAATCGGGGCTGGAAGCGTTGTCACGAAGGATATCCCGCCGGATGTTTTTGCGGCCGGTAATCCTTGCCGGGTTATCAGGAGCCTGGCGCAGTGATAGCTGCCAGAGACCGGTTTTCGGGCCGGCGAACCCGGAGCCGTTCACCCGGTGCCCCCATCTTAAAGGCCCGCCGTAAGTCAAACCATCCTCCGGCAATTGAACTTTGAAGTGTTTGCTGTGTTTTCCAATTATAAACATTGCATCAATCATGAACAGAAAGGAATTGACACCTGCGCAGAGGGAAGAGCTGTTCAGAATCCTTAAAGACCGTTTTGAACAGAATGCGGGCAGGCACCAGGGCATTGAATGGGAAAAAGTCCGGGCGAACCTGGATGCCGGCAGGGAAAGAATCTGGTCGCTCAGTGAGATGGAGAGAACCGGAGGTGAGCCTGATGTAGTTGGATATAACAGCGAAACAGGTGAGTACATTTTCTCTGACTGCTCCCCGGAGAGTCCCGCTGGCCGGCGAAATGTCTGCTACGACGATGAGGCCCGGAAAGCAAGGAAATCCTTCCCTCCTGAAAAATCTGCCGCCGGCATGGCCACGGAGATGGGCATAGAACTCCTCACTGAGGAGGAGTACCTGGAGTTGCAGGAGCTGGGTGAATTTGATCTTAAGACGTCAGGCTGGCTCAAAACGCCTGATCAGATCAGGAAAAAGGGTGGTGCCATCTTCGGTGACCGTCGTTTCGGAAGGGTATTCATTTATCATAACGGTGCCGACTCCTATTACGGTGTGAGGGGATTCCGGGGCTCACTCAGAATCTGATATACTGCCGTGCGGGTTTCAGTGTGCCTGATCCGCATTCAGTCCTCGCTCATGTACACGCCAACATCCCGGGCCATTAATCTCCGGCAATCTCCGCCCGGCTGAACCACTATCAGTCACTCCGGGCTGCACTTCATCACTTCTGCCATACCGCGCAAACATCCCGGGCAATTAATCTCCGGCAATCTCCGCCCGGCTGAACCACTATCAGTCACTCCGGGTCACACTCCAACACCTCTTCCCTACCGCGCAAACATCCCGGGCCTGTCATCTCGCCCCTCCCGGCCAACTCCACAAAAAAACTGATCTCCCTTTGCTTTGTATTATTATATTTATTTACTTTGCATTTCAAAGTGCTTTGCATTACGGCGGAAACAAAAGTATATTCCTTTGTAGCAGAGCCGCAGAAAACAAACATTAAAATAAGAATCAAAGAAATGGACGGTAAAACAATCTTTTTCAAAACAAGCGGATGGATCTTCTGGTTCATAGTATTCGTGATAGGTGTTATTAACGCCTTCTGGGGTAATGACCCGATCTTCGGGGCTGCAATTGTCCTGATGTCATTTGTATTCATCCCTCCTACAGGAGAGCTATTCAAAAAAATTACAGGCTTCGCCATTCCAATGGCAGTCAAGATCATACTGGGTGTTCTGATACTGTGGGCTGCCCTGGGGGTCGGTGAACTGTTTGACAAAACCGATATGATGCTGACTGACATGAAGCAACTTTTTCAGTAATTTTAGCAGCGGGGGAAAACTGCGATGGTACAGTTCCGGCAATACCGGCGCTGACGCAGGGAAACCGCTGCTGGAAAGTGATCTGCGCTGAACAGAGACAACTGGTGAAAAGAGACCACTGCTGCAACAGTGCAGAATTTCACTCCCGTTAATAAAGAAATCATGAAGAAACTGGAAAATCTTCTGCTATTAGGTAACCTGCAACTGTATGAAAAAAGCGAGCCTGTGACCGAGACCGAGCTCCCTCTTGTAATGGGCTGGGTTGTTGACCTTCATAACGTCATGGAGGAGATAAGGGCAAAATATGGTTTCGGCAGAGGTATTGCCGCACCGCAGCTCGGAATTATGAAAAGGCTGATCTACATCAACACTGACATGCCTCTTATAATCATCAATCCGGAGATCAACGGGGCGAGCAGTGAGATGTTTGAAGTGTGGGACGACTGCATGTGCCTGCCGAATCTTCTTGTGAAGGTCCGACGTCACAGGAGTCTTACCCTGAGATACCTTGACGAGAACTGGACAGAGCAAGAGTGGCATGTTGAGGATGACCTCGCCGAGCTGGTGCAGCATGAATATGACCATCTTGACGGGATCCTCTGCACCATGCGCGCCATCGACGGGAAGTCGTTCAGGTGGAAACCGTGAGATTTGCGATTTGCGAATTTCGAATCCGGAATCTGAACAGGATTATCCAAATTCCCCGTAGGGGATAAAAAATTGTAATTCAGACATTCCACCCTCCCCTCTTTCCCGTACGCCGGACATAACCAAAATTTCCGGACCTGACCCGGGAGGGCAAAATCAGTTATTGCGTGAAAGATTGCCTCCTGAACTCACAACGATAATGGTTATCTTTGATTACACAAACAAGATAATCCATGATCCCCTCTACAGCAACAGTCATAGGCGCCACCGGCCTGATCGGAAGTCACCTGGTTGAACTCCTTTCCGGTGATGATCATTTCACCAGGGTGAGAATAGTCGCAA
>Ga0209373_10002693_pt1 | contig 17333 bp, 15 predicted proteins | sample Higcelweek5metaG_FD_187173 | JGI IMG/M metagenome (GOLD analysis project Ga0209373, IMG submission 187173) | Freshwater pond sediment microbial communities from the University of Edinburgh, under environmental carbon perturbations - High... | ecosystem: Environmental > Aquatic > Freshwater >... | reverse complement strand
ACAAATTCAACGAATTCACGTTGCTTTTCATTAAGGAAAGAATAAATCGTTTCCTGAGTGGTTGCCACTCTTTCTTCTCTTGTGATTGGCTGGTTATCGGCATTGAAGACATATTCAAGAACATCGTACAGATCGCTTTTTTCTGCATCTACAAGTTCCTGTAATAAGCACAATTGTTCATGTCCATATCCGGCTTCTTCTAATCTCTCAAGAAGCGTGCGCCTTGTGATTGGATTGCTCCAAAGGATGCGCAATTCCTCTTCGTTCTTGAAGAGCTTGGGAAGTTCTCCGAACAGGTTATGCATGAATTCTTCTGATGATATGGGTTTACCGTCTGCACTCCAAAAAGAGGTCGAAATCATGTGCCTGATTTGGCGTACCTTGCCATCTTTCAGAACAATCTTGCCCATTTTTTTCTTCTTGCACACACAGGGGGATTCCCCACATTCTTCACAGGGTTTGGATTGTGGTTTTTCACAGACACAAGGTTGCTGTCCACAGACGCTACACGGTTGTTTCTCTGGTTTGGGCTTGCTTGGGCACTCACAGACCAGTTTCCCGCATTCCGTACAGGGTTCTGCTTCACCATCCCATTCAGGGTCCAGGAAGTGTTGGTATGCACCCACAAAGTCATATAGGGTAAAGAAGTCCTTCCCATCAAAAAGTCGGGTTCCTCTTCCCACAATCTGTTTGAACTCAATCATTGAATTCACTGGACGCATCAGCACAATGCTCCGAATGTTTCGAGCATCTACACCAGTGGATAATTTTTGAGAGGTCGTGAGAATGGTGGGAATGGTTTTCTCATTGTCCTGAAACTCCCGTAGATACTGCTCCCCAATCTCTCCATCATTTGCGGTAACACGCACACAGTAGTTTGGATCGGTGCTTGTTTTGATCCGATTGACAATATTGCGTACTGCTGAGGCATGGGTCTGTGTTGCACAGAAAATGATTGCCTTTTCTTTCTGATTGGCCTCATCCATAAATATTTCAACACGCTTGGCTTCTCTGGCTTCTATCTCAATGATTTTGTTGAAATCCGCTTCTTTATAGATCTTGCCTTCTTCAATGTCTCCATCGACAACCATATCATCACTGGTATAGATGTACTCATCAAGGGTAGTCTGGATTCGTTTCACCTTAAACGGAGTCAGGTATCCATCATTGATGCCTTCCTTCAGTGAATAAACATAGACAGGTTCACCAAAATACTTGTAGGTGTCGGCATTGTCGTTATGTTTTGGAGTCGCTGTCAATCCCAGCTGAACTGACGGTGCAAAATACTCAAGAATGCCTCTCCATGTGCTTTCATCGTTTGCACCCCCTCTATGACATTCATCAATAATTATCAAATCAAAATAATCTTTTGGATAATCACCGAAGTAGGGTGCTGGTTTGCCATCCTTATCTTTGCCACTCATGAAAGTCTGAAAAATGGTAAAGAATACGCTCCCATTAGTGGGAACACTGCCCTTTTTTGATATTTCCTTGGGGCTTATTCTAACCAGGGCATCTTCAGGAAATGCGGAGAATGAGTTGTAGGCCTGGTCTGCCAAGATGTTCCTGTCCGCAAGAAACAGGATGCGTGGTCTTCTTTTACCATCTCTTTTGAGATTCCACCTAGTTTGAAATAGAACCCATGCAATCTGGAATGCAATGAATGTTTTTCCTGTACCTGTGGCAAGCGTAAGCAGAACCCGCTCTTTCTTGTTTGCAATCGCTTCCAGGGTATTTTTTACCGCTATTTCCTGATAGTATCTTGATCCTTTGGTTCCACCGACATCCTGAAATGGAATTTCACAGAATTTGTTTCTCCACTCATTCTCTTCTGCATAGGTCTTGTTCCAAAGTTCATCAGGAGTCAGGTACTTGGATACCAAATCTTCTTTTCCGGTCTTCATGCAGATGGAGTAGATCTCTTTGCCATTGGTGGCATAGGTGGTAGCAAGGTTCAATTTCTCTGCGTATTGCTTTGCCTGAGCAACCCCTTCACCCACATCAAGATCAATACTCTTGGCTTCAATTACGGCGAGTTTTATACCCTTATAAACCAGAACATAATCAGCGGTGAGCTTCTTTGCTCTTGTTCCACCAATCTGAATTTTACCTGCATTGATAGGGAATTCACGGAGGATCTTAGAACCTTCTACGACACCCCAACCACATGCCTTCAGCATAGGATCAATCCGTTCTGCTCTGGTTTCTGCTTCATTCATGGGGTTGTCCCTTATTTTCTATCAGTCTTTTTACATGCTTATCGAAATCTGATTCCATGAGTCTGTCTTGAATAACTCTATACTGCTCATATTCATTTTCAGCAAAGGTTTTGGCTATTTCTGCTGTTACCTTACCGGCATTTGTCAGAATATCTTTTTCATTGAATTGTAAAAAAGCGTCTAACTTCCTGATCCAATCAGCCATGGTCATCAATTTTTTATTTCTTGCCTGTACTTCTGCATAGTCTAGATACATGGTGACAATGCGGTTAAGATTATCCAGTTCTTCTTTATGCAGATAATTCTTTGCGATGCTTACATCTGTTTTTCTTATTTTTCCATCAGGGGCATTTTTCCAGCTTGTCAGCCCCATGTGATTTTTTGTGTTGTCAGCACGAGAAATAATTATTTCTGCTGCCGTCTGTCCAGAAATGGCCCAATGGAGTTTATTTTGAACCGTCGCGAAAAACGCTTTTGTCTCTTCGCTGTGTTTATCGTAATCGGAACTGCACTCACTGTATATATCGGTAATTTTCTGATAAAACCGGCGTTCGCTGGAACGAATATCCCGGATTCGTTCGAGTTGTTCCTCAAAGTAATCTTTTCCAAAGATATTTTCAGGATTTTTCAGCCGTTCATCATCCATGGTAAAACCTTTGATGATGTATTCTTTCAGCCGTTCTGTAGCCCAGATTCTAAAGTGCGTCGCCTGTGAAGAATTCACCCGGTAGCCGACGGAGATGATTGTGTCGAGATTGTAGAATTTAACCTGTTTGGTTTGTGTTTTTCCTTCAATAGCGCCATGTTCAGTGGTATGTTCCAAAATGGAACTAACCACTTGCTCATCGAGTTCACCACTTTCAAAGATATTTTTTAAATGCTTGGTAATAGCGGGTCTTTGAACGCCAAATAATTGTGCAATTTTTTCCTGCGTAAGCCAGATGTTTTCATTGTGCAGGAATATTTCGACCTTCACTTTTCCGTTTGGGGTAGTGTAGAGGAGGAATTCATTGAAGGTATTATTGGAAGCAAGCTCATTTTTTTTCATGAATACCTCCGCAAACTGTTTTCTTATGGGAAAGAGTTGTTATATGAACTTGTTTGTTTTTTTGGGTAATGTGGAGAATAATTTGGGATTGGTTCATGAAGCCTCACCTGTAATTTTCTCAAATTTCAATGTATTGCTATCCGGTTTTTGTTCATCCGGTAATTCATCAATTTTTATTTTTAGAGGCATCGGGGTTGCTATACCACTGAAAACACAAGTACCAACTGGAAGCGTTGGGATGGATTCTTCTGTTATTTTATCAATGTAAGAAACCGCATTTCCAATGGTTTGCAAATCTTTTTGATTGATCAGTTGGTGAATAAAATAATTATGTGCTTGCGAAATAATAGTCTCTGAAATGTCGTTAGGTCTTTGACTGGTAATGGTAACAAAAACCCCGAATTTTCTTCCTTCTTTAATAATTTCCTCGAAAGTTTCAAGACGATAGTCTTTCCAGTCTTCGGTTTCTCTAAATGATGTTTTTGATAATATGTTATGTGCTTCATCAATAATAATAGAGAGAGATTTCTGATTATTATCTTGTTTATGTGCATTATAAATGTGCTTCGCCATAAGCAAAGGAATTGTTTTTCTCATATCAAGATTCACATCGTGGAGATTAAGAACGACTATATTAAAATCACCCCAAATATTCGAATTTGGTCCGATTTTAAAAATACGCTCAATGCTTGCCTGCTTTGCCTTAAATCTGTTTATTACAGGAATAATATGATCAATTTGTATTTTGTAGCTAAATAAATCATTAATAAGTTGTATCAAAATAAATATAAAAAATTGATTTAAATCAGAAAGGTAATTCAACTTTTCGTCATCGATAGAATCAACTGTTTGGTAAATATTTGTTCGTTGAATTTTATTTTTATCTTCAGAAAATTTATTTTGGTATTCTGGGCCATTTTCACGTAAATAGAAGTATTTATTTGTATCGTGAAAACCAATATCTACTCGCAGGGAATTTGAAGTTGTATCATCAGTGAAAAAGTTGGCGATATCCTCAAGATAGTCAAGTATTCTATACGCAGTATCCTTATTTGTCATTTCTAGCACATTTGTGATATTTCGTTTCAGAATATTTTTAAAGTGACTAAGGTAATCACTATTACCATTTTTATCTTGGTTTTGCTTAACTTTTGTATAATATTGCAAGGCTCGCTTCAGAAAAGGTTTCTGCGTTTTTTCAGTTGCTTCCAGAAGAATTGAAAGAGTTTCAATATCCATCAATTCATCAAAAGTCATCGGGATTTTATCTTTACTATCATCTTTTGTAGTTAAATTATAAACGGTCTTCGAGATGCTGAGACAAGAGGGCTTTATGTATTCACCATTGAAGTCAAAAAAGAAAAACTTGCAATTTGATTTAAAATTTAACCTTTCAGATAGAGCATTAATCATGGCTTGATAAAGCGACGCAAGTGTATTTGATTTACCGCTTCCAGTATTTCCGAATATGGCAATATGACTATTAAAAAGTCCATCGACAGGAAGGCTTATCGGTACCTCTTCAATATCTGTCTTTGCAATATGTATTTTTAATGAGCTATTCTTCTTTAATAGATCGTGAATTGTATGTATTTTTGATTCGGTAAGAATAAATGCTTCATTTCCAATCAAAGGCAATTCTTTGATACCACCAATAAAACAACCGTTTGAGCTTATAAAGCCTGATAAAGCAACAACAAGAGTTCTTTTGTTTTTATCAATAATCTTGTACTGGTCTTCATTGTCTTTATTCTGAAAACAATCTTCTTCAAGTTTTTCGCCTTCAGCCTTCCCAATAATACTCAGAAAACCTTTCCTAATTTCTACATAACTGCCAACAGATATGTTTTTAAGAATATCACCACCATATAATAAATCCGATGAGTTTTTCTCTTTGTCAAGGCGGATAAATACTTTTCGCCCCTCAATACCGCATACTTCACCAACTCTGAGTATTGCGTCTTTTAAGAGAGACTCATTCATAAGAATAGGGTCTTTAGAAAGAGTCGGGGTCATTCTTTAGACCCCTTGTTTTCTTCCTTGGCTACTGGCGTTTCTTCTTTTTTGGGTAGTATCTCAGAGAAAATTGTATTAAATTTTGCAAAATCAATATTATCTGTCCCTGAATAAATAATGTTTACATTATTGAAGTCATTAAACTTCTTTTGGTATTCTTCTAATTCGTTTTTCTGGAAACAGAATATGATTAATCTAAGGGTAGGATTTTTTAGTGCCCGTTTTGTTATATCATAGATGTGTTCGTCAGCAAACGAAAAGCCTTCTGTAATCAGCAATGTATTTTCTTTATCCAACTCGTTTGAATAGATACGGAGCAAGTCATAATAAACTTGATTGAGTAAGGTCTCATTGAATTTATCCTTACGTGGTAGAATAAGAGTGAACTTGTCGAATAAAGCGTTGTCATCTTTATCTTGTGAATTTTTTATATGTTCAAGGGTCTGATAGATTTTCTTATCACGAATTTTCCAATTTAAAGAACCGTGTATTTTAATAAGATTTATTGAAGGAATTTCTACTTGATATTTATAAAGATTTCCTGTGTTTGATACTGTATTGAAAAAAGATCTAGGTGAAAAACTATAAGCATTTGTCAAAGATGGATTACGGCAAAAACCATCATTCAGAACAATTGTTTCTGAGTATTTTTCAACGGCTTTCTCAATGAACATGTCATAATTGGTAGAAAAAATCGTAGCCTGTTTGTGTAAAATATGGCTTTTTCTTTCAAATAATAACAGAGAAATTGCCTTGAGAAAATCCGAGTAATTCTTTATAGTGGTTTGATGATGATTATCCAAATTATTATCTAAAAGATGCTTTGTGCTTTCGATAAATGGCTTCAAAAATTCAACAAGTTTCTTTGTGGCTTCCTCTTCCTTTTTTTCATTGTATAACTGTTCAACTTCTTGCTCAATCGGGCCAAGAGCTGTCATTGCAGGTATAGAACAACCAGAGCCAATTAGAAAGTTTAAATTGCAAGATTGTACTGTCTTTTGCAGTATCTTGATAAGCTCATTTTTTTCTTTATCAATATCTATTATTTTTGCCATACCCTACAACTCCCCCTCAAACGCTTTTTTGAGAATAGATTTTTTGAGTTCTTCCAAGACTTTCAATTTTTGCTGGTAGATTGATTCGAGTTTTTTGGTTTCGGTTGAGAGAACATTAAGCTTTTTAACAATAATCTTTTGTTCTTTTAGTGTTGGACAAGGTATTGGATAACCTTTCAACTTTGTCCCATTTATGTTTGCTTGATGAACACTTGAAATAACGACAGTTTTTCCATATTCCATAGCCATTTTGCTATTCAAGTAATAATTCAGAAAATCAGCATCAAGTAGATTTTCTTTTCTATGAATTCTAATTAAGTACCCGGCGAAAATTGCAGGCATTTCATTTTTGTAAATAGCTGTTTTTCCAACTAGCTCAGGACTATTTGTTCTATTAAATAAAACATCATTGTATTTCAATAGATACTGACTGTTATCCTGTTCATTATCAGAATAGACAAGGTTATCCCAAACAAAGCGACCATTTTGGATATTTCCCATTCTCAAAACTGCAACTTTTCCTGATTCAATTGATTTTGTTGCTGAACCATATTCAACTCTTTCACATACATCGCCAATCGTTTTAACTGTCCACAATTTATCACTAAACACCGATTGCAAATAGCTTTCAAAGAGTTCTTTCGCATTCTTCAGATTTTGTTCTGCATTTGCTTTTGCTTTGGCAATGGCACAAAATGCTTCATCAAGAATGGCAACTATGCACTTTTGTTCTGGAAAGGAAGGAATTGGTATTTCAACTGATGCTAGTTTTGCACTCGAAAGTTCCTTAAATGTTGTACCTGATCCGAGACTATTTAATAGGTCAACAGACTTGCTTAAAAAATAGTAGAGATATAATGGAGAAATACCAGATTTAGGAACAATTCCTTTGCAACCTTGATTAGTAGAAATTGGTTTTCGGTTAATTGCCAAATGCCCGATTGGTGCCCTTGACGAAAGAATGATGGAATTGATTGGAAGAATCTTTGCCGATGAATTCTTTAATCCTTCATCAGTAATTTTTCGGGAAGTATTATCAACGAAGATTCCCTCCAACTTTCCCATGTCTTTAGGTGTTATCCAAAGATTTGCACCATCCCAATACTTTGGAACAGCAGTATCGGGAGTACCACCATTCATTATTTCTGCAATGTTTCCAATTGGTTTTGATTCCCACCCTTTCTTCATAGCAACTCCAAAATGGACTCCAAGATTTCTGCACTTTCTGCATCCAGTGCTTTCATCTCTTCCACAATTTCTTGGGGTTCCCGTAATGAGGATTCTTCTTTCTTATTAGGATTCTTAGCACTCAGATCAAAGGTCTTCTGATCAATGTCTTTGACATTTATGCTCCAGGAATTCTCACTCTTGCCTTTAGTTTTCTGCAATTCGACAAACTCAGCCAAGTCTTTTTCACTTAATGGACTCGTTTTGCCAAGGTTACGATCAAGGTTCAACTGATAGAACCAAACCTTCTTAGTTGCAGATCCTTTCTCAAAGAACAATACAACCGTTTTAACACCTGCACCTGTAAATGTGCCTGAAGGCAAATCAAGTACCGTATGCAGGTTACAGCTTTCCAGAAGCAACTTACGCAAACTCACCGATGCATTGTCGGTATTGCTCAAAAATGTGTTCTTGATAACAATCCCCGCTCTGCCACCTGCCTTCAGGATCTTAATAAAATGTTGAAGGAACAGGCTTGCGGTTTCTCCTGTTTTGATTGGAAAGTTCTGCTGCACTTCAGCACGTTCTTTTCCACCAAAAGGAGGATTTGCCAGGATAATGTCGTAACGGTCTTTTTCCTGAATATCTGCCAGATTTTCTGCAAGGGTATTCGTATGGATGATGTTGGGAGCTTCCACACCATGCAAAATCATGTTCATGGTGCCAATGATGTATGCAAGAGACTTCTTTTCCTTACCATAAAACGTTTTCTTCTGTAATGTGGTAACATCACTTGTAGTCAGCTTTTTACTGTTCTTCAGGTAATCGAAAGCTTCAACCAAAAAACCTGCGGAACCGACTGCACCATCATAAATCTTATTCCCCATTTCAGGAGCAACCACCTTCACAATGGTTCTGATCAATGGACGAGGAGTATAATATTCACCACCATTTCGACCTGCATTCCCCATGTTCTTGATCTTGTCTTCGTACAGGTGACTCATCTCGTGCTTTTCGGCATGAGTCCTGAAACGTAATTGGTCAATGAGGTTAATAACCTCTCGAAGATTGTAGCCGCTCTGAATTCTATTCTTCAGTTCACTGAATATCTCACCAATCTTGTATTCAAGAGTATCTGCACTGTCAGCATCCGTCTTGAACTTCTTTAAGTAGGGAAAAAGCTTGATGTTCACGAAGTCTGCAAGGTCATCCCCAGTGAGTGCTTTATGATGGTCCAGTTTACCATCCTTACCCTTTGGACACGCCCATTTTGTCCACTGGTATTCTTTGCCAATAATGGGGGTATAGGTCTTTCCTGTGAGTGCTGCTGAGGTTTCCTTGTCCTTCTCAAGGTCATCCAGGTATTTCAAAAAGAGAATCCAGGAAGTCTGCTCAACATAGTCGAGTTCACTACCACAACCAGCGTCTTTATGCAGGATGTCATCTATATTCTTAAACGTCTGTTCAAACATTCAGTTGTGCCTTGATATTTATAAAGTCTGTATTTCCCTCTGTGATAGAGCGTGCTCCACACTTTGGGTAAAATCTCTTAATTCGAAAGATAAGTTTTAAGAATCCATTCGGTACTACTTCCCTTTCATTAAAAGACTTTTCGAGCTTATTTTGCAGGTTTTTGACCTTATATCCGGTCAGCAACTGCATAGTGACCCGATATTTTTGGCAGAAAAAATATGGATTATAAGCTGCATTTCCAATATTCTTATTTCACGTTTGTAAGCATGATTTTCTGTTAATGCTCTATAAATATCCAGTTCTCTGAAGTGGAACATTATTGCGTTTCGTATTTCCGAACACACAAACGTTCTTCTTTATTTTTTTGAATTATATCGGAAAATGGAGTTCGATGGTGGGAAAATAATGATTAAATAAAGATTTTTATTGCGTTATCATGAAAATATTCTGACAAGGAAGAAATCTCGGCAGTTTTTGGAAATTATATTATCGTCATGTGAAATTGTTTTTTGAGGAGCGATCCAAGAAAGTTTATGAGATTGAGGATGTTGATCTCGAATAGAAGTGTCGTGGATCATCTTTTACACTCGGTTTTACAAAAAGTGTAAAGTATGATCCCCACTCTACAAAAATAATGGAAAAGAATAATTTGCGTGCAAAAATTTATATGTCAAAACTGATTATAGCCGCTTTTGTCACGTCCCTTGTTTCATGTGCAGGTTCAGCTCCTTCAATTTCTGGATTTATGAATCCGAAGTCTGAAGTGTTCATGGATGCGATGTCAAAATCTGGAGACTTATATCAAGAAGAGTCTACTTACGAAGACGCCTACTATGATGAATCAGATGAAGAAATAAACATCGGTACATATTTTACAATTAAAAACATCGCCTTTGGCTCAGAATTCGGAACCTCTGGATTTAAGCCTGTGTTAGGATTAAAGAATGATTATGTGGGCACTTTAGCTTGGTTAAGCTTTGATCCGACCGGAGCTACTACCACTACTTACGGAGCGGCAATTGCCGAACAATACCCATTCACTCTACTTGATTCCGCCCTGAGACTGGGTGTGTACGAGTACATGAATAGGTCGGCCATTTCTTCATTTGAGAACCAAGAGATGTTTCGGGTCCCGGCCGGTTATAAATCCTATTTTGAAAGTGGTCTGGGAATATATGGAGTGGTCAGCATAATGAAGACAGTGGGCTTTGCCGCTGAATATAAGATCGGCAGGCAGATTAAAACTCATGAGGTTCGGCGATACCTTAATCTGAAGGCGTTTTATTCATTCAGTATAGAAAAGTGATGGAAGCGAAGAATGAAATATTCACATAATTTTATGATTTTATTCTTCTTTTGGTTGATTGCGGATTGGACAATGGTGGACGCTGAATCGCTCAGTGATTGCGTGTTCTTGGATGATATCGAATGCGCCAAGAACTATTTTGATTCATTGGTAGTTCACAATAGCAGACATGACGAGAATTTTTCAGACCACGATGTAAAATTACTTGAAAAATTTATTAGTAAAATTTACAATGTACGACCGGAAAAAGACTACAGAAAAGTTTTATATAAATTAGTTCCAGATTTGATTGAAGTGGAAGGACAATTGGGGGAAAAAGGTGAAAATGATACAGCTTCGAAATATAAAATGGATGCAATAAGGTGCGAATCGTTAGAAATAGAAAATAAGATATGTATTGATCATGATTTGGAAAAGGATATTAAACAGTCTATTGATTTGATTTTGAAAAAGAATGGAATAACTCCTCATTATTGGTTTGGTGTAATACCAGAATTTTATCCAATGCCGATGGTTGATTCGCTTCGAAGATATATCAATATTGTGCCGTTGCATACTGGTGGATATGAAATTTTGACATTTCCGATTGTCGTTGGAATACTGATTCTGGGTCCTGGTCATTATTCTGTAAATCTTATGGAAGATGATGGAATTACATCTTCAATAGAATTAAAAATGGAAGGGGATGAGGTAATTCAGATTAATAAAACGTTGGGTTTATATGATTAAGGCTTGAGTTATCAGTAAAATATGTGGTATGGAGGAAGTCTCAATCGGTCTTTAAAAATTATATTCTCGTCATATGGAATTGGATTATTTTGAGGAGCGATCTAAGAAAATTTATGAAATTGAGGATTTTGATCTCGAATAAAAATGTCCTGGATCATCCTTTACACTCGGTTTTGCAAAAAGTGTAAAGTATGATCCCCACTGTACACCTTCGGGCAACAATATATTAAGGAGAAGAAATATGGCAAAACATGAAGTTCATACGATTAGTAAAATTGAGATTGATTTACTTTTTGACTTGTATAGTTATACAGTTGAACAAAATAAAAAACAGTCACTTTTGATTTTATATGGTGACAACGGCTGTGGAAAAACAACATTATTGAATTGTGTATTTCACCTTCTTTCACCTGAACCATGGGGAAGGCATAGATCATATTTAGGGAATGTAATTTTCAAGGAACTATCAGTCACTTTTACCAATAATTTTATTGTTAAGGCGTATAGAAAATCCGCATCAAATGGACAATATAAAATATCTTGTTTTTCAGGTAAAGAACGAATTCTTGATTGGGAATGGTTTCCGAAAAAAGATGAAGGCAATAAGAAAAATGAAGAAATATATCAACAATATTGCAAACTAATGGAATCACTTGCATTACATATTCATTACCTACCGGCGAACAGAAAAACAGAAATTGAAGAAAATGATCAAGAAAAAATATTTCTTCAAAAATATCTACTTGATCAAAGAAATATGGGGAAAAATAGTATTCGATATAAGTCAGAGTCAACAGATATCTCTTTGGAAAATATTGTAGAAAATTTTAAACAATGGATAAGAAAACAAATAATAGTTTTAACAAATGATGGCTATCGAAATATCAATGATTTATACTATGATTTAATAAAAGGTCTTGTATCTCCAAGAAAATCCGAAACAATTTTATCATCAAAAGATAAGATCATTAAGAGAGTACAATCACTAGAATCAAGAAACAATGAATACCAAAAATTCGGATTGTCTGATGAGATTGTTAATAAAGACATTATGAAGATACTAAGCTCAACATCAGAAGAAAAGATCATTAGTATAAGTTCGATAATAATTCCATATATTGAATCAATGGAATTACGCTTAAACTCTCTTGAGCGGTTACAATTGCTGTTAAATAAATTACAGCGTTATCTAAATCAATTTTTTTCCGACAAGCATGTTATTATTGACATTGAAAATGGAGTTCGAATATATAACAAAAAGGAGATTATTCTTGATCTTCAATACTTATCTTCCGGTGAAAAGCAATTATTACTTCTAATGTGTAGTGTTATTACAGCGGAACGTGTATCAAATTTAGTAATAATTGATGAACCAGAGATTTCTTTAAATGTTAAATGGCAAAGAATGTTCATTGAAGCATTGCTCGATTTAGTTAATTCAAATAATTGCCAAATAATCATTGCAACTCATTCAATTGAAATGATTACAAAACACCAAGAATCTGTTTCTATACTGAGGGATAAAAATGCCTAATACCTTACCCCGGAGGAATATAGAAGAAATCGCTACGCTTTATTTACTTGAATCAACACTTAATGATTTTTATGTTGAAGGACCTTTTGATCAAAGTATTATGTGTTGGTACTTCTCAAAACGAAATGTTACATTTACAGAAGTTTATAAAGTTGATGATATTCAGATAGATGATTCTCTGCTTGGTGATGAGCTTGAGCATAACAATCGTGATCGCTTGATTTATTTAATTAAGTGCTTGAACTCAAAAAATATCAACAGAAATTATATAGGAATAATTGATAAAGATATTTTAATGTTTACAAGGGGACTGCCATCAATTGATAACTTATATCTTACGGATTACAGTTGTATGGAAATGTATGCTTTTTGTGAATCAATTTTTGATAAGATAAATCGGCTTTGCTTTGTTAATAGAATAGATAATATTCCAGAGTTTATAGAATCTCTGGTTGCATCGCTTTCCTATCTATCTGCCTTAGTAATTTATGAAAAGCGACACAATATGTCTATCGAAAAGACTGATTTTACAAAGCATATAAGTGTTGTCAACGAAAAAATAAAATTTAATTATGGTAATTATTTAATTTCAATAGTTAACAAAAACAAATTGTCAAAACAGAAAGACGATTTCACCAAGGAAATAGAAATTATAAGAAGAGAAATTACTTCAACGGATCCTCGTAATTATTGTAATGGGCATTATATGATTAGTCTTGTACAAGATGTATTACGAAAAAAGCATATTATCAACGCACAAACCGATGAAACAGCAATTAGAAATACTATTATTGCTGCTTTAGACGAACAACATCTTTCTCAATATCCTTTATTTACTAAAATAGAACAAAAGAGTACCTTAAATCAATGACCTTGTTTACAAAAGTTTCAAGGTACCCTATTTACATGTTGCCTAAAGAATCTTGACGGTTCATCTTCAATTCTTGAATAATTTGTATCAAAGAATCCGATGAACCTATTGAGGAGCACGTCATCGCCATGTGAAGTTGGTTTTTTAAGGAGCAACCCAAAAAAGTCTATGAGATTGAAAATTTTGATTTTGGATGAAAATGTCTTGGATCATCTTTTACACTCGGTTTTGCAAAAAGTGTAAAGTATGATCCCCACTGTACAAACTGGAAAAATACAATGAAAATGGATCTTAAGCTACTCTCAGAAAAGTTGCACGAACTTGATAAACACAAAATAATAGATGTGTCAATAAGAGAACAAATTGAAAAGTATATACTTCAATTGCAACAAGGAATTCTACGAGAATTGTCATGGGCATCTTTTAGTTCATTCTGGCCTCCAAGGCTAATCAAGGCCTATAAGGAGGATAACTTAGGTTGCTTTTTTGGTGCGGGAATATCAATACCTTGCGGACTACCATCATGGAATGATTTATTGAATAATTATTTCGAATTAGATAAGGTTTTCCTTGCAGATAAAGATTTGGCGTATAATCCACTAACATTAGCAGATATAGCTTCCCATAACATTGGAGCTGATAAAGTTCAAACAATTATTCGAAACTCATTTAAGAAAGAAAAAATGCCTTCTGTGTCCCATTATATGCTGGCATCATTAAGACTTCCCGTCTATATTACCACAAACTATGACAATTTATTTGAATCACATAAATTATTGGACGCTACTAGTGTAAATATTGGAAAGCAAGGAATACGTCTATATCTATCAAGGAAATATACTTATGCGGGAATAGCATCCGTTTTAAAATTAGCTGGACTGGAAATCGTAACACATCAAAAAATGAGTATCGGTGGAGAAGGTAGTTTTGAAAATATTATCATACTAGCTCAAAAACTTACAAGGCCAAACATAGGATAATGCAGGAGGATGCATGGCAACTGATGAAAAAACAAATAACAGAATTGATGCGGTGATTCGGGGATTAAAATGTCCGCCAGATTCACGGATATATGCTTGTGAAGATTCGTTGAATCCTAGCTTAATCCGATTTGTGCTTGAAAATGTGCATGGTCCTAGTGTAGAGCTAGGTAAAATTCACAAGATGGCACTGGATCTTTAAGACAAGGGACTGAATAAAAAAGTCAACCAACTTTCGTGCTATACAAATACTTTGAAAATTCAATGTGCTTTTCATTAAGGAAATAAATCTTTTTCCTGAGCGTGTAAGCGTCCCCATAAAAAATGGGTAGCTTACAATTCGCGTAAAATAAGTAATAACTGAAGTTAAGCCTTCTTGGGTCTTCCGCGTCCTTTCTTCACGACAGTCATAAGTTTTTTAACCTTAGTAGCCTTCTTACGTCTTTTCTTAGCAACTGGCTTAACGGTTTCCTTAGCGTCTACAATCGTTGCAACAGGTGTATATATTTCAGCAAACTTGCCACCACGTAAGGACATCCAATCAAGCCCACCTCTGATATTATTCGGAAGTGTGTTCAGCATATCTTTTTCTTTCTTTGTGAGAGAAAAATACCAGATGAGGTGATTTAGTTCGTTATCATTTGTTGCCATTTATCGTTCCTTGATGATTAAATTAATTTCGAATATGTCTCAAAGTTAATTGAAACAAAGCGTCCCCAGCGTTATGAAATTTAGGCAATGAGACATTACTCTGCAAGAGTGAATGATATTTCGGAAGCTTTTCTGTGGCGGAATGTGCCAGGGAATATTTAACTTTCCAAATTTTTTATGCTTTTGATGCCTATTTTTATAATGAGCCACCGACTACAAATAATTTTGCGAGATATTTCTGCCACCAAGAAGTATCTTATATTATTATAAGTGATTAGGTCGATAAAAATTGGTATATATAATGACAGATTTAAAAATTGGTCGAAATCAAAAGTGTCCATGCGGCAGTGGTAAAAAGTTCAAGAATTGTCATGGATTAGTTAATTGCAAAAATGAAATTTTAAATGAAGATGATGAATTAACTTTTCGAGTTGTAAGTAATGATACAAAGAGCAGCTATGAATTTGGAACTGTAGTGGATTTCATTGAGCCTCCATATATGGCTTTTGGTAATATCAAAGATATCTTTGCAAATCGAAATACATACTTTATTATTGTAAATGTAGATATTCCGTGGCTTCTCCCATTTGATGAGCAAGCCGTCTTTGATCTCCAATTTGAAAATTCTCTGTTTAAATTGTGTCACACAATTAAACAAAGAGGACAAGAGTCATTTTCAACAATTGATACAAATAGAATTCCAAGATTCTCAGCGTTGCAATTTCAATGTGAAATGTTTGATATTGATGTAAATACAGAAATCAATATAATACCACCACCTGAGGAAAACTCAATTAAATTTTTATCAATTATACATGAATCAGCATTTATTCGTGCAATAGTTGGTAAGTCAAAAGAACTTATTTCTTATACGCTAGAAATATTGAATGAATCTCTTAAAGAAAGTAATGAATCATTTATTAATCATATTGAAAAAGAATATAGTATAACGATAGACTTGATTCCTAAATTTGAAACGCCGAGGAAAGATCTAATAGGAAGGATAGAAGTTCCATATACTGGCAATGTAAATATTAGAATTCCTAATAAAATATCCAGTGAGGCATCTAAACGCATACAAGACATACTTAGCCAAAAAATAAAGATTGAAAAGTTTTCGCGAGATGCTATTCAGCCCCAAGTAAAAAATCAATCATTTATTGATGGGGTATTTTCAATAATTCATAACTTTGCTTTTTATTGCTCGCAGCATCCTGAAGCGCTTGGAAAATTATCAGAAGAAGAAATCCGAGATTTGCTACTGGTTTCAACAAAAGTTGCATTTACACAGGCCGAAGGAGAGCCCTTTCATTTTGATGGAAAACTTGATTTTAAAATTACCAATACAAATAATAGATATGAATTTCTTACTGGAGAATTAAAGTGGTGGACTCAAGATAGGTCATATTCAGATGCTTTTCATCAAGCTATTAGAAAGCATGCAACTGGTCATGAAAAACAAATATTTATCATAATGTTGAATCGTAATGAGAATGTCTCCGCCGTTTTCGAAAAAATGATTTTAATAACAACTCAGCAAGAAGAGTTTTGTGAATTTATTGATGTTGAATTGGTGCCCTTCGGATCAAAGCAAAAATTCAAAAAATGTAATGTTGTAATTAGAGATAATAAAGTTGAGTTAATAATTGGGATCTTTGATTTTTATCATCAAAAATTATAATCGAGAGTTGTTGTGAAGTGGTCTAGAGATTTCGACAGAAAAATCGGCGAAAATAATTGGATTACGGAAGCCGACTTTCGCTTCAGAATCTCATACATGAGCCACCTCCTAGCGGTAATTCCGATACGTGAGTGGATTGGTTCGTCTTGAGTTACTCCCTAGAGTGTTGTTTCAGAAAAATATAATGAAAGTCTTAAGTAGAATAAAGAAAATTTAAGAAGCAAAAACGTCTTTTCTATGAGATTTCAAAAATTACGGCCTATTTATTTACTCATTTTTGTCTTTGGAACAGATAAAAAGTGCTGTCAGGTAAATTTATCAATTATTGATATACAGCAATTTTGTACAATCTTTTTTATCTCTTCATATTCATCACCCACCCTACCACTTTTTTCATTCATATATAATCCACGATTCAATTCAATCATTATTGATGTAACTCGTTTATCTTTTAAATAAAAATCACTTGGAACCAGAGTACCTTCAAATGGATAATTTTCCTTAACTGCAAATCCTTCATCCTTAAATATTTTTACTGTAAATTCCAAAATATCACTAGATGTATGAAATGAATCAGAACCTATACAGATATCTGGGCGATTA
>Ga0209373_10002692_pt1 | contig 17341 bp, 13 predicted proteins | sample Higcelweek5metaG_FD_187173 | JGI IMG/M metagenome (GOLD analysis project Ga0209373, IMG submission 187173) | Freshwater pond sediment microbial communities from the University of Edinburgh, under environmental carbon perturbations - High... | ecosystem: Environmental > Aquatic > Freshwater >... | reverse complement strand
ACAGGCGTAAAGGCCGCTGATCTCTCCCCGGCACATTTTGCGGCATCACCGGTGGCGCTCAGGATTTGCGGCAATGATTATGTGCGGGGGATCAGTGAGAAACTGCCCGATGGCAGCCTGTCGTTTTATTGTGCTGTGGATGAAGGGGTTGTATTGCGGACCACCAAAACCGTCGATCTTATCCAGAACCTGATGGATTCATTTGCTGCCCTTCGTAACGAGATAGGCCCGGTTCAGATGATTATTGGTTGCGACTGTATTTTGCGACGTCTTGAAGCTGAACAGTCTGGATTGGGTGCAGAGGTGGCTACAATACTGAAGCAAAATCGGGTTGTTGGTTTTAACACCTACGGCGAGCAGTACCGTGGAATACATGTGAACCAGACCTTTACCGGTATTGCTATTGGCACCGGCGCAGGGGAGACTACTTGATATCTGAAAACGAAACAGCACTGCGTGCCGAGATTGTACGCCTTAACAAGGTGGTCAATGCCTTGATGAATCAGATTGAACGCAGTGCCAATGCGCAAGGCACAGAGTTTAGTCTGCTTCAGACGACGCTGATGCTGGATGAACAGGTTCGGGCACGTACAGCAGATCTGGAAGCGGCACTGTCTAAAAACGAACAAATCACCCATGCATTGAGGCTTTCCGAGGCCAAGTATCGTGCCGTAACAGATCAATCACTGGTCGGGATTTCAGTTATTGAAGATGGTCGATTCAGTTATACAAATCTCTGTTTCTCGGAAATCTTTGGATATGACGCCAACGAGGTGCAAAATCTGCATCCCCTTGACCTTTTTGTTCCTGACGAGCGTCCCAAGGTAGCTGAACTGTTTCGCAAACGTCTGGCTGGTGAGCTTGATCGTGTTCATTATCAGGCGCAATGCCAACGTAAAAGCGGTGAACCGATTAAGGTTGAAGTCTCTGGTACAACAGCGGAAGTTAAAGGAAAGCAGCTGCTTGTCAGTGTTATTCAGGATATCACCGAGCGCAGCCGTACCGAGCGTGAGCTAGAGACACTTCAGAATAAATTGCTGGAGCAGTCCATCTGCGATGCCCTGACCGGACTGTATAACCGCCGCTATCTTGAGGATGCACTGATCCGCGAACTACGGCTTGCGGAACGACATAAATACTCCGTCAGCCTGATTATGGGAGATCTGGATCATTTCAAGCAGGTCAACGATCACCATGGCCATCAGGCAGGGGATGAGGTGCTACGAAACTTTGCCTGTCTGTTGAGCCGCTCATCCCGCAGTAGTGATATCAACTGCCGCTATGGAGGTGAAGAGTTTTTGCTGATCATGCCGCACATGACCCTTAAGGATGCTGCGGAACGGGCGGAGCAGTTGCGTGTTGCGGTTGCAGCAAGCCGTTTTGAATCTTACGACCTGCCTCTTTCAGTAACCGCTTCTTTTGGCGTTGCCACGTATCCCGAAAACGGACAGACCATGGACGAACTGATTGCTGCAGCCGACCGTGCTCTTTATACCGCGAAAGGGGCCGGTCGCAACCGGGTTGTTATGGCGTCCACAATTTTCAGTTCCGAGAACGGCTGATTGCAACATCCAGTAATGATTCTGGTGTAGGGTTTTTCCTATCGATGTCATGGTGATTTCCCGCTAATACCCACCTTCCGATAATCGCAGCTATCGTCCATGCAGGAGTTGGTTGTATATACAGGTTTGTTCAGGATGTAATGACGTCACTTTGAAGATTGCCAATGGGTACTCTATCAATAACAAAAGGCTGTTTCCATGCCCAAACGACCAAACCTACATAACGCAAAAACGATCCTCACGGATCTTAAGTTGCGCATCCTGAATGAGCCAGAGATGGACGTCAGGCTGGCTGTGGATATACTTAGAAAATTTGTCGCTGTGGAAGCCAAGATGTATGCTTCCGATTATGATGGAGATGTACAACGACATTAGCCGCTGCGCCTTTTATTCCAATTTGCAATCAAGAAGACTTTTAAAAACTGGTTTTTCTCTGCATTCTCTGCGGTAAAAGCCGTTTTTGATTGTTGTAATCCTTGCCAAAACTGTAGACGTACCCCGTCCCGGCCATGATAGTTTCCCGCGTTTCTCATCAAAATGACAGTAGTGTAAACATATTTTTCTAATATATTAAAAACAGTGTGCTACAAATGTTGCATTATGTGCTATGTAGCAAATGCAGCGTGATTATTGCAACGTCTGCTGCGGCAATGTCAGTCATAGAACCTTGTGTCTGTGTAACTGTATACTTAACTACTAAAGTCAGTATGGCTTACGTAAGGTTTAGCCGTTCCCCCTGAGCCTGTCGAAGGGTGGGTTGTCAAGCTGTTCATGCTTCAAGCGCGAACGGTTTTACGGAACTATAGTGCCGCTAAAGTTCATGCACGTTTATCTTCAAGGAGTGTCGTTACCATGTTCAAACTTAGTACAATCCATGCCAAACTTGTCTTTCTGGTGTCTGTTATGTCTGTTTGTATGGTGGTGATCGGTCTTATCGGCCTGTCCGGCACCAGTCGAGCAAATAGCGGCATGCAGGAGATGTATCAGAACAATCTGGTCCCGATGATTCAGATTGCGACACTACGGGGTGACATCAATACCATTTTGAGAGAACTTGCCTTCGCTGCCATCCATGATCCCACCAATCCGGTCAGCAGTTTGCACGACCATCCCGTCAGTATGCATATCGACAGTGTTGATAAAAGTCTGGCCGAACTCGGCACCACCTGGAAAGAATACGCAAAACTTATCGACTCGCCCGAAGAGAAGAAGCTGGCCGATGCCTTTAACGAATCCAGAACGATCTTCCTTGAAAAAACAGTGGTGCCGGCGTTGGGGCTGCTGAAACAGGGGAAATACCAGGAAGTAAATGCACTGATCTTTAAAGGCGGTACAGCCCAGGCCAAGCAGGCTGCCGGTGATACCCAGCGTTTGCTGGAATATCAGCTTAAACAATCAAAAGATGCCGGGGAGGTTAACCAGGCTTATTACCGGCGCCAGGTTCTCATATCCGCCATCAGTATCGGCGTCGGTCTGTTGATAGCCTTGGGAATCGGTTATCTGATTACCCGTTCCATTACCGCCTCAACCCGCAGCCTGATGGTTACCGCAGATCGTATAGAGAACGGCGACCTGACCGCCCGCAGCAACCTTTCCGGAGATGACGAGATGAGCCGGGTTGCTTCCTCCTTTGACCGGATCGCCGCAACGTTTACCAAGAGCATCAATGAACTTGCGGCGCTTGGCGCCGAAGTAACGGCAGCAGCTTCCAAGGTGCATATGGCTTCGGAAGAGCTGTCTGAAGGGGTGCAGCAGGTGGCCGTTGAGGCCACCACAGTGGCAACGGCCGGTGAAGAGATGGCCGCTACATCTGGTGATATTGCCTGTAACTGTCAAATGGCAGCAGAAAGCTCCCATCAGGCCACTGGTCAGGCCTCCGATGGGGCCTCCATCATCCAGAGCAGCATTACGGTTATGCAGAAGATTGCAGAACAGGTGCGTGATTCGGCCCGAACGGTTGAGGGGCTCGGGCAGCGCTCTGATCAGATCGGACAGATTATTGGCACCATTGAGGATATTGCCGACCAGACTAATCTGCTGGCCTTGAACGCCGCCATTGAGGCGGCCCGTGCCGGTGAGATGGGGCGAGGCTTTGCCGTGGTAGCCGATGAGGTGCGAGCCCTGGCTGAACGGACCACCAGGGCCACCCGTGAGATCGCCCAGATGATCAAGACGATCCAGAGCGAGACCAGGTCTGCAGTCACTGCTATGGAGGAAGGGGTTACGCAGGTTCAACAGGGCAGCCATGAAGCGGCCCGTTCAGGGGAGGTGATCGAAGGGATACTGGAGCAGATCAGCAGCCTTTCCATGCAGATCAGCCAGATTGCAACTGCTGCAGAACAGCAGACCGCCACCACCAGCGAGATCAGCGGAAACATGCTGCATATTACCGATGTTGTTGGTCAAAGCTCTCGCAATGCCCATGACTCTGCCATGGAAGCGAGCCACCTGAACCTGCTGGCAGAAACGCTTATGAATACCCTGAACCAGTTTACGGTTGATGAACCGGTTAACCTGAGTCTGAAAAAGGCCAAAAGCGCCCATATGATCTTTACCGGCAAGATCCGGTCTCACCTTAATGATGCCATGACCGTTGACCCCAATACCCTTTCAACGCATCTTACCTGTGCCTTTGGTAAATGGTGTCAGGATGCAGGCAAGAAAAGTTGCGGACACCTTCCGATATTCAACGAGATTGACGTACCCCATGCCAAGGTGCATGACCTGGGCAAGCAAGCCCTGTTGGCCTACAACGCCGGGGATCGTAGCCGTGCCTTCCAGCTTTGCAACGAGATGCAGGCCCAGTCTGACCGTCTGATGGATATCCTTGACCGGATGATGGGGGAATCAGCCACATTGATGACCTGGGGATCGCAGTTCAGCGTCAATATCCGTCAGTTTGATGACCAGCACAAACGGTTGATCGAGATTGTTAACCAGCTGAATGATGCCATGGCAAACGGAAAAGGCCACGGTGCCCTGAAAACCATCCTTGATAGTCTGATCCGGTACACCGTAACCCATTTCGCCGACGAAGAGAAGCTGATGGCCCTGCATCAGTATCCTGAGCTTGAGCAGCACAAGAAGCTGCATGAAGAGTTGAAAAAAACGGCGGTGGAGCTGCAAAAGAAGTTTCTTGGCAACAGTTCGGCCTTAAGCTCTGAAGTCATGAACTTTCTGCGTAATTGGCTGGTCAACCATATTCAGGGGGTAGACAAGAAATATGGCGTGTATCTCAACAGCAAGGGAATACGCTGATCCTAACAAACAGTAGTTCAGTTTTGTCATATTCAAAATCAAAGCCCCCTCAATCCCCCGTTACAAAGGGGGAAACCTTAAAATCCCCCCTTTTGAAAGGGGGGTAGGGGGGATTTAAGCTGTTTGGCGCTGTAATCTGATTAAGTAGAAGTAGTTCATATCCACCCACACATATAATCTTGTATAAAGATTAGTCTATTACCGAAAACAAGCAGTTGCCCCCAAAGGAGACTGCTGTTTTTGTCTAAACAGCCTGTATCTGTCTGCTTTTCGGGCGCTTCAAAAAAGTGCTTTTTCTGATAATGCGCTCTGGACACACCACCAAACTGCGTTATACTTCCATTTGCTTACTATACTGACGATACAGCTGCAATGTTTGCGTGGCTAGAGCTTCGCCAGACTACTCCAAGGAGGGCAGACCCAATGTTTGCAAATCTCGCTATCAGAACAAAGCTGATCATCAGTTTCCTGGCCGTTATTGTCCTGACCGTTATCCTCGGCATTTTTGCCATCTTCAAGATCTCCGGGCTAAGCACTATCACCGAAAATCTGGCAATGGTACAGATGCCCGCCATCAAATCGGTCAAGCAGATTGATTCTCTGGTGGGAAGTTACCGGCGTTCGGAGCTGCTTATGACGATTTCGTCAGATCCGAAAGATGTCGAGAAATATATCAAACGGGCCTCCAGTGCTGCGGAAAAGCTGAAGAAAGAGATTGTTGTCTATGAGAAGCTGATCTCGAGTGATGAAGAACGCAAGACACTTTCAGATTTTAAAGCTGCACTTGATGGCTGGATGGCGGAAACCCCCAAGATCGTAGAATCCGCACTCAAACAGGACGATGCGGAAGCCGCAAAACTGATCATGGGTACTTCCAGCAAGCAGTTCAATGCCGCGATCAATACCCTGGAAAAGAGTGTAGAAGCGACGCTTAAAAAATCCCAGGCACTGGCAAAACAGAGTGTTGAAATCAACTCCGGATCGCGAATCGGTATTGTTGTGCTGCTGTTGGCCTGTATCGTTATTGGTCTTATTTTGGCGGTAATTGTTGCCAATTTGATCAGCAAACCGATGATTTTGCTGGCCAATGAGGCGCGGCAGATCGCTGCAGGTGACCTGAGTATCACTATCAAGGTTGAGTCGCAAGATGAAGTGGGGCATCTTGCCGAGTCGTTTCGTCTTATGGTGAACAGCCTGAAGGGGTTGATTCGCACTATGCTTGATTCCTCTGCTCAGGTTATTGATTCATCCGGCATTATGCAGCAGAGCGCCAATACCATGGCACATGCAACCGACGAGGCGGTTTCCAGGGCCATGGCGGTGGCCACTGCAAGTGAGGAGATGTCAGCCACCTCCGGGGATATTGCGCAGAACTGCCAGATGGCTGCCGAAGGAGCCAAACGTGCCAATGATGCTGCCCGAAATGGCGGTGTTGTGATTGAAAAATCCATTGCGGTGATGGGACGGATCGCTGAACGGGTTCAAACCTCGGCAAAAACAGTGGCTACACTCGGTACCCGGAGCGACCAGATCGGTTCCATTGTCGGTACCATTGAAGATATTGCCGATCAGACCAACCTGTTGGCGCTTAATGCCGCCATTGAGGCTGCCCGTGCCGGTGAGCAGGGCAGAGGTTTTGCCGTGGTTGCCGACGAGGTTCGGGCCTTGGCCGAGCGGACAACCAAGGCTACCCGTGAGATCGGTGAGATGATCAAGGCGATCCAGCAGGAGACAAAGTCAGCCGTAGCCGCCATGCAGGAAGGGGTCGCCGAGGTTGAGATGGGAACCTCAGAGACGGCCCGGTCTGGCGAGGCCCTGGTCAGTATCCGCGAAGAGATCAGCAACGTCACACTTCAGGTTCAACAGATAGCTACCGCTGCAGAAGAGCAGACCGCCACCACCTCCGAGATCAGCGGCAACATCCATCAGGTTTCCAGTGTAGTTGGTGAAACCATGAAGGAAGCACGCCAATGCGTTGACCTCTCTCAAAACATTACCGGCCTTGCAACGACCCTGAAAAGTGTTGTTAACAGGTTTAAGCTGTAGGTCGGTAAGTAGGTAGCTAGTCAGTCAGTTATAAACGGCAGTCATCCTCGCGTCTTTTAGACCGGTATGGCTGCCGTTTTGTATGGGACGCTATCCTGAGTCGCTGCCAGCAAAATGGTGTAACCGTGTCGTGGCTTGACAATCCGTGTGCCTGTGTCGTAGAACGACAAAAAATATCGGGGGAAATGAGCTATGGCTTATCTGCAGTGGTCCCATACCTTCAGCGTACAGGTAAAGGAAATCGACGATCAGCACAAAAGGCTGATAGATTTGCTGAATACTCTCCATGATGCGCATATTGCGGCAAAAGGTCGTGAGGTGCAGAAAGAAATAATTGAATCAATGGTGAGTTATGCAAAAACTCATTTTGAAGCAGAAGAAGCCTATATGAAAAAATCCAACTACACCGATTATCAATTACACAAGGTTGAACATGATGCCTTTACGTTGAAAGCCCTTGATTTAAAAACACGGGTTCAGGAAGTGGGGTTTGTTTTTACCATTGAAATCCTGGAATTTCTTAAAGATTGGTTGCAAAATCATATACTCGGAACCGATAGCAAATATTCAGACCATTTTAAAGCGTTCGGTCTCTGCTGAGCCCCACTGCCATGCATGAAGATACCGTTACTATCCTGCAGATCAGCTGTACCATCCCACAGATCGCGTTGTTGACATCAGGCATGCAGGCCGCGAACTGCACCACAAAACCCCTTGACCTGACCCCCCGGAAAAGACCATAGTAGGCGCCTCTCAACACCATTGCAGGAGTCCCCATGTATCGCGAAGAAGTTGCATTGCTTGACGACCTGACCGGTCGTATCTCCTCCCTTCGGAGGTCCCTTTGACCTGGATGACAAACGGGAAGAGCTGCAGGAGCTTGACGCCCGTATTGCCGCTCCCGGTTTCTGGGATGATCCCTCCGGTTCACAGGAAATTCTGAAAAAACGTACAGTCATTGAAAAGCTGCTTCAATCCTGGGATTCTCTTAATCGACAGGCTGACGATGTCAGGGTGATGATTGAGTTGGGTGAAGAGGCCGAAGACGAAGATACGTTGGTTGAAGTTCACGGGATGAACGAACGTTTACGTCTGGGGGTTGAAACGGCTGAATTCCAGCGGATGCTGTCCGGTACCCATGACCGCAACGGCTGCTTTGTGTCGGTCAACTCCGGCGCAGGCGGCACAGAATCCCAGGATTGGGCCAGTATGCTGCTGCGGATGCTGCTGCGCTACTGCGAGAAAAAGGGCTGGAAAGCGGTGATTACCGATTATCAGGACGGTGAAGAGGCCGGGCTGAAGTCGGTTACCTTCAGCGTTTCCGGCGAGTTTGCCTATGGTCATCTCAAGGCCGAAGCCGGAGTGCATCGTCTGGTGCGGCTCTCCCCCTTTGACAGCAACAACCGCCGTCACACCTCCTTTGCTTCGGTCTTCGTCTTTCCCGAGATTGAAGAGGAGGATATCGACATCCGTATTGCCGACTCTGATCTACGGGTGGACACCTATCGTTCCAGCGGTTCCGGCGGTCAGCATGTCAATACCACCGATTCGGCGGTTCGGATCACCCACCTCCCCACCAATATCGTGGTGGCCTGCCAGTCAGAGCGCAGCCAGATTATGAACCGTGCCACCGCCATGAAGGTGCTGCGGGCCAAGCTGTATGAAAAAGAGATGGAGGAACGCAACACCAAGGCCTCTGAGATCGCCGGTGAAAAAAGGGAGATCGGTTGGGGTAGTCAGATCCGCTCCTACGTGTTGCATCCCTACAAGATGGTGAAGGATCTGCGTACCGGCGTCGAGTCGGGAAATCCCGATGCCGTGCTGGATGGTGCCCTTGAAGAGTTTGTGATCCCGTTTCTGATGGGGGTCCGGCGGGATGTCAAGGATGAGGATTAATTCATGGGTCTGATTACTGAGCAGCAGAAAAACAGAAAATTCAGAGTCGGCACTGTTGCCCTCCTTGCGTCGGCTCTCATGCTTACAACCACCCCCGGCTGTGCCTCGCCAAGATCGGGAGCAACCTACAAAGCACCGCATACATCCGGCAGCAGTGTCAAGTATGCCAGGGGGATCAGTCGTCTGGGATTTGCCATCCAGATGGGGGCGTTTTCCGATGTGAAAAATGCCGAACGGTTTACCAGCAGGCTGCAGGAGAAGGGGATCGAGGCGTTTTATTTTCGGAAAGACAACGGTCTCTACGCCGTGCGGTTCGGAGATTTTCCCAGTAAGGAAAAAGCCCGCGCTACGGCCAGCCGACTGGTCGCGGAGAAGTTGATTGACAGTTACTATATCGCCCCTCCCAAAGAGGTGGTGTTTGCTGCCTCCAGCCAGCAGGTGATCAAGCAGAGCCAGCCAGAACTGCGCAAGCCGCCTAAGCCGTATCCGCCACCAACTGACGAATTGGGGCTTCCGGTTGAAGATCCCGGAACAACCAGACCATCCGTAACCAAGCCGGGAGAGCGGGATCTGGGATATATTGCAGCCCGAACAGCCGAGCGATTTGTGGGGATTCCCTACCAGTGGGGTGGCACCACCGTGGTGGATGGCATGGACTGCAGCGGCTTTACCAAGGCGGTCTACAGCCTCTGCGGTGTCAATATCCCCCGCACCTCACGGGAGCAGTTCAAGGCTGGTAACCCGGTCTCAAAGGGAGAGTTGAATGATGGCGATCTGGTATTCTTCGGCTCTTCCGAGACATCCATCAGCCATGTCGGCATCTATGTCGGCAATGGCAAATTTGTCCATGCCCCCAAACGGGGTGAAGAAATCAAGGTTACCTCAATTGACGAATCCTATTTTGAGCGCCGCTTTGTCGGTGCCCGACGCTATATCCAATAAAGCAGGAGCATACCATGGCAATCATCAGACCCTTTGAGGCATTGCGGCCTCCCGTTCACCTGGCCCCCCGTGTGGCAGCGCTTCCCTATGATGTGATGGATGTGGAGGAGGCCCGCCAGATGGCTGGCGAAAATAGTGACTCCTTCCTGCATATCTCCAGGCCGGAAATTGATCTGCCTGCCTCGCTGGACCCCCATGCCGATGAGGTCCATCAACAGGGACGGTTGAATCTGCAACGTTTCATTGAACGGAAGACGCTGATTCGGGAGGCGGCCCCCTGCTACTACATCTATCGCCAGCGGATGGGTGCCATTGTCCAGACCGGGCTGGTGGCCTGTGCAGCGGTTGATGACTATGTCTCCGGCGTGATCAAGAAACATGAGCATACCAGGGCAGACAAGGAGGAGGACCGGATCAGGCATATTGACACCCTTGATGCCAATGATGAACCGGTTTTCTACATCTTCCGTTCACACCCCGAGGTGGAGGAGATTCTGGCTGGTGCCTCCTATGAGCCACCAGATTACAATTTTACCACTGATGACGGGGTGTCTCACAAACTCTGGGTCGTTGCCGATCCGTATCTGATTGAGCAGCTGACTCGACTGTTCAGCGACATACCAACCCTGTACGTGGCTGATGGTCATCACCGCAGTGCTGCAGCAGCCAAGGTGCGCGATCTGCGCAAGGCCGCCAATCCTGATCATACCGGTAACGAAGAATACAACTTCTTCCTGACGGTCATCTTCCCTGAAAGCCAGCTGAATATCATGCCCTATAACCGGGTGGTTCATGATCTGAACGGGCTTGATACACCACAGTTTCTTGATACCGTGAGTAAATCCTTTGTGATTACCGCAGCTCCTGCCCCGCTGGCACCGGAGACGCGGCATCAGTTCGGCATGTATCTTGGCAGACAATGGTACCGTCTGCAGGTCAGACCAGAGCTGGCTGACGAAGCCAACACCGTCGGGCGGCTTGACGTCTCAATCCTGCAGAATCATCTGCTGCATCCGGTGCTGGGGATTGAAAATCCCCGTACTGACAAGCGGATCAGTTTTGTAGGCGGCATCCGTGGTCTGGATGAGCTGGTACGGCTGGTGGATAGCGGTGACTATGCCGTAGCCTTTTCCATGCATCCAACCGGTATTAAAGAGCTGATGGATCTGGCAGATGATAATCAGATCATGCCTCCCAAATCCACCTGGTTTGAGCCGAAGCTGAGAAGCGGCCTGTTTGTGCATCTGTTGTCGTAGTCAATCAAAGGCAATAGCACGCGGATGACGCGGATTGAGCTGCTTTACGCGGATTTTTAAAAACAGACAAAGGTAAAACCTCAAAGTCTATACATCAGTCCGTTTCAACTGTTTTTCACTATTAGCCTTGTTACAACGCTTGTGCTTCGAAATTGTTATGGTTTATCTGCGTTAATCCGTTTTATCCGCGTCATCCGCGAGCCATTATGATTGAGGTTTTCTATGCGGTATTGGCTTTTCAAGTCAGAACCAGGCTGTTTTTCCTTCCAGAACCTGCAAGCCTGCCCCAACGCAACTGAACAATGGGACGGGGTACGCAACTTCCAGGCCCGTAACTTTCTGCGGGATGAGATCAAGTCCGGTGACCGGGTGCTGTTTTATCACAGCTCCATTCCTGAACCTGCTGTGGTGGGGCTTTGTACGGTGGTGCGTGAGGGTTACCCGGACCATACGGCTCTTAACCCTGCTGCCGATCACTTTGATCCCAAGGCAACACCGGACAAGCCGATCTGGTATATGGTTGATGTTCAGGCTGATCAGCCCCTGCCGTCGGAGGTACCGCTGGCTGTTATCCGCGAACATCCGCAACTTGCCGATATGCCGTTGGTGAACCGTAGCCGTCTCTCAATTCAGCCACTTACTGAAGATCAATTCCGGGTTATTCTGCAACTGGGAGGAATCTCATGATCCTGCGCTGCCTGCTCTGTTTGCTGCTGATTTCAGTCACCTGCAGTTTTGTGCAGGCCGCACCACGAGAACAGACTATTTTTAGCGATGGTTCTTTGGTGGAGCTTACTGCGACCGCCAAGAAGGGGACGGTTGAGCTTGTGTTGCCGGGCCAGATCAAGGACGGTACGTTACGGGTCAAGCCGCTGGACAGTGGAACCATTGGACGGGTGGAGCTGTTACCGGCACGGATAGCGGACAAACTGCAAAAGGAGCTTGATGCCCTGGCAGAACAAAAGAGTCGTCTGCAGGATCGGATGAAAGCCCTTGAACATCGTGAGGGGATCTTTGCAGCTGCCGCCAAATCCCAAAGTTCCAAGGCGCCCCGCAAAAGCAAGACAAATCCTGATCCGCTGGCATCGGTCCGTCAGGGAACCGACTTTGCCATTGCCCAGCTGGAATCAGTCTATACGGCCCGCCGGAGAACCGAGCAAGAGTTGAAACGGATTGAGGCACGGCTGGCAAGTCTGAACAAAACAGCAGTAGCAGGCCCCACCGTTAGAATCAGCGTTACCCCGGCAACAGGCCGGGTCAGGGTGGCTGCTGTGCTCAGGGAGGGTGGCTGGAATCCCCGCTATGAGCTGCGTCTGCAGGGGGGCGGAACAGCTCAATTGACGCTGCTGGGGGAGATCAGCGAGTTGCTGCCGGGATATGCTGTAACGGTTGTGCCAACGGCATTATCGGCAGGCATACCCCGGCAAAGCTACCCCGTGTCAGCAGGAGCTTTACCCCGCCTGGCAGAGTGGACACTGCCGGTTGAGAAAGAGCAGATCAGCAGCGGTCCCCTGCCTTCTTTTGCGCTGATCCTCAAGAATCTTTCCGGCATTGCGCTGCCTGCAGGTCAGGCAGGCGTTTACAGCAACGGCGAATATCTGGGGACAGCGGCCTTTCCTGCTACCGCTGCCGGTGCTGTTGCTTCTGTAAACAGCGCCAGATAATGCTGAAAAAACAGTTGTCCACGAAGTACACGAAGAAACACCAAGAAACACCAAGAAAAACAGATTGTTTAGGCCAAGACAGCAACAACCTTTCGGGTGAAATATTTGTGTCCTGTAACCTGTTGAATCTTCGTGAAATTTCGTGCCCTTCGTGGATATGAACTGCCGTTTTGGGGATAATGCCCCCTAAAACTCCGCATGGCGCGGTGTCCGTGGGAACGGGATCACGTCACGGATGTTCTCCATACCGGAGAGGTACATGATCAGCCGCTCAAACCCCAGGCCGAAACCGGCATGGGGAGTGCTTCCCCAACGGCGGGAATCCAGATACCACCAGAGTGGTTCCCTGGGGATCTCCATCTCATCTATCCGCTGCTCCAACAGATCCAGCCGCTCTTCCCGTTGACTGCCACCGATGATTTCCCCTACTTTTGGCACCAGCAGGTCCATGGCCGCTACGGTTTTGCCATCGTCATTCTGACGCATGTAAAAAGCCTTGATCTGCTTGGGGTAGTTCAGCACAAAGACCGGTCCGCCCACCACCTGTTCCGTCAGATAGCGTTCATGCTCTGTCTGCAGATCAAGCCCCCATTCAACAGGAAAGTTAAATGAGACCGGAGCTTTTTGCAGGTGGGTAATGGCGTCGCCGTACTCCATCCGTGCAAAGTTCGCCTCGGCAACGGAACGTACCCGTTGGAACAGGCCTTTTTCAATATGCTGATCAAAGAAGGCCATATCCTCAGTACACTGCTTTAGCGCAAAGTCACACAGATAGCGAACAAACTCCTCGGCCAGATCCGCGTCATCTGCCAGATCGCTGAATGCCATTTCAGGCTCGATCATCCAGAATTCCGAGGCATGGCGGGCGGTGTTGGAGTTTTCAGCCCTGAAGGTGGGACCAAAGGTGTAGATGTTACCAAAGGCCTGGGCAAACAGCTCCCCCTCCAGCTGACCGCTGACGGTTAGCCCGGTTTTCTGACCAAAAAAATCCTGGCTGAAGTCGATGCTACCTCCTTCATTACGGGGAGCGCCATTGGGGGGCAGGGTGGTGACCCGGAACAGCTCGCCTGCCCCTTCGCAATCACTGGCGGTAATGATCGGGGTATGGACATACAGAAAGTTGCGCTCGCTAAAAAACTGGTGGATCGCCTGGGCCAGTTTTGAACGGAGCCGGAATACCGCGCCAAAGGTGTTGGATCTGGGGCGCAGATGGGCGATGCTACGCAGGTATTCAAAGCTGTGTCGTTTCTTCTGCAGCGGGTAGTCAGGATCGGCGTTACCCACCACGACCAGCTCTGAAACCTGGAGTTCATACTGCTGGCCGCTGGCAGGGGAGGGGACCAGTAACCCCCGGGCCTGCAGTGCAGTGCCGGTACCGGTTTTGCTCAGACTTTCAAAATCAGGAACAGCTGCCCGTTCCAGCACCAGCTGGATGCCGGACAGATTTGAGCCATCATTGAGGACAATAAAGGCGATGTCGCCGGATGCCCGGGTTGAACGGACCCATCCGGCAACGGTGTAGTTGCCGCCTGCTTCGGGTCGGTTGAGAAGGTTCGCGATCAGTGTGCGTTTGGACATGCTTCTATTTCTCCTTGATCCGTCAGGGAGCGAAAAGCGGGATACCGGCTTTTCGGCAGCCCTGACAAGCGCCTTGTCTTGGGTTATTAGCGGGATCCCTTCGCGTACGGCAAGTTCCAGATAGGCAGCGTCGTATGCGGATAGTTGCTAACATAACGTCTCTTATTACACTGTTTCAGTTCATTAATGGTTGCCAGCAGGTCCGTTTTCAAAACGGGATCAACCGGCAGAAGTCGGGCAACTGCTTTGCCGTGCCGGGTGATGGTTACCTCTTCACCGGTTTTTACCCACATCAACTGTTCTGGATAAAGGTTTTTGGCCTGATAAACGCCGGTTTGCATGGCCTTGCTCTTTGATAGTCTTTACTCTGATCCTATAGGACCAAATTAGCTGGATGACATAAAAAGGGCAAGAAACAAGTCAGTCAGATTTAAGACTGATCCGTTTTAGCGCATCAACTCAAAGGCTTCGCCGCTACAGGCATTCATTGAAGAAATGGTGGTGATACGGAAGATACTGGATCATTTAGGTTTGAGGGATGTTCCGAAACGAGAGCCGAGACAGAGTAGAGGACTGCCGGTAAGTGTTGAGTTAGTTTGAACAGTTGGCAAACAATATACTCCTTGGATAGCTCCATATTAACAGCTCAACCCCCCCTAAAACCATTGACACAACCTCATTTCCGCTGATACACAGTCTGAACGCAAAAAACTAATTATTATCCCTTTTTTTTCTTAATAAATTAATTTTTATTCCTTTTTAGCTTGGAGGCTAATCATGCAATTTGCTTATATCGTCGGGAATTTTACTAGCGGATACAGCAATGTCAAAGTTAACTCGGCGGGTTTTGTTGTTCTCGATGCGACTGCCAGCGGCGCTGGCGCTACTACAATTCAAGTCAATGGTGGCGCATGGGAAATTACCAACGCAGCAGTCAACGGAGGCGCTGCAACCACATTACTTGATACCAGCAACAATCCGCTTTCGACGTCTACGCACGGGGTTGGTTTTGCCTGGACTGGCGAGACACCAAATGTTCACTTCGTTGGCGGCGACCTGAACGACATGGTGATTGGCGGCAATGCAGACGATACCCTCGAAGGCGGTCTCGGCAACGACTCCGTCTACGGCGACGCGGGCAACGATTCCCTGCTTGGCGGAGACGGTAATGATTCTATGAGGGGCGGAAATGGCAACGATACCATGCTTGGCGGGATCGGCAATGACTCCCAGATTGGTGAGGCCGGCAATGACTCCATGGTTGGTGGCGACGGCAATGACTCGATGAACGGCGGCAACAACGATGACACGCTGCTCGGTGGTGATGGCAATGACACCCTGATTGGTGGCAGCGGAACCGATGTGCTTGACGGAGGAAACGGCAACGACATCTTTCTTGATCCGAACGGCGATACGATTGCCACGTTCGAAAGTGTTGATATCATCCGTTTGACGGGAGGGGCCGCACAGGCGCTTACGGCAAGCCACTTACAGTACGACAGTGTCGCAAAGACACTGACCGTAGATTACGACAAAAACGGTACGTTTGGTGGCGGAACCGACATCGTTATTGCATTTACCAATGCCCCAGCAGGGGTTTTCCAGATCGCCAACAACGCTTCATTTGCGGAGGTGACACTCGGTAATGCCCCGGTCATCAACAGTAATGGTGGCGGCGCTACGGCAGCGGTTAACGTAGCTGAAAACACAACCGCCGTCACCACCGTTACCGCCACTGACGCCGATGCAGGCCAAACCATCACCTACAGCATTACCGGCGGGGCAGATCAGGCCAAATTCAGCATTGTGGGTGCAACCGGGGTACTGACCTTTGCCACCGCCCCCAACTTTGAAGCACCAACCGACAGTGACAGCAACAACAGCTACGTTGTGCAGGTAACCGCCAACGATGGCCACGGTGGCACTGACATTCAGACCATCACCGCCACGGTGACTGACGTCATCGAAAACCATGCCCCCACCCTCGGTTCCATCCCCGGCAGCACCCAGCAGGTTACCACCGGTGTTGTGGCAGCACTGCCTGACTTCACCGTCGCTGATACCGATGGTGATACCCTGACCGTTACCCTTACCGCCACCAACGGTATCATCGGCGGCCTGACCGATGCTGACCCGAACACAGCAGGCATTCAATTAACCGGTACCGCCGTACAGATCAACACCGCCCTGGCAGACGCTCTCTTCACCGCAACAGCAGCAGGAGTAGCAAGTATCGGCTTCAGTCTGAGCGACGGTATTGCACCACTGGTAACCGATATCTATTACCTGAATGCAACGCCACCAGCCGATGCCGATAATGACGGCATCACCGCCGACACCGAGAACCAGGTGCCAACCCTGCCACCAACCGGTGGCGGTACCGCGGTGGCTGGTGACGGCAATGGTGATGGCGTAGCTGACAACCAGCAGTCCTCGGTTACCTCGGTACCGTTTCTTAAGACCACAACCGCCGTTAGTAACCCCACCGGAGCACCACCGGTCTACGTTACCCTGGTGGCTGACTCAAACGCCGGTGTTACCGATACCACCGATACCAACAGCGCCCAGCTTACCTCGGTACAACAAAAGGATGCCCCAACTGGGCTGCCCTCTGAGATGCTGATGCCACTGGGATTGATCTCCTTTGTGGCTAACGTGGGAACAGCCGGGATTACTGAAACCTTCAGCCTGTTTGTGGATAGCAGCATCAGCTTTAACGGCTACTGGAAGCAGGATAAGGCAGGTACCTGGTGCAACATCGCCACTGCAATAGAAACCGTAGGAGGAAAAACCAGAATAGACTTTGCCATCACCGACGGCGGTGCATTTGATGCCGATGGCAAGGCAGACGGCATCATCACCGACCCTGGTGCCATTGGCAGTATGCCGCTTTCCATTGTGGGGGCACTGCCGGTTAGTACCGGGACCGGGTTCTGGTTCTGAGAGTTTATGGAGTTCGTAGAGTTCATAGAGTTAAAATAAAGGAGCGTAACTAATGAAACAAAGCAGATGGATACAGATGGGGTTGTTGTTCTGTTGCACACTGATAATGGCACTGGCAGGCTGCGGTGGTGGTGGCGGAGGTTCCTCAACACCTACCCCGGTACTGGAAAAAACAGTGACCTACAGTACCGCTACC
>Ga0209373_10002690_pt1 | contig 17352 bp, 10 predicted proteins | sample Higcelweek5metaG_FD_187173 | JGI IMG/M metagenome (GOLD analysis project Ga0209373, IMG submission 187173) | Freshwater pond sediment microbial communities from the University of Edinburgh, under environmental carbon perturbations - High... | ecosystem: Environmental > Aquatic > Freshwater >... | reverse complement strand
AGACCAATCTCACGACTCTTCTCTTTTCATGCAAATTAATGACTAATAAACAAATTGCAATTGACAGCTCACATTACCATCAATAGAAATTCCTGTTCAAAAGTAGGTATTGAGTATGAATTTGGGATTGCAGATACGTTTCAATATAAATAAAGTTTATCCGTTAATAAAGATATTTCCAACACTATATTACAAAACAAAGAAATCGGAATCGTAAGCATTTCGGATCTTTTTTTCAACTTGGAATAAGGCTATCTTTGCAGCAAAAAACACAAGCAATGACAATAAAACACAAACAGAAATCTGTATCTTCAAAAATTGAAAGCACAATAGAATATAAAAAGTTATATCAAAACGGCTATGATATTTATTATTATATGTCGGGTAAACCCAATGCCGAACTTATCGTTTTTCTTCATGCAGCATTTATCGATCATCATTGTTTCGACAATCAGATTGACTTTTTTTCGGAAAAATACCGCGTTATAACTATCGACATGTTAGGTCACGGCTTATCCGAAGTTTTAGAAACGAAAGATACAATTGACAAATCGGCAAAACATATACGTAAAATTCTTGATTTGGAAAATTATCAGCAAGCTCATTTAGTAGGCGTATCGATGGGCTCGCTTATTGCTCAACATTTTGCAAATAAATATCCCGAGAAAACACTTTCACTTAGCATATTGGGTGGTTACAACATACAAGCTGATAACAGCGTAATTTTAAAAGCCCAACGGAGCGAGCAACTTAAATGGGTGATTATAGCTTTGTTTTCGATGAACGCATTCAGAAAGTATGTGGCTAAAAAATCTGTAAATGAACCGGAACAACAGGTTCTTTTTTATGAAATGGCTCAACATTTTTCATTAAAATCGTTTCGGGTTATGAGTGGACTCGGGAAAATCTTTGCAGCTAAAAAGCACGAACAACAGTCTAAATTTCCTCTTTTACTGCTTTGTGGCGAATATGATTTGAAAATTGCAATTGATGCTGCTCAAAAATGGGCGGAACAAAATACAAACATACAACTGAGCATAATAGAAAAAGCCGGACATTGTGCCAATATGGACAAACCGGAAACCTTTAATGCTGTTTTATTGGATTTTATTAAAGAAAAGAAGGAACTAAGTATATGGTAATAATTGTTAATATGTTTGTTAAACTGATCTTAATAGATTAATTTCAACAGAATAGACCTCTATCCCTAACCCTTTCTCCCAAGGAGAAAGGGGACAGAGCAGTTCATTCTATGAGATTCGTTCTATTTTTTCACTCGACAAGTCCCTCTCCTCAGGAGAGGGAACCAACGGTCAACGACCGAAGGGAGTTAATTAGGGAGAGGTCGAAATTAAAAAACATATCAATAAATAATATCAATTACTTGATTACCTGAAAATAGAAAATCTACCAAGCAGCAAGCGCTACTAAACTATAAACCACTTTTGACACATTAGGACTTTTTTCTGTAAACTTTGTCTATTGTTTGCTTCATTAAAACCGAAAGGTGTTTACTCTTTACTTTTAGCCCTCCAAACCTGTCAGATTTTTAAAATCTGACAGGTTTAAACGCTAAACAAAAGCAGAACCCGAAACCCGAAACACAGAACCCGAAACGTCAGTCATTCAGCGCATCAAACTTCGCTTTCATTGTCGGGTTATTGTGAGTCAGCTTTTTGATTGTTAAGTCTTCCGTTTTTTCGTTGGCAAGTCTGAGGTTGTTTTCAGAGGATAACAATGCGTCTTTTGTTTTCTGCAATTCCCTGATTGTTTTGTCTATACCATCAATAGCATCTTTGAATTTACGACTTGCTAAATCATAATTCCGGGCAAAACCATCTTTGAACTTATTCATCTTTTCTTCAAAGTTGGTGATGTCGATATTCTGACTTCTCACCAGCGCAAGTTCAGCTTTGTACTGAATAGAATTCATGGCAGCATTGCGGAGCAGCGTAATGATAGGAATAAAAAACTGAGGTCTTACCACATACATTTTATTGAATCTGTGCGACACATCCACAATTCCGGTGTTGTAGTATTCGCTTTCAAGTTCTAACAATGAAACAAGCACCGCATATTCGCATTTTTTTTCGTTTCTGTCCTTGTCGAGTTCCCTGAAAAAGTCCTCATTTCTCTTTTTGGTGGCAGTTTCATCGCCCTCATTTTTCATCTCAAACATGATAGAGATAATTTCATTGCCGGCGTCATCTGTTTCTTTATAAATATAATCTCCTTTGCTCCCCGATTTTGCATCGTTGTCTTTTTCAAAGTAGGCCCTTTGAAAAGCTGTGGCCCGAAGTTTATTAAACTCCGTTTCGCAATGTTGTTCCAGGGTTTCACCTAACATTTTAGTCGAAAGTTTCAGTTTCATCTCTTTGCGCAAAAGAATTTCTTCATCCTTCATCTTAATGATATCGTCCTTCGTTTTGAGCTCGGCATGAAATTTCTCGTTCAACGACTTTTCGAGCAATTGAGTTTCAGTTTCTTTATTTTTAAGACTGTTCAGCAGTTCGTCGCGTTCTTTTTCTATTTTCTGAATGGCTTCCGTTACTAAAAGCTTCTTCTCCATTTCAGTATTTTCAATCTTTGCCTTCATTTCGGCCATCTCTGCCTCCTTTTTCGACAAACGTTCAGTCAGTTCAAGTTCGTTTTTAGCCTTCAACTCCATTATTTCCCTGTCCTTTTTTGTCAACGCTTCCTGCAACGAAAGTTGAAGCTGAGCTTCCAAAAACTTCACAGCATTTTCCTTTTCCGCCGCTTTGTTTTTTAAATCATTGGCCAGCTCATCACGTTCCTTTTCTATTTGTCGGATGGCTTCAGTAACAGTAATTTTTTTCTCATTATCAGCATTTTCAATTTTCGCCTTCATTTCGGCCATCTCTGCCTCCTTTTTCGACAGTTGTTCAGTCAGCTCAAGTTCATTCTTTGCTTTCAGTTCGGCTATTTGTCTGTCCTTTTCAGCAATATCTTTCGTGAGTGCATTCTTCAGCTGAGCTTCGGCCAGTTTCACAGCTGATTCCTTTTCATTTTCTGCTATTTTCAATCGTTTTTGCAATTCATCATCAAACTGACGATCGCGCACTTGTTTAAGTATGTCGGCAAATCCGGCTTCATCTACTTTAAAAGCTTTTTTACAATTAGGGCAAATAATTTCGTTCATATCCATTCAGTTTATTCTATTCTCATTAGCATTGCTATTCAAAGTTAAGGCTTTTTTTCGAAATATAAGCACTTAGATCATATCTCGCCAGAATTCCTTATTAAATGTATAATGCTTCGTGGACGTTTGAGGGCAGCTTACGCCAACTTTAGTTCTCCTAATTACATATCAGGAAGGACTGGGTTGATATCATTTTAATGCGGCAACGATATTATTGTTTTTGTTAATAACAATTAAGTACATATTCGTTTCCTTTTTCTTACTAATAAACACAATGTCATAGTTACTCTCATTGTTGTTAACTACTTTTCCGTAATCTTTTATTTCTACTATATTATTATCTTCTAATGGGATATGATTAGAAAAGTAACAGTAATAATCATCAGGTATCATTTTTTTGAAATAATATTTTATGGAATCATTAGATACAAAAATATTATGATTAATTTTCGAATTATTCAGAGGATCTACTTCATTTGAATGAGCTGTTACTTCAGCATGATGAAATTTTAAATACTTTCTTGTCTTTAACAATATATGATTATTTTTCTCTTTAGCATATCCCATTTGTATAAAGGGAAAATTATCCGAAAGTATAAAGTCTCTAAATTTTGATAATGTATCATTATCAGAAAAATAGGCTAAATTATACTGATAATCTATGATACCAAATCTATAAAAAAGTGAATGTATTGAATCTTCTTTAAACTCATTATTTTCATTTTTATAATTGCAATCAGCAAGTAAAACTTTACAAATTTCATCTAATATTGTATCGTGATATATTTCATTCTGATTTGCTTTAACACGAATTGCATTATATTTATTAAATAATGACTTATTACTATCGTAATCAAAAAGTGTTTTATTATTGTTTTGTGTATTAAAGGAACAAGACGATAACACAATACAAAATAATAAAGTCACCGTGAGTTTTCTCTTCATAATTGTAAACTCAGTTTTTAAATATTTATTTTGAGACTAAAAGTTTGATTTTTATAGATTAATAGTTAATGTCGCTCCTAATGGCATTTCAAAAGATCTCCCCCCTACCAGATATCCTTAATTAAATATACAAAGCTTCGCAGACGTATGAGGTGAACCAACGGTCATGACCGAAGAGAATAATTGTATTGTTTTCTTAAAAAAGCACTCCTAACTGAATAGAGAACTGGTTATTGTGTAATTTAAAGCTTTGACCGACACCCGATCTGAAATCCTGCAAATATTCATAACCTGCACTGATCTGAAAAGAGTGATTTCCGAACCATTTAGCTTCCATTCCTACATTTGCGGCAACCCCCATAAGCCAGGTATTGATTGAATGTCCGTATAATTTATAAAATTCAACTATTTGAAACTTTTCGTATTGCGAAAGTATAAATTTATTGGCAAGTCCTACACCACAAAACAAAGTGGTTCGTTTTGTAAGCGGTATATCCTTGTTAAGCGTAATCGGTAAGTTTAAATTAAGCACATCTACGCGGGCTCTTATGGATGGTAACAGGTCCAATCCGTTGGTACCATAATCCTTTTTGTTAAGCACATACCACACATCATCATATTCAATTGTTACAAATGACACATTATCATTGAGCGTAACTGTTGAATATTTCGAGTCTTTTCCTAAACTCAGATTGACTCTTATATTGAGATGCTCGTCGAACATAAAGATATTTGAAAGTTTTATCCCCGCTCCTATCTGATAATTGTTTACATTATCTGTATATACCTGATCGCCGAAATTATACTGATTTATGGAATAACCCGCAAAGATGTTCCATCGCAATTGAAGCGATACATCACTTTTTTCATAGATAATACAACTTTCAGTATCGCACACTTTCTCATGATAGGTTTTAGCCAGCTTTATTAAAGATGCATGATTCAGACCAACATTCTGAATATCGCTTTTTACATCCGGACAATCCTGCATGATATAGGCCAGTTTTCCTTTAGTTTGAGTTGGAGCAACAAACTTCTTATCATCGATCTTACGTGTTTTTTCTTCTTCTGTTAGTTCAATTAACCCCACTCCATCCTTTTCGGCATAATAATGCTCCATCACGTCATACGAATAATAAATACTTGTGATCCCTTTTATCAGGTATTCAAGAAAAACAGTCTTTTTATTCAAAGCATCTTTTTGTATTTCCTTAGTGACATAATATTTACCACCCTCATATCTGTAGCCCTGAATCTCTCCCGGCAGAAAGGTTTTATCTTCACCTGCTTCGGTCTTTAATACGCACCTTTCACCAGCATTTTTACTGGCCTGTTTCAAAAGCTGCCCTTTCAGTGTATCTCCATTCAACTGAATAACATATCCGGGAAGATATTTTAAATTAGACTCTGCTTTTAAAGCAGCATTACAAAAAAATAATAATATCAATGATAATTTGAGAATGTGTTTCATGTGTGTTAGTAGTATATTAGAATTAAGTTTAAAAATCTTTGTTGTTGTTTGCTATTAGCTGTATATCAATACTGTTTATCAACCATTCCTTTTAATTGATGTGTCGTTCCGACCGCAGGAAGCATAAGTATTAGCACCTCGGTGTTTTCTTATTTCAATTTCGTTTCTCAATTAGTCATTTCAGAGTTAGCAAATGTCCAACGTGGTCACTTAATTTCTTGTCTTGATTCCAAGTTTCGATTTCAAGTTGTCTATTTTCGATAAAACTCGTACTTAAAACAATATGGTCAACTGTTCCTTGAATACTTGCAGTTGTATTAGATAATTTATATTTTCCGAAAGCGTCAATAAGCATTTGCCTTGCTTTCTTACTTGGCCATACCCGACCTGAGAAAGTTGTATTTAAGTCTCCTGCAAAACAAATCTGTCTGTTTGCGAATAATCTTTCCAGATCAGTAAGTTGACCATACAAATCCATGTCAAAACGTGGTTGTCTGTTGCCAAAAACCCCAATAATTGAACCATAGACAGTCAATGTTCCCCACGGTGTTTCTATGTCAGAGCAAACAGTCGTGTAAGAGTCATAAGTCTCATGTCTGTTTGTTGTTTCATATTTTGTCAGAATGCTAACTCTGTTTTCTCCGACTTCATAGTTTGTGTTGTCAAAACCGAGTGGTAAAAGTTCAGTTGAAATGCAAATGTAATTGTCAAGTTGAATACTTGAATTTGTTTCGGTCAAAATAAGAATGTCAGCGTCAATTTCGATTAATTTGTCAATAATCAATTGTCTTTTTCTTTTCTTCAGTCGTTCTAAATTCCAGATTGCAATTCTCATTTTTTTCTTTTGTATGTGTGGGGCATATCCAACTTGTTAGTTTTACTCCCCAAAGATAAATAACATATTTAACTCCGTCCTACCCGATATCCATAATTAAATGTGCAAAGCTTCGCAGTCATTCTGACCGCAGGTAGCATAAGTATTAGGGGCTAGGCGGTTTTTAGTTTAATTTTGTTTGATTATTCTATTGTTTTTCAAAACTCCAGATTCAGTTAGAATTTTCACAAAATAGAGCCCATTAGGTAGATTTGATATATCTATGTTTTTATCTTTTGTTTCTACCAATTTAATTCCTTTGGTATCATATATCTGAATTAGTGATACCAGCATCTCATTATCAATTGTGAGTTTCCCATTTGTAGGATTTGGAAAAATAAATTTATTTTTATCGCTGATATTTTCTATGCCATTCCAATTTGAAGCATATAAACATTCAGTATGTTCAGGTTGGTGGTAAATAATGTCATCTTTATTCCAGAAACATATTAATTGTAAAACATCTATTCCACGTTGCCCCAATTCAATAAGACTTTTCAAGGAGCCTATTCCTTCGTACCAAACATCTCTATAAACTTCATAAATGTGATAATAAGTAACTGGCTCTCCATAATCATATCCACGCTGAATTTCATAAAGTGTATCACAAACAGTGATCATTTTACCCGTTAATCCACTAAAATTATATTGACCAATTTTTTCAACTGTTCTTACTGTCTTAGAATCAGTCCAATTGTCTTTATATATATCTTTAACTAAAACAGTATCTCCTACGTTAACATTGAAAGAGAATAAAATTTGTTCTTCTCTATTTGGATACCTAACATAAACAATTTGTTTCTCAATATCTTCCCTCAATGCAGCTGCATAATTTGAAGTTTCAACTATATTTCCATAATTGTCAGCAGAAGTTAGTTTACAAATTAATTTTTTATAGCTTTGATTCTCAACCAATGTGTCACCAGAAAATGTCAAAGAATATGTTTCGCTCCCACCACAATTACATGTTGCAACCCATTCATATAGGATATTCCATTTATATCCATCTTTGATTAAATTGTTATATTCGTGCGAATTTGCATAAGTAGCAAGAAATAATAATAAAATAAAGAATAAACACTTTTTCATAATAATATTTTTTAAAAGTTAGACTGTCATTTTTTCCCTCTATCCTACCCGATATCCTTCATCAAATTTACAAAGCTTTGCAGACACCTAAAGGCAACGTACGCCAACTTTAGTTCATTTGAAGAACATCCTGCAGGACTGGTGGGGCAGTACATTTTTTGTTTCTCAAAATATAGAGTCTTCATACTTGGACCAATTTTCTAATTTTCTTTTAGTTGAGTCGTAGAATATTTGAATACAAAATTTATCATTAAATGGACGTCCATGGTAAAGAATAATATCAAATTGTAAATTTTTCAGTTGATTTTTGATAATGTCTTGACAATAAATATCATCTTCATCTAACTTAACACCGTAATTGTTCTTTTCTACATTTATTACTTTTCCTTTCGAATCAATTTCTAAGCAATATCTGTCATCACAGAAAAACTCATCGTCTAATTTCTTCCAGTTCAGTTTTTTGATTTCTCTAAATACAGCTTTAGACATTTCTTTTCCCTTTCTTGAAATGCCACCCTTAACCTTGATATAATTGCTTACAATATGATTGTCAATTAAAATACCTTTACGAACTGAGTATATTTTTTCTTTGTCGTAAAGAGTTGTAAAGATACCGTCCCACCATATAGGCTTGCCTTTGGGTATAGCAAAATCATTTGAATACCAGTCAATAAACACTCTATTGTTTTTAAATCTTTCTTTGAAAACTTTTCGCATTTGCTCATTAGAATTATTAATATCATCTACACAAAGTTCTCTTAAAGAATTACAAGGAATAATATGTTTCAAAAATAAACTGTCATTCTCCAAAATATAAACTGCTTGATAACCTCGCCAACAATTCGTAGAAGTTATCCCATAGCCAAAATCATTTCGAAAACTGAAACCAAACAGATTATTACTATCAGTTGTCTGTTCGATTGAATGTAAATAGTCCTCTAAAATTAAATGGTAAAGTGGCAAGGTGTCATTGCCAATGATTATATAATCAGGTGCTTGTGGACTTGCTTCTAATTTTGCTATTGCAACCATTAATAAAAATAGAATTGTCAGCTTTTTTTTCATATTATCGATCATTTATTTTATTCCAATTATTATCACAATTTAGTTTTTAGCAAGCAAACACTTAAGATTCTCATTTTTAAAACTCACTTTCTCTGTCCTACCGGTTATCCTTATTCAACACACAATGCTTCGCAGACACCCAAAGGCAACTTACGCCAACATTCGTTCTCCTTATTACATATCAGGAAGGACAAAGTTAATTACTCGGATTTATGATCAATTCCTGAATTATCAAATAACTCATTTAAATTTGGACATTCAACTAATTCTTTACCTTGATTTCGACCATATGCAAATCTTGGATAGTTGTTATTATGCCATCTTTATATTTGTATGCGCCGGTTAAATCTCTTCTATACCAATTTGCATTAAAACCTTCTCCAACGTAGTAACATTTTTCTCCAGTTAAATAATAGACTAATGTGTAATTTCGTTCTTTCAAATACTCATCTAAAGCTTTTTGTTTTATATATAATCCTTTTTTGCCTTCTTTAGTATTTCGATTATAAATAGCTATAAGTTCACCATCTTTATTATAAACTTGACCTCTTCGATCTCTCAATTTGAGATTTAGAATCGTCATTATTTCATGATTTGGTAACAAAGTTGTTCCAGAATAAGCTTCATCTGTTCCGTTCGAATTCTCTTGTAATTGTGCCTCTGTCGTAACAACTACTTCGCATGGACAACTATACCCGGGATTTTTTTTATTATTTATGTTCATTATTTCATATTGAGTTGACCAAACATATTCATAAAGAATAAAATCAATATTGTCATGCCATTCTGGCATCCATCTTCCATAAAAATTTTGATCTTTCGCCCATTTATCAAACTCGTCAATAGATACGTTAGATACAAATACTGAGTCATATCTTAGAAAGAATTCTTTTGTTATATTATCTTGTTTTGTTTTATATGTATCCATCGTAGATAATAAAATCCATTTTTCGTCATTCTTATCAGTTTGTTCGAAGTGTAATAGTTGCGGTAATTCCTCTATTGAATTCAACCATTCATATTCATTTCCCATAGTAATCTTAGGTTTGACAAATTCTTCAAAGAGGCCTAAATCAAATGAAGATTCAATGTCTTTTATTGGTAATGTTGGATCAAAAAAAGAATGATAACTCGTCAACCAAGGGTAGTTAATTTCGTGAATCTTATTATCACCCCATCTATGGTTTAATTTATAGTTGTCTAATATTCTTGCAACAACACTATATAGAGCTAGCCATTGATATTTTTTGCCTATTCTTTCTGTATCGTTTTTATATCTATTATAAGAATTGCCTCGATTATCTAACTTACCTAAATCATCATTCCAGCCCATTTTTTGAATTTCCAAAAGAATCATTTTTTGGATTTCAGCTAACTCAAAAAAAGTTGGTTTGCCAATCAATTTATCGGAAATTTTATTTTTTGTAAATTGATTACTATTGTTGTTTGAATTTGTTCCAATCTCATATCTAGCAAAATCTGAAAATTCGAATACTGATTGGTATATATCATTAGAGCCTTTTGAAGTACCTAATAGATTCAAATAGTCTAACTCTTTTGGCAATTCAATAACATTATTAAACGGAGGTAAGGAATTGTCAAATAGCTCTTTTTGAATACCTAAATACCTAGCTCTATCTAGTATTTTTAAAGTCCATTCTCTCAATAAGATATTACATGGAGGCTTTTTGTCTTTATAAATACGGTTATAAACTTCCAATGCAATTTCCTCAATTAATGTATCTTCCTCAGATACAAGTATCACTCCATAAATAGCACAATACAATCTCTCTAACACATAAAGATCATTAACTCCTTCAAATGCATTGAGTAATTTAGGTATAAGTGTAGTTTTGTTTTTTAAAATATAAAAAAGTATTCTTGTTACACTATCCCTAACAATTGGATGAGAGGAAGTTAAAAGCCAAGACAGAAAAACTACATAATGAAAACAATCCTCATCATTTTTGTTAGAAATAATATCTTTTGCAATTTCGGTAGAATAATATTGACTCAACTCTCCGTTTACATACAATTCATTTATTGCTGTTGTCCATACTATATCTCTTTTTGAAAGTTCCATCTTAAGCAAAATATCATGAATATACATAACTATTTCCCTTTCATTTTGTGAAAAGCCAAAAAAGTTAAAAATATATCTCGCGCCAGAATCTTTCTCAAGATATTCATTAATAAGTTTTCTAATATATGATGTATCTTGAAGTTTCTTGCGCAATGGAATGCTTGCGATAAAACAATCAATAAATACTTTGATATTTGTCAACTTGAGATCCTCAATTAATTCACTGCCGTTTATTTCTTGCCAAACTACATTTAAGGCAACTATGTAGTTAATGATTTTTGATTCGCCTTCGCTTTCTGTGATTATTTTTTTTAATCTATCTGACAATACTCCTTTTTGAGTCCGACTTTCAATTGTTGAAATTGCTTTTAGAAAATCACCTAAGCGTTCATAAGCGAATGAAAGTGTATCAATATAATTATCTGATTCATAATCCCAACTAAGATTTTCTAATAAAAGATTTTCTTCTATAGTGGCGTTCAGTAATGATTTTGACCAAACTCTGTATGGACATAAACGATCAGATATTTTTCGAGCTTGTTGTCTTTCAATATCTTGACAAAGTATATCGTTCACAGAATATTTTGCAATTGCCTTCAAAAAGGTAATCCCTAAGTGCTTTTTCTCATCTTCATCAATTTTATCTGCAATATCAAATTCTTTTCGTTGTACATAAGCTCTAAAAAGTTTGGAATACGTATTAAGCTCTTTACGTTGATAATAAGATAAGTTTGAGTAAGTTTCACAAAATATTTTCAAAAAGAGTCCATTCTTGAATTCATAATGATTTAATTGACCCTCATTAGAATCAATTTGGTAATGATTAAAATAGGCTTTTATTGCTTTCTCAGTATTTTCGAATCCTTCAATCGAATAGAATTCAGGTTCAACTGGATAAATTTTATTTTCAAAGGGAGTCCTAACAGTCGTGATTAATACTAGTCCATTATATTTTAAGAATCCCACTTCAAGTTGAGTGATTCTAGCTTTCCAGTAATTATCACCTGCACCTTCGTTTAATGCATCAATAATGAAAATATATCTTTTATTCTCACTATTTGCTTGTTGATTTAGACGATCAAGATAATTTTTATCTTCAAAATCAAATATTCTTTGTATTTGAGTTAATGGATCTTCTATTTTATTAAATTGCGTGCCGAAGCACAAATAGATATTCGTATTATTTATTAATGTTTCTGCGATATTACACATCAAATGTGTTTTTCCAGTACCAGCTAAACCTTTAATTATTAGTCTATTTTTAAGTTCAAAATTATTTGCTTGAATAAATCTTAAATTCTCCCTGAATTGCTTTATTTCTTGAACTTCTTTATTTGTAAATTCAATTTTCTGATCATTTGAATTTAAAACATCATCATTGTTGTTGATACTCCAGTAATATGAAAACAAATCAAAATTATCTATTAAAACTTGAGTTTCTAAATTGATGTTATCTTGAAGTTTAATATCTTTCTTCCTAATAAATTCTTTAATTTTATGATCCGTGTTCTTTATATATTCAATTAAGTCATTATGTTTTTGCAAATTCCATAGCTGCTCAATTTTTGATTCTAATAATCGATTCGGTTGATGTAACTCTCTCTCAAATCTTTGCCCAGCCAACTTAATTGCTTTTTCTAACAATAATCTGTTTGCTCTTTTGCTATATGAATCTTCTATAAAGTCAGGAGCATTTTCTAAAATATTAATACCTAAATCTTTTAGTTTCTCAGATATTAATTTTACAGAGACAAATCCAATGCACCCATCTAACTTTTTTACGACAATACCTAAAACTTTATCTTCTGCTGCATAAACTGGTGAGCCTGAGAATCCATTGAATATTGATGGTTGATATGTATCTGTAATAATTGCAGTTGAATCAAAATCAGATTGGTTTTGACTGAAATAATCTTGAATTTGTATATCTAAACTGATTCCAGATGATTGACCAATTAGTGTATTTGAATATCCAAAAAAATGAAATCTATACCCTTTTTCAATTGGCATATTTACCAACTCTAAATAGTTTGGAGATTTGTATTCGAAGGTTTCAATTAATGCAAAATCAACATTCTCTATTTGTTCAATTATTGAACATTTGACAACATTATTTTCTGTTTGAATTATTATTTCATCCTCGTTGACCAAATTAGAAATAATATTATGTCTTGCTGTAAGAAGCTGATTTTCTGAAATGAAAAATGCAGTACCCCTATCAGATCCACATGCTAATTTTACTATTGATTTGTGTATTTCGTTCATAATTATTCCCAATCAAATTCAATAAAAGTGTTAATTGAAATGGTGAAATTTAATTCCTGTTGAATATTGACATTGCATTTAAAGTTTCTAATCACTTCATTTTCATTATTAAAGATTAAATTTCTAACGGCAATTCCTTCAGGTAAACTCCTATTGATAATTTTTGAGATACAAATTTCATCAGGTCTTTTTTCACTTCTTCCACAAAAAATAAAGTTCATGCTATCTATTTCTTTAAGTAATTCACTTGAAATATTTCGTTTACTACCATGATGAGATACTTTTATTGCATCAAAATATAGTACTTTTTCCGCTAACCCTTTTTCTAGTTTATAATCTCTGATTTGTTCCAATATAACATCTGGGGCTGAGTCTCCTAAAAACAAAATACTGTGATTATTTATTGACCAAATAAAAGCAATGGAGCTTCTATTTGTTTCAGTATTATCAATAGGAGAAATTTCTCTGGAATAATCTTGAATTAATTGTTTATTTAAAAGTATTTTAGTGCTAATTGAAAGCTCATTATCAGGTAATTCATTTGTGTTGTCATCTATTGTTCTCAATAATAATTCATAAATCTCATTATTTTTTTCAAACGATGTAGTTGCTGCTTTACCATAAAGTTTTTTACAAAACTCAACTTTAAATACCTTTTCTAATTGCTCTAATTCAGTCGTTGTAGGAGATAATAATCTTATATTTCCCCACTTTCCTAAATCGTATTCTTTCTTTTCATTCAATGAAATACTCAGTGTATTCCAAACTTTTAGCCACTCAGAATTATTTGTTAATATGTTTGATAGGCTGAGTGCATTCTCCGCAGATACATTATGCTCAATAAGGTGATTTGTTGAATTAAGTTGTTGATACAACTCTTCAATTTTTTTTCTTTGAAAATCAGTTAGCTGAATTTCTTCACCCTTAGGTAAGTGTCGATAACAATTAAACCAAATATCATTTATTTTCAAGCCGGGTAAAGCCTTTAATAATTCAATCACTCCTATTATGTGGTCATTGTCAAAATGGGTAATAATAAGTTTGTCTATATGTTCGATTTTGTAGTCAACCTCAAATAGTTGCTTAACAGAAGAATTGTATTTTCCACAATCTATCAGTATTTTGTAAATGTCATCTTCACTATTAAGATATAACAGTAAACAGTCTCCAATACCCACATTTTCAAAGTGTAAACATATTTTCATTTTCTGTGGTTCTTTTGTACAGTTAATCTATTTATTTGAATGGAGCCTACAATTTACACCCCAAACCCTCATATCCACTCTCCATTTATATATGAGCAATAGATAGTTAGTTATTGAGCTTCCAAAGATAAATAACATAATTAACAACAGCAATTTTTTTAGAAGAAATATTAAGAAATGTTGTAGTATTGATACACAGCGCTATTCTATTAGGGTAGGTTGAGCATTTAACGATAGAACCTTGCTCAGAATTACCTGTCGGACATTTTAGGGCATATCAAAAAAAAAGGTCTGAAAAAAGTATTTAAAAACAATGCTGTAACGTAAATCAGTGTGCTGATTGACAGCTGTAATTGAAAACAGAAATAAGAAAAAACTGTGTATGAAAAATCAGGAATGTGATCTGTTTTTGTAAATAAATCCGGTAATTAGAATGAATTATGAATGTTCAAACAGGAATGATATTTTAAGCCTAATAAATAGAAACTAGTTATAAATCTGTCAAGCTAGTTTTGGACAAGACACAATAAATACGGACTTCACCTAAGGTAAAGCCCGTATAGAAGCGTAGTGTTCGAAACCATCTGTCGGCAGATATTTTTGTTTTCTTTACACTTTTGGGGTACTAAAGTATCAGCGTTGTATTTATACTACTCCATGGTCCGGCCAGATGGGGGTGTTTGGCATTGTACCAGCGCAGATAGATATAGAGGTATTTACCCGACGAGGCCGAGCCTGCATCGAGATTGAACGAAGCCCTTGTGGAAATTCCTGCTTTTAGACCTTCGGCTTCGGCCGAAGCGGGCGGAGTGATCCCCACAGCATACATATATTGCACGCTATCGGCTCCGGCGCATATGCCCGCACGCTGACTGGTGGACGTATAGCATTTAACCGACACCGAACCTCCGCCAATCGGCTGAATGGTAGGCGATACCATTTCGCTGACAGGGCTAACAGGTATTGAATGAGTGGTTTTTTCCAGCGGACCGCTTTTGATATGAAAGGTCTCCAAATCGGTAATAGTGACGGCTGTCGACGAAGCTATCCTGTCCAGGATATGGTTACTTTGATCAAAAGCTACACAGCTATTAATCACCTCGTACAACTGATCTTTGATCGCTGTGGTACGGCTGTTTTTCTTATCGCTATACTTAGTATATAGCGGCGTCCATATTGTTACAAAACCCTGCCAGGTAGCCACTTCGGGTTCGGTTATACCCAAACGACTGGCATTGGTAGGTGTACCATCGGCTAAATAATAGCCTGTAACGCTAATGTACTGACTAAAATTGTCAATTAACCGCGGTATTCTTGGTTTTTTTGCCATAGTAGTAACTGAATTTAAGATGATAAAGAAAATATATGCTATTTCATGCGTTCATATTTATTTTTTAGATAGTTGTCGCATGGAACTCGCAATGAACATTGTCTTTGGTTTAAATGTCTGTTTAAATGCTCGTTTCATACTTAAAAAATGATGTTGCAAATATAGTTGCTTCTTCTTCCATTTCATATAGCCATTTTTAGTCATTTTTTAGCAGAACGACACATAAACACATTGCCGACAAATTGATTATCAGCGAGCACATAGTCAATATTCACCGCAAACACACCCTTAGCAAAACCCATGCAGTAAATACCTCCCGGGCATTACTTCTCTATAAACACCTGGTAATCATTTGATTTTACATTACTACCGTTTCACTTAGCACGGGGAAAGAGTGGCTTTTTGTTCCACCAAACCGGTTTTATGTTTCGCTAAACCGGTTTAATGGTTTACTAAACCGATTTTATGGTCTGCGAAACCGGTTTAATGGTTTGCCAAATCGGTTTTATACTCTGCGAAACAGGTTTTATGTTTCGCTAAACAGGTTTAATGGTTTGCCAAACTGGTTTTATGTTTCGCTAAACCGGTTTAATGGTTTGTCAAGCAAGCTTGTTGTTTCGCAAAACTGATATTATACGGGGTTTGTTCTATAAACTGTGTCAAAAGCGTTGAATTATATTTGGTCTAAAGTCAAAGGTCTAAAGTCGTTAGTCGTTGTTGAATCGTTGAATCGTGAAAGTATGGAAGAAATGCAGGCGAAGGCACAGGCAAAGCGTGGAACTGTCTTTTGTCTTTAGACATTAGACTTTAGACATTGATCAGTGGACAGTGGAAGCGTTGAACTATCTTCAAAACAATTCTCTAAAACTTTGAGCTATTGCTCAAAGCGATGCTTCTGTCCGCTGCGTTGCAGCTATTTGAAAGCTCCAAAGGAGCGGAAAGAAACAAGCATTTGTCCGATAGGGCAATGTATATAAGACAAAAGAACAAAAACAATGTGACAATGATTGAATTGTCTCCAGTCTCCAGTCTCCAGACGTGGAAGCGTAGTCAATGTGACAATATGAAAATGTGCCAATGGTGGAAATATGGAAGTGTCTCCCGAACTCGAAACCCGGAACTTTTCAAACTCAAAAACATTAACCCTTCCCCCTTCGGGTACTCCCCTTAAAACAAGGGGAGATCATCGGTACGCGGGATTTAGCACTATAAATAACCGTGTGGAAGCGTTGAATTGTTGAATAACTGATTAATTGAATCGTCTCCAGAACCCGAAACTTTACCAACTCCTCAAATCTTCAAATTCTCAAATTTTCAAATTATATCTGCCTCCCGAAACTCGAAACCCGAAACTATCCAACTATAAACCCTCCCCCGAGGACTTTTCCTTGTTGATAAAACACGGCGGTTTGTCCGGGAGCAATGGATTCGAGTGCTTCGGCAAGTTCTACACGGGCATTTCCGTCTTCAAGGAAAACAACACGACAGAGTGTATTCTGTTTACGGTAACGAATGCGGCAAACAATATCGAATTGATAAGTAAACAGATGCTTATCTGCTATATTCACATCGCGAATCAGAAAATTTGTTTTGTACATCCCTTCGAGCGGTGCCAGCACCACTTCATTGCTTTCGGGACGTATTTCCTTTACAAACACTTTCCGGTTCAAATGTATCAATCCCCGTCGCTGCCCTACTGTATAAAGCGGAAAACCATCATGTTGACCCAGGACCTTTCCGTTTTCGTCAATAAAATTTCCGGGATATATCGTTTTATCGGGCTCGCTGAGTTGCGATTTTAAAAAAGGACGATAATCACCGGCACAAAAGCAAGCGCCAAGGCTGTCTTTCTTTTCGGATACTTT
>Ga0209373_10002689_pt1 | contig 17353 bp, 14 predicted proteins | sample Higcelweek5metaG_FD_187173 | JGI IMG/M metagenome (GOLD analysis project Ga0209373, IMG submission 187173) | Freshwater pond sediment microbial communities from the University of Edinburgh, under environmental carbon perturbations - High... | ecosystem: Environmental > Aquatic > Freshwater >... | reverse complement strand
GCGAGGCGTTGCAAGTTGTGCAAAAGATCGGGTTGAAGAATTTTTGTGGGGGGGATCGTGGGCATAGCGGGGCGTAAATCCCAATCGTCCGTTTTGCCTTTCACCCCTTGGAAGCCCCATTCTTCGCCGTAATACAGACTGGGAATCCCAGGCAAAGTGTAATGCATCAAGTGTAGGGGGTAAAGATGCTCGGCTTTTTTGAGCACACTCGCGAGGCGCGCCACATCATGGTTTTCATTAAAGAGAAGGAGTTTATCGCCGCGACAAAGGCCCGCATCGTCCCCGGAAAGGCGATTCACAGAATAGGCGATTTCAAAAAAGTTTGCATCGTTGAACGAAGACCACAGCGATTTGTAACCCTCATAGTTCGTCACGGAATCGAGGCCCGCATCCCGAAGCCACAAGCGGTAATCGCCATTCACCACTTCCCCCACCATCCAGAAGTTTTCTTTTTGCGCATGGCAAGCATCGGAAAGGCGCCGCAGAAAACTGCGGTCCATCACATCAGCCGCATCGAGACGCGCTCCGTCAATTCCGAGTTCCCGAATCCAGAGGCTCGCAATGTCGATGATTTCATTTTGCACATCGGGTTCTAACAAATTCAGTTCCGGCAAATCCTGAAACCCTGCCCAAGCATCGACAGTGAAGGGATCCCCGCAAAGATTGCGGACACCCCAGCGCACGTTGCGATACCAGTTTGCATACCTGGATCTCGGGCCCAGAGCCAAAAGATCCCGGTAAGCATAATGCATGCGTGAAGTGTGATTCCACACCGCATCAAGAATAACGCCGATTCCTGCCGCATGAAACGCCTGCACCAAATGTTGCAGGTCTTCCCAGGAGCCGAGGCGCGGATCCACGCGGCGCAAATCCGTGACATCGTAGCCGTGCGTCTCCGACTGAAACACGGGCCCCAGTAAAACGGAATCGATGTGCAAACTTTGCAGATGCGGAATCCATTCTGCGAGGGTGGCAATGTTCCTGTAGCCGCCTTCCTCTTTGCGCAAAGCGCCGAGAGGAAAAATATGATAGATGTGATTCGGTGTATTCATAATAACCTCCAGAAAAATTAAACGTACCTCTAAAAATCGATTCACGACCCACCGCTTGACACTTCACAATCGTTCGTTATTCAAAATGGCGAACAAGAATTAAAGTATACCAAGTGGTATGCTATCAGGGAAAAAATAAAGCCTTTAAAAACAAGGCATTAACTACAAACAAAAAATCAAAACAAAATCAATTCAAACCATCATTTTTCAAAACCTTCTGCGCTTCAAGGCTTTCGTTCTTTCAAACTTCATCTCGTGCATCTTTGCCTGCCACGCGTCTCTGTTTGCATCCAAATTTTTTGTTCCTTCATTTGTTACAAGTTTTGTCATAAGTTCCGCAGGCTTTTTGAACACAGCGTGTTCCGCTCGCATTGACCAGCCCTCAAACCTTATGAGAAAATGCCGTGCATAAATTGCCCACTCGTAATATACGCGCTTTCTTCATTCAGTGATACCAAGTCAAACATCGCAGACGTAATCGTCGTATTGATAATCCCTAAAAAAGTGTAAGTGTATCGCGCATCGCGCCCCCGCATGTTGCCGTGGAACTCCGCAGCATCCTTAAACAAACGATTCAAAAGTTTCCATTGCTTGTCGAGAATCGGCCGCACCGCTTTCCCCGTATCACTTTCCACAGGGGCCGGAATGATACTCAGATACCACTGATAAAAATTCAGGTGCTCTCTCGCAAACTTAAAGTAAGCGAGCGTAATTTGTTCCAACTGGTAGGGAACATCGCCCTTATGGTCTGCCGCCTTTTGAAGAGGAGCCCAAAACGGATCAAAATACGTAGCGAGAAGCGTATCCAGCAATCCGCGCTTGCTACCAAAATAATGATAGAGTGTCGGCTTTTCTACGCCCACCGCATCGACAATCTTCTGGACACCCGTATTCTCGTACCCTTCCCTGCGAAAGAGTTCCAAAGCCTGTTCCAGAAGTTGTTCGCGCGTCGTCATATCCTAAATATACCATTCGGTATATTGAAAAGCAAGGGGAAAATGGAAAAAATTGTTTTACCATCAGAAACGATGCAGAACTACCAACAGAACCTGCATCTTTTCGGACAGCACATTTAGGGGAGGGGTTGTTTTCAGCGAAACAAGAAAAATGACGATTTTAACTCAAATGGCAGTGCTTAGTTTTCGTGACCAAGCTGTTTTGGGCAATTATGAATGTTATTATATTTTCCTGTATTGTTGCCAGGAGCTGATTTTATGAAAAAAAATACATTCTTTTATATTACAACAACTTTCTTTGCTATTTTGACCTCTTTCTCATTTGCTCAAAATAGTTCCTCGCTATTAAATTCCTTATCTTCGAGTTCTTTGGCGGCAGAGAGCTCCTCCAGCTACAATTGCTCATGCCATACTTCTAAAGAAGAAGCGGAACAATCTTTCTTAGCCTTAACTACAGAATGTGATGAACGAAGGGGCGAAAACAAGTTTGTTTTTAATAAGGTGGACGATTATTGCTACTGTATCGATGGTAGTTGTAATTATTATTTCAGCAGTTCTTCTGGTAATCCGGTGGAGTCAAGCTCCAGCTCTTCAAAGCCCGCCTCATCAAGCTCTTCTTCAGAGTATGTTTATAATGGCACTATGTGTAGCATTCCCGACAACCTATACGCTCCGCTTTCCACATTGCCGAATGTCCATCAACAGCTCTATTCTTCGTTGCCTCACATGACTAATACTGATAAAATTTCAGTATCCGGTTGCTCCTGCAATAAAGATGGTTCATTTAAATGCACCTACAAGAACTTTGGATTGGGACAGGGATATACGCCTTCCTACGTTTCCTTATGTGGTTTCAAGGAAGCATATTGGTGTTCCGGAATCACCAAGGGCGTGTGCGATTATACCGGTTCAAGTAAAGAGATCTATTATTCCGATAAATACAACGCAACAGATTATACATGGGGTGCTATGAGTTTCAGCGGAACAGACGTGATGGATATGGAGAACGGAAGTCAGCCTGTTTATGTAGAATCCAGTATAGGCACATTGCGGTTTTTTAACATGCGTCACGTATTGCCGGCGAACGTAACGACATACGATCTGGAAAACGCTTTCCTGAAAGCGAACCCGAGATTTCCCTCATTGGATAGAATGAATGATTATTGCCGCGGCGAATGGGTGCCGCATGATGAGGACTGCTTTGGCACGGAACAGGAATCAGTTGAGGCCGCGGAAGATTCCTCATCAGATTGCGCGCTTGCTGCGGGAGTGGCTCATTATTCACACGAGTTTACAACGGAAAGAGGCTGGTGCGTTGCAGGCAAATGCGAAGGCGGGGATTTTTATTCGAGCGCCGAGGAAAGTTCAAGCTCTGGAGAATTTTCGAGTTCCAGTGGGGGTGTGCTTTGCGAAGCGCATCCATTTACAAGCGTTCCTGAAAATCCCCGTTCGGCTTGCTTCGAAGTAAGTGGCAAGTGCTACAAATGCAATGATGACCGTGGTTCGGAATGTGCGAATGACTGGCTTTGGATCTATGGTTTTAATGCAAGCAATGTGCTACAAATGCAATGACGACCGCGGTTCGGAATGCGGGAACGACTGGCTTTGGATCTATGGTTTTAATGCAAGCAATGTAGGCTGGTGGTACACGGAAGTGGACTGCGAAACCGGAAGTGAAAAGACGACAGAGGAGGGCATCGGCGTTTGCCCTTCGCATCCCCTGAATAAAGTTCCCTCTGATCCGCAGAACGCTTGCTTCGCTTCGAACGGCAAGTGTTACAAATGCAATGATGATCGCGGTTCGGAATGTGCCAATGACTGGCTCTGGATCTACGATTTCAATACAAGCAATGTGGGTTGGTGGTACGAAGAAGTCGATTGCTATAATCCGAATGGCGATGATGGGCAATGTCCAGACGGTTCCATACTGCAAAAAAGCGTAGCTAAGGCCAATGGCAATTCACAAATTGAATCCGTAGACTATACCATTGATTTCTTGCCATCTCAAAAATATTTTGACGTACTCGGACGCAAGACAAATCATAGTTCAAAACAGAAACGGGCGTTGTATACGAAAACTCCTAATTTGAAAAATGAACAGTTTGGAATTGATGAAATAGAAGGTGGTTCTATTTCTGGGAAAATTAAAGGAAATAGCCGTGATTTTTGCTATAAGAATTCTAGTGGAAAATGGGTGTGTAGTGAAAGTCACTCTCTTTTAAAAACAAATGGTGAAACGTCAAATGCCAATAAATGCAATGAGATTTTGGGTATAGATTATGGTTATATGAAAAAAGACATTATGGTTGGCGGGATTACGTGTGCTTGGCCAGATGTATACTTGGATTCATTAATAAGTGGATATACAACTCCAAAAGATGAAAAAATTTCATGCTGTTCAAATGGATTAATCAAAAATCTCATAACATACAGATTTACAACAATATCGACTTTGGGTGAAAACAAAATGTTTGTTGTTTCTGTTGGTTATAAATTCTCTGAGGATCATGTGGCCACAGAAGAACTGGTAGAAGCGTTTCAAAAGCATGAAAATGGGCATTACAAATACAATCAGTGTGTTGAATTTGATGACAGTGAAGTTGTTACTGAAATAGAATTTTGTGGAGAATTGAGCGAAGCGATTGCTGATTCTATTGGATTAGTGCTGCGTGATTCATTGGTTGAGAAAAGATTGAATGAAGGGCAACATAAATTAGATTCGATAGCGGATTTGTTCCATGAAAATTTTGGCTTGGGAGGCTATAGTGAAAGTTATACATGTCCTGTACAATGAAATAGTTTTCTTTCTTGCAATTTTTCTTTTAATCACTTCGCAATGCTTTGCGCAGAATATGGATGATGAGAAAAAATTAAATGTTATGGTAGAGTATTGTGCCTATCCTGTTTCTGATAGGCATGATTCATGGTCTTTATCCATATATAAACAAAATGTTCCGTTCCTTTTTTCTATCCGGACATTGTATCATTGTTTTTCTTATAAAGGAAGTACCCATCTTGACATTCCCGTGGATGCAAGATCTGGATCTTTTTTTAAAAATTTTAATACAACATCGTGTGATTATACAAAGGACGATAGTGTAGGTTTATTTACCTTTGATGTTTATGGACGATAGTGTAGGTTTATTTACCTTTGATGTTTATAAAGAAGACTTTTATGTAGATTCTTTGCATTTGCCGGAATTATTTGGCAAAACGTATACTTTTCATTGGGAAATAGAAATGGGTGTGGGCGTTCACAAACAAAAAATGAGCGGCGACCATAATGTGTACATCTCCGGCTTCTGTACGGACGAACAATCAAAAACTATCCAAGAGCGAAAAAAGAAACGGGAAGAAACTGCTACTTTGCCGTAGATGTGGGTATGGGAGGCTTTAGTGAAAGTTACACCGGCCCTAAATTATAGAATCTTGATATTCTTTAAAAGGTTCAATGATGCAAAACAATATTAAAAACATGAAAAAGACTAAGATCATTTTCTTCCTCATTCTCTTTGTGAGTGGCAATTGTTTTTCTCAAACGGAGCCTGTTTCCGAAGACTCCGTTGCTGCCAAATTTTGTTTTCATGTGGATTCCAGTGACTTTTCTTCCTGGAGCCTGTCTGTCTACAAAGAAGTCATTCCGCTTACAATTGGGATACAAACGGAAAGCAATTATTACACAGGTTTTATTCATGCCACATTAGTTTCTAATGTGGAACAGTTAATTTCCGGTAAAATGTTCGCCTCCGCAAGAGGAAACTGTGTTTGCAGTCATGGTAAAAGTTGTAAACGCACCGGAGAGATGGAGATAGATGCAAAATATCATATATACGATTACTTTTCCATTTTATACGACTACGGTGATTCTTTAAGAATAAAAGATTTGTTCGGTAAAGTGCTTCCTCTGGAATGGGATCTGAGTTTTTCAATGGGGCGTCAAAAGCAACTGTTATCTGGAACGCACTATGTGTACATTTCCGGTTTTTGTACAGATGAGCAAATGGCACAGATTAAAGAATTAAAAAAAGGAAGGGAAGTAAAAAAATAAGAAGCCGAATTTATTTTTAGACTTCAAGAGAGCTATAAAAAATGGGTCGAACCTTTGCGATTAGAAAAAAACAATAAAGATACGACTAGATTCAATATAGCCGGGAAACTCTTTCATAAAAAATATACCACGTTCGAAGGAGCTGATAGCTATGTTTGCCCAAGTGATCTATAGACCGTTTATTTTGATTTTATTTTTTGTTGGAATGGGCTTTACTCAAGACCCTATTATGGCCGATTTTTGTGTCTATCCAGATACATCGAAATTTGTTAACATGAAACATATTTTAAGACTTTCTCCCTATGAAGATCGTGTTCCATTGAATATTACCTTAGATTTTGGAAGTCATAGTTTTTCGAAAGGTTTTTCTGCGTCTCTTTTGGGACCAGAGAAATTATTTCACTTCCCTCTGGCATTATTTGGTGGAGGTGGAGGCGGTTGGGTTCGGCAAAAGGAATCAATATCAGTTTATGATTATTTGGATTTTTACTGTGACATAAAAGATTCTTTGTCTGCAATAAGTATGTTTGACAAAACATACTCTCTTCATTGGGAACTCGATTTTGAAATGAAACCGCAAACGCAAAAAATCATCGGCGATAACATTATTTATATCTCCGGTTTCTGTACGGATGAACAATTAAAGCTTATTCAAGAACGAAAGAAGAAACGGAAAGGAGTTGCTACCTTGCCGTAGTTTTTGCAGAGAGGTCCTTTTTTGCGTGAGGGATGGTTACCCGAATGGGCGGAGACTTTTGCAAAAAGGCTCCGTTGCAGGTGTCGCGCGCGATGCCTGCAATACAGCCCGACCCGGCGGGACAATTTTGTGAGAGGCCGTTCATCCGGGGCACGCCCGTTATCTGCTGAATTTTGGGTGGCTATTCACAGCGGTGGGAGATCTCTGGCCGCAACGTTCTTTCGGAGTATGTGGAGTGCTAGCGAGTGCTTTCGTGCCGAGTTTCACTGTGGGGAGTGAGGGGGGAGAGTCCCGTTCAGGCTTTGCTGCAAAACTTTGGAGTCATTTTTCTTACAAAAAATTACACACAAATGATGTTCTAGAATTCTTCGCTTTTGGGTGCCTTTAAAAATCGGTTTGCGACAGCAAAATTAAGCGAGGTCGATTTCTTTACAAAATAAGCATGCCATCGCCGTAGCTGAAGAGTTTCATCTTTTGGCTGACCGCGTAGGCATAGGCTTCCAGGGTGTTTTCGCGCCCATACAGAGCCGAAACTAAAAGGATGAGGGAGCTTTTGGGCCAGTGGAAATTGGTGAGCAGGCCGTCTACGATTTTGTAGCGATAGCCGGGATAAATGAACGCATGGGTGACGCCGGATTGGGCGAGGAGCGAGCCGTCTTCGGCGGCGATGGTTTCTAAGACGCGGGTGCTGGTGGTGCCTACGGTGATGATGCGACCGCCCTGCGCGCGGGCGTTGTTGATGATGTCCGCGTTTTCCCGGGTAAGGTCATAGTGTTCGCCATGCATTTTGTGCTGGCGAAAATCGTCTACGGATATGTTCTGGAAGGTGCCGGGGCCTACATGGAGGGTGACTTCGGCGACTTTGACACCTTTTGCTTTCACCGCTTCCATCATGGCTTCGTTAAAGTGGAGGCTTGCGGTGGGGGCGGCTACAGCGCCTGCATATTTCGCAAAGATGGTCTGGTAGGCTTTTTTGTCTTCTTCATCGTCCGGGCGCGCGATGTAGGGCGGGAGCGGCACATGACCTTTGGCGTTCATGACGCTTTCGAGTTCCATGGGGGTGACTGCGAAGCGAAGGACGCGGGCTCCGTCTTCGCGGATGTCTTCTACGGTGACGGGAATGTCTGCGATGTTTAAGGTGCGGCCTGTGGGGAAGGCTTTGCCGGGGCGTACCCAGGCTTCCCAGCGGGCTTCACCGCTTGCGGCAGGGATGAGCGCCTGCACGAGAAGCGTTTCGACTTTGCCGCCATGTTCCGTTTCGCCAAAGAGTCGTGCGGGGATCACTTTGGTGTTGTTGACAACGAGGCAATCGCCGGGGCGGAATAAATCTACAATGGCGGGCGCAGGGATGATGGCGCGGGGCCCACCGTCTTTGGGGCAGTGGAGTATTTTTGTTTTGCCTTTGCCTGCGGTGCGGCTCGCGATGAGTTCTTCTGGAAATTCAAAATCGTAATCGGAAAGGTGACACGACATCATAGGGCGTTGCTTGCCTTTTTCAACAATTCTTTCATGGAATCTTTCAGCTTTTGAGGTTCGATAATTTCGACGTCGGGGAGTATGCTTAATAACCAACTGCGCATATCCGGCGTATCATAGAGAACAAATTCCACCGTCATGGGATTTTGTTTTTTGATTTTGACGGGCGGATTAAAATGGGATTCGTTAATCTGCGTTTGGAGCCACGGAGATTTTATCGCTAAGGTGAACTTGATTTTAGGGAAGTTACTTTCGCTCGAAGATCCGAATTTTCCATAGCAATACTTGTAGTATTCTTTGGCATCAAAGGGAATTTCAGCGAAATATTTGCCCGTGGTGCTGAATCGTTTGATGCGGCGTACGGCGAGGAGTTTGATTTCATTCGCCTCGTTGAGACAGGCGAGGTAAAGGGTGCCGATGCGCAGAATGAGTTTCATGGGCTTGATGCTCATCTCTTGTACTGTGCCGCTGTAGGCCGTTTCGTAGGTGACGTTTAATTGGATGCGTTTTTTGATCGCGTCCAGAAACTTGTCCACGTTGTGTTCCTGGGCTTCATAATTGCGACTTTTGGGGTCAAATTCGGAGAAGGGGCCGAGATCGACAATGAAATCCTCGTCAAGGTTGATGCCCCCGTTGACAAATTCCATGTCCTCTTCATTGCCTTTGAAGTGCGAAATGACTTTGCGGAGGAGTTTTGCATAAGTGACTTCGGCGGAGGCGGTGAGGAGTTCATTGATGCTTTCGAGCCCTTTGATCAAGGATTCTGGGCGTTTCGGTTGTGTGGGTAGCAGGTAATAGCGGTAAGGAGAATCTTTGGTTTTTTTGAGCCCGCAGTTTTCTATTTCCAAAGTGTTCAAATGGCGAAATATGGTGCGCGTGTTGCAATCCATAAATTCAGCGAGTTCCTGCACGGTTGCCGGGTGCTTGTAATCCAGAAGTCGATTTTTAAGTTCGTTGAGTTTTTTATAGGTCGATTTGCCAGTCATGAGAGTCCCTCTACTCGTGTACAATGCGGAGATGATTGATGATCGTAATTTTTTTTGTAGAAATCTTTGCTAAAAAGAAGGCCATGTTTTTTTGCAAAATGGATTGCACACGTCCTTCGAGAATCAAAGCGTTGTCAAATGCAGAAACTTGTATGCAGGAATCTTTCATGCGGGAATTTTCGCGAAGTGAGTGCCCCACAGAAAGGCACAATTGGCGCATGCTCATGGATTCTTGAGGGACTTGCTCCAACAAGAGGGAAAGATCGCGAATGCCTTCGAGTTCACTGAGGCGTTTTTCAATATCAATAAGACTGTTTTCATGGATGTAGAGCGCTTTCAGTTGAAGGCGTCCGCCTTGCACGGTAATGGAGTAGTTGAAAATGACTGACGCGGGATCTTCCAGAATGGCGAGCGCTGCGTTTCCCAGATTTTCATCGGACACAGGATGGGTGGGCTCTACACGCAAAAAATCCACATTGCCTCGAACCATGGGGAGATTCGCCAGAAAACGAGAGATCTCTCTACGTAGCGGGAAGTTAGGAACGGTTCCCTGAATGTAGACAACCCCTTGGCCCACGTCTATGTGAAGGGACGAATAAATGTCAGGGAAAGCTTCCCCCATTTTTGCATTCACGATTTCGCGCAGACGGGGATTGGGGAGCGTTTGTTCGGATTCCGGAAGCGTGATGAATACGAGCGTTTCATCTTCTAAAAGGACCGCCAACTTTTCTTTTTCCCCATCGTTGACAACGCCGACCGCTTTCCCGAATTGGTCACGGAGCACGTGGTAAACGGGGTCTCCGATCAGCGTTTGGGCGCATTGCACAGGCAGCAGACGGTATCCGTAATTCGGTTCATTTTCCGAGGCTTCCGAGTATTCTCGGACTATTTTTTCATCGGAGTCTTCGCCATAACTGACGTTGATAATTTCTTCGGTGGCTGTGTGAAAAATGCCTTTGATTTTGCCCGGACGCGGCTGTCCTTTGACGTAGAGCCAATCGCCTGGGATAAGGCGGCTTCGTCCCAGAATTTTCGCATAATTCTGGTTGTCATCATGAGCGTTAAAAAAAGCGAATTCATGAGTAAAGGCGATGAACGAGGTTTGACAGGCGTCACAGACACAGAGAAGCGGTATTCCTTTGGGCACAAGTCCGCGAGTGCAGATGGGCTCCCTTGCCAAGAGAGAATGCGAAGAAATGCCTTTGCAGCGTCTGCAAAAAAGGTTTTCCGAGGCAATCTTATGGATAAAGAAGCGCTTCATTATACCTGCTTAGTCTTGCATCAAAGGTTCCGCAACGGTAATGCGGCGGATGACTTCTTCTTTGCCCACCGCTTCAAAAAGTTCCCAGAGACCAGGGCCTGCGCTGACGCCAGAGACTGCGAGACGCACGGCACCGACCAATTCACCGAGTTTACAGGCGCGCGTTTCGGTGAGTTCCATAAAGGCTTTTTCAATATTGGGCGTGGTAAAAGGAGATATTTTTGCCATGGCTTCTTTCACAGCGATAGCGATTGTGCGCGACCCCGGCCCAAAATGCTTGCCTTTGGCTTTTTCTTCATATTCAGTCGGGGCGACGAAGAAATACACAGACTGATCGGCGAGATCTTTGAGAAAATGGGCGCGCGTTTTGAGCATGCTTGCAATCATCACGAGGCGTTCTTGCGGTTCTTTTTCAGTGGAGATGCCTTGTGCTTTGAGTTCTTCCACCATGACACTCGCAAGAAATTCATCGGAGCACATGTGAATGTGTTGACCATTCATCCACTGGAGTTTCTTTTCGTCGAAAGCCACAGCAGAGGGGTTGATGCGTTCCAAGGTAAAGGAATCAATCATCTCCTGCATGGTCATGACTTCGCGGTCATGGCCCGGGTTCCAGCCGAGAAGTGCGAGAAAGTTCACGAGAGTATCGGGGAGGTAACCCAAATCGCGGAAATCGCCCACAGAAGCGGCGCCCTTGCGTTTGGAAAGCTTACCGCCGCCCGCAGCGAGAATTACGGGCAAATGACAGAACACCGGGGGTTCCCAGCCGAAAGCTTTATAGAGAAGGACGTGTTTAGGAGTGGAACTGATCCATTCGTCGCCGCGGAGTACATGGGTGGTTCCCATGAGATGATCATCCACAATACTTGCGAAATGATAGGTGGGATACTGATCACGTTTGATGAGTACGAGGTCATCGAGAAGCGCATTTTGATATTCGATGTGTCCGCGGATTTTGTCATCAAAACCGGTGATGCCATCGAGAGGCACCTTAAACCGGATGACGGCCTTTTCGCCCGCAGCGATACGCGCTTCGGCTTCAGCGCGGGGAATGTCGCGGCAGTGGCGATCATAACCCGTGACGGCGACGCCTGATTTTTCTTGCTCGGCGCGCACTTCCTGTAAACGTTCTTCGGTGCAGAAGCAATAATAAGCATCGCCAGAATCTAAAAGCTTTTTAATTTCGCGGGCATAAATATCCAGGCGTTCGCTCTGAAAATAGGGGCCGCAATCGCCTTCGCATCCCGGACCTTCATCCCATTGGAGCCCGAGCCATTTTAGGTCGCGGAGTAAATCCTTCAGTGCGTCTTCGTTGTAGCGTTTGCGATCGGTATCTTCGATGCGCAGGTAAAAGGTTCCGCCCATGGCTTTGGCAAAAAAGTAATTGTAAATCGCGGTGCGAGCGCCCCCCACATGAAGATAACCAGTAGGACTAGGAGCAAAACGAACACGAACAGGGCGATTTGTTTCAGACATAAAATTTCCTTGGGTCAAAAAAGAGCGATAGACGCTGTGACAAAAAATAGCAATCTTTAAAAAGAAAGCAGGGGAGAAAAAACAATAGGCTTGCCCAGAAAGGACCCGTCAAGAGCTTTTTGGGTCATCGATGAAAGAATCCATTTTTATATTCGGCCAAAGATGGGCTATTTTAAAATTTCCATAATTTCGCCGTGCTGCATGACGTGGAAATCTTTTTCTGGAATATGAAGCTCCATACGCGCACGAGCCAAGTCTTTGGGCGGATCTTCCAACTTTTCGTAGGTCATCCCGAAAGCCCCCCAGTGCATGCCAACGCTCTCTTTGCATTGCATCAGTAGGTGAAGTTGTGCGGCCTGGCGGGGCGAAATATGAACACGCGTATAACGGCTCGGTTTATAACTCCCGATGGGTAAAAAGCAAAAGTCGAGCGGAGCGAATTTGGCGGCGATTTCTTTATAGTAGCTGCCGTCGCCCATGCCTCCATCGCCCATGAACCAAAGTTTTTTCCCTGATTTTTCGAGGACCCAACCGCCCCAAAGCGAAATGTCTCTGCTGGATTGGAACGCGCCACGGCGACTTGTGTGGTGCGTGGGTACAAAGGTCAAAGTGAATATGCGAAACGGGGCAGTTTCCCACCAATCCCGTTCAATGATGCGGCCTTTGGGAATCCCCCAATCTTCTAACAATTCCGCAACTTTGAGGGGCACAGCAAAAACGGCCCGGGGATATTTTTTGTGAATGTCTTTGATGCTGTTTTTGTCGAGGTGGTCGTAATGGGAGTGGGAAATGAGCACCAAATCGATGGGCGGGAGCGAATCGAGCGCGCGGCCCGGGGGAGTGCCACGTTTGGGGCCGAAGAACCACACCGGAGAACTGCGGTCACTGAAAATCGGATCCGTAATGATTCCCGTACTGTTCCAGCGAATGTAAAAAGTGGAATGCCCGATCCATGTCGCGGATGATTTTGTGGAATCTGCCCAAAGAAATTCGTTGCCGCGCACGATGGGGAGGCGATAAACTTCTGTTCGTTCTGTACTCACCAGCGAATCCACCTCCATGGTGTCGCGGATGGGGGGCGTGAGTGTATCCGTATTGCGAAAATGACCATCCGGCAGATGATGGGCGGGTAAGGGATCTTTTTGGTAGTGCAAATTTTGGACTTCTGATGAGGGCTCTGTAGCGGAACAGGCAAAAATACACGTTAAAAAAAGCAGGAAAAGGGAGGGGAAAAGAAATTTCCCCAAACCAAATCTCTCCCGCACCAAAAAATGGATTTGTTGTGCAGTGAAAAATTTGTTGAACGTTATCATAAGAAATCCTTTATATCACAGGCATTTGTGCGATGTCACGTTGTTCCATCCTCACCCCTGCGGGGGTGCAAATCAGCTCTGCGAAGCCTGATGTTCCCGAGGGAGAACCTGTTTCTGGTTGCAGAAAAGAAATTTTTAGAGGGGCCACGTAAAAAATGATTTTTCAAAGAAGCTCATAATATGTAAATTACACAAAAATTTGAAATGAAACTTTAAGGAACCTTAAATATGATACCTGCAGAAAAACTCGCACAAGCACATTTGTTAAATCAACCCATTTATGTGACGGGCAAACCCATTTCTTATACGGCTCGCGAATACGGTCTGGACCCTGCGAGCATTGACAAACTGGCGTCTAACGAAAATCCCATGGGCCCGAGTCCCAAGGGACTTGCCGCTGCGCAAAAGGCGCTGACCGAGGCAAATCTTTATCCGGATGGGGGCTGCTATGAATTGACGCAAAAAATTTGTGAGTTTCGCAAAGTGGCTTCGGATCAACTGGTGTTAGGTAACGGATCCAATGAACTTCTGGATATTATCGCTCACGTTTTTTTGGGCCCGGATACAGAAGCCATTATGGGTCAGCACGGTTTTGCGGTTTATAAACTCGCCACGCTCGCCCAAAATGCGAAGCCGGTGGTCGTTCCCATGCCTGCGCCCGATTACAACTACAATCTCGAAGCGATGAAGGCTGCGATCACCTCCAAAACGCGGGTTCTGTTTCTCGGCAATCCGAATAACCCGACGGGGACAGAACTCCCCGCAAAACAGCTCCTCGATTTTGCGAAAAGCCTCCCTGAAAATGTCGTTTTGGTGATGGATGAAGCTTACACGGAATTCATTGAAAAGGATGCTCCTGATTTTCTCCCTCTCATTGCCGAAGGGTGCCCCATCATTTGCCTTCGCACTTTCTCGAAAATTTATGGTCTCGCAGGTCTTCGCTGCGGTTACGCCATTACGCGCCCCGATATCGCGGGCCTTTTGCAGCGTGTCCGTGAACCATTCAACGTCAACAGCATCGCTCAGGTCGCGGCGACAGCCGCTTTAGATGACCAGGACTACGTGACTCTCGTGCGCGAAAACAATACGCGGGGTCTTGCGCAATTAATTGCGGGCTTTCAAAAGCTCAGACTTCCGTATATTCCGAGTCGGGCGAATTTCATTGCGGTGGGTGGTATTAAGGAACCTAAAAAAGCGTTTGAATTTTTGCAGAAGTTAGGAACCATTGTGCGTCCCCAGCCCGCTATGGGTGATGTGCTCCGCATTACCGTGGGCACTGAGGCCCAGAACGCAAAGTTTCTCCGGAATCTGGAAGCGTATCTCAAAAGTTTGTAAGAAAGGACGTTGCGTTGTCCCATTACCCCGTCTGCTGTCCGAAATGAAAAAAGGTGACTAACGACACCTGAAAAGTTGTAAAAAAAATAAAAATTAACGAGTCATCCACAACACATACAGAAGCCTACATTTTTTAGATGAGCAGGATTCGTTTCACATATTTTTCGCAACGTTTGGATCGTGAAACCTTGTCTTTTGTGCTTTGCGTGAGGCATGCGGAGGGTGGCGCGCGAGCGCCAGTGCAGAGCACCGACCGGAGGCTACCCGAAAGGTGTGCGAGAGCAAGGCGATCCTTTGAGCCTTGCGAAGCTGTAGCCCATAGCTCGCCGACCCGGCGGGATGATTTTGTGAGATGAGATTCATCAGGGGCACGCCCTGCTTATTTTGTGTGTTTTACCTTCTCTTCTATTCCCGCCTTTGCAGTGGAGCTGAATCTGTGCAGGGTTTCCTGGAACTCAATTTTGGGGTCGCAAAGCAATTTTTCGAGGAGCCCCTTCCGTTTTACTCCTTTTAATTTTTAGATTGACACACTATGGATATTCGCCCCAAGCATTACGGCATTGCCCGCGTCATTTCTAAGCGTGGCTACTGCTCGCGTTCCGAAGCCGAAAAAGCGGTGCGCGATGGCCGAGTCACCTTGAATGGACATTTTGTGATGAACCCGGAAACGCGTATCCTGATGGATGCGGATATCACGCTGGATGGCGAACTCATCAACGAAGAGAAAAAGATTTATTTGGCGCTCTACAAGCCACGTGGCATTATTACCACGGCAAGCGATGAGAAGGGCCGCAAAACCGTTATGGATCTGGTGGCTCCCCTGGGACTGCCCCATATTGCACCTGTGGGGCGACTGGATGCTGCGAGCGAAGGTTTGTTGCTGCTCACGAACGACACGGCTTTTGCAGATCGCGTGCTTTCGCCGGAACATCATTGGGAAAAAGAGTATCATGTACAAGTGGAAGGGATTCCTACGAAAGAGGACCTTCAAGTTATGGAAGACGGCATGCTTGTGCCGCCGCGCGTTTTTGGAGACAAGTCCGAACAGATGCGTGTGGAGAGTGCAACGTTTCTTAAAGAAAGTGAAAAAACGAGTTGGCTTAAAATCGTACTTATGGAAGGCAAGAACCGCGAGATTCGCCGGATGCTTGCAGAGCTCGGTTTTGAGGTACTGCGCTTGATTCGCGTACGTGTCGGCAAAGTGGAGCTCGGAAATCTGAAGCCGGGAGAAACCCAGCAATTAACTCTTGACGATATTCATGGAAAGCCCAAGCCGAAGTGGTAAATAGGGTAGAGGAGCTCGCCCTTAAAGGGTTCCCCAGTAGAGAAGCACTCCCATGGCACCTACGAAAAGTCCTCCCACCAAAGAAATTCCGTAATTGGCAAAGTTTGCGAACCGGCCCAGATGGAAAACTCCTGTATCCAGTCCGCGGCGCAGTAAGATCGCGGCGAATCCAAAAGCGATATTCGTCACCGCCATACCGATACCAATCACAAGTGCCCCTGCAAGGGCCATGCCCGGGAGCCCATTCAAAAGACAGAAAAAAACGATTAAAGCAACCGCCGGGCAGGGGACGATGCCTGTGACAAAGGCAACCCACAGCAATTCTTTCCAGGATGCGTTCAGGTTTGTTTTTCCTTCTTCTTTGGGGGCACTTAAAAAGCCTTTGATGGAGATAGCGATAAGTAGAATACCAGTGATGATAATAAGTAGGTAACTCGCTTTTTCGATGCCCACCCGACTGAGTTCAAAAGTGGGAAAAACAGTTGCCCGCGCGAGGCCATAGAGTACAAACAAAAGAATGACCGCACTGAAAGTGTGAATCAGCGTAATGGATGCTCCGAGAACAAATCCTTCACGAAAGCGACCGCGCCGCGCAAGAAAATAGCCCGCGACAATGGTTTTGCCGTGACCTGGTCCCAGTGCATGCAAAAGCCCGTAGATAAAACAAATCAATAAAAAAAATCCGATGGTTTCGAAATGACCATTGTGCAGATTATCCACTTGGTGAGCAATTTTTTCACGCAATATTTTCTGGGTGTCAACCAATTTTGCCCAAAGGACACTGTTGGTGAATAGGTTGTTGTTACTTTTTACTTGGAGCGCGGGCACCACAACGACACTTGTTGCTGTGGGTAGAGGCGTTTCTTGTGCGGGGGTAGCTTTGAAATCAAAATGTTTTTGCACCACATCGGCGGTGGCGAATACACACAGAAAAAGCAAAAGACTAAACAAAAAAGAATATTTCATGATTTTTTTCGGAATCGGATATAGATCCCCTGAATCTGAGCGGAAAATCCATCAAATAGCGTCATTCCTTTTAGACTATCTACAAAATATTCCACATCCAGATTGGGGGGTGCATTGATTTTACTTTTATTGAGATCCGGAGTGATTTGAATGTAATTGGTGGGATCAGTTACCGCAAGGAGTAGCATGGTGTAGTTTTCGCTTGCAGGGATGTCAAAACGTGTCAAAAAGAGGAGTATCAACTTCCCTTGTTTGAAAGAGGCTGTAAAATCAGCTATTTGCGAAGGGGGGACAAATTTGGACCCTAAAGCTAAATAATTGTAATAACTGAATTTTAGAATAGGAGGTAAAATAATTTTTTGAAGTGCTTTGGTTTCTTCGGAGTTGAGTTTGCCGTCTTTGTCTTTATCCACGCTCTCCAACATGGCTTTGCTATACAATTCGTCAAAGACCCAATGATTTTGAACGCCTTCAAAGCCTTTCTCATTAAAGACCAGATTTG